>Ga0315900_10004744_pt1 | contig 19000 bp, 22 predicted proteins | sample LakEriMetagenome_FD_203521 | JGI IMG/M metagenome (GOLD analysis project Ga0315900, IMG submission 203521) | Freshwater fungal communities from buoy surface, Lake Erie, Ohio, United States - Buoy 12 MA114 | ecosystem: Environmental > Aquatic > Freshwater > Lake > Lake biofilm | place: USA: Lake...
CGATGTTGCGCCGGCCCGGCAGCGGCCGAAAGCGCTGCGGTATCGATTCCCAGGTGCTGCGGCCCATGATCACCGTGCCGCCGGCGGTCACGGCCTTGAAGTGGGCCATGTCTTCCGGGATGTTCCAAGCCAGGCCGCCTTCGCGCCCGATCACCCCGTTGCGGGCCACGGCGGCCACCAGAACGATGGCCGGGTGCGGTGCTGACGCGCGGGCTTGCATCACACCGCCACCGGCGCCTTGATGGCCGCGTGGTGCTGGTAGTTCAGCACTTCGAAGTCTTCGAACTCGTAGTCAAAGATCGAGGCCGGGCGGCGCTTGAGGTTCAGCGTGGGGTAGGGCAGGGGCTCGCGTGAGAGCTGCAGGTCTACCTGCTCGCGGTGGTTGTCGTAGATGTGGCAGTCCCCGCCAGTCCAGATGAAGTCGCCCACGTCCAGTTCGCACTGCTGCGCGAGCATGTGGGTGAGCAAGGCGTAGCTCGCGATGTTGAAGGGCACGCCCAAAAAGATGTCGGCGCTGCGCTGGTAGAGCTGGCAGCTCAGGCGGCCCCTGCTGCCTGGTCCAGCGCCCGGCTCGGTGGCCGGCGCCACATAGAACTGGAAGAAGGCATGGCAGGGCATGAGCGCCATCTTGGGCAGGTCGGCCACGTTCCACGCACTGACGATGAGGCGGCGCGAATCGGGGTTGGCTTTCAGCTGCTGCACGAGCTGCGTGATCTGATCGATGTGGCCGCCGTCGGGGGTGGGCCAGTTGCGCCACTGCACACCGTAGACAGGCCCGAGCTCTCCGTCTTCGCGCGCCCACTCGTCCCAGATGGTGCAGCCCCGTTCCTGCAACCACTTGACGTTGGAGTCCCCACGGAGGAACCACAGCAGCTCGACGATGATGGCTCTTAGGAACACCTTCTTGGTGGTCACCAGCGGAAAGCCCTCGTTCAGATCGAAGCGCATCTGGTGGCCGAACACGCTGGTGGTGCCCGTGCCCGTGCGGTCGCCCTTGGCCACGCCATGGTCGCGCACATGGCGCATGAAGTCTTCGTACTGGGAGCGGATGGGGCGGGGTGTGGCGGGGGCGTTCAAGTCAGTAGCTTCCGAAGAGGGCATCAATGGCGTCCTGGATGTCGGCACGCCAGGTGCTTGCCAAGGGTGCGCCTTGCTTGAGCATTGACAAGGGTACCGGGGCCATGGAGGCGGTGTCGACAACCAGCGGGCTGCCCAAAAACTCTATTCTGGGATTAATCTGGCGCGCCGGCTTGCTCAAGGCTTCCGGTGTGCGCAAGGGGATGACCATGCGGGTGCCCAGGCCAAGATGATCGTTCTGGACGTCCAGTACGAACGGCGTGTGGTGCCGGTCAGCGGCAAACGGGTTGGGGTGAACGTCGAAGCGGGCCATGGGACAACCGATGATCAGGCGGCGTCCTGGTCGTGCTGCGGGCGCATGAAGGTGCGAACTCGGTCGGAGAACAGGCCCTCTCGTTCGATGCGCTCGTTGTAGGCGGCGATCGCCTCGGCGTTGTCCTCGTTCCAGCGCTCCCAGTACTGCTTCAGGACCGCCTCGGTCAGCAGGGCGTCCACGGTCTGGGAGATGTTCATGCCCATGTCGCGGGCCATGTCCAGTACTTTGGAGTTGAGTGACAGGTTGATGGCACGCTTGGGTGCATTGCGGATGCTGCGCATATCTCGTCTCCCTGAAGCATGTGCATAGATTATGCAGATGAGAACTGCATGGCCGCCAGCCGTGCATAGAGCCCGCCACGCGCTACCAGCTCTTCGTGCCGGCCGATATCCACGATGTGGCCCTGGTCCAGCACGACGATGCGGTCGGCCCGCAGCACGGTGGCCAGGCGGTGGGCGATGACGATGGTGGTGCGCCCGCTCATGGCCGATTCGAGCGCGGCTTGCACCATGCGCTCGCTCTCAGCGTCCAGCGCGCTGGTGGCTTCGTCCAGCAGCAGCAGGGGCGGGTTCTTGAGCATGGCGCGGGCGATGCTGATGCGCTGGCGCTGCCCGCCCGACAGGCGCACGCCGCGCTCCCCCAAGAAGGTGTCATAGCCCTCGGGCAGGGCGCAGATGAAGTCGTGTGCGAAGGCGGCTCGGGCGGCGGCTTCCACCTCGGCGTCGGTGGCGTCAGGGCGGCCGTAGCGAATGTTTTCGCGTGCCGAGGTCGAGAACACCGTGCTGTCCTGCGGCACGATGCCGATGCGCGCGCGCAGGTCAGCCAGAGATGTTTCTCGCACCGCCACGCCATCCACGCGCACCTGCCCTTGTGTGGTGTCATAAAAGCGCAGCAGCAGCTGCAGCACCGTACTCTTGCCTGCGCCACTGGGCCCGACCAGTGCCACGGTCTCGCCTGGCTGCACTTGGAGCGTAAAGTCCTTCAGCGCGGCCTGTGTCGGGCGCGAGGGGTAGTGAAAGTTCACGCCTTCGAAAGACACCGCCGAGCCGCCCTGCACCGCGGGCAGGGCCTTGGGCGCGCTCGGGTCGGCCACGGGTGAGCGGGCCGACAGCAACTCCATCAGTCGCTCGGTGGCGCCGGCGGCGCGCAGCAGGTCGCCGTAGACCTCGGACAGCACCGCTACCGAGCCCACCAGGATCATCACGAAGAACACCGTCTGCCCCAGGTGGCCGGCGGTGATGTCGCCGCGCAGCACCGCCTGCGTGCCTTGGTACAGGCCCCACAGCAGCGCGCCGAAGGTGGCGGTGATGATGAAGGCCACCAGCATCGAGCGCACGCGGGTGCGCTTGCGCGCGGTCTCGAAGGCGTTCTCGGTGCTCTGGTGGAATCGCTGCGCCTCGCGGGCCTCCTGCACGTAGCTCTGCACCACCGGGATCTCGCTGAGCACTTCGGCGGCGATGGCGCTGGAGTCGGCCACGCGGTCCTGGCTGGCGCGGCTGAGCTTGCGCACGCGCCGGCCGAAGTACAGGCTGGGCAGCACCACCAGCACCAGGATGCCCAGTACCTGCGTCATCACCAGCGGGTTGGTCACCACCAGCATCAGCAGTGCGCCCGCACCCATGACGGCGTTGCGCAGGCCCATGCTCAACGACGAGCCCACCACGGTCTGCACCAGCGTGGTGTCGGTGGTCAAGCGGCTGAGCACTTCGCCGGTCTGCGTGGTCTCGAAGAATTCCGGGCTCTGGCGCACCACGTGGGCGTACACGGCGTCGCGCAGGTCGGCCGTGATGCGCTCACCCAGCCAGGTGACCATGTAGAAGCGCAGGGCCGAGAACAGGCCTAGCGCGGCGCCCACGGCAAAGAGCGCAAGAAAGTGCTGGCGCAGGGCCATCACGCGCTCGCCGGGGTCGGCCGCGATGAAGCCCTGGTCGATCAATGATTTCAGTGCCACCGGCAGCAGCAGGGTGCTGGCCGCGGCCAAGACCAGAAACGCCACGGCCAGCGCGATGCGGCCCCGATAGGGCTTCAGAAATGGGGTCAGGCCGCTGAGTGACTTGGGAGTCTTGGCAGCGGCGCGCGTGGTGTCCTTGGGCATGGGCGGCAGTCTATCGGGCGGGCGGTGTGGCGCACACCGCCAGACTCCTGGCCCCGTTGGTCAGTCGGGGGTGTCGTCGGTGGCCATCGGTTGGGCCTGTATGGTGGGCCGTGCTGGCAGACGGCCGCGTCGCGCCAGTGCCTCACGCAGCAGGTATTCCACCTGCGCATTGGCGCTGCGCAGCTCCTGCGCGGCCAGGAGCTCGATCTCGTTCCAGAGGGACGGATCGATGCGCAGCGGGTAGCTTTTCTTGCCGGGGCTGGCCATTTCCAGGGCAGAAAGGGAGTTCAGTGGTCCGCGGCGGGCAGGCGCGGCTCGATGAAGCTTGCAAGCCGAGCGGGCTCTGGCGTGCCCAGTGTCACGGTGCGACCGTCCCGCAGATGCAGCCTCAGTGCCGTGCCGCCCATGGTCACGTTGTACAGGCGATGCTGCGCCGGCCCGCGGATGCCCGAGCCCAGGGCGAAGCTCGTCTGCACGGGCTCGAGCTGCACGATCTCCTCCAGGGGCACCGACCAACGAGGCCATCCCACGTAGCCGAACTGCCAACGCAGCTCGTGGGGGTGCACGGTGATGACCAGCCTGCCCAGCAACAGCAGGCCACCCTCCAGGCTGCAGACCAACACCAGCAGCCCAAGCGGGGATTCACCTGAACCGCTGGTCGCTTCCAGCCAGATCATGTAGCCGCCAAACCCCGCGCAGGCCAGCAAGATGACCCACAGCGTGGTGTAAGTCTGGACGTGGCGATAAGCGTGCGAATCTGGCATGGTGAGGGGCCGTTCAGTTGTACAGAGTGCCCGCGTTGATGACGGGCTGGGTGTCCTTGTCGGAGCACAGCACCACGAGCAGGTTGCTCACCATGGCGGCTTTGCGCTCGTCGTCCAGGTGCACGATCTCACGTTCGGACAGCCCCTTGAGCGCGGCCTCCACCATGCTCACGGCGCCGTAGACGATCTTGCTACGGGCGCTGATGATGGCCTCGGCCTGCTGCCGGCGCAGCATCACCTGGGCAATTTCTGGCGCGTAGGCCAGGTGGCTGAGCTTGGCGTCGAGCACTTCTACGCCTGCAGAGTCGAATCGCGCCTCCAGTTCCGCCTTGAGCGTGGCCGCCACGGTGTCGCCAGCCCCGCGCAGGGTGATCTCGTCGGCCTGGTTCTCATCACCGTGGTCGTAGGCGTACTGCGCTGCAAGGTGCCGCACCGCCGCTTCAGCCTGCACTTTGACGAAGCGCTCGAAGTCGTCCACGTCGAACACCGCCTTGACGGTGTCCTGTACGCGCCACACCACCACCACGCCAATCTCCACCGGGTTGCCTCGCTTGTCGTTCACCTTCAGCGTGGGGGTGTTGAGGTTGCGGGCGCGCAGAGAGATCTTGCGCTTGGCGTACAGCGGGTTGGCCCAGCGCAGGCCTTCACTTCGGTCGGTGCCTCGGTACTCGCCAAAGAGTGTGAGGATCGCCGCCTCGCGAGGCTGCAGCATGTACAGCCCGACCAGGCTGAAGGTGCCCAACACGCTGAGCAGTGCCCGCACAAAGACGGTCCAGGTGGTGTCGGCCATGTCGGGCCACAGGATGAAGCTCATCGCCGGCAAAGCGATGAGGGCCACGCCCCCCACCGCGGCGAGATAGCCGTTCAGGGAGGTGTTGGGTCTCTCGACGGTGATGGGGGGGGACGCTGTCACGGAAGGTCCTTCAAGTGAATTCAAAGTGATATCACTTTAAGGGTCGACGCGCGAGGTGTCAATGGGTTGCCGTCGGCTGCTACATTCGCGAAATGAACGAAACAGTACAAAGTGCCTCCGGCGAGGGTGGCCCGCCTCGGCGTGGTCGTCCACCCAAGGCCGATGCCACCGGGCGCACCAACGACCCCGAGCGCACCATGGCCGACATCCTGGAGGTGGCCACGCGCGAGTTTGCCGATAAGGGGCTGGCGGGGGCGCGCATCGACGTGATTGCCGAGGCCATGCGTACCAGCAAGCGCATGATCTATTACTACTTCGGCAGCAAGGAGGCCCTCTACATCGCGGTGCTGGAGGAGGCCTACCGGCGCATGCGGTCTATCGAGGCCGACCTGCATCTGGAAGATCTGCCGCCGGAAGATGCGCTGCGCAAACTGGTGGGCTTCACGCTGGACTACCAGCGGGCACACCCGGAGTTCATCCGCCTGGTGATGACGGAAAACATCCACCGCGGGGAGTACCTGCGCCAGAGCGGCGAGATCCAGCAGCTGAACGTGCCGGCCATCCAGGGTCTGCGCTCGGTGTATGAGCGCGGCGTGGTGGCCGGGGTCTTTCGCGCCGGTCTGGATGCGGTGGACCTGCACATGTCCATCAGCGCGCTGAGCGTGTTCAACATTGCCAACCGTCACACCTTCTCGCTCATCTTCCAGCGTGACTTCGACTCACCCGAGTCCATCGTCGCGCGGCGCGACAGCGTCATCGAGATGATCGTGCGCTTTGTCAGGCGCTGAGCGCGAGACCGGCTCGTCGTTGGACAGGGATTTCCCTTATTTCTGAAAACTAACTGGTTCGTACATTGAGGCCTGTGGACACGAACTGGATCAACCGCTGGGTACACGCGTACTGCCGCTTCTTGACGGCCGTGATCGTGGCCTTGCTGGCTGCCATGGTGGTGCTGGTCTTCGGCAATGTGGTGTTGCGCTATGCCGCCAACAGCGGTATCACGGTGTCGGAAGAGTTGTCGCGCTGGTTCTTCGTCTGGATGACCTTCCTGGGCGCCGTGGTGGGCCTGCGCGAGCGGGCTCACCTGGGCACCGATCTGCTCATCGGTCGCCTCGGGCGCTCGGGCAAGCGCGCATGTCTGTTGATCTCGCAGCTGTTGATGCTGTGGGTGACGTGGCTCATCTTCCAGGGCAGCCTGGCACAGACGCGTATCAATTGGACGGTCCAGGCGCCCGTGTCCGAGCTCTCGATGGCCTGGCTGTCTGGCGTGGGGGTGGTGTTTGCCGTGCTGACGGCGCCCATGCTGCTGCTGGACCTGTGGCGCTCCGTCACCGGCCAGGTTGCGGATGGAGACCTGGTGATGGTGCAGGAGAGGGAAGACCGGCCGCAGGTGAAGGGCCCGCCATGACCTTGTTCGTGTTCATCGGCTCCTTGCTGCTGGCCATGGCGCTGGGCGTGCCCATTGCCTACGCGCTGCTGGTCTCGGGCATTGCGCTGATGCTGCAGCTCGACAACTTCGACGCGCAGATCTTGGCGCAGAACCTGGTGGAAGGGGCCAACAGCTTCCCGCTGCTGGCGGTGCCCTTCTTCATGCTGGCTGGCGAGATCATGAACGCGGGTGGCCTGTCCAAGCGCATCGTGGTGTTCGCCAGCGCACTGGTGGGCCACGTGCGCGGCGGCCTGGGCTATGTAGCCATCCTGGCGGCGGTGATGATGGCTGCGCTGTCTGGCTCGGCGGTGGCAGACACCGCAGCGCTGGCGTCGCTCTTGCTGCCCATGATGATCGCCGCAGGCCACGACCCCGCGCGCTCGGGTGGCCTCATCGCCTCGGCCGGCATCATCGCGCCCATCATCCCGCCGTCCATCGGTTTCGTGATCTTCGGCGTGGCGGGCGGCGTGTCGGTGAGCAAGCTGTTCATGGCCGGCATCGTGCCGGGCCTGTTGATGGGGGTGGCCATTGCCTTCACCTGGTGGCTGGTGGCGCGCAAGGAGGGCGGTGCGGCGCCGGCAAAGGCCACCACGGCGCAGCGGCTGGTGGCTTTTCGCCAAGCCACGTGGGCGCTGGTGCTGCCCATCATCGTGCTGGTGGGCCTGAAGTTCGGGGTGTTCACGCCCACCGAAGCCGCCGTGGTGGCCGCGGTGTACGCGCTGCTGGTGTCCACGCTGGTCTACCGTGAGCTGAAATGGCGTGACCTCTACGGCGTCTTTGCGTCGGCGGCCAAGACCACGGCGGTGGTCATGTTCCTCGTGGCCGCAGCCATGGTGAGCTCCTGGCTGATCACCATCGCGCAGATCCCGGCTCAGTTGGTGACCTTGCTGCAGCCCTTGCTGGACGACCCGAAGCTGTTGATGTTCGCGATCATGGTGATCGTCATGCTGGTGGGCACGGCGATGGACATGACCCCCACCATCCTGATCCTCACGCCCGTGCTGATGCCCGTGGTCAAGGCCGCGGGGATCGACCCGGTGTACTTCGGCGTGCTGTTCATCATGAACACCGCCATCGGCCTGGTGACGCCGCCCGTAGGGACGGTGCTCAACGTGGTGGCCGGCGTCGGCAAGCTGAAGATGGACGCGGTGACCAAGGGCGTGGTGCCCTTCATGATCGCCGAGTTCGCGTTGATGTTCCTGTTCGTTCTGTTCCCGGGGCTGGTGACCGTGCCGGCCAGGTGGTTCTACTGAATCACATCCCTCTTTCAACCCCGTCAACCCCGTAAACCTCGCAAGGAGACATTTCATGAAGCGACTCTTCATCAAGACCCTGATCGCCACCGTGGCTGTAGCCGCCTTCGGCGTGGCCAGTGCCCAGGACATCAAGGAGCGCACCATCAAGTTCGGCACCGTGGGCGCCGAGGCCCATCCTTCCGTGCCCGGCATGAAGAAGTTCAAGGAACTGGTTGAGGCGCGTTCGGGCGGCAAGATCAAGGTCAACCTGTTCTTCAATGGCACCTTGGGCAGCGACCAGGCTTCTGTGACTGCCATGCAGGGCGGCACCATCGAGATGTCGGTCATGAACACCGGCATCCTGGCCAGCGTGGCCAAGGAGCTGGCGGTGTTTGACTTCCCCTTCCTGTTTGCCAGCGAGAAGGAGAGCGACGCCCTGGTGGACGGCCCCGTGGGCCGCAAGCTGCACGCCAAGTTGGAGGAGAAGGGCCTGGTGGGCCTGTCCTACTGGGAGCTGGGCTACCGCCACATCACCAACAGCAAGCGGCCGGTGAACAAGGTGGAAGACCTGGAAGGTCTGAAGCTGCGCGTCATCCCCAACCCCATCAACGTGGCCTGGGTCAAGGCGCTGGGCGCCAACCCCACGCCCATGCCCTTCCCCGAGGTGTACGGCGGCATGGAGCAGAAGGCCATCGACGGGCAGGAGAACCCGGTGGCGGTGATCGCCTCGTCCAAGTTCTACGAGGTCCAAAAGCACATCGTGCTGAGCAACCACCAGTACAACCCGCAGTCGGTGGTCATGAGCAAGAAGTTCTGGGACTCGCTGTCGCCCGCTGAGAAGAAGCTCATCGACGACGCCGCGGATGAGTCGGCCAAGACCCAACGCGAAGCCGGCCGCGCGGCCCTGGCGGCCAACCTCGACATCCTGAAGAAGAACGGCATGCAGGTCACGCAGTTCTCGCCGGCCGAGGTGGCCAAGCTGCGTGAGAAGATGAAGCCGGTGATCACCCAGTTCTCGGCCAATGTGGGCGAGGCCACGGTCAACGAAGTGATGGCCGAACTCGCCAAGATGCGCCGATGATGTCTTCAGCAGCGCGCCCGTAGGGGGCGTGCCTGAACCTTCTCCCCAAGGCCCGCAGATGCAGATCCTCGTCCTCCACGGCATCAACCTCAACATGTTCGGCAAGCGTGACCCGGCGCAGTACGGCACGGCCACGCTGGCAGACATCGAAGCTGCCTTGCACCAGCTGGGCAAGGAGTTGGGTGTGGAGGTCGAGTCCTTCCAGACCAATCACGAAGGCGAGATGGCCGATCGCATCCACCGCGCGCACCAACAGGCGGTGGATGCCGTGGTCATCAATGCAGGCGCCTGGACGCACTACAGCTACGGTCTGCGCGACGCGCTGGCCATTCTGAAGTGCCCCATCGTGGAGGTGCACATGTCCAACGTGCATGCCCGCGAGTCCTTCCGCCACCACTCGGTACTGTCCGAGATCGTGAAGGGTCAGATCTGCGGCTTCGGGGTTGACAGCTACCTGCTGGGCCTGCGAGCGGCGGCATCGGCTGCTGCTGCCGCCGCTGTGGGCTGAGCCAGGACCGTCTGCCAGGCCCTGGCCCGCGGTGGGCCGCCGCGGCCCTTATGCAAGAACCCACCATGCTGATCGACGGCCACACCGAGCTCATCGCCCACATCGGCTTTCCCACGCAGGCCTTCAAGGCACCGCTGATCTACAACCCCTGGTTCGACCATGCCGGCCTCAATGCCCGCGTGGTGCCCATGGGCTGCAGACCGGCCGATTACCCGGCCTTCCTGCGCGCGGTGTTCACGCTCACCAATCTGCGCGGGGCGCTCATCACCATGCCGCACAAGGTGGCCACCGTGGGGCTGGTGGACGAAGTGCGGCCGGCAGCCCGTATCGCCGGCGCGGCCAATGCGGTGCGGCGCGACGCTGAGGGGCGCCTCGTGGCCGACATGTTCGATGGCGAGGGCTTTGTGCGCGGCATGCGGCGCAAGGGCGTGGAGCCGCGAGGCGCAGGGGCGCTGATCGTTGGCGCGGGCGGTGTGGGTTGTGCCATAGCGGCCTCTTTCGCGGCCGCCGGGGTGGACACGCTCAGCCTGTTTGACCTGCGTGGTCAGGCCGCCGAGGACCTGGCCCAGCGCCTGCGCCAGCACCACCCGCGCCTGAAGGTGCGTACGGGCTGTGCGGACCCCGCGGGCCATGACATCGTCGTCAACGCCACCCCGCTGGGCATGGAGCCCGGCGACCCGCTTCCCATGGATGTGGAGCGCATTGCGCCAGACGCTTTCGTGGGTGAGGTGGTGATGCGCGACACCATGACCGCCTTTCTTCGTGCCGTCCAGGAGCGGGGTTGCCGCTTCCAGGTCGGCTCGGACATGTTGTTCGAGCAGATTCCGGCTTACCTGGAGTTCTTCGGCTGGGACAGCCCCACGCCTGAACTGCTGCGCCACCTGGCCCGCCTGGAGCCGACCCCGGCCGCCTCACCCGGCCCGGCCGGGGCATCACCAGCCCCAGCGGTCGTTACCGCGTCCGCAGGATCTGCGCTGGCGCGGCGCTGCTCCAAAATGAGGGGCTGACCCGCTGCCAGGGCGCCCCCACGGTCCGACACTTCCGACTCTGCAGGAGAACCCGTTTTGATCATCGACTGCCACGGCCACTACACCACCGCGCCCAAGGCCCTGGAGGCCTGGCGCAACCAGCAGATCGCCAGCATTCAGGACCCGGCCCTCAAGCCGCGCGTGGCCGACCTGAAGATTTCCGACGACGAACTGCGTGAATCCATCGAGGCCAACCAGCTCAAGCTCATGCGCGAGCGCGGCAGCGATCTCACCATCTTCAGCCCGCGCGCCAGCTTCATGGCGCACCACATCGGTGACTTTGAGGTCAGCAGCACCTGGGCCGCCATCTGCAACGAGCTGTGCTTCCGCGTGAGCCAGCTCTTCCCGGACCACTTCATCCCCGCGGCCATGCTGCCGCAAAGCCCTGGCGTGGACCCTGCCACCTGCATCCCTGAGCTGGTGAAGTGCGTGGAGCAGTACGGCAACGTGGCGCTCAACCTCAACCCCGACCCTTCGGGCGGCTACTGGACCAGCCCGCCGCTGACCGATCGACACTGGTACCCCATCTACGAGAAGATGGTGGAGTACGACATCCCGGCCATGGTGCATGTGAGCACGAGCTGCAACGCCTGCTTCCACACCACGGGCGCGCACTACATCAACGCCGACACCACGGCCTTCATGCAGCTCATCCAGGGCGACCTGTTCAAGGACTTCCCCACGCTGAAGTTCGTCATCCCGCACGGCGGCGGTGCCGCCCCTTATCACTGGGGCCGCTACCGCGGCTTGGCGCAGGAGATGAAGAAGCCCCTGCTCAAGGACCACCTGCTGAACAACGTGTTCTTCGACACCTGCGTGTACCACCAGCCCGGCATCGATCTGCTGACCAAGGTGATCCCGGTGGACAACATCCTGTTCGCCAGCGAGATGATCGGCGCCGTGCGCGGTATCGACCCCGAGACCGGGAACTATTACGACGACACCAAGCGCTACATCGAGGCCTCTGCCATGAACCCCGAGCAGCGCTACAAGATCTACGAGGGCAATGCCCGGCGCGTGTACCCGCGCCTGGATGCAGCCCTGAAGGCCCGCGGCCGTTGACTTGAGGGGCTCGATTGACGGCCATCAACGGCCATCAACGGCCACTCAATGTCATTGAAAGTCGTTCACAGGAGAACAAGTCATGTACGAACTGGGCGTGGTCTACCGCAACATCCAGCGCACCCCCGCGCACCTGGCGGACCAACTGGCGCACTTTGGCAGCGCCACCGTGCACGAGGCCATGGGCCGCGTGGGCCTGATGAAGCCATTCATGCGCCCCATCTACGCCGGCGCGCAGGTCTCGGGCACGGCGGTGACCGTGCTGCTGCACCCCGGTGACAACTGGATGATGCACGTGGTGGCCGAGCAGATCCGTCCCGGCGACGTCGTGGTGGCGGCGGTCACCGCCGAGTGCACTGACGGCTACTTCGGCGACCTGCTGGCCACCTCCTTCATGGCGCGCGGCGCCAAGGCACTGGTCATCGAGGCGGGCGTGCGCGACGTGAAGACGCTCACCGAGATGGGTTTTCCGGTCTGGAGCCGCGCCATCAGCAGCAAGGGCACGATCAAGGCCACGCTGGGCTCGGTGAATATCCCGGTGGTTTGCGCGGGTGCCTGGGTGACGCCGGGGGATGTGATCGTGGCCGATGACGACGGCGTGGTGTGCGTGCCGCGCGCCATGGCGCAGAAGACGCTGGAGGCGGCCGCCGCGCGCGAGGCCAACGAAGGCGAGAAGCGCGCCAAGCTGGCCGCGGGTGTGCTGGGCCTGGACATGTACAAGATGCGCGAGCCGCTGGAAAAGGCCGGCCTGCGCTACATCGATTGAACCGATGACCATCAAGATCGCCCTCATCGGCTACGGCGAAGTCGGCCGTATCCTGGCCGAAGACCTGCGGGTGCAAGGTCTGGAGGTCACGGCCTTCGACCTGAAACTGCAGCGCGAAGCCACCGCCACCCCCTTGCGTGAGCATGCGGCGGTGCATGGCGTGCGTCTGGCGGACGGCCCTGCGCCAGCGGTGGCGGGCGCGGAGCTGGTCATCAGCGCCGTCACTGCCAGCCAGACGGTGGCCGTGGCGCAGGCGGCGGCGCCTGGTCTGGCGTCTGGCGCGTTCTTTCTCGATGTCAACTCCGCTTCGCCCGGTGCGAAGGCCCAGGCTGCGCAGATGGTGAATGCCGCGGGCGGCCGCTACGTCGAGGGCGCGGTGATGACATCCGTGCCGCCTTACCGCATTCGTGTGCCGCTGCTGCTGGGCGGACCTGAGGCTGCTGCCTTGGCGCCGCTGTTGAACGCGCTGGGCTTTGTTGCCAAGGTGGCCAGCGAGCGGCTGGGCGTGGCCAGCGCCACCAAGATGTGCCGCAGCATCATGATCAAGGGCCTGGAGGCGATGGTCATCGAGAGCTTCACCACGGCGCGCCACTACGGGGTGGAAGACGCGGTGATCGCCTCGCTGCAGGAGACCTTCCCCGGCATCGACTGGGAAAAACAGGGCGCCTACTTCTTCCAGCGCGTGATCGAGCATGGCCGCCGGCGCAGCGAAGAGGTGCGCGAGGTGGCGCAGACCGTGCGGGAAGCGGGGCTGGAGCCCTGGAGCGCCGCTGGGACGGCCGAGCGACAGGCCTGCATGGCAGACATGGCTGACGCAGGTGTCTTCGGCGCGAGAGGCGCGCCAGGGTTTGCGCGCAGCGCCGACTGGCGCGTGGAGGCTGATCGCTTCCTGGCCGATATTCAACGGAACCCCTCATGAAAACCCAGGTCGTCATCATCGGCAGCGGCCCTGCCGGGTTGCTTCTGTCAGAAATCCTGCACCGCCACGGCATCGATAGCGTGGTGCTGGAACGCTCCTCGCGCGAGCATGTGCTGTCGCGCATCCGCGCGGGCGTGCTCGAGAGCACCACGGTGGAGGTGCTGCGCGAGAACGGCCTGTCCGCGCGCATGGACGTCGAAGGCCACCCGCACGACGGCATGCGCATCGCCTGGGCGGGCCGTGACAGTTTCTTCGTGGACACGGCCCGCACGCTGGGACGCCGCTTCATGGTCTACGGGCAGACCTCCATCCAGGAGGACCTGTACGCCGCCGCTGACCGTCGCGGCCAGCCCGTGCTCACAGAAGCCTCTGACGTGGTGCTGCATGACTTTGACGGCGCACCGGGCGCCCGGCCTCATGTCACCTGTGTGCAGCAGGGCCAGGCGCTGCGGATCGACTGCGAGTTCATCGCGGGCTGCGACGGCTTTCACGGTGTCAGCCGCCGCAGCATCCCCGAGACCGTGCGCCGCGAGTACGAGAAGGTCTACCCCTTCGGCTGGTTAGGCGTGATGGCCCGCGTGAAGCCGCTGCCCGACATCACCTACGTCAACAACCCGCGCGGCTTTGCGCTGGCCAGCTACCGCAACGAGAAGCTGTCGCGCTTCTACATCCAGGTGGCCTTGGACGACAAGGTCGACGCCTGGCCTGATGAGCGCTTCTGGCCGGAGTTGAAGTCGCGTTTTCCGGCCGAGATGGCGCAGGCCATCGAGGAGGGGCCCACCATCGAGAAAAGCATCGCTCCGCTGCGCAGCTTTGTTTCCGAGCCCATGCGCTACGGCGCGCTGTACCTGTGTGGCGATGCGGCGCACATCGTGCCGCCCACGGGCGCGAAGGGCCTGAACCTGGCGGTGTCGGATGTGTTTTACCTGTCACGCGCCCTGAGCCGCTGGTATGGCCAGGGCGACGCCAGCCTGCTGGACGGCTACAGCGAGACGGCCTTGCGCCGTGTCTGGAGCAGCGTGCGCACGAGCTGGTACCTCACCAACCTGCTGCACCGCTTTCCGCACTTCAGCGCCTTCGACCAGAAGGCGCAGGAGCACGAACTCGATTACCTCAAGAGCTCGCATTTCGCCCAGGCCGCGCTTGCCGAGCAGTACGCGGGCTTACCGTTTGAATGAGACCCTGGATGAACACGTTTGAGAAGACCCCTGGCTGGCTGGACTGGTACGCAGGCCCGAGCAAGCCCCGTTTCGTGCTGCCGGCGGGGGCGGTGGATGCCCACTGCCACGTGTTTGGCCCGGGCGCGGAGTTTCCCTTTGCGCCGGAGCGCAAGTACACGCCCTGCGACGCCAGCAAGCACCAGCTCTTCGCCTTGCGCGACCATCTCGGCTTTGCCCGTAACGTCATCGTGCAGGCCACCTGCCATGGCGCCGACAACCGGGCCCTGGTGGATGCCTGCATCGCCTCCGGCGGCAAGGCGCGCGGCGTGGCCACGGTGCGCCGCAGCGTCACCGACGACGAGTTGCAGGCGCTGCATGCCGCAGGTGTCCGCGGCGTGCGCTTCAACTTCGTCAAGCGCCTGGTGGACTTCACGCCCAAGGACGAGCTGATGGAGATTGCCAGCCGCGTGGCGCAGCTGGGCTGGCATGTGGTGATCTATTTCGAGGCGGTGGACCTGTCTGAGCTGTGGGACTTCTTCACCGCCCTGCCCACCACCGTGGTGGTGGACCACATGGGCCGCCCGGACGTGAGTAAGCCCATCGACGGCCCGGAGTTCGCGCTGTTCCTGAAGTTCATGCGCGAGCACCCCAACGTGTGGAGCAAGGTGAGCTGCCCGGAGCGCCTTTCACTAACGGGTCCGCGCGCGCTGAATGGTGAGCTAGCCGCCTACCGCGACGTAGTGCCCTTCGCGCGCCGGGTGGTGGAAGACTTCCCCGACCGCGTGCTCTGGGGCACCGACTGGCCCCACCCCAACCTGAAGGACCACATGCCCGACGACGGCCTGCTGGTGGACTTCATTCCTCACATTGCAGTCACGTCCGAACTCCAGCGCAAGCTCCTGGTGGATAACCCGATGCGCTTGTATTGGCCGGAGGAGGCACAGATTGCCTGACGCCGGTTCGCCGACATCTCGCGATACGCGGGATACCGCGGTGCCCTGTTCCGCTCATGTCCCCCGCCATCGGCCACTGGCCGATGGCTCCTCCTTTACTTCGCTCCACAGGGCACCACGCCATCCCGCGTTGCCAGCGCGTCGGTGGGCCAGAAGTGCGGGCAGGCTGTCGGGGTGGGGTGACCCCCGCAGCGAAGTAAAGGAGGAGGGCTGGGCGCAGCCCAGGCCGGGGGACATGAGCGGAGGGGGTTGCCCCACCCCGGCGGCTCGCGAAGCAGAGCCCTGTCTTCCCATGCACGCCAGGTCAGTTTCCGCAGCACGCACGGCTTGCGAGATAGCCCCCGATTCGCAGCACCAACACACACCGTGGACACACCGTCATGGCACTCAATAAGCCCTACCTCGACATCCCCGGCACCACCATCTTCGATGCCGAACAGTCCCGCAAGGGCTTCCATCTCAACCAGTTCTGCATGAGCCTGATGAAGGCGGCCAACCGCGAGCGCTTTCTGGCGGACCCTCAGGCCTACCTGGACGAGTGGCCCATGACCGAGGCGCAGAAGCAGGCCGTGCTCGCGCGCGACCTCAACCGTTGCATCGCCGAGGGCGGCAACATCTACTTTCTGGCCAAGATCGGTGCCACCTACGGCAAGAGCTTCCAGCAAATGGCCGGCAGCATGACCGGCATGACCGAAGAGGAGTACCGCGACATGATGATCGCCGGTGGGCGCTCAGTGGAAGGCAACCGCCGCGTGGGTGAGGACGGTAGCGCCCAGGCGCAACACCAGCCCCAGGGCAGCAGCACGAAGGCGGGGTTCTGAGCCATGGCACGCATCACCGCTTCCGTCTACACCTCCCACGTGCCGGCCATCGGTGCCGCGCTGGACCTGGGCAAGAGCCACGAGCCCTATTGGCAGAAGGTTTTTGCGGGCTACGAGTTCTCAAAGCAGTGGATGAAGGACCACAAGCCCGACGTGATCTTCCTGGTCTTCAACGACCACGCCACGGCTTTCAGCCTGGAGATGATCCCGACCTTTGCCATCGGCACGGCCGAGAGCTATGCGCCAGCCGACGAGGGTTGGGGGCCGCGTCCGGTGCCCGTGGTGCAGGGCCATCCCGCCCTGGCCTCGCACATCGCGCAAAGCGTCATTCAGGACGACTTCGACCTCACCATCGTCAACAAGATGGACGTGGACCACGGCCTGACCGTGCCGCTGAGCCTGATGTGCGGCGCACAAGACCCGAAGACCGGCGCCTGGCCCTGCCCAGTCATCCCCTTTGCGGTGAACGTGGTGCAGTACCCAGTGCCGTCGGGCCGGCGTTGCTTCGCGCTGGGCCAGGCCATCCGCCGTGCGGTGGAGAGCTTTGACGAGGACCTCAACGTCCACATCTGGGGCACGGGCGGCATGAGCCATCAGCTGCAGGGCCCGCGCGCTGGCCTCATCAACCGAGAGTGGGACAACCGCTTCCTGGACCGCCTGATCGACGAACCTGCCGATCTGGCGCAGGTGCCCCACATCGACTACGTGCGCGATGCCGGCAGCGAGGGCATTGAGCTCGTGATGTGGCTCATCGCCCGTGGGGCCATGGCGGATGTGGCCACTGCCAACCCGGGCCCCAAGCCCAAGGTCGCGCATCGGTTCTATCACGTGCCCGCGTCCAACACGGCGGTGGGCCACCTGATCCTCGAAAGCTGAGCCTGCAACCCTTTGCCGCGCGGTGCAGCCGCGGCTTGAATTGGAGAACCTGACATGACCATCAACGTCGCCCTGGCAGGCGCCGGTGCCTTTGGCATCAAGCACCTGGACGGCATCAAGAACATCCCCGACGTCAAGGTCGTCTCGCTCATCGGGCGCGAGTTCGACAAGACCAAGGAAGTGGCCGACAAGTACGGCATCGCCCACGTCACGACCGACCTGGCCGACAGCCTGAAGATCACCGAGGTGGATGCCGTGATCCTGTGCACGCCCACGCAGATGCACGCCTCGCAGTCCATCGCTTGCCTGGAGGCGGGCAAGCATGTGCAGGTGGAGATCCCGCTGTGCGACGTGCTCAAGGACGGGCAGCAGGTGGTGCAGCTGCAGCGGCAAACGGGCAAGGTGGCCATGTGCGGCCACACCCGGCGCTTCAATCCCAGCCACCAGTGGGTGCACAAGAAGATCGGCGCAGGCGAGTTCAATATCCAGCAGATGGATGTGCAGACCTACTTCTTCCGCCGCACCAACATGAACGCCCTGGGCCAGCCGCGCAGCTGGACCGACCACCTGCTGTGGCACCACGCCGCGCACACGGTGGACCTGTTCGCCTACCAGGCGGGTAGCCCCATCGTGAAGGCCAACGCCATCCAGGGCCCCATCCACCCCGCGCTGGGCATTGCCATGGACATGAGCATCCAGCTCAAGGCGGCCAACGGTGCCATCTGCACCCTCAGCCTGTCTTTCAACAACGACGGGCCGCTGGGCACCTTCTTCCGCTACATCGGCGACACGGGCACCTACATCGCCCGCTATGACGACCTGTTCAACGGCAAGGAAGAGAAGATCGATGTGTCGAAGGTGGATGTGTCCATAAACGGCATCGAGCTGCAGGACCGCGAGTTCTTCGCCGCCATCCGCGAAGGCCGCGAGCCCAACGCCAGCGTGGCCCAGGTGCTGCCCTGCTACGAGGTGCTGCACCAGTTGGAGCAGCAACTGGCATGACGCCCCGCCGCATCGGCCCTTTCGAGGTCGCCCCCATCGCCCTGGGGTGCATGAACCTCAGCCACGCCTATGGCGCACCGCCGCCTGCCGAGCAGGCCGAGCGCCTCTTGCTGCAGGCGCTGGACCTGGGCGTCAACCACTTCGACACCGCGGCGCTGTACGGCTTTGGCGCGAATGAGATGCTGGTGGGCCGCGTGCTCAAGCCTCACCGTTCGCGCATCGTGCTGGCCAGCAAGGGGGGCATGGCGGGCGTGACCTTTCCGGACGGCGTCAAGCGCGTGATTGACGGCCGGCCCGAGGCCATCCGCCGCAACTGTGAAGACAGCCTGCAGCGCCTGGGCACGGACGTCATCGACCTGTACTACCTGCACCGCTGGGACAAGGCCGTGCCCATCGAAGACTCGGTGGGTGCGATGTCGCGCCTGGTCGAACAGGGCAAGGTGCGGCTGCTGGGCCTGAGCGAGGTGTCGGCCGCCACGCTGCGGCGCGCCCATGCGGTGCACCCGATTGCCGCGGTGCAGACCGAGTACTCGCTGTGGACGCGCAACCCGGAGATCGCGGTGCTGCAGGCCTGCCGCGAGATCGGCGCGGCATTCGTGGCTTTCAGCCCCACGGCGCGGGCCTTCCTGACCGGCAAGCTGCGCAACGTGACCACGCTGGACGCCAAGGACATCCGCCGCGGCATGCCGCGCTTCGCACCGGAGAACTACGCCCGCAACTTGGAACTGCTGCCGGCCTACGAGGCCCTGGCGCGTGAGGCCGGGTGTACGCCCGTGCAACTGGCGCTAGCCTGGCTGCTGTCGCGCGGCGAGCATGTCATCCCGCTGCCGGGCACCACGAGCACGGACCACCTGCGTGAGAACGTGGATTCCTGGGACGTGCAGCTGTCTGCTGCTGTCCTGGCGCGGGCCGATGCGCTGATCAACCAGCACACGGTGACGGGTGGCCGGTACGGCGCGCAGAGCGAGTCTGAGGTCGACACCGAGCGGTTCTGA
>Ga0315900_10004745_pt1 | contig 18997 bp, 25 predicted proteins | sample LakEriMetagenome_FD_203521 | JGI IMG/M metagenome (GOLD analysis project Ga0315900, IMG submission 203521) | Freshwater fungal communities from buoy surface, Lake Erie, Ohio, United States - Buoy 12 MA114 | ecosystem: Environmental > Aquatic > Freshwater > Lake > Lake biofilm | place: USA: Lake...
TTCGCCTATGACGGGCCGGCGCTGATCCCGCGGATGAAGCGCGAATTGGCGGCCGCCTTGCGGCGCGAGGGCTTCGGCTCGGTACAGGAAGCGGTGGGGGCCGATCTGAGATGATGATGCTGGACGGAATCGCGGGGCTCGCCGAGCGCTATGACGGCTTCATCCTCGACCTTTGGGGCGTGGTGCATGACGGCCACAAGCCCTACCCCGAGGTAGCCGATGCGCTGGGCCGGCTGAAGGCGCGCGGCAAGCGAATCGCCTTCCTTTCCAACGCGCCACGCCGGGCCTCGGTGGTGGACAAGCTGCTGATGGGCATGGGCCTCGACCGCGCGCTGTGGGACGGCACCATGACCTCGGGCGAGCTCGCCTGGCGGCACCTTCTGCGGCGCGACCGCGCGGATTTCCAGGCCCTGGGCACCCGCGCACTGCATATCGGCCCCGAGCGCGACCTCTCCGTCGCCGCCGACACGGGCGTGACGCTGGTCGCCGATGTGGCCGAGGCCGAGTTCGTGCTGAACACCGGGCCCGAGCCCGCGCGCGGCAATGGCGATGTCGCCCCCTATCGCCCGGCGCTGGAGGCCTGCGCCGCGCGGCGCCTGCCGATGGTCTGCGTCAACCCCGACCGCTTCGTGATGGTGGGGGATGAGCGCGTGATCTGCGCCGGCGCGCTGGCGGACCTTTATGTCGAGCTCGGCGGGCCGCGCGCCATCGAGATCGGCAAGCCCGACCCGACCGCCTATCCGCCCGTGCTCGAGCTGCTGGGCATCACCGATCGCGCCCGCGTGCTGGCGATCGGCGACAGCCCGCATACGGATCTCGCCGGCGCGCAGGCGGCCGGCATCGACGCGCTCTGGGCGCTGACAGGGCTCGCCGCTCATGCGCATGGCGCCGCCCCGGACCCGGCGCGGCTGATGGAAGAAGCCGCAGCCGAGGGCGTGCGCCCTATCGGCACGCTCAGCGCGCTGCGCTGGTAGGGATCAGGCAGCGGGCGCGGAAGGCCCTGTCCGGGCCTTCCTGCAGCCTGGCGTCACGCTTTGACCGGCGCGGGGAGATGGGCGCCGCTTTTGCGGCGCCCGGGCCGGTTCAGCCCTCTTCCTCGCGGTCGCTCTCGACCTCGATCTCCGCGTCGATCGCTTCGTCCGCGTCGTCGAGTTCCTCGGCGTCTTCGATCGCCTCGTCGCCCTCGGCCTCCTCGACCTCGACGCCGTCCTCGGCATCGGCCTCGACGGGGGCGACACGCTTCTTCAGGCGGTCATCGGCGGGAATCGGGGCGCGTTTCAGCTTCGGCTGCTCCGCCGGCTGCTCCGTGCCGCATTTCGGGCAGACCGCCGGCGTGCGGGTCATGTCGTAGAACTTCGCGCCGCAGGAGACGCAGACGCGTTTCTGGCCGAGCTCAGGCTTCACCATGGAGATAGGGCGCCTCGTATCGGGCCGTGGGCCGCGGGGTTGCCGCGGGGCCATGGCGTTTGGGGTGCGCGCGATTGCCACTTCGCGCCCTGCATGTCAAACGCCCGCGCATGGAAAACGCCAAATCCCAGCCCGTTCGCGCCCGCGCGGCCGCGCAAGCCCTCGCCGGCACGGCCGGCGTGCCGGGCGACAAGTCGATCAGCCATCGCGCGCTGATGTTCGGCGCGCTGGCCGTCGGCACCACCAAAATCTCCGGGCTGCTGGAGGGCGAGGACGTGCTGCGCACCGCCGCCGCCATGCGTGCCTTGGGGGCGGAGGTGCAGAATCTCGGCGCCGGGCGCTGGCGCGTAGCAGGCCGGGGAATCGGCGGGCTGGTCGAGCCGGCGGATGTGCTCGACATGGGCAATTCCGGCACGGCGGCGCGGCTGCTCTGCGGGCTGCTGGCGGGGCATCCGATCTTCGCGGTGATGACCGGCGATGCCTCGCTCCGCAAGCGGCCGATGAAGCGCGTGACCGAGCCGCTCTCGGCCACCGGGGCGCGCTTCACCACCCGCGCGGGCGGGCGCCTGCCGCTGGCGGTGGAGGGTGCGGCGGATCCGCTCTGCCTCGACTACAAGGTGCCGGTGCCCTCGGCGCAGGTGAAGTCGGCCGTGCTGCTCGCAGGGCTTTGCGCGCGCGGCGTGACACGGGTGATCGAGGCCGAGGCGACGCGCGACCACACCGAGAACATGCTGCGCCATTTCGGCGCCGTGGTGGATGTGGCCGAGGAAGGCGCGGGCCGCGTCATCGAACTCCTCGGCCAGCCGGAGCTGTTCGCCGCGCCGGTGGTGGTGCCGGGCGATCCTTCCTCCGCCGCCTTCCCCGCCGTGGCGGCCACACTTGTGCCGGGCTCGGCCATCACGCTCACCGGGGTGGGCCTGAACCCGCTGCGCGCCGGCATCTTCCTGACGCTGCGCGAGATGGGGGCGGACATCACCGAGACCAATCGCCGGATCGAGGGCGGGGAGCCGGTGGCGGATCTCGTGATTCGCGCCGCGGCGCTGCGCGGCATCGCCGTGCCGGCGGCGCGCGCGCCCTCGATGATCGACGAATACCCGGTCCTCGCCGTGGCCGCCGCCTGCGCGACCGGCATCACCCGCATGCAGGGGCTGAAGGAGTTGCGGGTGAAGGAGAGCGATCGCCTCGCCGCCACCGCCGCGCTGCTGGCCGAGAACGGCGTGCGCGCGGAGATCGAGGGCGACGATTTGATCGTGCATGGCTGTGGCGGCCCGCCGCCCGGCGGCGGCTTCGTGGCGACGCATATGGATCACCGCATCGCCATGTCGGCGCTGGTGCTGGGCCTGGCGACGCGCACCGCCGTGACGGTGGACGACGCCGCCTTCATCGAGACCTCCTTCCCCGGCTTCGCGACGCTGATGAACCGGCTCGCGGGCGGGGAGGCCATCGGGCCGGCATGACTTCGGTCGTCATCGCCATCGACGGGCCGGCCGCGGCCGGCAAGGGCACGCTGGCGCGCCGCCTGGCTGCGCATCTCGGCCTGCCCTACCTCGATACCGGGCTGCTCTACCGCGCCGTCGGCCGGCGCGTGCTGGATGCCGGCGGCGAGCCCACCGACCCCACGGCAGCCGAGGCCGCGGCGCGCGCCCTGACCCCCGCCGATCTCGACCGGAGCGATCTGCGCGGCCCCGAGGCGGATCGCGCGGCCTCCGCCGTCGCCGCCATCCCGGGCGTGCGCACCGCCCTGGTGGAGTGGCAGCGCGATTTCGGCCGGCGCCAGGGCGCGGTGCTGGATGGGCGCGACATCGGCACGGTGATTTTCCCCGACGCCACCGCCAAGCTCTTCGTCACCGCGAGCGTGGAGGCGCGCGCGCAGCGCCGCTGGACGGAGTTGCGCGGCCGCGGCGTGGCCATGGGGCTCGACCAGGTGGCCGCCGAGATGCGTGCGCGCGACGCCCAGGATGCCGGGCGCGCCGTGGCGCCGATGCAGGCGGCGGCGGATGCGCTGACGCTCGACACCAGCGAATTGGATGCGGAAGCCAGCTTCCAGGCCGCCCTGGCGCTGCTCACCCCCCGGCTTTTCCCGAAATCCCCTTGACTCTGCGGCCCGCGCGGCGTTAACGCGCCAGCCGGAACGTCGCGCCCTCGGGCCGGCGGTGTCTTCATTGGCATGGTTCCGGGGCGGTTTCCTGCCCCGCTCGCGCCAAGGGCGACCGGGATCGGCGGACCGCCTTCCGCTTTCATCCGAAGGGTGAGGCTCGCTCCGTGAGGGGGGTTTCGCCACGTCGTGTCCGAGGCCCCCGGCACAGCCGGCCCGCGGAGGCGCATACCCAGTGCCCCCTGAACCGGGGCAGCTCCGGGAAACATAGACTGCATGGCAAATGCCAACGCCCTCGCCGCGCTTGACGCCGGTGAGGATTTCGCCGCGATGCTCGACGCGACCCTCGGCGAGAACTCTTCCTTCCATGGCTCGGTCATCACCGGCAAGGTGATCCGCCTGGATGACGACTTCGCCGTCGTCGATGTCGGCCTGAAGTCGGAAGGCCGCGTCCCCCTCAAGGAATTCGCCCCCCAGGGCATGAAGCCCGAAGTGCAGGTCGGTGACGTCATCGAGCTGTTCGTCGAGCGCTACGAGGACCGCGACGGCTCCATCGTGCTGAGCCGCGAGAAGGCCCGCCGCGAAGAGGCCTGGACCAACCTCGAGAAGCAGTTCACCGCCCAGACGCGCGTCAATGGCGTGATCTTCGGCCGCGTGAAGGGTGGCTTCACCGTCGATCTCGGCGGCGCCGTGGCCTTCCTGCCGGGCAGCCAGGTCGATATCCGCCCCGTGCGCGACGTGACGCCGCTGATGGGCAGCCCGCAGCCCTTCCAGATCCTCAAGATGGACCGCGCCCGCGGCAACATCGTGGTCTCCCGCCGTGCGGTGCTGGAAGAGACGCGCGCCGAGCAGCGCAGCGAGCTGATCCAGGGCCTCAAGGAAGGCATGATCCTGGACGGCGTGGTGAAGAACATCACCGATTACGGCGCCTTCGTGGACCTGGGCGGCGTGGACGGGCTGCTGCACGTCACCGACATCGCCTGGCGCCGCATCAACCACCCCTCCGAGGCGCTCACCATCGGCCAGCAGGTCAAGGTGCAGGTCATCCGCTTCAACTCCGAGACGCAGCGCATCAGCCTCGGCATGAAGCAGCTGATGGCCGATCCGTGGGATGGCGTCGCGATCAAGTACCCGGTCAACGGCAAGTTCTCCGGCCGCGTGACCAACATCACCGACTACGGCGCCTTCGTGGAGCTGGAGCCGGGGGTCGAGGGTCTCGTGCACGTCTCCGAGATGTCCTGGACCAAGAAGAACGTCCATCCGGGCAAGATCGTCGCCACTTCGCAGGAAGTGGACGTGATGATCCTGGATGTGGACGGCCCGAAGCGCCGCATCTCGCTCGGCCTGAAGCAGGCCCAGGGCAACCCCTGGGAGCTGTTCGCCGAGGCCCATCCGCCCGGCAGCACGATCGAGGGCGAGATCCGCAACATCACCGAGTTCGGCCTGTTCATCGGCCTCGGCCCGGATCTCGACGGCATGGTGCACATGTCCGACCTCAGCTGGGATGTCCCTGGCGAGCAGGCCATGGCCAATTTCCGCAAGGGCGAGAACGTCTCGGCCAAGGTGCTCGACGTCGATGTGGAGAAGGAGCGTATCTCGCTCGGCATCAAGCAGCTCGCCGCCGATCCGGCGGCCGAGGTGCTGGATCGCATCCGCAAGGGCGATGTGGTGACCACGGTCGTGACCAAGATCGAGGCCAACGGCATCGAGGTGAAGGTCGATGAGGTCCTCACCGGCTTCATCCGCCGCGCCGAGCTGGCCCGTGACCGCGCCGACCAGCGCCCCGACAAGTTCGCCATCGGCGAGAAGGTCGATGCGAAGATCACCGCCGTCGACCGCGCCGGCCGCCGCCTGGCCCTGACCATCAAGGGCAAGGAAGTGGAAGAGGAGCGCGAGGCTATGAAGGAGTTCGGCTCGACCGACTCCGGCGCCTCGCTGGGCGACATCCTGGGTGCGGCCATCCGCCGCCGCAACCAGAACATCGACGAGTGATCCGGGGCTGATGCCTCGGACGCCGCTCGATCCGGCCGATATCGACCGGATCGAGCGGTTCCACTTCATCGAACACGCGCCGCAAGCGGCCGACCTCGCCTTCGTCTTCGGCAACCGCATCGCGGTGCCGGCGATGGCAGAGGCGGCCGCTTCGCTGTTTCTGGAAGGTCTGGTGCCGCGCCTGCTGATCAGCGGCGGCGTGACGCAAGGCGGTACGCAGAGCGAAGCGGCGGAGATCGCCGCGGCCATCCGCGCCCATGGCGTGCCCGGCAGCGCCCTGCTGCTTGAGCACCAGGCACGGCATTGCGGCGAGAATGTCACGCTCAGCCTGCCGATCCTCGCCGCGGCAGGGCTGCTCAGCGCCCGGCGTGTCATCACCCTGGGACTGCTCTGCACCGGGCGGCGCTATGCGATGCATCTGCACCGCCATTGGCCCGCGCCCGAGAAGCTCTCCCGCCTCGTGCCCTATGGGCCGGTGCAGCGGCGCCTCTGGCCGCAGCACCCGGATGCGCGGGCGCGGGTGCTGGGGGAGGTCGCGAAGATTCCCGCCTACCTCGCCGCCGGCTTCCTGGTGGAGTGGCCTTGCGGCGCTGCGCGCCCTATGTGAACGCCATGGCCCTCGAACCCGATCTGCTCTTCGACCGTCGCCGCCTGAAGCGCCGGCTCTCCCTCTGGCGGGCTGCCGCGCTACTGTCATTGGCGGGGCTCGCCATCTCGGCGGCGCTGTTCCGCAGCGATCTGCGCGGCCTGCTGCCCGGCGGCGGGCCCGAGATCGCGCGGCTCAACGTCACCGGCTTCATCGGCGATGACCGCAAGGTGATGGAGGCGCTGGAGCGCGTCGGCAAGAACGATTCGGTGCGCGCGCTGATCGTCGCGATCGACAGCCCCGGCGGCTCGGTGGCGGGGGGGGAGGCGCTGCACAACGCCCTCGCACGCCTCGGCGCGACCAAGCCGGTGGTGGCGGTGATGGGCGGCACGGCGACCTCGGCCGGCTACATGGTGGCCCTGCCGACGGCGCGCATCTTCGCGCGCGACTCGACCGTCACCGGCTCGATCGGCGTGATCCTGCAGAATTTCGACGTCTCCTCCCTCATGGCCTGGCTGGGCGTGCGGGCGGAGAGCCTGGCCTCCGGTCCCTTCAAGGCGAATCCCAGCCCCTTCGCGCCGATGACCGAGGCCGGGCGGGCCGAACTCATGCGCGTGGTGAACGACCTGCACACGCAATTCGTCGCGATGGTCGCCGCCGGACGGCGGATGGAGCCCGACGCCGTGCGCGCCTTGGCGGATGGCCGCGTCTTCACCGGCCGCGAGGCCCATCGCCTGGGCCTGGTGGATGCGATCGGCGGCGAGGTCGAGGCCCGCGCCTGGCTGGTGGCGGAGCGCGGCCTGCCGGAGGGCCTGCCCGTGCGCGACGTGCAGACGCGCAGCCTGGCCGATCGCGGCTTCGGCGCCTTCTGGGGTGCGCTCACGAAAAACATTATGGATGAATGGGTTGGCGTTGACCGGCTGCGCGCCGTTTGGCAGCCTGTCGGGCCATGAACCGAGGATGGCGGGCGTCCCATGACCCGATCTGAACTGATTGCCCAATTGGCGGCTGCCAACCCGCATCTGCGTCAGCCGGATGTGGAGCTGATCGTCACGACCATCTTCGATGAGATCATCGCTGCCTTATCGCGTGGCGACCGGGTGGAGTTGCGCGGCTTCGGCGCCTTTTCCACCAAGCGGCGCGACCCGCGCACCGGGCGCAACCCGCGCACCGGCACCGCCGTGGCGGTGGAGGGCAAGGCCGTGCCCTATTTCAAGCCGGGCAAGGAATTGCGGGAGCGCGTGAATGGCGGCCCGCTGCAGGAGACAACCCGCCGCGCGCGGAGCGCCTGAGGCACCTTCCGCCGCCCGCCCGCGCGTCGTAAATCAGCCCGACGATCCGGAGGCGATGCCATGCGCTGGCTGATGTTCCTGCCACTTGTCCTGCTGCTGTCGCTGTTCGCCCTGTCGAACACGGAAGAGGTCCAGCTCACGCTTTGGCCCTTCGACCTCGCCTGGGCGGCGCCGCTGGGGGTTGCGGTGCTGCTGCTCTGCGCCGTCTCCTTCCTGGTGGGCGCGGCCCTGGCCTGGGGGGCGAGCTTCAGCGCCCGCCGTCGCGCGCGCGAGGTGGAGGCCGCTGCGAGGCTGCTGGAGGCCGAACTCGCCACGCTGAAGGCGCGCGAGGCCGAGGCCCAGCGCGCCGCCAATCTCGGACGCCTGCCGGCGCCCGTCGCGTGACGGGGCTCTGCGTCGCGCTCGACGCGCCGGATCTCGCCACCGCCGAGGCCTGGGCGCGCGCCACCGCGCCCCATGCCGGGCTGCTGAAGGTCGGGCTGGAGCTGTTCTCGGCCGAGGGCGGGGCGGCGGTGCGTCGCATCGCGCAGCACCGGCCGGTGTTCCTCGATGTGAAGCTGCACGACATTCCAAACACAGTCGCCGGGGCGATCCGCTCCCTTGCGCCGCTGGGGGCGGCCTGGATCACCATCCATGCTGCCGGCGGACCGGCCATGGTGGCGGCCGCGCGCGCGGCGGCCGAGCAGGCCGGGGGCGCGAATCGCCCGAAAATCCTCGCCGTGACGGTGCTGACCAGCATCGACGCCGCGACCCTGGCCGAGACCGGCGTGGCGGGTGGCACGGTGCAGCAGGTGCTGCGCCTTGCGCGGCTCGCGGTGGCGGCCGGCGCGGATGGGCTGGTCTGCTCGCCGCGCGAGGTCGCGCCGATCCGCGACGCCCTGGGCGAGGGCCCGGCGCTGGTCGTGCCCGGCGTGCGCCCGGCTGGCAGTGCCGCCGATGACCAGGCGCGCACCGCCACACCGGAGGAGATGAAAGCGGCCGGGGCGACCTGGATCGTGGTCGGCCGCCCCATCACCCGCGCGGCAGATCCCGGCCTGGCCGCGAAGGGTATCGTGCAGGCGCTGGCGTGAAACAGACGAAGATCTGCGGCATCAACGACGCCCCGGCGATGCAGGCGGCGGCCGCGGCGGGGGCGGATTTCATCGGCTTCGTCTTCTTCCCGCCCTCGCCGCGCGCCGTGACTCCCGCACAGGCCGCCGCGCTCTCCGCCCTGGTGGCGGGGGGGCCGCAGCGGGTGGGGCTGTTCGTCGATGCGGCGGATGCGCTGATCGAATCCGTGCTGGCCGCCCTGCCGCTCGACATCCTGCAATTGCATGGCGAGGAGACGCCCGCGCGCTGCGCCGAATTGCGCGCGCGCTTCGGCTTGCCGGTGATGAAGGCGCTTGGCATCGCCCGGGCCGAGGATTTCGCCGCACTCGACGCCTATGCCCCGATGGTGGATCGCTTTCTGCTCGACGCCAAGGCCCCGCCCGGCGCGCCCCTGCCCGGCGGCAATGCCGCGCCCTTCGACTGGACGCTGACCAAGGGCCGCGCCATCGCCCGCCCCTGGCTGCTCGCGGGGGGGCTCACGCCGGGCAATGTGGCCGAGGCCATCGCGGTGTCAGGCGCGCCGGGGGTGGATGTCTCCTCCGGCGTCGAGCGCGCGCGGGGCGTGAAGGATGCGGGGCTGATCGCGGCCTTTGTCGCGGCCAGCCGCGCGGCGTGATCCGCGCGGCGACCCGTGCCGACGCGCCCGCGCTCGGCGAGATGCATGCACAGGCCTGGGAAGAGACCTATCCCGGCCTGGTGCCTGACGACCTCTTCGCCGAGATGACCGACCCCGCCCGGCGCCGCGCCGCCTGGGCGCGCAACCTGGCAGAGCCGCTCCTGCCCGGCGGCGTGGTGCTGGCGACGGATGGGCCCGCGATCCTGGGCTTCATCGCCGTCTGCCGCGCGCGGGATCCGGGGCTGGGCACGCAGGGCGAGGTGGCGGGGCTCTACCTACTGAAGCGCGCGCAACGCCAGGGGATGGGCCGCACCTTGCTGGCCGAGGGCGCGCGCCTGCTACTGGCGGCGGGCTGCGTGGATGGCGCGGCCTGGGCGCTGGATGCCAATGCACCGGCGCACGCCTTCTACGCCGCCACTGGCGCAATCGAAGGCACGCGCCAGATCGGGTATCGCGGCCCGTTCTCGATGCCCGAGACGGCCTTCATGTGGGGTGATCTTCGCGCCCTGCTGCGCTAAGAGACTTTCAAGCTCAGGACAACGCCCGTGAACAAGCCTCTTCCCAATTCCCTCCGCCAGGGCCCCGATGCGCGCGGCCGCTTCGGCGAATTCGGCGGCCGTTTCGTTGCTGAAACGCTCATGCCCCTCATCCTCGAGGTCGAGGCCGCCTATGAGGCGAGCAAGAAGGACGCGGCCTTCCAGGCCGAGTGGCGCCGCCTGCTGACGCATTACGTCGGCCGCCCGAGCCCGCTCTGGTACGCCGAGCGCCTGACCGCGCATCTGCGCAAGCAGGCCGCGCCGGGCAAGGGCGCGAAGGTCTATTTCAAGCGCGACGAGCTGAACCATACCGGCGCGCATAAGATCAACGCCGTGCTCGGCCAGATCCTGCTGGCGAAGAAGATGGGCAAGACGCGCATCATCGCCGAGACGGGGGCGGGCCAGCATGGCGTGGCCACCGCCACGGCCTGCGCGCTGATGGATTTGCCCTGCGTCGTCTACATGGGTGCCACCGATGTCGAGCGGCAGCAGCCCAACGTCTTCCGCATGAAGCTGCTCGGCGCGGAGGTCGTGCCCGTGACCTCGGGTGCGGCGACGCTGAAGGACGCGATGAATGAAGGTCTTCGCGACTGGGTCGCGAATGTCCACGACACCTACTACTGCATCGGCACCGTCGCTGGCCCGCACCCCTACCCCGCCATGGTGCGCGACTTCCAATCCGTCATCGGCACCGAGGCGCGCGCGCAGATGCTCGAAGCCGAGGGCCGGCTGCCGGACACGCTGATCGCCGCCGTGGGCGGTGGCTCGAACGCCATGGGCCTGTTCTATCCCTTCCTCGACGACAAGGATGTCGCGATGATCGGTGTCGAGGCCGCGGGCCGTGGGCTCGATACGCATGAGCACGCGGCAGCGCTGTCGCGCGGCCGGCCGGGCGTGCTGCATGGCAACCGCACCTATTTGCTCCAGGATGGCGACGGGCAGATCACGGAGGCGCATTCCATCTCCGCCGGGCTCGACTATCCGGGCGTCGGGCCGGAGCATTCCTGGCTGCATGAGATCGGCCGCGTGCAATATGTCGGCGCCACGGATGATGAGGCGCTGGAAGCCTTCCAGCTCTGCTCGCGCCAGGAGGGGATCATCCCCGCCCTCGAACCCGCGCACGCGCTGGCGCATGTGATGAAGATGGCGCCGACCCTGCCGGCCGAGCACATCCTGCTGATGAATCTGTGCGGGCGTGGGGACAAGGACATCTTCACGGTCGCGAAGCATCTGGGCGAGAAGATCTGAGATGAGCCGCATCGCCACCCGCTTCGCCACGCTCAAAGCCCAAGGCCGCGGCGCGCTCGTCACCTATCTGCAGGCCTTCGATCCCGACCGCGACACCTCGCTGGCCATGCTCTCGGGCCTGCCCGGCGCGGGGGCGGATGTGATCGAGATCGGCGTGCCCTTCACTGATCCCATGGCCGACGGCCCCTCCATCCAGAAGGCCGGCCAGCGCGCGCTGAAGGCGGGTGCCACGGTGGTCGGCGTACTGGAGATGGTGGCCCGCATCCGCGCCACGGAGGCCGACACGCCGATCGTGCTGATGGGCTACTACAACCCCATCCTCACCCATGGCGTGGCGCGCTTCTGCGCCGACGCCGCCGCCGCGGGCGTGGATGGCCTCATCATCGTGGACGTTCCACCCGAGGAGGCCGACGAGGTCGAGCCCCATGCAACCGCGCATGGCCTGGACCTGATCCGCCTTGTCGCCCCCACAACCGAGGAAACGCGGCTGCCGCGCGTGCTCGCGGCGACCACGGGCTTCATCTACTACGTCTCGATCACGGGCATCACCGGCACGCGCAGCGCCGATTACGGCTCGCTCGCGCCCTCGATCGCGGCGCTGAAGCGCCACACCGACCTGCCGGTGGCGATCGGCTTCGGCATCCGCACCCCCGAGCAGGCGGCGATCGCGGCCTCGGTCGCGGATGGCGCGGTGGTCGGGACGGCGCTGGTGGATACGCTCGCCGCATCGCTCGATGCCGAAGGGCGCGCGACGCCGGGCACGGTGGGCGCGGTGCTCGACAAGGTGCGCGGCCTGGCCCAGGCGGTCCACGCCCCACCCCGCATCCCTGCCTGAAGGAGAGCGCCATGGCACGCCGGCTCTACGAACTCTGCGGTCGCGACCCGGCCCTGGTGTTCAGCCCCTATTGCTGGCGATCGCGCATGGCGCTGGCGCATAAGGGGATCGACTTCGTCTCGGTGCCCTGGCGCTTCACCGAGGTCGAGAAGCTGGCCTTCGCGAAGCATGACAAGGTGCCAGTGCTGGTCGATGGCACCGTGGTGGTGCCCGACAGCTGGGCCATCGCGCAGCACCTGGACGCCGCCTATCCCGAGACGCCCGCCATCCTGCATGGCAGGCCCGCGAGCTACCGCTTCATCACCGCCTGGACCGATGCCGTGGTGAGTGCGGGGCTGGTGCGCCTGATCGTCAGCGATATCCCGGCTTTGCTGGATGAGAAGGACCGCGCCTATTTCATCGCGAGTCGCGAGAAGCGCTTCGGCAAGACGCTCGCCGAGGTGACCGCCGATCGCGAAGCGCAACTCCCTGGCTTCCGCGCCAGCCTCCAGCCGCTGCGCATGGCGCTGAAGGTGCAAGCCTATCTCGGCGGGGAGGAGCCCGACTACGCCGACTACATCGTCTTCGGCAGCTTCATGTGGGCGCGCTGCGTGAGTCCGCTGCGCATCCTAGAGGCCGACGACGCCGTGCATGCCTGGCATGAGCGGATGCTCGACCTGCATGGCGGCGTCGCGCGCAGCGCGCCGGCTGTCGGCGCCTAGACGAGCCCGTCGCGCTTCAACTGACGCAGATTCGCCGCCACCCGGCGTCGCGAGGGGCGCAGCGCGGCGGCGGCCACCACATCCGGGCGGCTGCCGAGCATTGCGGCCTTCCCGGCGGCCATCATGCCATCCGCGAAGGCCCGCTGCTTCTCCGCCACCATGTCGGCCAGCGAGCCGGCCGCGGTGCCGGGCTGCAGCGCGAGTTGCGCGCTGCGCAGGGCGAAAACCCAGCCCGACTGCCAGGCGAACATCGCCACGGCAGCCGGGCTCAGCGGGTCACGCGCCATCAGAGCGCGGCCAGCACGGCCTCCGCCTTGGAGACCTCGAAGGCGCCCGCGGCCTCGACGGCCACATGCGTCACCTTGCCATCCTTCGCCACCAGGGCGAAGCGCTGGCAGCGCAGGCCGAGGCCGCGCGCCACCAGGTCGAGTTCCAGGCCCATCGCCTTGGTGAGGTCGGCCGAGCCATCGGCCAGCAGCATCACTTCATCCGTGATGCCCTGGTCCTTGCCCCAGGCGCCCATCACAAAGGCGTCGTTCACCGACATGCAGGCGATGACATCCACGCCCTTGGCCTTCAGCGCCGCGGCATGCTGCACGAAGCCGGGCAGGTGCTTGGCCGAGCAGGTGGGGGTGAAGGCGCCGGGGACGCCGAACAGCACCACGGTCTTGCCCGCGAAGATCTCGGCGATCGCGGCTTCCTTCGGCCCTTCGGCCGTCGCCTGCATGATCTTCACCGCAGGCATGCTGTCACCGACCTTGATCGTCATCTCAACTCTCTCCCGTTGGGTGGGCTTCCATAGGGCAGAAAGCGCCCTGTCGTCCATGCGGGCGATACGCTTGCGGGCGCGGCCCGGCGCCGCCATCTTGCCGGCATGGCCCGACGCGCCCCGAAACCCTTTCCCGCCTCCACCACGGTCCTGGAGGGCTATCTCTCCGGCCAATTGCTGGTCGCGATGCCCAACATGCAGGACCCGCGCTTTGCCCGCACGGTGATCTGCCTCTGCGCGCATTCGCCGGACGGAGCGATGGGCATCGTGCTGAACAAACCGATGCCGGGGATGAGCTTCGACGATCTGATGAAGCAGCTCGATGTCGCCCCCACCCCCCCGGCGCGGCGCATCCGCCTGATGCAGGGCGGGCCGGTGGAGGGCGGGCGCGGCTTCGTGCTGCACACCGCCGATTGGGAGACCGAGGGCAGCCTGCGCGTGAGCGGCGAGATCGCCCTGACGGCGAGTGTGGATATCCTCAAGGCCATCGCCGGCGGTGGCGGGCCGACCGAGGGCTTGCTGGCACTCGGCTATGCCGGCTGGGGGCCCGGGCAGCTGGAGGACGAGATCCAGCGCAATGCCTGGCTCTCCGTCCCCGCCGACAAGGCGCTGCTTTTCGAAGAAGCGCCCGAACGGCTGTGGCGCGAGGCCCTGGCCCGGCTGCGCATCGACCCCGCCGCCCTGTCCGTGAACGCCGGCCGGGCTTAAGCGAGAAGCCTGTCGAAGGCGGCGCGCCACTGGGCGTCGTCGCCCTCATGGTCAGTCGCATCGGGTTCCAGCACCGCCAGCGGAAAGCCCGCCTTGTGCGCATCGGGCGTGAGTCGGCTGGCATAGGCGACGAAGAGGAGCGTATTGCCCGCCCGCCCGAAGCGCCCGGCGATGGCGGCCGCGATCGCGCCCATGCGCTGCGCGCTCAGCCGGAAATCGAGCCGCTGCGGCGCGGCATGGGCGACGCGCAGCAGGTTGTTCTGCGTGTTCGCCACCACGAAGACCCGCCGCTTGAGGCTGCCCAGCGCGTCGAAGCGCGCCCAGCGCCGCGCCTGGCGCGCCTGCATCGCGGCGAAATCGGCGTCATTCGCGATCGGGTCATGCCAGAGCCACAGCCCGTGCCGCGCCCAGAAGGGCTGCTCGGCGCGGATCAACTCGCCGCGCGCGGGCGGCACCCGTACCGGCGATGCAATCACCCGCGCCGCCGCATCGGGGGGCGCGAACATCCAGTCCAGCGGCAGGGTCTTGGGGTGCAGCGCATCGCCTAGCCGGGCCGAGAGCAGATCCTGGTTCAGCCGGATCTGCCGCGCCGGCTGGCAGGAGGCGCCGAGCGAGACCACGGCGCTATGCGCGCCGATCAACGACATGCAGGGCGGGGCGAAATTCTCATGCCCCGTCCGTTATCACGCCGCACGCGGGGCAGCCATCGGCCCTGCGTCTGCACGCCGCAGGGCAATGGCCTGCAACAGCGCGAAGCCCAGCACCAGCGCCGCCTGGCCCAGCACGAAGGCGACCCCGAGCGCGCTGGGGCTCAGCCCCAGCAGCGGCCGGGCGAAGGCCGCGAACAGCAGGCTGTCCACCACCCAGACCAGGTTCAGCAGGATCACCGCCTGCACGCCGCGCCGCGCCGGGGCCGGGCGGGTTCCGAGATAGGCCACGCCGGCCGCATAGGGCAGGAAGAACAGCCCCACCCCCTGCACCAGCCCTGGCGGCAGGCCGAACAGCGCGCCGAGCGGCCCGGGCAGGGCGGCCATGAGCAGGCCGGTGGCGCCACTCGCCACGGCATCGATCATCAGGGACAGGCGCAGCAGGGGGGTGGCAGGAAGACGGTCCATCGGGGCTCTCCTTCTCGGTTCCGATGGCCCGAGCATCCGCCCCGCAGGGCATCGGCGCGATGACCTCCGAGGTCATGGCGGCGCCGCGCGGGCACGGCCTATCCTGCCCGCATGGCAAGCCTGACCCTCCCCTCCCTCGCCGCCCCGGTCGGCGAGTTGCTGCGCGCCTGGCGGCAGCGGCGCCGACGCAGCCAGCTCGACCTCTCGCTGGAGGCCGAGGTCTCGCAGCGCCATCTGAGCTGGATCGAGAGCGGCCGCGCCGTGCCGAGCCGGGAGATGGTGCTGCGCCTCTCCCGCCACCTCGAGGTCCCGCTGCGCGAGCGCAACGCGCTGCTGGTCGCCGCCGGCCACGCCCCGGTCTTTCCGCGACGGGCGCTGAGCGACCCGGCGCTGCAGGCGGCGCGCGCGGCAGTGGAGCAGGTGCTGGCAGCGCATATGCCCTTCCCGGCCCTCGCCCTGGATCGCGGCTGGAACATGGTGGCGGCGAATGGCGCGGTGGCGCCGCTGCTCGCCGGCGTCGATCCGGCGCTGCTCGCCCCGCCGGTGAATGTGCTGCGCCTGTCGCTGCACCCGCGCGGCCTGGCGCCGATGGTCGTGAACCTGCCGGAGTGGCGCGCGCATATCCTCGAGCGGCTCGCGCATCAGGTGGCGCTGAGCGCGGATCCGGAATTGCTGGCCCTGCTGGAGGAGTTGCGCGCCTATCCCGGCCCGGTCGCCAGCGCGACGGTGGATCCCAATGCCGTCGCACTCGCCTTCCGGCTGCGCGTGCCGGGTGTGGGGGAGCTCGCCTTCCTGACCACGACCACGGTCTTCGGCACGCCGGTGGATGTGACGCTGTCGGAGATCTTCGTCGAGGCGCTTCTGCCCGCCGATGCCGCCACCGCCGCGGCGCTGCGGCGGATGGCGGAGACGCTCAGCCCACCGTGATGCGGGTGGTGGCGCGCGCGCTGCGCCCGGCCTCGTCGGTCCAGGTGAAGTCGAGCTCGCTGGTGCGGTCGAGGCGCAGGAAGAAGACGTGATAGGGGTTGGCGGCGGTGCCGTTGCGCAGCTCCGCCTGCAGGGCCACCGCGCCATTCACCCGCACGGTGAGGCGGTTGAGCATATCCCGCGGCAAGGTGCGCGCGCCCTGGTGGCGCAGGCCGGTTTCCATCGGGTGCTCGATGAGCGTGCGGATTTCCACCACCTCGCCGGGCCGGGCGGAGCGCGGCGCGCGGATGCGCGGCGTGGCCAGTGATCCGCTCATGTGAGACAGCCGCCGGTGGTCACGCGGATCTCGGCCGAGGCCTGCCGCACGCGGCCATCATTGAACTGCGCCAGCACGATCAGCCGCTGTTCTTCCGCCAGGCGGATGCGCGTCTGCACCTCGGCGCGGGCGAGCAGCGGTGTCAGGCGGAAACTCGCCACGCCGGCGGTCGGGTTGCGTGGGGTGAAGAGGTGGATGGCGGTGACGTGGCTTTCCGCCGTCTGCGGGCTGTCCACCAGCACCGTGACCGGCACCTGCCCGCCATTCTCGGCGACCGTCGGCACGCGCAGCGTGATGCCGCCCTCTTCCGGCACGGCATCGCCGATCTGCTCGCGGATTGCCGCCACCAACTCGGCCTCGGTGGGCATGGCGGCGGCTGCGACGGGCAACAGGACCAAGGCGAGGGCGGCGCGGCGGGTCAGGGCTCGCGTCAAGCAAACATGTCCTTCGTGATGGAGGCGTACCAGGCATCGGCGTAGAGCGCTTCCAGCCGCCGCTGTTCCGGCAGGTTTCCGCGCGGCGACACACCGCCCGAATTCGCGACCTCGACAATGGCATTGCCCTCCGCATTCGGGCGGAAGATGCCGACCACCGAGATCCCGTACTCGTCGCCCACATGGGAATAGCAGGTGTTGTAGTAAACCCCGGGCGCGATGGCCTCGCCGCGCAGCGAGGCCGCTGCCGAGGCGACGGCCTGCTTCGCCGTGGAATTGGCGATGTAGCCGGATTTCGGCATGGGGCCGGGGATGTTGGCATCGCCCACCACATGGATGCCCGGTGCGACACGGCTCTCGAAGGTGATGGGGTTCACCGGCGCCCAGCCGGAGGCATCCGTGAGCCCGGACTCGATCGCGATGCGCGCGGCGGATTGCGGCGGGATGACGTTGGCCACCGCCACCTTGTGCTTCTCGCCGAACTCGCTCTCCAGCACGCGCTCGCCGGCATCAACCTTGACGATCTTGCCATCGCGGCTGGCCGGAACCCACTCGATCAGCCCGGGGTAGAGCGCGTTCCAGCCATCCTGGAACAGGCCCTGCTTGCTGAAGGCCTCCTTCGCGTCGAAGGCGAGGATCTTGGAGCGCGGCTTGTGGCGCTTCAGATAGGCCGCGATCATGCTGATGCGTTCATAGGGGCCGGGCGGGCAGCGGAAAGGGTTGGCCGGGATCGCCATGCCGACCACGCCGCCATCGGGCATCGCCTCGAGCTGCCGGCGCAGCAGTAGCGTCTGCGCGCCATCGCCGGGCACCCAGGCATGGGGCATGACCTCGGCGGCGGCTTCCGTGTAGCCCTCCAGCGCACCCCAGCGCAGCGCGATGCCGGGGGAGAGGATCAGCCGGTCATAGCTCAGCGTCTCGCCGCCCTGCAGGCGGACGGTGCGCGCCGTGGGGTCGATGCCCATTGCCCAGTCATGCACCACCCGCACGCCGCGCGCGCGCAGCCCGTCATAGCCATGGGTGATGTCGCCGATCTGCCGCGTGCCGGCCAGCACGAGGTTGCCATAGGGGCAGGTGACGAAGCGCGTCTTGGGCTCGACGAGGGTGACTTCGAGCCAGGGATAGGTGCGGCGCGCGAAATTCGCCGCCGAGGCGCCGCCGAAGCCGCCGCCGATGACCAGCAGGCGGGCCGTTGTGCCCTGGGCGCGCAGGGTGGCAGGCGCGGCGAGAAGAGCAGCGGCGCCGAGCAGGGCGCGGCGCGGGAGGGTGCTGTGCATGGGGCAGATCCTCAACGCGGGGTGCGGGAAAAATGCGCGGCGATGGCGGCGATCTCGGCCTCGGTGTAGCCGCGGGCGACGCGGCCCATGATGGTCCCTTCGCGCGCATTGCTCCGGAAGGCCGCCATGGCGGCGATGAGCTCGGCCTGGTCGCGCCCGGCCAGCGGCGCGACGGGCCCCATCCCGGTGCCCCCCGGGCCATGGCAGCCCAGGCAGCCCTCGGCGGCGATCGGGCCCGGCACCTGGGCGAGCGCGGGGGCGCTGAGCGCGAGCAAGGCGGCGGTCAACAGGGCGCGGATGGTCATCGCAGGCGTCTCCGGCAGGGCGGGAGCGCGTGGCTAATCGCTGCGCCCACCGCCGTCAAACAACCCTGGAGCGGGCTTAGGCACCCGTCCGGGGGGCTTCGGCAAGGCCATGCCAAGCTGGCAAGGTGGGGGAGGATGGCATGGCAGGGGCGCGCTGCGCCACAGCAGGAATTGGCCCCGGTCGGCTGGGAAAAAATTTATGCCGGTCGCCCCAGCCCGAAGGCCGGGCGCAACTTCAGCCCCACCCAATTGCCGATCAAGGCGGGCACGATCCAGACCCAGCCATGCAGGCTGCCCGAGGCGATGCCGCCGAAATAGGCGCTGACATTGCAGCCGAAGGCCAGCGTCGCCCCCACCCCCAACAGCACCCCGCCGAATACCGAACCCGCCAGCGGCCCGAAGCCCGGCCAGCGCCAATCCGCTGCCCGCCCCGTCAGCGCCGCGGCGAGGAAGGCACCCGCCATCAGCCCCAGATCCATCACGGTGATCCGGTCCGCCAGCAGCGGGCGGAGCAGCGCCTCGGTGCGGGTCGGGTCCTCCCAGAAGGGCCAGAAGGCGGGGTCGTCCAGGCCCAGCGCCTCGATCCCGCGCGAGCCCCAGAGCGGAAAGGCCGCCGTGATGGCCCAGGGCCGCCCGGCGACGGCGAGGGTGGCGAAGTTGAGCAAAGCGAGCGTCACCGCGCCCCAGACCATCGGCCAGGGGCCGCGCAGCAGCGCGCCGCCGCGCCATTCCAGCCGCTCCACCCCGCC
>Ga0315900_10004747_pt1 | contig 18995 bp, 9 predicted proteins | sample LakEriMetagenome_FD_203521 | JGI IMG/M metagenome (GOLD analysis project Ga0315900, IMG submission 203521) | Freshwater fungal communities from buoy surface, Lake Erie, Ohio, United States - Buoy 12 MA114 | ecosystem: Environmental > Aquatic > Freshwater > Lake > Lake biofilm | place: USA: Lake...
CCAGTCACTGAGAGTGGTTGTGCGCTATCACCCTGGAGGAAAAAGTAGCGTGGTTGTGTGCGGAGCACCGCAATATTCTCAATCATGTTGAGGAAGTTGCCACCAGCTTTGTGCACCATCAGCGCTGCTTGGTCTGGGGGGAGCTGTGGGAAGGCGGCATAGAGCAGGGCTCGCAACTCCGCATCTGCAGCATTACTGAGCACTACCGTCGTGGCAGTATCGTGCTTGAGGAAGAAGTCGTTACTGAACTGATACCACTCCATGGGCCAGCTGGTGGCAATGAGCAGGATCGGCCAGCGTTTGGTGCGGGCGGTACGCATCAGCTCGGTGAAGAATTCCGTTGCTTCCTTGTCGATCCACTGGGCATCATCGAGCCAGAGGATGATGGGGGTGTTGGTTGTATTGAACCAGATGTGGCAGAGTTCGATGAGTTGGTCGGGGAGGGTTTTGGGTGCTGATTTGATGCCAAGCACCTCACGTCCAACACTCTCCCCGTACTCCCACAGCGTACTCATGGCGTCGCCATAAGGCACAAACTTGAGGGTCGCACTCAGTGCCCCACGAATGGTGGTAAGTTTACGCACCTCTTCTTTGCTGGCATCAAGTATACGTTGCAAGCGTGAGCGCATGTCGGTGATGCGTTGATTGAAGGTGATGAACTGCTCCTTGATGGTAGGCAGCGCCAGACTATTGGCCACGTTGCGTTCTGCGACATTGTGCCAGCGCAATCCCAACCACAAGAATTGTGGCGGTCCATCGGGTTCGAACTTGTCAGGAAACACGGGATTGACGCGCAACTGGGTGGCATGCGACTGGAAGGCGTCGGGCCAGAAGTTGTCTGGGTCCCATGTCTTACTCACGGTGAGCTGGCGGTAGAACTCCTGAATGATGCGGCTTTTGCCCACACCCGTCTCGGCCACGAACGTGACAATCTGTGGTTTACGTGTGGCCGGATCAGTGGCGGCATGCAGGGCACCGTGCAGGAGTTGGAGTTCGGCCTCACGGCCGAAGAAGGGGAGTTGGGTGGTCATGAGGCACCTCTAGAATGGCATGCTGTGAATGCCTCTACTCTATCACGGGTACGTCAGAAAGTATTTGCAAAAAATCACAAATTTACACAAAAAAATTAGGTAATGTGATTGCCTTTTGTCGAGTGCAACATTTTATATCAGTATTTCGTCGGAGTGTTTGTGCAAAAGACCAGTTGGGAAACATCGTGGCAGCACACCACGTATGGAGGAATTAAAAAGGTATGAACGTACAAACACACGGTCGGTGGTACATGGGGGTACTGGTTGCGTTGGCGCTGTTGGCAAGTATGATGCCATGGTCTGTTTCAGTCACAGAGGCGAACACGGATTGGAAACGCGAGTACGAAAACTCGATTGGCAAGAAGTGTCCTGATGCGAATATGAAAAGTCAATATGACCAGTATTCGTATGGATTGTGTCAGTGCACAAGTTATGTGGCGTTCCGATTGGCACGCGCGGGTGTGAATCGGAGTGATTTCTCGTACCCAGGCAATGGCGATGCGAAGAACTGGGTGACACGTGCACGTGAGCGCAACGTTCCGACAGGCAGTGAGCCGAAAAAAGGCGCAGTATACGTAACACAAAGTGGACGATATGGACACGTAATGTTCGTAGAAGACTACAAGAATGGTGTGGTGACGGTGTCAGAGTACAATTGGGTAAATTGGGGCAACTATGGTAAACGTGAACTACGTGGATCCGCTGCCACAAGTGGAACATATATCTACTTTAGCAATGTCGGCAACAGCAGCAATGATAGCGGGAGTGCCCCTAGCAAGCCGAAAGGACTCAAGATCAAAGACATCAAGAGCAACAAGGCAAAGATTGACTGGGACTCACAGAGTGGCGTGAAGTACTTCTGTGTGAATTGGAGTCGTGACAACGTGACCCCGCAAGGGTGCGACGTGAAGGTGGACGGCAACGATTCATCGTACAAGCCCTCGGATCTCAAGTCGAACAGGACATATTACGTGTGGGTGCAAGCGTGTAACAGTAGTGGAGTCTGTTCGTCAGCAGCCAAGACTGAGTTTAAGACGAAGCGGTAACCAAGTTGTACAAATCCCCCCGCACAGCTAACTGTGCGGGGGGATTTGTACGTGGCGATGATGTTACGGGGTATCTGAAGCATGTTTGAGCGCAATAGCATGCTGAATGTGTGTGAGTAATTGTTGGGCTTCGGCGAGTTCATGTTGCGCAGGTTTAATTGGACTCTGTTCGCAGATACGGGTGGCGTGCCGGATGGCCTCTGCGATATGGTCTTGCGCCATAAATAGATGTCCCATGGCTAATTCGGTTTGGCTGAGATATGTTAACGTCAACACCAACCCGCGATAGTCCTCGATGACTCCACGACTACGAATAATCGCACGGCGGATGTCGAGTGATTCCATAATTGAAATGAGTGCATTTGAATAGTCTTGAATGGCTAGATAGGTACGCCCGATACCGCTGAGTTCGACTGCGAGTTGACGGTTATCATCCGGGAGCCCGCGTTTCGTAACGATTGTGCGTATCAAGGCAATCGACTCATGAAAGAGTTCAATGGCATCCTGATACCGATGTGTTTCTCGATATATGCGTGCCACATTGTTGAGTGCTATACAAAAGAAATGCCTGTCGTTGTAGTCAGTAGTAATCGGGATGAATTGACGGTAGAGCGTTAATCCTTGTACATAATACTCGAGCGAAGTGTCATAATCCTTCCAGTAACGATGAATCCGACCAATATTGTTTAGGGTATCCGCTAGTTCGCGCATCTGTGCGAGGGTGAGTGGTTGGGTACGATACGGTGTTAGTAATTGCAATGCATGCTGAAATGCTGCAAGTGCATCATTGTAGTCACCTGCGACACGAAATACGTGCCCCAAATCATTGTATGCATGGGCATATGTCATTGCAATGACGAGTGGTTCATCGTGAAATGGTTGGGCATCAAGGAATTGAATGATCTCCCGGAACATCTGTTGCGCATGGAGAAAATCTCTGCGCAGAAGTGCGTTATTGCCGATGCGGGTGAGTACCATCAGATAGCCGGTTGAGGGAGTATGACTGGTAGTTTCTTGAATTAATAATTGTTTTGCATGATCCCAAAGCAGTGCGGCAGTAGTAATTCTGCCACTGGATTCGATTGCCTCAGCGAGATTCACCATTAATAATGATGAGAACAAAGCAACATATGAGTTATTCCAGTCAATACGATCGAACGCATCTGCATGTTTACGCACTGTGTCCCACTGATAACTTTGTGCATGAATAATACTTGCGACGGTCAAACATTTAATGTGTTGCTGCGGTTCATCAGTGAATTGTTGTAAGGCAATTTCTAAGATTGCAAGTTGCTCGTGATTAAGGAGTCGCAATAGTGACCTCGGCGATGGCGACTCTAGATTGTGTGTATACAGATCATTAAATGTCTCTTGAATCCACATGGACAACTGTTCATCGAGAATAGTTGCCAACAATGAATTGTCTTGCTCATGGAGCCATTCATGAAAGTATTTGTTTGCGACCAAAAAGTACCCGCGATCACGAAACTCGTGGAAATGTGGGCTACGCTCAGTCACTACCGTGAGGGGCGTGATACACTGTTGAATCACTGACTCTGCATCGTCAATTTGTCGGTGTGACGCAAATTGCCGTAAGACCGTTACCAAAAACAAACTACCGAGCTGACTTGCGCGCGCAAGTAAATCCTTAACATCATCATTAAATTCATCAAATCGTTGTGCTATGCGATGTTGCCGTTGTGATTGCCACGTACTAATGTTGTTCATTCCCGCACTGGTTAATTCGCCATGTGTGTCTTGATTGACAAAATAGCGTTTGGTGGTCAAAAGTTGTCCAATATTTTCACTTAATGTTAGGAAATTACCGTCTGATTTATCGACAATTAATTGATATTGCGTAGCAGTAAGCCCGGGTAACTGACTATGCAATAACGCGTGTAAATCATGATGTTGGGCTTTCAAAAGTTCAAATGAGCTATGGAGTCGGAGAAAGTCCGTATGGTGTTGTTCGTGCCATTCACGTGGCCAATGGGTTGCAATCATCAGAATCGGCCATTGTGCATCAAGTGCCGTCTGAAAAAGATTATGACAAAATTGCTCGCTCTCCGCATCCATCCACTGTGCATCATCTAGCCACAAAATAATCGGAATAGGTTGTATGCCGGAACATAATTGACGAAATAGTACGAGGAGATGGTCGCTCAACGTTTTTGATGCCTGAACGCTTGATTCGGCGTATGAGCGCGCTGAATCAGCTAAAATTGACTTCGTCAGAGTTTTGCCAATGCCAAAGATAATATCGCCGAACGGCACAAATTTATCCATGGCAATTTCAATCAGTTTTTCGACATGGAGCTGTTCTTGAATCGTACTATGCAACGTTTTAAATGAACGCTGCCAAAACGGTAACATGTCAGTAAATAGCCGAGCGTGGATATTCATTTGTTCGAGTAGCGTAGGGAGCGCCAAGCTTGATTGAAGGTTTCGCTCATGTTGATCACTCCAGCGCATGCCCAACCAGAGAAACATAGGTGGGCCGTTAGGCCGGTGATGCGTAAATTCAGGGTTGACTTGTAATTGCATACTCGGTGACTGGAATGCATCCGGCCAGTAATTGAATACGGGCGGATCCCACATCGGGTCTGTGGTAAGCGTGTGGTACAGCTCTTGCACGAGACGACTTTTGCCTAACCCAGTTTCTGCCACAATGGTTATAACCTGTGGTTGGTTCGTCTTTGTTACCTGTTGCCAAGCAGCATGCAAATGCTGTAATTCAGCTTTGCGACCATAAAATGCTGTCATATACAGTGAATTGCATACATATGATATTGCCAGCCTCGTGTTTGTTTGCTGATACTATGATCGTTTTGCCATCCATACATGGATATGTCCAGTGATAATCATCAACACAAAGATGGTATATATGAGAATTGTGTGTACAGCTGATATACGACTCGTTCGTTGTTTTTGAACGAGGTCTACAGCCGGTTTTACAAACCAATTAAAATACCAATCGCGCATAGACTGGTTTTTGTATATTAGAGATACTACACGTGGGCCAATTTGATCGTATTTTGCCTCGAGCCAAAGGCCTAGTGCATTTGTGCGCATGTATGTAGCTCGCCATTGACGCAATTTGGCCAAAACAAAGGGGCGTTGTGTGTGTTGTAAAGTAGCTGTAGCGATGTAACATCCGCTATTCCCAGCATCTTCCTCACCTTCACGCCAGTGGTCACACCAATCGTACTGATCCATGTACATATCATGCCAGTTACACCAGATATAGTGATCATATCCTCGTGAAGAAAATGTACAGTTTCGGCACCACTCTGACATATTTTTCATCCTTTCATCGCACGGTGTGTTTTGTCAAAATACGCTGATATTATAGCTGGTATTATAATGTATATGTTATGTTTTTATATTGTAAAATATAACAAATATTTGCGCTTACACTGCATAAATATTTGTGAAAAATAACAGAAATTTATGCAACATGCATAAGTAATAGTGTGGTTTGAATTTATCATGATAGATAATATTGTAAAGTATAATGTATTGTTTAGAACATGTAAAACACGAGTGAGATTAAGTATATATTTGTATGAAATAGAGAGTTATCGCGTTAATGTGATATGTAATTGAGAGATGGTCATATTAGTGGATGTTGCAGTACGGAGTGAGCGAATAGTGATTGCTAATTATATATCTTACAAATGATGATTTTAAATACAGATGATGTGTATCGATAATCCAATTTACTTGGATGATTAAAGTGGCTGTATTGATGGTTTTTTATCGACAAACACTGAATATCTATGGTAATATGTTCGGGAATGAACTACATTTTGTAACGAAATATTATGATGTAATAGGAGTTTCGATATGACTGATCTTACTCTGATGCAACGTAAATTTTATCGTCAGATATCACAGGTTGCTTCTGAGATCAGTATGAGTATGGGCATCAAAAATGATGGAATATTTGTAGTCTTATCGTCTGATGCTATTTGTTATATTACGCTGCAGAAACTTATTGAACGTGCAGATGGTCAGATAGACTATCTATTAACATTTCGATTGCCGATGGTACATCAGGTTCAGCGTACTACCGTGTTATACGAATGGGTGGCAACGCATACACGAATTGCCTACTTTAATCGTATTATATGTGAGGGTGATGATGGGGCATCGCTAACAACGGTCACTGTTGAGCATCATTTGCTATATGAATCTATGTCGCATCGTGAACTCCGATCTATATTAGTCATGTTATTTGGCATGTATGACAAATATGCTATCCAGATTCAGCAGGCATTTGGCGGTATGTTGCCCAGGCAAATGACAATGCCAGTGTATACCGATGATTGGATATCTCATGAATCATCAGACGACAGTGTTGAGACACGTACACTATCATCCAAACGTGATGATGGTGCGCTCGTGCTTGAGGCTCCGAAACCAAAAGAAAAGAAATCACTTGCTGAGATGCGCAATGACGTGCATGCCATTTTTGCTGAGATAGATACCATGGTTGGGCTTAAGAGTGTGCGACGCGTCTTAGAAAAGATAGTCGCTCAACAGTGGGCAGCCGATATACTCAAGCAACGCCATCCAGACAGGAAGATTGTATTCAGCAAACACCTGGTGTTTACTGGCGCACCTGGGACCGGAAAAACCACCATGGCTCGATATGTGGGGCGCCTGTATGCCGCAATTAATGTGTTGCCGAGCCATAAATTTGTTGAAGTATCATCTGCAGATCTGATTGCGCAGTATGTTGGGCAAACCGCACCTCGCGTACGTGCCAAAATGCTAGAGGCCAGAGGAGGTATCCTGTTTATCGATGAGGCATATGCTTTGATGCCACGTGGCGAACAAAGTTATGGGCACGAGGCTCTGGCTGAATTAGTGTTAATGATGGAGAACATGCGCAACGATTTAGTTGTTATCATGGCAGGCTATTCAGATCAAATGCATGAAATGATTGATGTAAATCCAGGGTTGCGTAGTCGTATGAGCACATTCGTTGATTTTCCGGATTATGCACCAGATGAGCTTAGTCGTATTTTTTGTGATATGGTGGTACGGCATGGGCTGACGGTTGGTGATGATGTGCATGAATATTTAGCTGCTGAAATCAGTCAAATAAAGACAAATGGAAAGCATGAGTTTGGTAATGCTCGCTTTGCACGTTCGTTGTGGGAGGCGGCATTTACTGAATTAGCTCATAGTGAATTTGAGGATGAGACTTTTACAGCAGATGAGTTGCGTGTTATCCAAAAAGTTCATGTGGAACGAGCACTTGTCACACTTATGTCGGGCCTCCGTCAAGAACAAAAACGCATCGGCTTTCGACCATCACGGAGTAAACATAACTAGCTTTTGTCGCAACCGATGCATGTCCATGCGTAATTTGAATAGATGTGTGTCGGTTAAAAGTATCCAGATCAAGCGTGTATTTCTGTTTGTGTAATGCGTTCTACATGTTCTATGTGGTGCAAGAATATGAGAAAATACTCATAAACATCTACTTGTATTCGAAAAAACTGTATGATAGCATCTCCTCGAAAGAAAAAACTTTCACATTACCTTGAGAAAATCTTAGGAGACAAAATGAAACAGCAACGTGCTCGCCTCTTTGTGTTTATCATGTTGTGCGTACTGATGTCAGCGAATTGGTTGACCGTCGATCGTGTTGTTGCAAGTAGTACGTGTCAGTGTTTGCCATTTATCCAGAGTAAAATGGGACTTCCTGCGACTGGTAATGCATGGTTTCCTGCATACAACTATCCAAGCTTTCTTGAGTCATACAAGCAAAGCGGTCAAAGCGGTAGATTGGTGTTTCGAGTATCGAAAGTTTCTCCATCATCAAGTAAACCAAGTGACCTCAAAAGCACGATGATGATATGGCAACCCAATACGAAGGGGGCATATGGGGCCGGTCATATTGCACAGGTGATTTCAGCTACGTATGATCGCAATGCTAAAGTGTGGACAATTGAATTTATCGATGCAAATGGTTGGTCAAATAGTGAGAGTACTGTCAAAGAAACAAAGAATGAGCATGGCTGTGCTAATGTAGCGGTACGAACGCTAAAAACCAAGTCGTTATCGGGAATTACATTTTATTCAATTCGTAAACGGTAATTGATGATATTTAATGCAAGCGTATGCAATCTGTTTACCGCAGTGCATGCGCTTTGAGAAAATAATGATGTGTAGGTCGCCTGAACAAAGTGCAACAAATCGTATTATCGAAACGTCCAAGCGCTCGTGCAAAAGACCAGTTGGGAAATGTTGTGGCAGCACACCACATATAGAGGAAGTAAAAAAGTGAAAGTACACACACACGACCGTTGGTACATGGGGGTACTGGTTGCGTTTGCGCTGTTGGTCAGCGCGATGTCTTGGTCAGTACCAGTCACAGAAGCAACGTCGTCAAGCAAACGACTGTCTGTGCCATTTTTGACACAGTTGGGGAGTGCTGGAGTGCCGGGCAAGGGTGGCATGAATTGTGGCCCGGCATCAATTGCCATGTCAATGCAGTTTTTTGGTAAGTCAGCGAGTGTGCATGATGCAGCAATCGCTATGCGCGGACATAATTATGAGGGCCAATTAGGCACCGATTTCAAGAGTCAAGCGACCAAGAACTACTTGTCCCAAAGTGGTTTGCAGGTAGCAAATGTGCAGAATTACGATCAGGTCAAACAACAGATTAGTAACGGCAATCCAGTGGTTATCCTGGTAAACACATACAAGTACCGAAGCATCAAACCTTACTTGAGTGATGATAATGGTTGGTATACGACGCATCATATTGTTGTGGTGACTGGTTATGACTCAAATAACGTGTGGCTGCATGATCCACTTCGTACTCAGGGGGCGTTACAGATGTCAGTAAGTATGTTTAAGCAGGCGGCAGAAGTACATGGCTGGTACGCAGTTGCAGTGCACAAAAACGGCAACGGTGGAAGTAATGACGGCGGTGGGAGTGTCCCCAGCACCCCTCGCGGGCTCAAGATTAAGGACATCAAGAGCAACAAGGCGAAAATCGACTGGGACTCACAGAGCGGCGTGAAGTACTTCTGTGTGAATTGGAGCCGTGACAACGTGACCCCACAGGGGTGTGATGTGAAGGTGGACGGCAACAATTCATCGTACAAGCCCTCGGATCTTAAGTCGAAAAGAACGTATTATGTTTGGGTGCAAGCTTGTAACAGCAATGGTGTCTGTTCGTCCGCAGTGAAGACAGAGTTTCGGACGAAATAACTAACGTGTCCTCCCCACTCGTATTCATCTGGATACGAGTGGGGAGGAACGATATCTTGTCAGATGTGAGGACAACAGATATTGGAAAAATATTCACATACGGATAATGTAACGCAAGAATAAAATAGTATGTAATTTGCGAAAATGATTCACATGTTGGATTGGCATTGCTGTTATAGACGAGTGTCTCTGGATATGTGGATGCAAACAAAGCAATCGTTTTGAGAAATTAGTGTTGTACGTTTTTAATGATTGTACATAGGTCACCATGACACACTACGTGACTACAACAGGCAAAACCATTACCCTTGGTACGAAGATTGGCACAGGTGGTGAGGGGACGGTGTACAACATCACTGGTGCTACGCAGCTTGTCGCCAAAATCTACCATACGAACCGCACTAACACAGCGCTGGCCGCCAAGGTCCGGGCAATGGTCGACAATCCGCCTGATGACACAACCCGTACATCACTCAATCATGTCTCGATTGCATGGCCCACCGACGTGATTTTGTGCAATGGGCAATTTGTGGGCTACGTAATGCCAAAATTACCGAAATCATATGATTTATATGAGCTCATCAACCCACAACAACGCCAAAAAAAACATGGGCATTTTGATCATCGCCATCTCTATCGAGTGGCACGCAACTTGGCTTACGCCATGGATGCAATTCACTCCAAAAACTACGTCATAGGTGATGTCAATTTCAAAAACGCACTGTTCAATAATCAATCACTTATTACCTTGGTCGATTGCGACTCGATGCAGGTTCAGGCATCAAACGGCACCATCTACCGCTGTACGGTGAGCATGCCCGAATACACGCCACCCGAACTTCAAGGCAAAGATCTCAACCAAGAGGTGCGCACCCCAAATCATGATGCCTTCGGCCTCGCCGTGCTGATTTTTCAACTCTTGATGCAAGGGTTTCACCCTTTTACGGGACGCGCCAAACCAGGCACCCCTGATCGTGAACAAGCGCATGTGTATTGCATCCAACATCAAATTTTTCCGTATTGTAATCAGCAAACGTATGAACCGCCCAAAGTAGCACCGCGCTTTGATGCGTTACCGCCTACACTTCAGGGGATGTTTGTCCGAGCTTTTACGCAAATCCATAATCGCCCTACTCCCAAAGAATGGGTGCAGGCTATTCTATTGATTGAAAAGCGGTTAGTACAATGTACCCAGGATACACATCACTACTATCCGCGTGACGGGACATGCGTCATTTGCACGATTACCAACAACACGCAGCGCCTACAGATAACAAAAACACCTGCCGCATCACCACGCCCGCTGCAGGTACAACTAACACCTGCAGGAACCGTACCGTTCACTGCGCCACAGTTAGGCACACAGACCGCGCAACCCAATAGCCCACTATCATCATCAAATCCGATGAAACACATCGTATGGATGATTGGCATCTTCATAGCGATTGCGTTGTGTGTAACCCCCACCAAAAACATCATATATACCGTCACAGATTTGTGGAATACGATTTTTGGCACCGGTAACGCATCCACAGTTAATTACGCAACTGATACATCATTTGGTGATCCAGCTATCACCATCAAGCCATCAGCCACAATCATCAAAAATCGCGCGACCGCGCAACCAATCGTCAAGGATGACACAACGTCAGCTGCTCAAGGTGGCGTCAGTGTCCGCCCGACGGAAGAGGTCATTCAAACACCAAACTTATGGATTCGCAAAAACGACGGTGCCGATGCCGTGCATTGTATATCCATGCAAATTAGTGGCATTGATGCATTGTACTGGCGGCTAATCGCGCGTGGGAGCCCACTTGAACCAGCAGTCTTTGATGGCGCAGGTAACGCGCGTCTGTGTGATCCAACTGATGGACCAGCCTGGATTGCAGTGCAGGACGGATTCCAGATTGATGTGCTCAATCCGAACTTTGATCCGGTACCGGGTGGGAGTGCACCGGCCAAAGGTGGTGATATTTTTGTGGCTGTATGGCAACCATAACGAATCACGAGGAGTGGAGAGGTGTTCGTTATATGTACTTTTACACTGGTAGCCGCATGCTTACTCATCACTGCTTGTTGTGTGTAATGTTGAATTGTTGTGATTGCTGTAGGAACGGTGCAATATCTACTTGCTGATGCACGAGTAGTAGCCAAAATTCTTGTAGCTGAGTATGCGTATCCTGAGCTTTGACTGGTTGATGCGTTAGTTCATATACGTGCGCAAGCATAAGAAAGATATTGACTATGTTGACGGATAATTTGTCTAGATGATCTTGCAATTGAGGCAGACGAATATGATAGTTGTTGATAACGCGGTTGAGCGTTGTGATTAAGATGTCGTACTGATGTGTGCGTAGGCATATATCACTGAGAAACACTGTCGTATCAATATAACGATTTAGATAGCTAATAGTACACTCGTTTGAGATGACTTGTTCGTACCACGAAAGTGCATCACACAAATGTGTAATTGCAGGATTAAATGATTGCATCTCTGTATGCATCTCACCAATATTTCGATTAATGACCGCAGCATCATGGATATCGAATATGGACTGCCGTTTCTCCAGGATTCGAAGTGCCATGTCGAGCGCATTCTCCCACTGTTGTAAGGCGTGTGATAACTGTCCGGTCTGCTGAGCAATTTGCGCATCATAGCGTATCGCCATTTCGAGTCGTTTTAAATCATCGGGTGACTGCCGTTGACTCACGAGTTTATGTGCGAGTGCCATATGTATATGACACTGTTGTTGCGCTTCAGGTAATTGTTGCTGATGAATACGTATTCTGGTGATATATTCATGCGCAATGATTAAATCTTCTAAGTCATCAGGATGTTGCGTGTGTGTATAAATCTGCTGTGATAGGTGTAGCACTTCTTGATAAATAGATTCATTAAGCATATCATCGAGCCATCCCATATAAATGAGGGTACGTCTTAAGAGTTGCTGATGCTGAATAGTTGGGTATTTGTAAGTGAGTGTGCGAGCATGTGCGAGTGCGTGTGTAATAGTATCTGTTTGTGCTATATCTTTTAGCGCATGCATAAAGTAGAACATCTCAACTTGAGTTAGTACAACATAAAATGAATGGATTACCTCTTCAGTGAATAGTGCTTGGTGTGTGATGAGAAAGTCTCGCATGTGTTCACAGTTGTGTAAGCCTACTTGCGCATTGCCAATCCAAATGTAGTAATTTATTACTTCGTGATATATATCTGCAATTGCAACGATATTCGTTTGCTTGATGTTAGTTGGTTTAGCATCTATGTAGTAATCACGTATCGTTGTGTAAATGTGCCCTGAAGGATGAATTAAACCACTCATCCAATAAGCTTTTGCAATAATCTTGAACGGCTCAATATGTAATATTTGCTGAATCAGGGATGGCCAGGGAAGATCGTTGAACTCGTCATGTATTATGCGAATTTCATTCCAACGGTAATTGCGACAATATGAATTGAGCAGTACAACAAATGCATAAAAAAATGTATTGTGTGATTGAGGAAAGCGTTGGAGCGCCAGCTGTGCGAATAAAATTTCATCAATAGGATTGTATTGAGTGATTGATTCTGGTAGTGGTATTGTTGGTGTCAAATGTTTACTGTATAGTGCGTCGATGACCGATATTAATTCCTCATCAAGTGCATGAAGTAGTGCTGATTCTTCGCGTGTTCGTAACCGTTGATCAAAGATTTTGTGTGCCACTTTAAAATAATCGCGTTCTCGGAATCCATAAAAATACTTTGTATCAGAATGTATCACTGCGAGAGATGTAACACAAGTAGCAACGAGAGATGAGATATCACGAATATGTTGTGAATCTGCAAATCGTTGTAGCACATTAATACAGAATCGTGAGCCAATACCGATTCTTGCTGCGCGTGCAAGTGTGTTTTGGATGGCTCTGTCGAATGCTGCAAATCGCTGTGCAATGCGTTTTTCTCGAGTTGACTCCCACCGGTTAATTGCTACCACGGCTTCGTGAACAAAGGGACCTGTGGTATCACCTCCTTCAAAATACTCATCTGCGCCTGCACGTAATTCGCTAATGTTTTCTACTAATGTTAGGTAATTACCATCAGTTTTTTCTACAAGTAAGTTGACATGATGAGGATGTAGACCTGGAAAATGAGATGTGATAATGGATGCAAGGTACGATGTGTGAGGTTTTGATAAAAAGAGTGTAGGCTGTGTTTTGAGGAATACCTCTTGAGTATCTGCCTGGTGCCACTCAATGGGCCAATATGTTGCAATGATTAGCATTGGCCATTGATAAAGACGTGCATTGCTGATAAGTTCTGCAAAAAAATCACGTGATTCGGTATCCATCCATTGAGCATCATCCAACCACAGAACTATTGGTAATGGCTGTGGCTTCTTAAACCATTCATGGAATAGTTGAAGAATTAATTCTGCAAGTTGCGGTGATTTGTGATCACTGCGTAATCGAGTGACCGTTGGCATCAAAATATCGACAATAATACCACCTAGAGGGAAAAATGAATCAGCAAAAAGCCCAAGTGCATTCTGCCATGTCAGTTGTGATGTGGTATTTTGGAGTAATTCGCGTAATACTTGCTTCCATTGTGATTCAAAAGCCATACTTCGTTGCGCGAATTCGATAAGTTGATGACGCAGTAGAACAAGCGCTGCATCAGGAACATTATTTCGTTGTAATGGATCAGCCCAACGTACCCCAGTCCAGAAAAAAAGGGGCGGACCTTTGGGTGTATGTGCGGTGAAATCGGGGTTGACATGGAGTTGAGTATGTGGTGTTTGAAATGCATTCGGCCAATAATTGAACGTTGTAGGATCCCATTGAGGGTGGTGGGTTAAATAATGATAGAACTCTTGTACTAGACGTGTTTTGCCGGTACCGGATTCGCCAATAATTGTGATGACTTGTGGACCAGCCCCAGTGGTCGTGGCATGCCATAATTCTGCAAGATGTTGGAGTTCTTCATCGCGGCCCGTGAATTGTATTGGTTTCATTGTTAACACCTTTATTGGACGGATTAGTCATTTATCCGGAATCAGTGTCATGGTGCAATAACTTCCAAGCTTTGATGATGGCAACATGTTCGGGGAATGCCGAAAGATATGTGTCATGTATAGTCATATCGGTAATATGTTGCATTCGTTCTTGTAATGTATTATATGCAAAACCGACATAATGTTTTGCTAATTCATGGTTATGGTTTGCCTCGCAGATTTGGATGCATGTAAGAAGAACCTTAAAAGGGTATTCGATGCCTTCGATGCCATGTTGTTCGATGAACAAATGAATATCATTGACTAATGCTAATGCTGGTTGTGCGTGTCCAATGTGATGCAAACTTCGCGCGAGACCTGCTTTGCAGTCTATGGAGAGAGTGTATTGATGTAATTGGTTACGAAGTTCTAGGCCTTGTTGGTATGCGTGTATTGCTTGTTGGTAGAGGTGCATTGATTCATAAATGAATCCTTGATAGGTATACACTGTAGCCTCTGTGCGTTTGCCAGAGATTGCATGTGCGATATCAAGCGATTCTTCGAGGCAGGTTAATCCATTTTCGATATCTTGTTGGAAATGATAGTTTAGTCCAAGATTGAACAAAATAAGAGCTTCACCGCGTTGATTAGCATAAGAGCGGAAAATATCTAATGCTTGTTCAAAATGCTGTTGAGCCTGGTTGAACTGACCAATGTCCATATAATTGATGCCGAGACTATTACGTGTTTCGGCTTCATTTTTGCGATCGCCGATTTTGATAAAAATATCTAAAGCAAGCTGTGCATGATGCTCGGCTTCTTGATAGCGACCAAACCAGACGAGTACGAGTCCCATGATATATCTACATGTCGCTTCAGCCCGGATATTGTGTAATTCGATGTAGAGTGATAAAGACTTTTCAAGTGCGGTGAGTGCTGAACCATGTTGACCGGTATCAAAGAACAGCAATCCTTGATTGAGTAGTACTTCAGCTTGTGTGTTGATATCTTTGAGTTGTGTAGCGGTATGTAGTGCTTGCGCGAGCAACTCACCACTTGCATCAAGTTTATCTTGGCGCCGAAAAATGGCAGCAGAGCGCACAAGATGTTGGAGATAGAGTGACTGATTATTATATGCTTGGGCGATTTCACCAGCCTGGATGCATAGTTCAGATGCACGTTGAAACTGTTGTGAATCCAGAAAATATGAAGCTTGCCATAAATATACTTCGGCTAGTTTTTCATCTGACCGGATAAATTTGCTGAGTTGCTCTAGTGTTGCAAGATCACTCCATTCAGCATCCTTATTTCCTTTTAGGCGCAATATTTTGCGTCGATGACTGAGAATATGTATCTTATCCTGATATTGTGTGTCAGAGAGTAATTCTAATGCACGATTAAACCATTGTAATGAATTTTCGGTGGCAAATAATCGGAGTGCATGTTCAGCGGCCTCGATGTAGTAGGGTAATGCTTTGTGTGGGGTGCCAGATGCGTCGTAATGGTAGGCGATTTCTGCATTGAACTCAGGTGGTAGATCGTGAATTTGTTTTTCAAGCACCGATGCAATTGCGAGATGGAAATGCAGTCGTTGATAGTCACTCAGGTGGGTATATATGTACTGTTGAAACAAACCATGGTGAAATTTGTACTGCATTGATTGTATATGTTGCGTGCCAACTGCATTAATGGGTTTGAGCATGCGATGGGTGTGTTCAAGTGCGTGGAGTATTGGTGCAATCGTATGAGGCTTTTTGTGTAATGCATGGCGAACCCACTCAACACGAAATGTTTGACCTATGACACTCGCACATGCCACAAATTGAGTGAGTTGTTGACTGAGTCGGTGGAGTCGCGCTTCGATGATTGCTTCTACTTTATCAGGTAACTCCTTAAAATTGATGAGTGTCGATGCCACAAGTTTGTTATTGCTATTGAGGTAGAGTTTGCCACGCATCTGTAATAGATGGAGTAGTTCTATGGTGAACAAAGGATGCCCTTCGGTGTGAGCTGTCAGTTGTTCACGAAAGCGTGTGTCAATCATATTTGGGGTGCGATCGATGATGGCATCGACAAATGCACGGGCGTGTGCTGTTGATACTGTGTCTGTCAAATCAATGACCGTGTTGCCAACGTATCTATTTATTTCGAGAATGGTTGATAGAATTGATGATTGGGATGATTTATGCGTCAGTGCATCTACAATGCGATATGATCCGATGATACACAGATGTATTGATGGCTCTTGGTATATGCGCTGAGAGATATAGAACAATAAATCTAGTGTGCCAACGTCTGCCCAGTGCAAGTCTTCAAAAATAAGGACTACAGGGCGAGATGCACATACGTGTTTGAGTATTTTAAAACACTGCTCAAAGAGTTCAGGCTTGGTTAGTTCAAATTTTTGCGTGTCAATCGACTTGTGTTTGGCGAGTTGTGCACGGCGATAGACAAACGCTCCTGTCTTAAACAAGATACTCGCTGGTGCAAAGAATAGACTCATCACGTCGGGGGCAATGTCGTGAATGAAGCTGCTGAATGTCAATGATTGAGGTGGATTGTGAGTATGAGTTGTATCAGCATATGTAAAATGTTCGAGGAGTGTCGCGATGATTTGTTTGAATGGTAGATACGGTTCTCCTAACCCGTGTTGTGATTGACAGTAGCCCCATGCAACCGTAGGTGCTGGGTTTAATTGTGCGGCATACAGAGCAATATGTTCAAGTAGTGTTGATTTGCCAATGCCGGCGTCACCTGCCAAGAAACGAATACGCGCACCGCTGTGTGGCATGTTTGTTACGCATGCTTGTAAATCAGCAATTATATGTTCACGACCGAGTTGAATCATGTCATTCATGGAATACCTTATATACTGTCACGCGCAGTCAACTCTTTGACGCATCGTTCTAAGTATGACATATCTGTGTCTGAGATAATATGTGGGGCATGCTGGCATGCCTGATGAGCAAGTGAGAGTGCCTCGGTTGCACAGGCGAGAGCCTTTGTATTGTCGTGGTGATCAATGTGCACGTGCATGATATCGTTAAGTATGATAGCAACGCCTAGCATGTCTTCAGGCATACCACGAATAGAAACGATATATTTTGCTATTTGGCATGCGTGAGTAAATGATTGGTAAGCTTCTATACGGTTGTTGTTAGCAACATGCAACCGGCCGATGTTAGTGAGTGTGATAACGAGTTCACGCAGATCTTGAGTGGTGCCACGGATATTAACAAGTTGTTGAGCAGTAACTAGTGCTTCTGAAAATGATGAAATAGCATTTGCATAGTCTCCATTTATGGAATATACATGTCCTATACTATTGAGCGCTACAGCAAGTCCATTGAGATCTCTTGGTGTTCCACGAATATTGATTAGCTGGCGTTTAATTGTCAGGCATTCAATCAACGCTTTGTATGCAGCTGGTATGTCATTAAGAGTGAGGTGTATGCGACTCATGAGATTGAGTGTAGCGGATATCTCATGTAAGTCGTCAGGAGTGCCACGTATACTAATGAGCTGGCGAGCAAAGACCAGTGATTTGGAGAAATAAGTAAATGCTGATGTGGTTTCACCATTCGCATGATACATACGGCCGACATTGTTCATTGCTATGCAGAGGTAGCGTAAGTCTTCGGGAATGCCCCGTGTGTTGACAATCTGTTGAGATACTTTAAGTGATTCAGAGAAAGAATCAAGTGCAGATGCTATATTGCTGTTTGCATGATGAATGCGGCCTACGTTGTTAATCGTTATACATAGATAACGTAAGTCGTCTGAGGTGCCACGGATATGAACAATCTGACGAGCAATAACAAGCGATTCGGCGAGTGCTTGTTGTGCCATGTTTATGTCCCCGTTGGCTCGATAGATTCGTCCTACTGAGTTCATTGTTACTGAAAGTTCACGTAAATCTTGTGGTGTTCCCCGAGTATTGACAATCTGGCGTTTAATGGTAAGTGATTCAGAGAAAGACGAAAGGGCTTCTGATAGACTGCCATTTGCGTGATGAATAATGCCAATATCATTTAGTGCAACGGCTAGAGAGTTTAGGTTATCTGGTGATTCACTGATTATTACCAGTTGACGAGAAGTCTCAAGTGCCTCGTTAAAATGTGCTAATGCTATCACGAGGTCGCCATTATCCCTATAAATACGACCAATAGTGGAAAGAGCACTGATAAGTTCGCTGAGTGTGTCAGGTGTTCTACGTGTAGTGTGTTGAGTGCGTCGGTAGTTGAGCCGAATGTGGTGGAGGATGCTAGCTTGATGTGAAGCGCCTGCATCTTGAATTGCAATTGTCAAGGCATCTATAGAACTCCAGCTGATACAATTTCCGGCATGCATGCTCCAGTCTGTGTCATCGAAATAGCGTTGTGATGCGGTCCCACGTACGAGTTTGCGAATCTCATCCCAGGCGTTGTCTGCTGCATTGCGAGATATCATGGCCACGAGTGCCTGCACATGTGCTTGTGAATTTGGCGTCAGGATAGTGAGTGCCAAATCGAGGATGAGATACTGCTCTTTACTGGAGGAGGCACGCAATGATGTTGGATGAGATTGTGGATTACAGAGATTTCCACCGTCATCAAATGCAGATTGTACACGCTCCGTCAATTCTGCAATGAGCGCAGCATGTATTGGTGTACGCTCGTTCTCAGCGAGCCATTTCGTAAAATGCTTTTGTGCAACTGCAAAGTATCCACGGT
>Ga0315900_10004748_pt1 | contig 18994 bp, 25 predicted proteins | sample LakEriMetagenome_FD_203521 | JGI IMG/M metagenome (GOLD analysis project Ga0315900, IMG submission 203521) | Freshwater fungal communities from buoy surface, Lake Erie, Ohio, United States - Buoy 12 MA114 | ecosystem: Environmental > Aquatic > Freshwater > Lake > Lake biofilm | place: USA: Lake...
AAAAGGCAAAAAGAACTTAAAACCCTCAACACATACAAAAAAATACCATGAACTTTACGGAGATGAATAATATAAAATCCTTTAACGAGTGGTTAAATGAAAAGAAAAAACCTGCTGGTGCACCTGAATGGAAAGATTCTGATGCACCTGATGCAGAAGGCCGTTTTCGTGATTTAAGTATTAAAGACTTAGCAGCTTGGTTAATCAAAACTCGTAAAAAGGATGTAAAGAAAATTAGCGGTAGTTTAACTCAGCAAATTGTGTTTAACCGAAATGACGATCCTGAGTATGCTGAAAAAATGGAAAAAACTCGTAAAGAGGTTTATCGTCAATTAGGTAGAGAAGATCTTCTTGATGAGAAAGAATCTCCATATAAAAAGGAAACTCTTCTTAAGTATAAAAAAGAATATGAAGAGGGTAAAGAAATTCCGTTTGGTATAAAAACTTCTCTGATTGCTCAAGGTATGATTCCTCATGAAGGAGGCCCTGATAAAGGAAAGAAAAAGAAAACAGAATTGTATGAAGCACAAATGGGTATTCTTGATACACAAGTAGAGATTAATTCTGTTAACTATGGGAATCCGCCACTTGAGTATATAGAAATCATGCAAAAACCTGATGACTATATTAAGAATTGGTTTATTGAAAACGGATTAACTGAAAAATTTAAACAAGAAGCACCGCTAAATAACAGTGAAATTACTCAAAGTGATTTACAAATTCTTGTTGATAAAACTACTAAAGCAACAGCTGAAGAAATCACCTTTGCACGTTTTGTGGATGACCCAAGTAACATTGCACAAATGTTTATTGATATTCTTAAAGAACACGATGTAGAAATTACTATGGGTGATTTCTTTAGAATTGATAGTCAATCTGAAGGTATATTACATTTTCTTAAAGATATCATAAATCGTCCAAGACCTTATCAATTAGCAAAATACTATAACTATCCTATCTATCCGCTAATTCGTACAGATGCAATGAGTGCTTCATATCCAAGTGGTCATGCTCTTCTTGGTTTTATGACGAGTGAGTACTATACTCGTAAATATCCACAAGTAGGTGATAAGCTATTAGAACTTGGTAAAAAGATTGCAAATAGCCGAGAACTGACAGGAATACATTACCCATCAGATACACAAGTTTCACGAGAAATTTGCGATATTATAATAAAGAACAATCTAATACAAGAATGATGAAATACATTAAAGATTTTAACGATTTTGTAGTATCAGAAGGTTTTCGTTACCACATGGAAAATGGGTTAGACATTACCAATTCTGTTTATCGTATAGGCAGTCAAGCTTATAAAGAACTTTTTGAAGAAACAAAAAAATACTGGGATGAAGGTAATATCATACTTAAAGATAAAGCAGCATGGATGGCGGCAAATCTTGAAGTAGGTAAAGATGCTGTAGATTCTGATGGTCGTAAAATTGAACTTGATACACCTAAACGTGGTGGAGATAAAAAGTTTTATGTATATCATAACAGCGGTAAAAAAGATGATGAAGGTAACATCATTGGAACAAGAATTGAGTGGGGAGATGCTACAGGATTAAGTATTAAAAACGACGATCCCGGAGCAGCTGCAAGTTTTTGGGCAAGACAACAATGTGATCTTAAAAAATCAATGGATCCACTAACTCCTAAGTTCTGGGCTTGTTACGGTCCGAGCTTGTTCGGAAAAGCTCTCGGTTTATCTTCTGATAAACCTTGGTAAGATGATAAATAGAAAAAATTACAAACTGTAATGAAACATATACCAACATTTGAAAGTTTCTTAGGTGAAACAACGTTAGAAGAAGGTGCTACAATTAGCGGAAAAAGAATTGATGATGCAGTACATGCAGCTGAATATGCTTTCTGGAGTGAAGTTGCTGGTTCTTTTCCAGAAGTAAAGACGGGTGACTTTTCACCCAGCGATTCCGTAAAATTACAAAAAGCTATGAAAGAAGCTATACTTTCATGGGTAAAAATAAATTCTTAAGATGAAGCATATACATACATTTGAAAGTTTCTTAAATGAAAACTTAAACGAAGCAAAAATGGATTTAGGATTATCCACATTTGATAACCCGTCTGGAGTAGTTGCAAGATATAGAATAGACTCAACAAAGATTAATCTTAAAAAACTTATTAATCTATCACGCGATTCCTGGTCTAAAAATGCAAGAGCATTTGATGATAACGAAATAGGATTTGAATCAGCCGGTGAAAGAAGAACTGCCTTGGCTGCTATCCAAAAATCTTTTGATAGTGGGCAAAGTGATATTCGTGAGTTTTCTTTAAATGAATCTGTAAATGAAGCTATTGAAATTGTTTACTATTCAGAAGTTCTTGATAACTGGGGCAGAACAGAATCCTCGGAAAAACCTGACGTAATTGCAAAAGTTTTACAGACTCCTGATGAATGGACTGATGATATGATGTTTCAAGATAAAGGTGGTAAAAAATATGATATTGATGAATTGATAGGAAAACAAGTAAAAGTAGGATCTAAAACTTTTACTATTAAAGAAAGTGTAATGTTTAACGAAGAAACAGAAGAATAAGTGAAACCTTATAAAGAACATAAAATTTCAGAGTCCGTAATAATACGGACTTTTTCTGTTAATATACCTGAAGAAGAACTTCAATGGCATTGGGACGAAGAAGATCGTTTAGTTGAAGCTCTTAATAAAAATGATTGGCAATTTCAGTTTGATAATCAGCTTCCAATCCCATTTGAAAAAATGATAAATATACCAGCTGGGGAAATTCACCGTGTAATTAAGGGAACAGTTCCACTAATTGTTAAAATAACAAAAAAGAATGAAACATATACAAACATTTGAAAGCTTTTTAAATGAGTCTGCTAATGGTTATGACCTCAGTATTAAGAAACTTGATGACAATGAATATGTAATAAAAGCAACTAAAGGTGGCAAAGAGGTAGGTGAACTCCGCTTTATTAAGAGTAAATTTAAACCCGTACTAAAGGCTACAATTGTTTCGGTAGATCCTAATCACAGGCGCCAAGGAATAGCCACTTCAATGTATGTATATGCTGAAAAAGAACTTAAGACAAAGTTTGTTCAAAATGATGAAGTACTAACACCTGATGGCAAGGCTCTTTGGAATAGTGCTAATAAAAAATGGGGGGTAAATAAAATATGAAACATATTCAACTATTTGAAGAGTTTATCAATGAAGGAGCTGACTACAAGTATTTAGTGGATCTTCTTCTGAATGCAAAACCATCTTATGATGTATACTACAATGATAGCTGGAATGTTGTAAACATAGGTGGTGTAGGGTATGATAAAGGTGATCTTGTTAAAAACTTTAATGCTAAACCAGGTGAATCTGATAAAATCAAAAGTATTTTTTACCACGCAAGTAAAACTCCAGAAGTTACAAAGAAAGAAGTTGAAAAACTATCAAAAGGCAAAATCACTGTCGAGATAGAGGGTAAGCTTGTAAAATACAAATTAAAATAGAATGAAGTACATAAAACTATTTGAGCAATTCATTAATGAAAGTGGTAACAGCATAGATAATGCTCAACCAATTCCACAAGCAGATGTAATCCCTACTGCTAAGTGGGTAGAAAAAACTATCTTCCCTAAAATTGGATTAGTTGGTCTTGATGATGATGCTGCAATTATTGGAAGTGCGGGTAAGAAATTACCAGAACAAACTAGCGGTGATATTGATTTAGCGGTTTCTGCTGATAAAATTGCTGCGCATTTAGGCTCTTCATTGCAAAACGTTCTTTTTGCGCTTAACGATAAACTTAAGTCATTAGGATATTCTACCAAAATGGCACCAGGTTTCAATCAAGTAAGTATAGGTGCTCCAATCGCAGGTGATACAAAAAAAGGAATTGCACAAGTTGACTTGATGTTATCAACAGATCTTGACTGGAGCCGTTTCATTTATCATTCACCTGATTTTCGTATTGCTGAATCTCGTTATAAAGGTGCTTATCGTAACCTATTACTTATGTCAGCAATTGGAAATTCTTTTAAGAAAATAGTTTCACAAACAGAAGCTGGCGAAACTAAAGAATTTGAAGCTTACGTAGTTCGCCTCAATCAAGGAATCGTTCAAGTAAGAAAATCTTTTGAAGGTAAGAAAGGATTATTGAAAAACGCGGCACTGTTAAAAGAATTTGATAAATTTGTCACCAACACACCGTCTGATGTAGTAAAATTACTTTTTAGAGGTGATCATTCTCCAACAGATATAAATACATACGAGAAATTAAAGTCGTTGATTGACACTTCAGATTTCTTATACCCTGAAGTAAGAAGCGCTATTTATAAAGATTTTGAAAGAAAACTTATAGATGCTAAATTACCGCTGCCTGATGACATCGGATAAATATATCATAAAATAAATGAAACATATACAAACATTTGAATCTTTTATGAATGAAAGCTATATTAGCACCCACATAGGCAACATTGTTGAATTTGTAGTGCCTGGTACTAAAATAGTTCATACAGGTAAAGTGGTAAAGAAAACAAGTAAGGAAATTGTTGTTATTGATGATAAAACAGGAAAAGAAGTAAATGTTCCTATTACTGCAGTAGCAGCAACATATGAAAACAAATAATTAGGTAAAACACAACCTTTAAAGCCGAAAAACAAATGGCAGGAATTAAACATATATCAGACCTTTATAAAAAGTATGGGGAAAAAGAATTAAGAGAGATACTTAATCGCCCTGTTCGCATTACAGAAAAATTTGATGCTTTTCGTTTTTCTTTTGAAAAAAGCGCAAAAACATATAAGCTGTTCTTTTACGGAAAGAACGGTAAAACTTCAATCAGCAAAATAGATCGTACTCTTAGTGATCTTTATGAAAGCGCAATTAATTATATTGAATCGTTACCTTACGAAATTCGTAAAGACCTACCAGTTCGTCACCGTTTTGGATTCTCTTGGTTTCCTACTTCAAAACCAATTCATACAGAATATGAAAGAAGACCTAAAAACGGTTTAATACTTACAGATATTACAATTCGTGATAGAAAGAATGATGTAACTCGTGAAGTTACGGAGTCTGAGGTTTATGAAAGATACGCAAAGATTCTAAATGTGGAATACGCAAAGCCTGTTTTTGAAGGAATTCTTGATGAATCCATAGTTAACACATTAATCAGTATTGGCAAAAATCATCAAGTACCAGGTTTATTAACAGAAAGTTTTGATACTAAAGGATATCTTAATCAAATACATCCTAATGTAGAAGCTTTAATCTTTGAAAGTGAAAACCAACTTTTTAAAGTTTCTCAAAATGAAGAACATATAATATCCGAAAAGAGAAGTCATATGTTTGACATTTTACTTTTAGATATTTTAGAACATTTAGAAACTTATAACATATTGGGTACCCGATGTGTTTCCACTTCGATTGATGAAGCATACATCGAGACGGTTTCAGAAATCTTTAATGATTATGTAGATAAACGTGGAAAGAATTACTTAGAGTCAGGAATGAAAAAACCTGTCTTTTTAGAAAAAACTGGTAAGTTTAATAATAAGTGGATTAAGAATCCTAAAACACGAGCAATAATTGAAAAGAATTCTCAATATGAATATCTTCTTTCAGTGTTTATTGCAAACTTAAGAAAACCTAAATTTGCAAGTGGGTTACTTAATGAATCTGTTGCAAATCGTTTTAATTCTAAGATTGAAGAAATTGATAAAGTAATTGGTGATGATTACAGTTTCTTAGAGTTTAACACAATTCTTAAAGAAGACAAAGTATTAACAACACCATCACAACAAGATCCTGACTATGAAAAAGGTGTACATTTATTAACTAAAGTTTTTAATCCTGAAAGAAAATTTGTAACAGGCAAAACTCCAATTAATGTAATTGTGTTAAATGGTGGGTGTATTACAAATCGTGTAGTTCAAGAAGCAGTTAATCTTTTTGATAAAACAAAAACTAAAACCGTCATTATACACGCTAAAGATTTATATAAAAGAAACTTTGGTGCTAATAAAGATAGCGTTGAAAAAATCATTGCTCGTCTTGTCGTAGATAATCCTGATGTGTTTGAAGGATACTATAAGATACCTTATGTCTCGATGTCAAATATACTAAAAAAGTTGAGACCTAAATATGAGCCTTTAATGATTCATTCAGAACATAATACTATTAGCTTACAAAAAGAAGCTGAAGGTATGAATGCAGTTTATTCAAATCCTGTTGGTTTTATGAAAGGTATTAAAATAGGAATGTTTAAAAATCTTGATAGACAAAAGTTTCAAGATTCTTTAACTAACGATTCTTATAAAGATTTTTGTAAATATACTCCGCCATGTATGCATCCTTATTGGAATGAAGTTAAAAGTTCATTTGATAAGTATACTTACAATTGATATATAAGAAAAGAACAATTTTAACAAATTATGACAGACTTTGTTGCTACATATGAGGAATTTTTAAATGAAGGTAAAGTTTCAGTTAAAAGAAAATACACTGAAAATTATCCTGCAAAATATGTAAATACAAATGGCCCTATTCGTGAAAAGATATTATCGTTTCTTAAAGAAAAGGGATCCGTTACATATTCTGAAATGATGGAGTTTGTTAAAAGTATTAACGAAGAAACAGGTGGTAACACATCCAGAAAATGGTTAAACAAAAATACCAAATACTTTAAAGTAACCGAAAAGAATGGCGTAAAAACTTATAAGTTATCATCCTTTGGAGAAAAAGTACATAACGCAATTCAAAAATTAAATAGCATATAAGATATGAAACATGTAAAACTATATGAGGAGTTTGTAAATGAAGATATGGGAATGGTTGTAGACGTTGCGATGGGTGTTGCAGTTGGTCTGATGGGTCTTTGGGCAGTAGTCCAAGGCACTAGTGCAGTAAATAAAGTTCTTGGAGATGTAGCAGAAACTTTAGCGGACAAAGCTGCTGCAAAAGCTAAACAGGCTGCAAAAGGTCAAAGAAAAGAACTAATTGGAGAAATCATTAAGAAATTTGATGGCGATGAAAAGCTTAAGAAAATGTATCAAGATCTTACTCCTTACACACAAGGCCTAAACAAAAATCAAATTTTAGATAATAAAGTTAGACAAAAACAATTAACTGAAATTGGTAAATACATTAAGTCTAAATTAACTCCTGAAGAAATGAAATATTTTACCGATATATCTTCTATGCTAAGAACGGGAGACATAAGATAAAAACAAGTAAGTAAAATGAAACATATTAAACTTTTTGAAGAGTTCTTAAATGAATCCTTAAATGAAGAACTTGTATCTAAAGGTTTATTTAAAGGATTTGAACAATTAAAAAATAAAGTATCTATTCCTTTAGGTATAGATCCGATAAGTTATAACATAAGCAGAGTTGATATACCTAAAGCAACAGTTGGTATAGGGTTAGAATTGAATAAAAATTTTAAATTTCCATACGATTATTTTGATATAGATATTTTGAAAAATGAACTCTGTGTTTTAGTTAATAACAAAGGGAAATCTAGACTGAAAGTTAATATTGAAAAAGGAAATTATACATTAAACGATTTTATTGGCAAAGTTAAAGATGCATCAATAGCTTACCTAGAAAGATTAAACAATAAATAAAATAAGATGAAACATATTAAAGAATTTGACAGCTTCATAAATGAAGCACTTTCAATGGAGGCTGTCTACATCCACCAAATCACTGGTAGTGGTCAAACATCCGCACAAAACTTTATAGATGATAATAATATAGATGGTAAGAAACTTGCCGACTATGTTAAACAACACAAAGACTCAAAAGAGAAATACGAGGTTCGTGATATGATTGCAGGAACAGGTATGGGTGCAGATAAGAAACGCAGAGAAAAGTTTATTGAGCAATTTGTAAATGAGTCTGATACTAATGAAAGTTCTATAACAAAATTTAAAGTAGGCCACGTTTATAAGCATCCAAGATATGGTAAGTTTGAAGTTATTGAGTTAGGTAAAAATCAAAATACAAAGGTTAAATTTTTAGAAGGTTCAGCAAAAGGAGATGTATCATTTATAGCTGGTTGGAGTGATGAAGGATATCCTCTTATAGAATCTGAAGATAATCTTAATGAAGACACTTTAGAAATATCAGGTCATGCATATAATATATGGAATGACAGAAAAGTTCAAAAAGAGTTAGATCAAATTAAGTTTAAGATTATTGGAAATATGAAAGGGGTTTTAACTTTATCAGGTGAAAAAACTGAATTGGATAAAGTTAAAGATATCTTCGGTATTAAAGAATCCAAAGATATGATAAATGAAGCTAATGATAAACCATCATTGGATTCTCAAACCGGGTTAATTTATCACTTCAGTATACCTTTCACATCTGAAGATATTGAAGAAATTTTAAGTTCTTCCAAAACTATACTAAATGCAAAATTCACACCTAATAAACAATTCGAAATTCAACCAATGATTTTTATTAAAGATAAAGTTAATGGTGGAGAACATACATTTAGTGTTGCTCAAATTGGTATGTTAGGTTCGTTTTATGAAAAGAATAAAAACAAAGTAGCATCTAGAAAAGACTTTATTAAATAATATGCCAGCAACAAGCAAAGCGCAACAAAGACTAATGGGAATGGCATACGCCTTAAAGAAAGGTGATATGAAACCTGAAGATGCAAGTCAAGAAGTAAAAGATCTTGCTGATAGCATGACTTTAAAACAACTTAAAGACTATGCAGAAACTAAACATGAAGGGTTACCTGACCATGTTGAAGAATCAGATGTAAATGAATGGTTACCTGGAGTTGCTGCTGGTCATAAATGGTATACACAAATTTCTCAAAGTAACGCAAATTATGGTTTTGGTTTAAAAGATACTAACGATCCTCTTATTAAGTCCTTCATAGAATTTATTGAATCTGGAAAAACACCAGATGAAAAAGAAAAAACTGAATTACAACTTCAAGAAGATGCTGTTGCACCTTCTTCTTATTCAGCGCCGCAGTCAAGTCCTGCAAATACACCAGGTATGGGTAATGTTACACCGGGCGGGCCTGGTTCAATAGGTTCTGGTGACCGTTTTGATAATCTTGAAGATGAAGATGAAGAAAAGAAAAAAAGATACAAATATCAAGCGGGAATCGTTAACTATGAAACGTTTAAAAAAATGAATATTAAACAGTGGCAAAATCAACAGGGAGCAAAAAAGGCTCAACAGGATCAGCAACAGTAGCTTACAAATCAAATTCTAAGAAAACAGGGAAAGCAAAAAAGCAATATGGCCCTAAAGAACAAAAACCAAAACCTTATAGAGGACAAGGAAGATAGTTATGAATTGGACAATTGTTGGAACAATCATCGTTGCATTTATTACCGCGGTATTAGGACCGATGGTTTTAGAGCTAGTTAGAAATCGTCTTAATAAAAATAAGACAAATACTTCTGACTCCATGTATACACAAATGGAAGTTGATGTTGAGGTTGAAGAGCAGCTAAGAATCTTATTAAACAATTTGGATTGTGATAGAATCTGGATAACACAATTTCATAACGGTGGACATTTTTATTCTTCAGGTGTATCAATTAAAAAGTTTAGTATTTTTTATGAAGTAGTAAGTCCAGGTACTGCAATTATTCAACACCAATTTCAAAATATTCCTACAAGTTTTTTTAGTAGAGCTTTAAAACACATACATGATTTTAATGATTTGTATGTAACAGATATGGAAGATCGCAATATTACTTCATACGGTCTTCGAGATACAGCATATGAAACTGGCTGTCGTTCTTTATTTTTAGTTTCTTTAAAAAATGCAAGTGGTAAATTTCATGGTGCTTTAGGTGTAGAACATATTAAAGGTGTACATGAATTTACTGATGAAGAAAAGGATGCTATCCGAGACGCTGGTATTTACATATCAGGAATTCTATCAACTATCCACAAATAAAAAAAGAGCTGCAATGCAGCTCTTTAGTTTTCTTAAAAGATATCTTATTCTACGGATATCTTACGGGCAACAGTTTTTTCAGCAGTTGAAAATGAAACGGTAAGAATTCCGTTTTCAAGAGTTGCTTTAATTGAATCATCTTGTAGATTATCAATTGCATACGTTTTCTTAACATGAGAATTTAAGAATCTTGGCAAAGTTCTTTCTGTTTTTGCCTCAATTACAAGCTCATTACCGTCAACACTGATGTTTACCTCATCTTTTAAGAAGCCAGGTAATAACAAATCAACTGCTAACCCATTTTCAATTTCACGAACAGCGGATCTACTGTAAGTAAAAGGTGCTGTGTTAAAATTAAACATTTCATTAATCAAATTGTCAAATGCGTCTTTTCTTTTTGTGTACATAGTTTTGAGTTATTTTTGGTTTATATTATAATAGATCTCAAAAAGTATGCCGGTATGATTTTTATGACTTATTGTCATAATATGAAGTCTTTCTTAAGTCTACCATTGACAGAATGTCAATATGTTAAGTCTACATTAAGATCTAAGTAATTTACTTGTGGTAGTTGCTTAGTAGATCTTTCCTACCCTAATGAAGATATTAGTTTTATACAGCTTTGAAAAATAGTTCTTAAAACTATGAAAATATTTTTTAAAACTACATTAACCATATTGAATATAACAATCAACTAAAATAATTATAAGTATGGCAAATATAGATAATAGTTGTGCAAATCTAAATATTGAAGATTTACATTCTGAAAGACTTAATGATGGCGGCCAAGTTGATACCTTAGCAGATATCTTAAACTTACAAGCAGAAACACAAAAGAATGTTTATGGTTATGACTTTGAGAATATGAGTCTTCGCGAAGTAATGGATTTTTGGGCAATGAATACACACGCAATTATTGATGAAATTCATGAAGCAACAGACGCTCTTGGTGGAATTAATAATGGAGGCAATGCAATTTGGAAACGCTGGAAAAAAGATTATCCTAAATACAAATACATGAAGTTTTCTGATCTTTCACCTGAAGATCAACTTGAATGTAAATTTGAAATTGTGGATATGTTGCATTTCTTTATGAACTATGCTGCATCTATAGGTATGACAGCAGGTGAAATGTATAATATGTACATGAGTAAAAATCAAGAAAACCGCGAAAGACAAAAACGAGGATACTAAATTATGATAGACATCGAACAATATGACGGTTCATTGAAGATATCATACTTTAATGAACTTGGTGAAATTCAAATTGAGAAGATTGAAATTCCTGCTGACCAAATGTTTGAGTGGGAATATGTACAACCGGGAGAAAAATCATTTCCCGGAGTTTTGTCTTGGGACGGTAAACCTGTTAAGAAGAAACGTTCTCGCTTTTTAAGTAAATGGAGAATAGAAGAATTTTTACAAACACTTGATTCTGATAGAAAAAGGAGAATCTTTAACTTTAACCCTCCTAAAAAATTCTTTCTTGATATCGAAACTTTTGTAGGTGATGAATGGCCGAAACCCGAAACGGCAAAAACCCCAGTAACAGCAATCACTTTTTGTAACGAAAATCGAATTATCACATTAGGAGTAAAACCACTTACAACTAATCAAATCTTAAGTATCAAGAAACGAATTCAAGAACATTTTAAAGATCATGTAAAAGAAGAGATTGAGTATAACTATTTAAAGTTTGAAACTGAATATGATATGTTGGTTTCTTTCTTTTATAAAGCTATACAAAAAATGCCTATTCTTACAGGCTGGAACTTTATCGGTTATGACTGGACATATTTAATTAATCGTTGTAAACGTTTAAATATAGACCCAAGTCCTTGCTCACCATCTCATAAACTTGTAGGCGATCAACAGCTACCAATGCATAGACTAATTGTCGATTATCTTGATGTTTATAAAAAGTGGGATAGAGTTATTGACATTAAAGAAAATAACACGCTTGACTATGTTGCAAAAGCAGCTTTAGGAATTCAAAAGGTTAAGTATAATGGAACTATCCAAGAAATGTATGAAAATGATTATGAAACTTACATTTATTATAATGCGGTAGATACTAAACTTGTTGATTTAATAGACAAGAAACTTAATACATTACAAACATTCTTGACGTTAGGTAACATTACTCATGTTGAAGCAAACCGTGCTTATTCACCTATTTGGATGGCAGAAGCGGCAATGGCAAGAGAGAATTTTGCCAGACGTCGTGTATTTCCTAGAACAGAAAAGCAAAGTAAAAAACGTGAAGCATATGAAGGAGCATTCGTTGTGGATCCACTAACAGGATTATATGAATGGGTTGCTGCATTTGACTTTGCTTCTCTATACCCATCTATCATGAGACAGTGGAACATATCACCAGAATCTTATATTCGTAATATTGATCTTGGTGAAGAATATGATTCAGAGAAATATGTAAAAACTTCATCAGGCGCTTTATTTGATAAAACTGAAGATTCTGTCTTTAGGTCTATTCTTGCAGAATATTATGCAAAAAGAAAAGCTGCTAAAGGAGAATATATGTCTATTGAAGAAGAGATAGAACAACTTAAGAAATATATAAACAACAATTAAAAAGATGAACAAATAATATGAGCAAACTATTTACGGAAAGAATACCGTTTAAGCCTTTTGAATATCCTGTTTACTACACAGAAGGTTGGCTCCCACAAGCACAAGCATTTTGGTTACATACTGAAATTCCAATGCAAGGGGATGTTAAAGATTGGAATGAAAATCTATCGCCTTCAGAAAAACATCTTGTAGGAAACATCTTATTAGGTTTTGCTCAAACAGAATGTGCTGTTAGTGATTACTGGACAGGGATGGTTACAAAGTGGTTTCCCAAGCATGAGATTCGTCAAATGGCAATGATGTTTGGATCACAAGAAACAATTCATTCAACTGCATATTCATATTTAAATGAAACCTTAGGATTAGAAAACTTTGCGGCATTTTTACACGAGCCTGCTACTAAAGAAAAGTTTGAATTACTAACATCAACTACCGCTGATTGGACACCTAAAGATTTAAGAAGTAATCCTAAAGCAAGAATTGAAGTAGGAAGATCTTTAGCAATTTTTTCAGCCTTTGCTGAAGGAGTTTCATTGTATTCTTCATTCGCTGTTTTATACTCGTTTCAAATGAGAAACTTACTTAAAGGTATTGGACAACAAATGAAATGGTCAGTAAGAGATGAATCGCTTCATTCAAAAATGGGTTGTACTTTATTCCGTCATATGTGTGAAGAGTATCCTGAACTTCTTGAAGAATGTAAACCTGCAATTGAAGAAGCTGCAAAACTAATTGTTAAATTAGAATCAAACTTTATTAATAAGATGTTTGAAATGGGTGATCTTGAAAATCTTAAAGCAGTTGATCTAAAAGAATTTATTAAGCAAAGAGCAAACGAAAAACTTGCTGAACTTGGATATAACCCTATGGTAGGCGGTGATTTTTACTTTGATGTAAATAAGAAAAAAGCAGAAAACTTAGAATGGTTTTATCATCTTACAGGTGGTCATACACATACGGATTTCTTTGCTATTCGACCAACGGATTATAGCAAAGCAAATGAAGGAGAAAACTGGAATGCTGATGATTGGTTCTAAAAATTAAAATTAAGAATGAAAAATTACGGAGAAGAATTAAATTGGGAATTAGGAGTAGACTTTCCAGAGTGGGGAAACACCGAAGTCTATGTTAAAACTATAAGTAAAGGGTATTTACTACCAGGCGAAAAACCTAAAGATGCTTATTGGAGAGTATCAACTAAAATTGCACAACGTTTAGGAAAGCCTCAACTTGCATCAAAGTTTTTTGACTATATTTGGAAAGGGTGGTTATGTTTAGCAACACCAGTATTATCAAACACTGGATCTGATAGAGGATTACCTATTAGCTGTTTTGGTATTGATGTAGGAGACAGTATTTATGAAATTGGTTCTAAGAATTTAGAATTAATGTTACTTGCAAAACATGGTGGAGGAGTAGGAATTGGTATAAACCAAATTCGCCCTGCTGGTGCTAAGATTACAGGAAACGGTACTTCTGATGGAGTTGTTCCTTTTTGTAAAATCTACGATTCTACAATTCTTGCAACAAATCAAGGCTCGGTTCGTAGAGGTGCAGCATCGGTAAATATGAATATTGAACATCGTGATTTTGAAGAGTGGTTAGAAATTCGTGAACCTAAAGGTGATGTGAATCGTCAATCTTTAAACCTTCATCAATGTGCAGTAGTTGGTAACAAGTTCATGCGAAAACTTCAAGATGGAGATCCTGATGCTCGTCGTAAGTGGGGCAAACTTTTACAAAAACGTAAAGCAACTGGTGAACCTTATATTATGTTTAAAGGTAATGTGAATAATCAAAACCCAGATGCCTACAAAAAGAATGGGTTAAAGGTATATATGACTAATATCTGTTCTGAAATTGTATTACATACAGATGAATCTCACTCCTTTGTTTGTTGCTTAAGCTCATTAAATCTTGCAAAGTATGATGAATGGCGAGACACTGATTTAATCTACACAGCAACAATATTCCTAGATGGAGTTCTTGAAGAATTCATACAAAAGGCAAAAAATATGAAAGGGTTTGAAAACTCTGTTCGTTCAGCTGAAAAAGGAAGAGCTTTAGGATTAGGTGTTCTTGGTTGGCATACTTACTTACAACAAAAAGGTATTCCTTTTGAAGGTCTTCAAGCACAATTTGAAACTCGTAAGATTTTTTCTCAAATGAAAATTGAGAGTGAAAGAGCAAGCCGTGATTTAGCAAGTGAATTTGGTGAGCCTCTTTGGTGCCGTGATACAGGATTTAGAAATACACACTTAAGAGCAGTTGCTCCTACTGTTTCAAATTCTAAATTAAGTGGTAATGTTTCTTCAGGTGCAGAACCTTGGGCGGCTAATGTATTTACAGAACAAACTGCAAAAGGAACATTTATTCGCAAAAATCCAGAACTTGAAAAAGTATTAAGAAAACTACAAAAAAATAATAAAGAAACTTGGGATCAAATACTTGCTGACGGTGGTTCAGTACAAGGATTAGATTTTCTAGATGACTGGTGTTTCTTAGATGGTAAACTTGTGGAATGCACATCAATTACAGATCCTATAATACAAGATAAAACATATTCTGTTAAAGACGTATTTAAAACATTTAAAGAAATAAACCAATTAGACTTGGTGAAACAAGCAGGTGTTCGTCAACAATACGTTGACCAAGCAGTTTCATTAAACCTTGCATTCCCATCTACCGCAGAACCTAAATGGATTAATTCAGTCCACATGGAGGCTTGGAAGCAAGGCGTAAAAACATTATACTATATGAGAACGGAATCAGTTCTTCGTGGAGATATTGCTGCACGAGCAACAGATCCTGATTGTGTAAGTTGCGAAGGGTAATATGGCAATAAAGATTACAACAGATTCAATCGTTAAAATGTTTCGACCAGCTGCTCATCAGTTTAATATTGATGAGCTCAATCATGAAGTTGATGGTTGGGTTGAACCACTTCGTATAGGACCCATCTGGGTTATGTACAAAGATAAAGGTAAGGAGGCTCTTCCACTAAACCAACTTGCAACATTTTTCTTTGATGTACCTATGTATGGCACAGTATTAATTGTTCCTCCTAAACAAATGCCTACTGAATGGGGAATGGTTGATTCTGATGATTTAAAGTTTAGCAGTGAACAGGTAGAAACTGGATTTTTATCATCATTACAGCAAGCACTTGTTTATAATCGTATCTTTAGTAAAGAAAACCAAGTTTGGGAAATGCCTAAAGAAGATTGGATTTATCAACCAAATGATACGGTTGACGAATATGCAATTGAATTCTTTAATAAGTCATATTCATTTATAGTTGAAGAAGAGCGTGATGGTTGCATTTTATATGAAGATGATGAAGTAGTTGTTAGAACATTAACGATTGAAGATAAAGTTAAAACATATACACAAATGATTCAGCATTTTGTTGAACTTGAAGAATATGAAAAATGCGCAGCCTTACAAAAACTTATTGATTCTATAATTGCTAAAGCATAAAATTGTTAATAACTTTAGTCCTACAAATTTTTATTTGTGGGATTTTTAGTTTAATTTTATACTATAATTAAATACAACATGAGTCAAAGATTTGAATTAGAACAACTTTATTTTACAGCTAAGGAATCTTATTACGCTGGGGAGCCTATTATGTCAGATGATGAATTTGATAAACTTGAGCAAGAATTATTGCTTATGGGTTCTACTGCTCCACATATCGTAGGCGCTGATGATCGTAAGGCAAAATATTCTCACCCATCTCCAATGTTATCTCTTGCTAAGTATCAAGCATCTTTATCTGGAGATGCTCCTATTGAAGCAACAGTTAATTGGATGTCTAAATTTGGTAAAGCTTCATTTGAGGTCTCACCTAAATATGATGGGAATGCTGCAAACGCAATCTATCAAGATGGCACATTGCTTCAAGTATTATCTCGAGGTAATGGTACTAAAGGGCGTGATATTACCGATAAAGTTAAACACAACTTACCTCAAAAAATTGACATGCCGGGTATTGTAGAAATCCGTGGTGAAATTTGCATCAAGATGTCTACATTTAACAGCAAATACGCAGAATCTTTTAAAAATCCAAGAAACTTTGTTGCCGGGGTTCTTAATCGTGATGATAACCCACAAGAAACAATTAATGAATTGGATTTTATACCTCTTGAAGTTAGACATCATTACAATGGTGAAATCTTTTACATTGCTCCAAGAATTCCTGGGCTAAAACATACTGCTCATATCTTTTACATCGGCGCTGAAAATTTCGCCACTGCTTATCAAGATATGGTTGAATTCCGTAAAACTTCTGAATACCAACTTGATGGTTTTGTAATTAAAGCTCCGGAAACTGTAAGAGCACAATGGGGTGAAAATTCACATGATCCTAATTGGGCAATCGCAATCAAATTCCCGCCTAAAGAGGCTATCACAAAGATTAAAAGTATTTCATGGCAATATGGAAAAACTGGAGAACTTACTCCGGTCGCAGTAATGGAACCTATTGATCTTGATGGTTCTACTGTATCACGAGCAACTCTTTTTAATCTTGGTTATCTTAAAGAAAAAAGAGCCTATCCTGGTGCAATCGTTGCCATTGCAAAATCTGGAGATATTATCCCACAAATTACAAGATTGGTTACACCAGGTAATGAATCTGAATTTGAACATCCAAAAACATGTGAATGTGGTTCTCCGCTAAAAGTAAACGGGATTCATTTAATCTGTAGCAATATTGATTGTTCAATGAAAGCATGGCACAAATTTAATCTTGGTGTTGCATTGTTGGAAATCGATGGTGTAGGGTATGCAATCGCAAAACAATTATGGAATGCTGGTTTCAGAAATGCTTTGGAATTACTTGACCCAACCAAAATGAATAAAGAAAGATTAATTGCCTCAGGCGAATTTAAAGATGGCAAAACACTGGACAATATCTTTAAAGAATTGGAAAAAATTAAAGAATTGCGTCCAATGGATATTGTTATGATGATGGGTATTGACGGTATGGGATATTCAACAGCAAAACAGATTGGTAACTTTATTGCTGGAGAAACTTATAATTTCTCTGGTTTACAAAAAGATGTAATTGCTGGGTTTGAATTAGGTGGTAATAAACGTCAAGTTTATGATAATCTTGTTGAATCAATTAAACCTTACATTAACATCATATTACCTGAAAAGATATCCGAAGATTCAATACCTTTTGAGATGAGCGGATCTCCAAAATCTGCAGGATTTAAAACTAAAGACGAATTTATTACATATGCAAAAACTAAAGGTTATCATCATACGAGTTTATCAGCTGCAAAAGTATTATTTGTTGAAGATGCAAATAATCTAAGCAATAAAATTAAAGCTGCACAAGCAAAAGGCGTTAAAATTTTATCTTATTCAGATTTGAATTAAGATATATAGTCTAAAATAATCTATAAATAATGAAGCATATTAAAACATTTGATTCATTTGTAAATGAATCAATTAATGAAGGCACAGTTTGGTTTTCAGGTGAAACTATTGATGATTACATTAATGACGATTCACCAGAATGGAATAAGTTTTGGAAAAACGCTAAAAAGGGTGATACTTTCATGTCAGACCCTGACGGAGTTGAAGTTTGGGTTTGTAAACCGGGTGATGTTAACAAATCTGTAATCAGTCCTGAATCTATAACTTTTGGTCATAACTATTCTAAAGCTGGGTCAGACGGTATAGAATGTACAATCGTTAATAGAAAGAAAGTAAAATGGGTTGGCACTGATTATGATGAAGATGATAACATTGATACTATTTTCTATACAATGAAAGGTGATACGGGTAAAGTTTATTGCCTTGGTGAAATGTAATTCCTATAAAATATCATAACATACAAGTTCTGTAGATAATTTCTACAGAACTTTTTTTATTCCTATTATATAATCTATACTTAAAAATAAAAATGTCTTCTAAAGTAAACTAATGGCAAAGAAAAAATCCAACCCAGAATCAAATAAAGAAATCGTAGCACTTAGTGATTTTGAGCACGTTTTACACAGACCTACTATGTACATCGGTTCTGTTGAAAAGTCAGAAGAAAAGTTACAGATTGTTGAAGATGGTAAACTTGTAGAAAAAAACAAAATCATATCTGTAGGTTTCTACAAAATGTTAAATGAAATTGTTGACAATGCTTTTGATGAAGCAAAACGTATGAAAGGCAGTATGCCTAAAATTATCGTTAAGATTAATAGCAAAAACAATGAAGTAACTGTTACCGATACTGGAGGAGGTTTTCATAACGCGGAAAAAACAAACAAGAAAACTGGGCAAAGCAATGTTGAAACAGCAATGTCAATGTTGAGAGCTGGATCCAATTTTTATAATGAACAATCAACTGATAGCTTAATTGGAACAAATGGTGTAGGTGCTGCATTGGTAAATATGTTGTCAGACAGTTTTGCTGTTCATACAATTAACAGTGAAGTTGAGTTTAAAGTAACCTGGGAAAAGTTTATTAA
>Ga0315900_10004749_pt1 | contig 18993 bp, 19 predicted proteins | sample LakEriMetagenome_FD_203521 | JGI IMG/M metagenome (GOLD analysis project Ga0315900, IMG submission 203521) | Freshwater fungal communities from buoy surface, Lake Erie, Ohio, United States - Buoy 12 MA114 | ecosystem: Environmental > Aquatic > Freshwater > Lake > Lake biofilm | place: USA: Lake...
GGACAGCGCGCTGAGGTCGCCGTTCATGCCGGTCTGGCCCAGGCAGTAGATGAGGCCGAAGAGCAGGGAGAGGCCCCCGAGCAGGGTGTAGATGAAGAAGCGCACGGTGATGGACCGGCGGTGCTCACCACCCCAGTAGAGCAGCAGGAAGAAGACCGGTATCAGCGAGAGCTCGTAGAAGATGTAGAACAGCAGGATGTTCTGGGAAAGGAAGACCCCGAAGAGGAAGGCCTGCGTATAGAGCAGCAGGGCGTTCACCAGGGAGGGGTGCTGCAGCTTCTCGCCGTAGCCAGCCCCGATGATGAAGGGGAATACCAGGCCTGTGAGGACCAGCATCAGCAGGCCCACACCGTCGTAGCCCACCACGAAGCGCAGGCCCCAGGCGGGCACCCAATCGTTGTCCGCCTGGATGACGGTGCCACCGCCGTAGGTGGCCCAGGCGACCAGCACCACGGCCAGCGAAGCCAGGGAGGATAGCATGGCCAGCCAGCGGGCGTGCTGGGTGGGCCGCATCACCATCAACAGGGTGGCGGTGATGAAGGGAATGAGCAAAAGAAGCGCTGCGATCATCTCAGTTGCTCATGAGGGTGATGACAAGGAAGAGGATCAGCCCGAAGGTCATGGCCAGCAGGTGGAAGCTCGCGTTGCCCGTCTGCAGGCGGCGAACCACGTTACCCACCACCAAGGCGGCCTCTCCCACCCCGTTCTGCAGGGGCACCATGATGCCGCGCTCACCGATGGCATGCAGTTGCGTGCTAAGCCAGCCGTAGGGCTTCTCGAACAGGGCCCGATAGAGCTCGTCGATCCGCCAGCGCTGGGCAATGAGGCGCTTGAGGAAGGGCATCGCCGCTTCGTCGCCCTCCAGGGTGGTGCGCTTCACAAAGCGGCCATGCGCGACCCAGATGGTGAGGCCCACCAGCGTCACGGTGATCAGCATCAGGATGATCTCCGTGGCGGCGCTCAGTTCGAGGTGCTCGCTGTTGATGCCGTCGGCGGCCGTGGCCAGGAAGTGCTTCATGGCCTCGTGCCCGCCGAAGAGGTGGGGAACGTTCAGTAGTCCACCCACCACACTGAGCACGGCCAGCACCATCAGGGGCACCGTCATGGTCAGCGGGCTTTCATGCGGATGGGCCGTGCCGCGGTACTTCCCGAAGAAGACCAGGAAGAGCAGGCGGAACATGTAGAAGGTGGTGAGCAGCGCGCCGAACAGCAGGATGACGAACACCGCAGGGTTGTGCTGGAAGGCATGGGCCAGGATGAGGTCCTTGCTGAAGAAGCCGCTCATCAGGGGCAGGCCGCTGATGGCCAGCGTGCCGATGAGGAAGGTGATGTACGTGATCTTGATGTGGCCTTTCAGTCCGCCCATCTTCCGGATGTCCTGTTCCCCGCCGAGGGCGTGGATCACACTGCCAGCGCCGAGGAAGAGCAGGGCCTTGAAGAAGGCATGCGTGGTGACGTGGAACATGGCCGCACTGTAGGCCCCCATGCCGAGCGCCGCGAACATGTAGCCCAGCTGGCTCACGGTGGAATAGGCCAGCACCTTCTTGATGTCGTTCTGGAAGAGACCGATGCTCGCGGCCAGGATGGCCGTGGCGGTGCCGATCCACAGGACCACATCCTGCGCGTAGGGCACCAGTTCGAAGAGCACCGAACTGCGCACCACCAGGAAGATACCGGCGGTGACCATGGTGGCGGCATGGATCAGCGCGCTCACCGGAGTGGGGCCCGCCATGGCATCGGGCAGCCAGGTGAAGAGCGGGATCTGCGCGCTCTTGCCGGTGGCGCCCACGAAGAGCAGGAGGGTCACGGCCAGCAGGGCCCAGTCGCTGGTGGGCAGCAGGGGCGCCTTGTCCATGATCGCATCGTACTCCAGTGTGCCGAAGCGCTGGAACAGCAGTACCATGGCCATCACCATGCCCACATCACCGATGCGGTTCATCACGAAGGCCTTGCGCGCCGCGTAGTTGTACTCGGGATTGGTGTACCAGAATCCGATCAGCAGGTAGCTGCAAAGGCCCACGCCCTCCCAGCCGATGAAGGTGACGAGGAAGTTGCTGCCCATCACCAGCAGCAGCATGGCGAAGCTGAAGAGGTTGAGCTGCGCGAAGAAGGTGGCCGCCCGGGCATCCTCGTGCATGTAGCCGATGGAGTACAGGTGGATCAGTGAACCGATGCCCGTTACGATGAGCATCATGGTCAGTGACAGCGCATCGATCCGCAGGGCCAGCGGGATGTCCATGCCGGTGATGGACAGCCAGTCGAGGACCTTCACGGTACGGCCTCCGGCATGGCTGTCGAAGCCCATGAACAGCACCAGGCTGAGCACAAAGGCCACCGCCATCATCCCGGTGGCGAGCATCCCCGCCGCGTTCGCACCCAACCGGCGCCGCAACGAGGCGATGATCACCGCACCGGCCAGCGGTAGGGCGGGCACCAAACCCGCAAGCAGGTCGTTCGTCATCCTTTCAGACGGTTCAACTGGTTCACGTCCACACTATCCACGTTGCGCTTCATCATCACCAGGATGGACAGGCCCACGGTGACCTCGGCGGCCGCCACGAGCATGATGAAGAAAACGAACACCTGTCCGCGCGGGTCGCTGTGGTGTGCGCTGAAGGCGGCCAGGAGCAGGTTCACACTGTTCAGCATCATCTCGAGGCACATCAGGATGATGATGGTGTTGCGACGGAAGATGACGCCGGCCACCCCGATGCAGAACAGCAGCAGGGAGAGCACAACGTAGTGCTCCAAGGGGACGACGCGGATGGCGGTGATGATATCCTGTCCCATGGTCATGCGCGTCGTTCCATTTCAGCAGGGCTCAGCTCGGTGGCAGCGACCTCCTTGGCACCCTTCTCCTTCTTGGCCAGCATCACCACACCGACCATGGCGCTCAGGAAGAGCACGCTGCTCACCTCGAAGGGCAGCAGGAAGTCGGTGAACAGGGCTGTTCCCACCGTTCGCACCAATCCGATACCCCCATCGAACTCGTTCGCTGCGGGGACTGTGAGACCCTGGCGGATGGCACCGAGCAGGGTCAGCAGCAGAGTGCCTCCGGCCACAACGGCGGCCACGCGTGTCAGCAGCGTCTTGCGCGGTTCGGTCTCCTTGTTCAGGTTCAGGTACATGATGATGTTGAGGAACAGCACCATGATGGCCCCGGTGTAAACGATGACGTGCACCATGGCCAGGAACTGGGCGTTCAACAACACATAGTGGCCGGCGATGCTCAGGAAGCAGACCACCAGGGCGATCACGCTGTTGATGGGGCTGCGCGCGCTCACCACCAGGATGGCACTGATCACACTGATCGCGGCAATGATGTAAAAAAGCTCCTTCATGCCTTGGTCACCGGTTGTGGGCGTGGTGCTTCACCTGCTTGAACCGAAGCACATCGGGGGTCTGTCTGCGGCTCACGTCCACGCGCTTGGTGGGGTCCATGGGCTCCACCAGCTCGTCCTTGCCGAACACGAAGGGCTTGCGCAGGTAGTCTGCCTGAACGATCCTGTCCGTGAGGAAGATGGCCTCCTTGGGGCAGGCCTCCTCGCAATCGCCGCAATAGATGCAGCGCAGCATGTCGATCTCGTAGACCGCCGCGTACTTCTCCTCGCGGTACAACTTCTCCTCGCCGGGCTTGCGCTCGGCGGCCACCATGGTGATGGCCTCGGCGGGACAGGCCACCGCACACAGCCCGCATGCGGTGCAGCGCTCACGACCCTTCTCATCGCGCTTCAGCACGTGCTGCCCACGGTAGATGGGAGAGATCGGACGCTTCTGCTCGGGATACTTGATGGTGGGGCGCTTCACCCGGAAGAAGTGCCGGATGGTGATCAACATGCCGCCGATCAGGGCCGGCAGGTAGATGCGCTCCACAAGCGTCATGCGCTTGTTGCTCACCTGCTTGGCGCGGCTGGTGAGCGGGGCGATGGTGTTCCTTGACTCAGCCATGGAGCGCGAAATAGACCCCGCCGGTGATCAGGATGTTGATCACGCCCAGCGGGATGAGGCGTTGCCAACCCAGGTTCATCAACTGATCGAAGCGGAAGCGCGGTGTGGACCAGCGCACCCACATGAACACGAAGAGGAAGAAGAAGGTCTTGAGGAACATGGCGGCAAGGCCGATCAGGGTGACCGCGTTGGGCGACAGGCCCAGGCCATCCAGACCAGGCACATGGTACCCGCCGAAATACAGCGTGGAGATGACCGCGCTGCTGATGAACATGTTGATGTACTCGGCGAAGAGGTAGAAGCCCAGCTTCATGCTGCTGAACTCCGTGTGGTAACCGCCCACCAGTTCGGTCTCGCACTCGGGCATGTCGAAGGGGGCCCGGTTGCACTCGGCGAAGGCGCAGACGATGAAGATGATGAAGCCCAGCGGCTGGTAGAGGATGCCCCAGCCGTGCTCGGCCTGGAAGGCCACGATGCCGCTCAGGCTCAGGGTGCCGGTGAGCATCACCAGTGCCACGATGCTCATGCCCATGGCCAGTTCATAGCTCACCATCTGGCTGGCGGCACGGATGGCGCCCAGCAGCGCGTACTTGTTGTTGCTGGCCCAGCCACCGAGCATGATGCCGTACACACCGATGCTGACGATGGCGAAGACGTAAAGGATGCCGATCTCCGGATCGGTGCCCTGCAGGTTGAAGGTGTGCTCGCCGATGGTGAGGGTGCCGCCCCAAGGGATCACCACCCCGGTGAGCAGGGCGGTGACCATGGCGATGGCGGGCCCGAGGAAGAAGAGCCTTCGGTTGGCCGTGGCCGGCACGAAGTCCTCCTTCATGATCATCTTGATCCCGTCGGCCACCGGTTGCAGCAGGCCAAAGGGGCCGGCGCGGTCAGGTCCGATGCGGTCCTGCAGGAAGGCCGCCACCTTGCGTTCGCCATAGGTGGCATAGGCGGCCACGGAGAGCGTGACCACGAACAGGGCCAGCAGGAAGATGGCGGTGAGGGTGAGGGTCATCGGTCCTTGAGCTCCTTGCGACGCGCGAGCTCCGGCACATTGGGCGCAGGAGCGGTGAGCAGGGATTGCTCGCGCTTCAGTTGGTAATGGCCCTGACCGATCACGCTGTGGCGGTCGATCACACGCGGCTGTTCAACGGTCCAATCCGAGAGGTCCTTCTTCTCGAACCGGCAGGTGTTGCAGATGAAGTCCTCCACTTCGCCCCACTGGTCCTTGCGGCCGGTGACACGCAGCACCTCGTTGCCCTTGAGCCAGAGCACCGCCTTGCCACAGCACTTGTCGCAGTTGCGATGGGCGTCCACGGGCTTGGTGAACCACACACGGCTGGCAAAGCGGAAGGTGCGGTCGGTGAGGGCCCCCACGGGGCACACATCGATCATGTTGCCGCTGAACTCATTGTCCACCGCGTGCTGTATGTAGGTGCTGATCTCAGCGGCATCCCCGCGGTTGATCACGCCGTGCGCACGGCCTGGCGTGAGCTGGTCGGCCACCTTCACGCACCGGTAACACAGGATGCACCGGTTCATGTGCAGCTTGATCTTGTCCCCGATGTCGATCGGGTCGAAGGTGCGGCGCTCGAACTCGTAGCGGCTTTCGGACTTGCCGTTCTCGTAGCTGAGGTCCTGCAGGTGGCACTCCCCGGCCTGGTCGCACACGGGGCAGTCCAGCGGATGGTTGATCAGCAGCATCTCCACCACCCCGTTGCGGGCGTCGATCAGCGAGGGATCGGTCGTGTTGGCCACCTCCATGCCATCCATCACCGTGGTGCGGCAGCTCGCCACGGGCTTGGGCATGGGGCGTGGGTCCTTGTCACTGCCCTTGGTCACCTTCACGATGCAGGTGCGGCAGTAACCGCCACTGGTCTTCAGCTTGCTGTAATAGCACATCGCGGGCGGCACCACATGGCGGTCGGCCTTGTTGCGCTCCCCGATCATGCGGGCGGCCTGCAGGATCGTGGTGCCTTCCGGGACCTCGATCTGGACGCCGTCTATGGTGACCTTCGGCATGGCTTAAGCGGTCGCGAATTTGGCATTCCGCACGAAAGGTTCCTTGGCGAAGTGCTTCGGGTCCTTCACTTTCTGCGGGAAACGCACGTGGTATTCGAACTCGTCCCTGAAGTGCCGGATGGCCGATGCCACGGGCCAGGCCGCCGCATCGCCCAGCGGGCAGATGGTGTTCCCTTCGATCTTCCGCTGGATGTCCCAGAGCAGGTCGATGTCCTCCATGCGGCCCTCACCGCGCTCCAGGCGCTCCAGCACCTTCTCCAGCCAGCCGGTGCCCTCGCGGCAGGGGCTGCACTGGCCGCAGCTCTCGTGGTGGTAGAACCGGGCGTGGTTCCAGGTGCTGCGCACGATGCACTGGGCATCGTTGTAGGCATAAAAGCCACCCGAACCGAGCATGGTGCCGCTGGCGAAGCCGCCGTCGCTCAGGCTCTCGTAGGTCATCAGACGGTCCTCACCAGCTGCGGTCTTGAGGAAGAGCTCATAGGGCACGATGGGCACACTGCTGCCTCCGGGAACCACGGCCTTGAAGGCCCTGCCGTCCACCCCGCCGCACCATTCATCGCTGTTGATGAACTCGTCGCAGCTCACGCCCAGCTCGATCTCGTAAACACCGGGACGCTTGATGTTGCCGCCCGCGCTGATCAGCTTGGTGCCGGTGCTCTTGCCCACCCCGATCTTGGCGTACTCCTCGCCGCCCTCGTTCACGATGGGCACCACGGCCGCGATGGTCTCCACGTTGTTCACCACCGTGGGTCGGTCGTAGAGGCCCTTCACGGCGGGGAAGGGCGGCTTGATGCGGGGATTCCCCCGCTTGCCCTCCAGGCTCTCCAGCAGGGCCGTCTCCTCGCCGCAGATGTAGGCACCGGCGCCCACCTGCACATGGATGTCCAGGTCGTAGCCCGTGCCCAGGATGTTCTTCCCGAGCCAGCCGGCGGCATAGGCCTCGGCGATGGCCCGCTCCAGGATGCGGGCCACGTAGAAATACTCGCCGCGGATGTAGATGAAGCTGAGGTTCGAGCCCAGCGCGTAGCTGGCCGTAACCATGCCCTCGATCAGCAGGTGGGGGATCCGCTCCATCAGGTAGCGGTCCTTGAAGGTGCCCGGTTCGCTCTCGTCGGCGTTCACCACCAAGTGGCGGGGCACGCCTTCGGGCTTGGCCAGGAAGCTCCACTTCATGCCGGTGGGGAAGCCGGCACCGCCACGTCCGCGCAGGCCGCTCTTCTTGACCTCCTCCACCACGGCCTCGGGGCTCATGGTGCGCAGGGCCTTCTCCACGCTGCGGTAGCCGCCCTTGGCGCGATAGGTCTCCAGGCCCTGGATGCCCGGCACGTGGTCGTGTTCGAGTAGCAGTTTGCGGCCCATCAGCGATCGGTGTAGTTGGTGCGCTGGTTCCGTGCGCGCAGTTGGTCGATCAGGGCGTCGACCCGTTCGATGGTGAGGTCCTCGTGGTAGCCGGCTCCACACTGCAGCATGGGACCGGTGCCGCAGCTGCCCAGGCACTCCACCGCCTTGAGGGTGAACATGCCGTCCTTGGTGGTCTCCCCGGCGTGGATGCCCAGCTTGCGCTCCAAGTGGGCGATGATCTCGTCACTGCCGCGCAGCATGCACGGGGTGGTCCGGCACACGTCGAGCACGTAGGTGCCCACCGGGTGCAGGTTGAACATGCTGTAGAAACTGGCCACTTCGTACACCTCGATGTGCTGCAGGCCCATCAAGTGCGCCACGGCGTCCATCGCGTTCACGCTCAGCCAGCCGTCGTTCTCGGCCTGGGCGATGTGCAGGATGGGGATGAGCGCGCTCTTGCTTCGGCCCTGCGGATAGCGGGCGATGATGGCGCGGCATTCGGCCAGGGCGACCTCGCTGAAAGCGAAGGGCCTGGTGCCTGCCGTGGTGGTGATGGGTCGTGTTCGGGCTGACATCACGCGTCGAGTTCACCGGCGATCACGTTCAAGCTGCTCATGGTGAGGATGGCATCGCTCAGCATGCTGCCCTTGATCATCTCCGGGAAGGCCTGGTAATAAATGTAGCACGGACGCCGCAGGTGCAGGCGGAAGGGGGTGCGGCCACCATCGCTCACCAGGTAGAAACCCAGCTCGCCGTTGCCGCCCTCCACACAGTGGTACACCTCGCCCACCGGCACATCGGTCTCGCCCATGACGATCTTGAAATGCCAGATGAGGGGTTCCATGGCGCTGTACACCTCCTCCTTCGGCGGCAGCACCCAGTCGGGGGCATCGGCCTGGAAGGTGGTCTTGTCGGAAAGCTTGTCCAGCTTGTCCAAGGCTTGGCGGATGATGGAGAGGCTTTCCCACATCTCTTGCTGGCGCACCATGAACCGGTCGTAGGTGTCGCCGCTCTGGCCTACGGGAATAATGAAGTCGAACTCGTCGTAGCTGCTGTAGGGGTTGGCCACGCGCACGTCGTAGTCCACCCCACAGGCCCGCAGGTTCGGTCCGGTGAAGCCGTAATCCAATGCGCGGTCGGCGGGGAAGGGGCAGCAGTTCACCGTTCGGTCCATGAAGATGCGGTTGCGCACCAGCATCCTCTCGAATTCCTTGAGGCCCGCAGGCAGCTCGTTCACGATGGCGCGGATGCGCTTCCAGGCCTCATCGCTCCAGTTGCGCTCCCAGCCACCGATCCGGCCCATGTTGGTGGTGAGGCGCGCGCCGCAGATCTCCTCGTACACGTCGTAGATCCGCTCGCGCCACTGGTACACGTACAGGAAGGGCGTGGTGGCCCCAGCGTCCTGCCCGATGATGGTGTTGCAGATGATGTGGTCGGCGATGCGCGCCAGCTCCATCACGATCACCCGCATGTACTGCACCCGCTTGGGCACCTCGATGCCCGCCAGCTTCTCCACCGTCATGTGCCAGCCCATGTTGTTGATGGGGGCACTGCAGTAGTTCATCCGGTCCGTGAGGGTGGTGATCTGGTAGAACGGACGGCGTTCGGCCAGCTTCTCGAAGGCGCGGTGGATGTAGCCGATGGTCTGCTCGGCATCCAGGATCACTTCCCCGTCGAGCGTAAGCACGTTCTGGAAGATGCCGTGCGTGGCCGGGTGGGTGGGGCCCAGGTTCAACGTGGTGAGCTCGCGCGTGTCGCGGTCCACCACGCGGTCGAGCATCCAGAAATCAGGGCGTTCGGGCTGCTTCATCGGCCGAAGAAGGTGTCGTCCTTGTCGCGTCGGGTGGGGTCTTCCAGCGGATAATCCTTCCGCAGCGGGAAGGCCGGAAAGTCCTCCATGTTGAGGATGCGCTTCAGGTTGGGGTGTCCCGTGAACTTCAAACCGAAGAAGTCCCAGGTCTCGCGCTCCATCCAGTTGGCCGTGGCCCACAGATCGGTCACCGTGGGGAACACGGCATCGGCCAGCGTGGTGCGGCTTTTCACCCGGATGCGGTGCCCCGCCCGCATGTTGTGCAGGTGGTACACGATGCCGAGCTCCTTCTCCTCGCCAGGGAAGTGCATGCCGCACAGGGTGGTAAGGAAGGTGAAACCGAGCTCGTCGCGCAGGTGGCGCAGCACCTCGTGCAGGCCAGCCTTGTGCACATGCACGCACAACAGGTCGCCCTCCTGCCCCACTTGGTGCACGTGGTCGGGGAACCGGGCCATGTGCTCCTGCACCAGCTGATCGCGGTCCGTCCGCACGTTGGTCGCAGGCATGGTCAGTCGATGGCGTATTTGGTCAGCAGGTCGGCATACTCCTGGCTGTAGCGCCGGCGCATGCCCTCGTGGGCCGCCAGCTCCTGAATGCGCAGGATGCCGTCGATGATCTGTTCGGGGCGGGGCGGACAGCCGGGGATGTAGACGTCCACCGGGATCACCCGGTCGATGCCCTGCAGCACGCTGTAGGTGTCGAAAATGCCGCCTGTGCTCGCACAGGCCCCCATGCTCAGCACCCACTTCGGCTCGGCCATCTGAATGTACACCTCGCGCAGCACCGGGGCCATCTTCTTGGCAATGGTGCCCATCACCATCAACAGGTCGCTCTGGCGGGGACTGAAGCTGAGGCGCTCCATGCCGAAGCGGCTGAGGTCATAGTGCGAGCTCATCGCGCTCATGAACTCGATGCCACAGCATGAGGTGGCGAAGGGCAGCGGCCACAGGCTGTTCTTCCGGGCCAGGCCCACGGCCTGCTCCAGCGAGGTGGCAAAGAAACCCGACCCCATGTGGCCCTCCGGCGGAGCGGCCAAGGTCGGCTTCTGGCGTTCAAGTGACCGTTCGTCCATTATTCGAAGCGCATGACGCCCTTGCGGAGCACGTAGAACAGCCCTGCAAGGACAAATACAACGAACACGACCATTTCCACGAAGCCAACAAGCCCGAGGGTCTTGAAGTTCACCGCCCACGGATACAGGAAGATGACCTCCACATCAAAGAGCACGAACAGGATGGCCGTGAGGAGATACTTCACGGAGAAGGGCGACCGCGCGTTGCCCTGCTGGTCGATGCCACACTCGAAGTTCTCGTCCTTCTTGCGGCCACGGAGCTTTGGACCCACCCAGGCCGCTAGCGACAGGGTGAAGCCCACGAAGCCGAGGGCGAGCAGCGTCTGGAGGACGATGGGCAGGTAATCGGCCGGGCTGGAGATGGTTTCCATCGGAAGGTCCGCGCGAAGGGTGGGCAAATGTATGTTCCTCGGGTCAACTGAACCTTGGGGACGGGGCCTTTTCGGCCTTCCCCACCCGCAGTGAACACCGACCGCCCCCCGCATGTGCGCCGGGGAGGCGAACTTCGCCCACCGCCCACGCCCATCGCACCGGCGGTCCTTGCATGTCCTCCCTCCCCTGGATGTCCGCCACCGAGGCCGTGCGCCTGGTGAACAGCGGCGATCGTGTCTTCATCCACGGCAGCGCGGCTACCCCCGTACGCTTGGTGCATGCCCTGCTCGACCGCCATGCCGAGCTGCAGGATGTGGAGCTCACCGCCATCAGCACCTTCGGCGACCTCGGCTTCGACCGGCCCGAGGTGCAGGGGCCCTTCTTCCTGAATTCCCTCTTCGTGAGCGCCAACATGCGGAGCACCGTGGCCGGACCCTACGGAGACTACGTGCCCGTGTTCCTCAGTGAGATACCGCGCCTTTTCGAGCGGGGCATACTCCCGTTGGACGTGGCCCTGGTACATGTGTCACCGCCCGACAAGCATGGCTTCTGTTCCCTGGGCGTAAGCGTGGACGTGGCCCGCAGCGCCGTCCGCAACGCCCGCACCCTCATCGCACAGGTGAACCCGAACATGCCCCGCACCCTCGGCGATGGTCATGTACACATCAGCCGCTTCGCCGCCTTGGTGGAGGTGAACGACCCGCTGCCCGAAGTGGACTACGCTGCGCAGGTGGGTCCAAAGGAGCGCCGCATCGCCGAGCTGGTCAGCGCCTTGGTGGAGGACGGCAGCACCCTGCAACTCGGCATCGGCGCCATCCCCGACGCGATCCTGGGCGCGCTGGGCGGCCACAAGGACCTCGGCATCCATACGGAGATGTGCTCCAACGGCATCATCGACCTCGTGCACAGCGGCGTGGTCACCAACAGGTACAAGAAGAAGCACCGGGGCAAGGTGGCCACAGCCTTCGCCTTTGGCACCCGCCGCCTCTACGACCTGGTGGACGACAACCCCTTCTTCACCTTCCTCGATGCCCAGTACGTCAATGACGGCAAGGTGATCCGCGAGAACCCCAAGGTGGTGGCCGTCAACAGCGCCATCGAGGTGGATCTCACCGGTCAGGTGTGCGCGGACAGCATCGGCACCTACCAGTTCAGCGGCGTGGGCGGCCAGATGGACTTCATGCGCGGGGCGGCCCTGAGCGAGGGCGGCAAGCCCATCATCGCCCTATGTAGCACCACTGCCAAGGGCGCCAGCAAGATCGTGCCCTTCCTCAGGCAAGGCGCCGGTGTGGTCACCACCCGGGCCCACGTGCACTACGTGGTCACCGAGCACGGCGTGGCCTACCTCTATGGCCAGAACCTGCAACAACGTGCCAAGGCGTTGATCGGCATCGCGGCGCCGGAACACCGGGAGGAGCTGGAGCGGGCATATCGCGATAGGTTCGAGCGTCATACGAGCTGATCGCGGACGCAACAAGCGTCCCATCAGTGCGTTCGGTGCAAGGCCGCCCCGAACCTTCCCCCCGTTACATTTGTTCTTCCCCCTGTCACCAGACCGAACGTCCATGAGCCCCTCCACGCCCTCCTACCCGCTCCTGGAGCGCATCACGCTGCCCGCCGACCTGCGAGCCCTCCCTGAGGACCAAATGCAGCAGGTGTGCACCGAGCTGCGTGACTTCATCATTGATCTGGTGAGCGTGAAGGGAGGCCACTTCGGCGCCAGCCTGGGCGTGGTGGAACTGACCGTGGCGCTGCACTACGTGTTCAACACACCCTACGACCAGCTCGTGTGGGACGTGGGTCACCAGGCCTACGGGCACAAGATCCTCACCGGCCGGCGCGAGGTGTTCCACACCAACCGCATCTACAAGGGCCTCAGTGGCTTCCCCAAGCGTAGCGAGAGCGAATACGACACCTTCGGCGTGGGGCACAGCAGCACCAGCATCGGCGGAGCGCTCGGCATGGCGGTGGCCAGCAAGCTGAAAGGCGAGACCGATCGCCAGTGCGTGGCCATCATCGGCGATGGGGCCATGACCGCCGGACAGGCCTTTGAAGCGCTGAACCACGCCGGCGGCGCGGGCACGGACATGTTGGTGATCCTCAACGACAACTGCATGAGCATCGACCCGAACGTCGGTGCGCTGAAGGAATACCTCACGGACATCACCACCAGCCACACCTACAACAAGGTGAAGGACGAGGTCTGGAACCTGCTCGGTAAGATGAGCAAGTTCGGGCCCAACGCGCAGAGCATCGTGCAGAAGGTGGAGAATGCCGTGAAGAGCGCGCTGCTGAAGCAGAGCAACCTCTTCGAGAGCCTCAACTTCCGCTACTTCGGTCCGGTGGACGGCCACGATGTGGACCACCTGGTGAAGGTGCTGCGCGACCTGCGCGACATCCCCGGCCCGAAGATCCTGCACACGATCACCAAGAAGGGCAAGGGCTACGGACCTGCCGAAGCGGGCAGCCCCACGGTGTGGCACGCGCCCGGCCTCTTCAACAAGGAGACCGGCGAGATCATCAAGGTGGTGCCCAAGAGCCCGCAGCCGCCCAAGTACCAGGACGTCTTCGGTCACACCATCGTGGAGCTGGCCGAGAAGAACCCGAAGATCGTGGGGGTGACGCCCGCCATGCCCACGGGCTGCTCGCTCAACATCATGATGAAGGCCATGCCCGACCGCGCCTTCGACGTGGGCATCGCCGAGCAGCACGCCGTGACCTTCAGCGCCGGCATGGCCACCCAGGGCATGGTGCCCTTCTGCAACATCTACAGCTCGTTCATGCAGCGTGCCTACGATCAGGTGGTGCACGATGTGGCGCTGCAGAACCTGAACGTGGTGTTCTGCCTGGACCGTGGCGGCCTCGCCGGTGCCGACGGCCCCACCCACCACGGCAACTTCGACCTCGCCTATTTCCGCTGCATCCCCAACATGGTGGTGAGCGCGCCGATGAACGAGGAGGAACTGCGCGACCTGATGTACACGGCCCAATTGCCGGACATGGGTCCCTTCAGCATCCGCTACCCGCGTGGCGAGGGTGTGATGACCGAGTGGAAGACGCCCTTCAAGGCGATCAAGGTCGGCACTGGCCGCAAGCTTCGCTCCGGCACGGACATCGCGGTGCTGAGCATCGGCCACATCGGCAACCTGGCCGCCAAGGGCATCGACCGCCTGGAGGCCGAGGGCTACAGCGTGGCGCACTACGACATGCGCTTCGTGAAGCCGATCGATGAACTGCTCCTGCACGAGGTGTTCAGCAAGTTCAAGCACGTGATCACCGTGGAGGACCATGCCCTGCACGGCGGCATGGGCAGCGCTGTGCTGGAGTTCATGGGCGACCACGGCTACGCGGCGCAGGTGAAGCGCCTCGCCATCCCTGACCGCTTCATCGAACATGGCACGCAGCCGGAGCTGTACCGCGAGTGCGGCATTGATGATGTGGCGGTTATGGAGGCGGTGAAGGAGATGCTGGGGGAGAAAGCCTCCACGAAGCTCACGTCCTTCGGTGCCTGAGCACGGCCATCTTGCGCCGTACCTTCGGGGTCGATGTCGACCTCACGCAAGTCGGAGATACGCTTCGAGACCAAGGAGGCAAGCAACGCCCGGCGCGAGCAGGAGTTCCTGGCTTTGACGCCATGGGAACGCTTGAAATGCTACCTGCGCGACATTGAGCGGAACCCGCCTGAAGAACACGAGCGCGGAGAGGCCAAGGGCAACTTCATCATCCGGAAGGTCGAGCATGCGGTTCGAGGCTGAAGTGAACGCCTTCCTCGTCAAGGCCCAGGAGCTCGGCCTGCGGACCATCCTGGTCGGTGGGGCTGCCGTGAACCACCATGGCTACAAGCGCCATTCGGCGGATGTCGACCTATGGATAGAGCCTTCCCGGACGAATTTCGACAAGCTGCTCGCGGTGCTGAACGCCCTCGGGTATGGAGTCGAGGAACTGCCCGATAAAGTCCTCAACGGGGAGCAGAACATCACCATCAAGATCTCCCCCGAGCAGGAGATCGAATTGATCACCCGGTTCAACCCCGGCTGCACCTTCGATGAGGCTTGGGAACGCTGTGTCTTCGTTGAGATCAGTGGCGTTCCAGTGGCCCGGTACCGTGTGCTGGCCCTCGACGACCTGATCAACAGCAAGGTGAAGAGCGGGCGGCCAAAGGACCTGCTGGATGTACTGGAGCTGAAGCGCATCCACGGTATGTCCGGATCCTGAGGGATCAATTCAGTCCACCCTCACGCAACGGCACGAGAACCCGTCCTGCGGTTCGCTGCTGTTCAAATAAAGATCGGGGTTGTAGGTGCCTAGAAAGCGGAACACCGCCTTGTCCGGTCCATCCGGCGTGGTGCTCCAGTAGTAGCCATAGGCCCCTTCGAATAGGTAGTCGCCGTAGTTGGAACGGGCCCCTCCCGGTCGTCCGTTGAACCCACTGACATTGGTGGCCCCGGTGTTCGGTGGATCCCAGGTGGCGGTGTCCTTCAAGGCGGCGCCGGCCAGGGTGTCGCCTCCGAGCGCCAAGGACAGTGCCTCCCAATCGGCCGCCGTGGGCACACGCCAGCCCAGTGGACAGAGGCCCCGGAGATCGGTGACCGCATACCAGTTGTAGAGGCGGCCATGGGTGACAAGCATGGCGGGATCGCTGCGGTACACCGCCTGTGCGCCGGACCGGGTGTAGCGCCAGTCCTGGGCCTGGGGAAGCATCGGTATCGTATCGCCGTTGAGGTACTGTTCCGTGCGCAGGTTCTCCGCGAACCACCATTGATCGCCAATGAGCACCACCGGGTAGGCGTGGCCGTGGTGGATGACCGGAGGCTGGAACACCTGGGCCAGCAGACCCAGGGCATGGAGCCCGGCTGCGAGCAGGAACAGGACCCGCCTCATGGTCCAGGTCCAAGCGGATCGTGTGCCGATCAACAGGGGCTGGCACTTTGCATGCATCAAGGCTGTTGCTCGCTGAGGTCGTATACGCGGTCCATCGCACCCACCTCGACCGCAGCCGTGCGGTCCAGGAAGAGGGTGTCCGGCGGCACCACCACGATGCGCGCCGTGTCACGTCCGGCCAGCAGCAAGGCCTCTGCAAAGCCGTTGCGGAACACGAAGGCACCACCGATGTTGTCGGGCAGCCCCTGCACCAGCAGGCGACCTTCGGCGGGCGCAGGCGGCAGGCTGGTGATGACCTCTGCGGTCCGTTCCGAGGCCGCCTTCCAATCCAACAGGCCCTTCCACGTGAACTGGACCGATGCGGCGACCAGCACCACAAAGCTGACGTTGCGCAGGTGCCGGTTGCGGAACTGCGTGAGGGCAAAGGCCAGCAGCAGCGCAAGGAAGACCGAAGGCATATAGAGGAAGCGGTCGCTCTCGCTGGTGCGCGTGCTTACGCCACCCAGCACAGGCAGCACGCAGGAAACGAGCAGGGACCAGAGCAGAGCCTCCACCGGCGTCATCGAACCGGGGCTGCGGCGGGCACGGCGGGCCCACACGATGATGACCACCAGGATCACAAAGAGCAACGCGGCGAAGCGCGCCACCTGCTCACCGGGCTCCGGTGTGGGTGGCAGGAACAGTCGGCCCAGCACCTTGGGCACGTTGAACAGGTAGGTCAGGCCATCGTGGGCGAAGAAGCCCCCACCGTAGCTGTCCTTCATATCCCCCTGCAGGAGCATGCGCAGCCCCATCTGCGCGAGCACGGCCAGCCCCCAGGCCAGTGCCCATGGGCCGAAGCGCGGCCAGGCCACCGGTTGACGTGTGGCCACCAGGGGCAGCACGATCAACGGCAGGAGCAGCGCGCTCTCGTAGCACAAGGCCCCGAGGAAGAAGGACCCGGCGGAAGCCCAGGTCCGGCGGGCTGCCGGTGCGTCGGACCCCAGCACCACCACGGCGATGAGGCTGAAGGTGGTGGCCATGGCGGATTCCCGCCCCACGATCCACACCACGGATTCCAGGTGGAAGGGATAGACCAGGAAGAGCACCGCCGCCATCCACGCCGCCCAGGGGCCACGCGTGGGGCCCAGCCATTGGCGACCCAGCACCAGCACCAGCCACGTGTTGAGCCCGTGCAGGGCGACATTGAAGATCCGGTAGCTAAGAGCATCCGGCCCATGCAACACGCCGCCCCAGCGGATGGTAAGGTCGGCCAGCGGGCGGAAGAAGCCCGTGCGCCACGGGCCACCGTGCAGGCCGGTGCGCCACACCGCCACATGGTCATCGCTCAGCAGCGAGAGGCCGAGCACGGGCCAGAACAGCGCGAACGCGGCGGTGACCAGCACCACCGGTGCCCACCAGCGCGAACGGATCCAACCGGGCGGCGACATCACCGGCCAAAGCTAGCGGGCGGCGCGGCGTATGTTCGTGGCGATGCAGCTCCGTGCGCTCCCGGTGATCGTGGCCGCCTTCGTGCTGAGCGTGCTCCTGCGCCTGCCGCTGCTGGACCGCCCCCTTTCGGCGCACCACGAGTTCTGCACGGCCATCACCCTCATCACGCTGCAGAACTGGTGGACCGATGGCATTGCGGCCCACGCCGGTGCGCCCACGGGGGTCTTTGTACAGGAGGCCCGCACCTTCCTTCCCGCGCACCTCTACGACCGCGACGAACAGGCGCTGGCCCTCTACTACTTCTCCCACCCGCCCCTCGCCTTCGACCTGCCCTACGCGCTCTTCGTGGTCACGGGCACACCGCCCAACGCGCTCGGGTTGCAGCTCTTCAACGTGTTCTTCCACCTGGTCACCGCCCTGTGCCTGGCGTACGGACTGAAAGCCGTGCTCCCCGGCGGATCGCGGGCGCCGCTCTACACCGCCGTGCTCTACCTCTTCATGCCGGGCCCGCTCTGGTTCCACAGCAACGCCTACATGGGCGACCTCTTCGTGCAGAACACCTGGGTGCTGCACCTGCTGGCCGCACTCCTGCTCTTCCATCGGAACGACCCCGCCCACGCTCGGCGCGTGGTCTTCTTCGCGCTCACGCTCTTCCTCGCGGTGCTCACCAGCTGGCTGGGCGTGTTCGCGGGCCTCACGTCCATGGGGTACGCTGCCTGGATGGCCCGCAGGGAGAACGACCGCCGCTGGTGGTGGGTGATGGGCTGGGCCGCGCTGGCCATGGCCGGCGCGCTGGGGTACACGGCCTGGCGCTACCTGCACCTGGTGGACCTCGGCGCGCTGCTGAAGTACTACGCCGGGCGTTATGCGGTGCGCGGCACCACCGGCCCGGACGTGGACCTCCTCGGATCGCTACGCCAGCTGGTGCTGCTCAACTACCGCCTCAATTACCTGCCCGTCATCGCCCTGATCGTGGTCCTCACCGCAGTGCGTTGGATGCGCCGCCATGCGAAGGATCCGCAAGCCTCCCTTCCTTGGGTGTTCGTGGTGCTCGCAGGACTGCCCGTTCTGCTGGACCATGCCCTGCTGCTGCCCTATGCCGAGCACGACTTCGCGGCGCTCAAGGGCGGGCCGTTGCTGTGCGCCTTGGGCGGTATGGCCCTTGCCCGGCTGCGCCCGACATGGTCCACCACCCTGCTGGTGTTGACCTGCGCAGCGGGCGTGGCCTACTTCTACCGCACCAACCCGCTGCCGGGCCATGATGGCGGCCGCTATGCGGTGGAACGCGACCTCGGCCTGGCCATCGCGCGCGAGGCCCGTCCGGACGAGGTGGTCTTCCTGGTCGGGTCGACCCCGGAGCCCCAGGTGCTGTGGTATGCAAAGCACACGGTGCTCGGCGTGGACGGCATTCAGCAGGCACAGGACTTCCTGCGCGAGCGCGGGCTATCGCACGGCGTCGTGTTCCAGTCCGCACCGGACGGGCTGCGCAGCGTGCATATCACCGCAACGGGCGACCGTCCTTAAGGCTTCTTGATCTCGAAGTCCTCCAGGAACTTCGTGGTGAACTCCCCGGCCCGGAACTTCTCGTTGTGCATCAGCTGCAGGTGGAAGGGGATGGTGGTGTGCACACCCTCGATCACGTACTCGCTCAAGGCCCGCTCCATCTTGGTGATGGCCTCCTCACGCGTCTGCGCGCTCACGATCAGCTTGCCGATCATGCTGTCGTAGTTCGGCGGGATGGTGTAGCCCGCGTACACGTGGGTGTCCACACGCACGCCATGGCCACCGGGGCTGTGGTAGCTGGTGATCTTGCCGGGCGTGGGGCGGAAGTTGTTGAAGGGGTCCTCCGCGTTGATGCGGCACTGGATGCTGTGGCGGGTGGGCTCGTAGTTGAGGCCGCTGATGGGGATGCCCGCCGCGATCTTGATCTGCTCGCGGATCAGGTCGTAGTCGATCACCTCCTCGGTGATGGTGTGTTCCACCTGGATCCGGGTGTTCATCTCCATGAAGTAGAAGTTCCGGTCCTTGTCCACCAGGAACTCCACGGTGCCCACGCCCTCGTAGTTCACGCTGGCGGCGGCCTTGATCGCGGCCTCGCCCATCTTCTTGCGCAGGGCCT
>Ga0315900_10004753_pt1 | contig 18985 bp, 17 predicted proteins | sample LakEriMetagenome_FD_203521 | JGI IMG/M metagenome (GOLD analysis project Ga0315900, IMG submission 203521) | Freshwater fungal communities from buoy surface, Lake Erie, Ohio, United States - Buoy 12 MA114 | ecosystem: Environmental > Aquatic > Freshwater > Lake > Lake biofilm | place: USA: Lake...
CGCGGAAGGTCAGACGGGACATCTGGAACTCGCGCATGAAGGCGCGCTTGCGGCCGGAGACACGGCAGCGGTTCGACAGGCGGACCGGGCTGGCGTTGCGCGGAAGCTGCGAGAGGGCGAGGTAGTCGCCTTTCTTTTTAAGCTCCGCACGCAGCTCGGCGTGTTTCTCCACCGTCTTGCGCTTGCGCTTTTCGCGCTCTTTCCATGAGGTCTTGGCCATAGGTTCGAAAAATGGTCGCGGAGAATCCCCCGGCCGCACCCTCAAAGCAAGCTCTAATTCGTTCGAAGCACAAAATTACCTCTGTTGGAGCGAAACATTTGACACCCCTTCTGCGCCGGATAATTCTGACCGTCCTGACCGACGAGAGGCTCCATGCCGACCCGCCAGCAGTCGTAACACCCGCCATGAACGAGCCTAAAAAAGAAACCGTCCGCATCGTCCTGCCGCCGCGTCGCGATGGGAAACCCGGCGCCGCGAATCCCCGCGAAGCGGCCATGATCAACCTCCCGCCCAAACCCCTCCCAACGGCCACCGGCGCGCCCCCGACCATGCCCGCCCCGCCGAAAATCGGTGGCGCAGTGCCCCCGCCTCCCCCGAAGCCTTTCAGCATGCCCATCACGCCGAAGCCCGGCGCCACTGCGACGACGCCACCGCCACCACCGGGTGCACCGAAGATGCCCATGCCCGCAGTCGCGCCTGCGGCCGCGCCGCGTCCTGCGACTGTTCCCCCGCCGCCCAGCATTCCCAAACCGCCCGTGGCCACTGCGGCCCCGGTTGCCGCTCCCAAACCTCCAACTGCAGCGCCCGCCATTCCGGCTATGCCGCCGAAGCCCGTCGCCACTGCACCGGCGCCTTCCCAACCACCTGTCGTTGCCGCGGTCAAACCTCCGACCGCCGCACCCATGGCGCCCGCCATTCCCGCTGCCGCGAAGCCGCCTTTGCCTTCCGTTCCTTCGGCACCATCGGTCCCCAAGCCGCCCATGCCCGCAGTCGCGCCTGCCGCGACCGCTCCGAAGCCGCCCATTTCGTCGGCGCCCTCCGTTCCCAAACCTCCCGCGCCCGCGGTGAGCGCTCCCAAACCGCCGACCCCGTCTGCTCCCGTTGCTCCCAAACCTCCGACCGCCGCACCCGTTGCCTCGGCTCCGTCAGGCGTCGCGCTGCCGCCGAAGCCCGGCGCGCCTTCCGCCCCGAGTTTGGCCGCACCGCTCAAGCCCGCTTCGGCCGCGCCCAAACCCGCTGTGGCTGCTCCTGCCGCGATCAAGCCGGCGACCGCCGCGCCCGCACCCACCCCGCTGCCCGGCGCGAAAAAAGGAACCTCCAAAGTCGAAATCACCCCGCCGGTGCGCCCCGCACCGCAAGCGACCGTTAAGATCGCTTCGGCCAGTGCCAGCGCCGCCGCCACCCCAACGCCGGCGATCAAAACCGCGGAAGCCGCTCCGGTGACGAGCGAAGCTTCCTCCGATTCCCTCACCGGCATCCTCGCCATTGCCGCGACGGTCGTGGCTCTCGCCGCGCTCGGTATCCAAGTGTGGATGTTTCTCTAAAACCCAACGCAAACCCAACCAACCAAACGTCAAACAAGCCATGGCCAGCGCCAACATCCTGAATCTCGACGACAGCAACTTCGACAGCCAGATCAACAAAGGAGCCACTCCGGTTCTTGTCGATTTCTGGGCCCCGTGGTGCGGACCTTGCCGCATGATCGCGCCCGTGCTCGACAAAATCGCCGACGCGACCGCGGGCAAAGCCGCCGTAGCCAAGGTGAATGTCGATGAAGCTCCCGGCGTGGCCAGTCGCTTCCGCGTTTCCTCGATCCCGACGCTTCTCTTTTTCAAAAACGGCGAAGTGCAGGGACAAGTCGTCGGTCTGCAGAGCGAGGCCGACCTCATGGCGCGCCTCAACGCGTTGATGTAAGTCTTCGCGGGTGAGCTTCCCGCGCAAAGAACTCGCCGCCGCCGCGCACGCGCTGGCGCGAGATAGCCATCTCTACCTCGGCACGTCCTCGTGGAAATACGAAGGCTGGCTCGGGCAAATCTACGATGAGCAGCGCTACCTCACGCGCGGCAAGCTCTCGACCAAGCGCTTCGAGACCGAATGCCTCGAGGAATACGCGGAAATTTTTCCGTCGGTCTGCGTCGACGCCGGCTACTACCGTTTTCCCTCGGAGAAATACCTGGCGAACCTCTGCGCGCAGGTCCCGGATGGCTTCCGGCTTTGCTACAAGGTCACCGACGAAATCACGGTGAAAAAATTTCCCAAGCTCGAGCGCTTCGGTGATCGCGCGGGCACTGATAACGAGCACTTCCTCAACGCCAAACTTTTCATCGACGCGTTCCTCGGACCGCTCTCGCCGCACCGCAAGAAAACCGGTGTCCTCATCTTCGAGTTCTCCGCATTTTATCCCACGCACTTCGAACGTCTGCGCGATTTCATCGCCGTGCTTGATGAATTTCTCGGACAACTCCCGACCGACTGGCAATACGGCGTCGAAGTGCGCAACGCCAAGTTGCTGCGCGCGGAATACTTCGACGTCCTCCATGCACACAATGTCGCGCACGTTTTCAACAGTTGGACCAAAATGCCCCCGGTCGACGAACAGATGCAGATGCCCGGCGCCTTCACCGCCGATTTCTTCGCTGCACGCTTTCTCCTCCGTCCCGGACGCGCCTACCAGCAGGCGGTCGACAGCTTCCAACCCTACGGCGAGACGAAGGAAAAAAATCCGGAGGCTCGCGCCGCAATCAAAGCTCTGATCAAGCGCGGAACCACCGCGCCCACCCCACGTCCGAGCTACGTCTTCGTCAACAACCGCCTCGAGGGAAATTCCCCCAACACCATCGCTGCCGCGCTCGACTTGACCACGTAGCAGTGCGCTAAGGCGCAGGCAGCAAAAACCGCAAAGCTACAGGCAAGCGCTTGGCCCAAGCCTTCTCGTTGTGCTCGTCGCCTTCCCCCGGATTCCAAAGAAAATCCCCTCCCTCGATGTAACCCTGTTTGAGCAAGGCCTCGCGCACCGCGAGCGCATCCTTCCAGTAATCTCCCGTAAGATTTCCTTTCTCTTGCGTTCCCATGTCCATGTAGATGCGGAGTCCGTCCTTTTTGGATCCTTCCATCACCGACTTCGTGAAATTCGGACTCGTCCAAAATGCCGGCGAGAAAACGCCGACTGCACCGATCGCATCCGTATTCAATCCGAGCCAGAGCGAAACCAGTCCACCCATCGACGCTCCCGCCACCGCCGTATTTTCCCGATCCGGCAACGTCCGGTATTTCGCGTCAATCGCCGGCTTCACCTTCTCGAGCAGAAAGCGCGCATAGCGATCGCAGATGCCATTGCCCCGCTGAGGATCGCGCGGATTCACATCGGACGGCGGTTGATATTCCGTGATCCGCGCCTTGCCTATATCAGCCTCGTTGTTCGGGATAGCCACCATGATCGCTTCGCGCATGCGACCCGCTTTCATCTCCACCGCTGCTGCGTCCTCGGCAAACCAGCAACCGAACGGCCCGCCCGGACGGAATACATTCTGCCCATCGTGGAAATAGATGACCGGATAGCGCGCGCTGCCCTCATCGTATCCTGACGGCAACCAAACCCGCACCTCCCGCGAAGGCACCGCCTCGTCACCCGACTCAATGAATACCGTCTCGATGCGCCCATCGGCCCAAGCGCTCGCAGCCATGACCAGTAGAGCCGCAACAATCCCTTGGCGCATCTCTCCTCTCTGCCCTCTGTGTCCTCCGCGGTCAATCTTCTCGCCGCAAAAGATTGACGCTCGATTGCTCAGCGCAAAAACAGCGCGTATTAGCCTTTTTCGATCGGGACTGGATTGAGCGTGCTGCGCAAAGACTCGGCATGCCGGTTCATGGCATTCGACTTCTAAACCCTGATCATGTGATGAGTTGGTCGCCTGGGGCGCCATACCGGAAACTGGGTATTGCAGGCGGAGCAGGCGAGATGATTTTCTCTGGATGCTCACTATGCCGCGCGCTCCCCTCAAAGGAGGAAGAACACCGTCTGCTCAAAGTAAATTCCACTGTGTGCTGGTGGAGGATCAGGTGTTGTTTGGGCAGTTGCTCACCGCGCTGCTTGAAGCGGAGGACTTGGTCGATGTGGTCGCCACAGCCCACAGCGTGAAGGACGGTATCGCCGCGTGCCGTCAGCACCGGCCCGACCTTCTTCTGCTCGATCTTGCTTTGCCCGACTGCAGCGGCCTCGAAGTGGCCCGCGCTCTCGCCTGTTGCCGTCCCGATGCGCGTATCATCATCATCTCGGGCCAAGCCGATACCTTCCGCTGCCCGCCCGACCTCAAGCCGCACGTTTACTCGGTGATCGACAAGACGCGCACCTTCGCCGTGGTGCGGCAAGAGTTGGCCGGTTGTCTTGCCCGGATGTCCCCCGGTGCGGCGCCTTCAGCGCAAAACATCGAGCAACTCAGTCCCCGCGAGCACGAGATCTTTTGCATGATAGGACGCGGCATGAGCACGAAGGAGATCGCCGCCGCCGCGCGTATTTCTCCGCAGACTGTCGAGACGCACCGCAAGAAGATCGCGGCCAAACTGGGCCTGCGGGCTTCGGCCCTGGTCCGTCGCGCCACCTTGCACGAACTTTCATCCGCTGCGAAGAAAGGCAAGTGAAACGCCCCCGATCGACGACAAAGCCGCGCATCCGCCGCGCACCCGCCGCGGCCTTGCCGGGCGCGGAGGAGACCTGGCGCATTCTTGAAGATCTTCCCGTCGCCGTGGTCGTGGCCACTCTGGACAAAAACCCGCGCCTTCTCTTCCTCAACAAGCAATTCATCAAGACCTTCGGCTACACTCTCGCGGAGATTCCGACGCAGGAAGATTGGGCCCGCCTGGCTTATCCCGACGCCGCTTACCGCAGAAAAGTCTTCGCCCGTTGGAACGAAGCCGTGGCCAGCGCCGCGAGCGTGCGGGGCAGCGTCGAGTCGATGGAATTCAGCGTTGTCACCAAAGACGGGCGGACCGTGGATATTCTTTTCAGTGCCATCGTCCTCGGCCACACCATCCAAGTCACACTTTCCGACCTGACCGCGCGTCGCCAGGCCGAGCGCGAGCTGCTTTCCGCGCAAGAGGAACTGCAACGCACCGCTTACGAAGTCACCGAGAACATTCCCGCCGGCACATACACCATGGTCCTGCGTCCCGGCGATGCGATGGCCCGCTTCACCTTCATGAGCTCACGCTTCCTCGAGTTGTGCGGACTTGACCGCAAAGCCGCCGAGGAGAACCCGCTCAACGCTTTTGCCTGCGTGCATCCCGAGGACTACGACGAATGGGTGCGCAAAAACGCCGAGTGCTTCGAGAAGAGGATTCCCTTCTCCGAGGAGTGCCGTGTTATTGCCAACGGCGTCACCCGGTGGATCCTCGCCGAATCCATCCCGCGCGACCTCCCCGACGGTTCCGTTGTCTGGGAAGGCGTGCTCACCGACATCACCCGTCGCCGTCAGGCCGAGGCCGATCTGGCAGCTTTGCGCGCGGCCGAGTTGAACAGCGAGAGAAACCGGCGCGAAAATCTCGAGGCCAAGCTCCGCGCCAGCCTGGCCGCCGCGGCCGCCGCGCACGAAATCAACCAACCCCTCGGACGCATCCTGCTCAACTCCCAACTTGTCATGGAGCGGGAGGCCAGATCCGCACGCGGCGATTCGGCCACCTCCGCCTTTGCCCGCTCTGTCGCCGGGGAAACGCGCCTCGTGGTCGCGACCATCGAAAAAATGAAGTCGCTCATGCGCAACACCGGCACGGCCAAAGAAGCCCTCGACCTGCGCGACTTGGTCGATGCCGCCATCCTTTACTCCGGATCTTTTGCCCGTGCAGCCAGAGCGCGTATCCATTTCGAACGCACCGCGCGCCGCGCCGTCATCGAAGCCGACGCCGACCAGATCCAGATCGCCCTCAACAACCTGCTGCGCAACGCCATCGAAGCCGTGTCCGAACTTCCCGCCCGCAACCGCCGCGACATCCGCGTTGAACTCCGCCGGGAAAAAAATCGCGTCGAACTTGTTGTCGGCGACAGCGGACCTGGACTGCCCGCCGGCGCCTCCGCCGATCAACTTACCGAATCGACCAAAGCCGGAGGCTCGGGCCTCGGGCTCTTCATCGTCCGCACCGCTGTGGAAAACCACGGCGCCAAGCTCGAGATCGGCAACTCCCCGCTCGGCGGCGCCGAATTCCGCATCGTTTTTCCCAAAAGCACGGCGGGAAAACGAAGCCGCAAAAAATCACCGCTTCGTCGGTAACGACTCGGCGCGCGGGGCGGCGAAGGATTTTGTCCGGGACACCGTCTTCGCAGCTTCACTTTGCGCGATGGCCGGCGAGAGCTTCACGATGGCGAAGCCTCCCCCGACCAAGACCAGCGCCAAAGCCCCGTAGAGAACCCGCCGACGCGTCGGGAACGGATCGACCGAGGAGCAGTGCGGGCACCAATTTTTCCACGCCCGCGGATACCGGCAGCGCTCGCACTCGCGCAATCTCCGCAAAAAATCGCTGCGTTCCATGGCTGTGTGTCCGTCGATCAGCGCAGGCTCGGTGTTATCAATGCCATCGCGCCGGAAGGAAGATTTTGCCGGTCGATGTTTGCCGCGAGTCTCGAGGCGACGTCCGAATGACCGTTGCCGGCGATGACGGCGATGGCGACGGCGCGCTGCGGCGGCGGAAGGTTTTCCACCACCACGTCGAATTCGTCGAACACGGCGAGCGCATCCTGCGGGCGCCCGGCTTTGAGCAGGGCGAGCGCGTGGGTGATGCGGCGCTCGGTGATGGTCGGCTCGGCCGCGACGGCCGCCGCAGTCTCCTGCGGATCCACGCTTTCACCGGAAAGCATTGCGTCGAAGCGGCGATAGTCGGCGACGGATGCGGACTTCGGCGCGGCGGCGGCGGCTTTTTGCAGGGCCTCCGTCAGACTGGCGAACTGCCCGCGCCGCTCGAAACGGTCGCGCGCGAGACGGAACGCCGGATCGGCCGTCCGCGTCGCTTCGCACAATTGCAGGACTTCGCTGTCGACGATGTCATCCGCGCCCATCGAGTCGGCCATGGCGATGATCGGCAAGAGCTTTCCCTCGCGGGGCGCCGCCCGCAATGCCTCGCGCATGCTGTTCTCGGCCCGGCGCGTGTAGCCGAGATTGCGGGCGGCATGGGCAACGGCGGCAGAACGCAGCGAGGACGGGGCGATCGAGACCGATTCGCCCAGCGCGAGGAGGTCTTTCCATTTTGCCGCCGCTTCCAGAGCTTCAGCGCGGATGACGAAGGCGGCCGTGCTCTGCATCGTGTTGGTGGCCGGCACGGATTCGAGCGCCGCATCGATATCCTCTTGCGAGATGAACCACGAACCCAGTGCCGCGCGTTGATCGACTGAAGCGTCGGCGTAGATGGTTCTGAGTTGCGACCGCATTTCGTCCCGGGACACATCCCCCAAGCGCACGAGTTGCGTCGCCGCGGGGAGGAGCGACGGATTCGCGGGACTCTTCTCGCGCCACGCCGCCGCAGCCCAGGCGCGGGCCGTCGCATCGTCAAGCTGCTGGCCGGTGAATCCGAGCACCAGCGCATCCCGGGCCTGCGGTGTGTCGAGCAGGGAGTCGACCAAGCCGGCCATTTCCCGTCCCGCGGCAATATCATCGCCTGCGGGCTGCGCTCCAATTTGGAGGAAAGGGCCATACCGCGCGGCGAGCAACCGCAGGAGCATGAGTTTTGTTTCCGCATCGCCGGTCGGCAGCGCGGCGCGCGCTTCCTTGATCGCGGCTTCGAGATCGCCGCGGGAAAGCCGGTGCTCGGTGCGCAACCTTGCCGCGACCTTGCCCAGTCCGGCTATTTCCAGATCGGTCAACGCGGCGAGGAATTTGGCCTGCGAGCCGGAGCTCGCCATGGCCACGGCGCGCGCCTCCAGATCGTCGCCGCCCAGCGTGACGTTCCCGGGCATCTCCTCCCACAACTTCGCGGCGTCGGGCGATGCTGCGGCGGTCTCCACCACGGCGAGAGCGCGCAGCACCTCCGGTTCTTGCTCGCGCAGATTTCGGGCCGACCATGCCTGCAGCCGAGCAGTCTGCACATCGCCCGCCTTGGCATTGGCCACCGCCTTGGCGGCGAGGTCGCGGGCACGCCACCCTTTGAGGACTTGGAATCCCACCGCACTGGCGACAAACATCACGAGCACCAGCACGGGAATCCACAGCACGATACGGCGACCAAGCGCTGCATAAATGCTGCGGTATTGCTCCCATTGGATCGGTCCGGTTGCCTCACGCCACCAGTTGACCAACCAATCGAAGCGCCCCGCGCGGACCTGCTTGTAGTTTTGGTGACTTCGGTCGATGTCCGGTCCCCGGTTGTTCATGGTGCTTGCGATTGGGGCTTCAGGGATCCGTTATGCCTTCGCCTCTTCGCCGTGCGCTTGGCGCCGTTTGCGCCAGCGCAGGTAAGCGCCTCCGGCCAGCAAAGCCGCCGCGGCCCACGTGCCGGGTTCGGGCACCGCCGCGGGACCGGGAGGCACGACCGCCGCGGTGAAGACCAGGTTGAGGTCATTGCCGCTTTGCGCGATGGAGAACGATCCGCCGTTGAGCGCGTTGGCAAAGCCCGCCGCGCCATTGTTCGCCGCCGTATTGATGCTGAACTGGTTTGATCCGGTGAACCCGGTGATACCCGACGCGGCCGAGGCGATCGTCCAGGTGTAGTTCTGGCCGCTGTTGAAGTTGAGCGCATTGCCGCTCACGTCGGGTCCGATGGAGGAAAGCGACCAGAGGTTGATCTCGAACTCGTTGCCCAGCGACAGCGCGCTCAGGTCGAGCGTGCCGGTCACGTTGAGCAAGTCCCAACCGGTGCCTGCGCTGCCGGCCGCATCGAGGATCTGCCAGTTGTAGTTGCCGCCCGCGCTCCACGTGGCGTTGCCCGCCACGGTTTGCGTGCCGGGGGAGTTGCCCGGATTGATCGTGCCGCCCGAGCTGACGATGAGTCCGCCGATCGAACCGCTGCCGCTCAAGGTCGCGCCGCTGTTCACCGTGACCGTGCTGTTGTCGGCCGAGCCGTCGACGACCAGGGTGCCCGCGTTGACCGCGGTCGCCCCGCTGTAGGTATTGCTGCCGTTCAACACGACCGCACCCGCGCCGACTTTCGTCATGCCAAAGGTGCCGTCTTCATCGTAGAGGTTTCCTGAAATGGTCAACTGTCCCGCGTCGGCGCCCAGCGCAACATCGGACTTCAAGGCATGATTGCTGGTGAGGCTATTGTTGCCGCTGAGGTTGCGGATTGCACCTTGGCCGCCGACGCCGTTGCCGTAAAGATGTGTATGCTCGTTCATACTGATGTTGCCTTGGAGGGCTAGCGTCGCGCCATCCGCTACGGTCGTCTTCGTGCCGGCGAGAAATCCGCCGGCGCCGAGGGCATTATTGTTCTCCGCGACAAGTGTGCCGGCATTGATGAAGCTTTGGCCGGTGTAGGTGCTGCTGCCTGAGAGTGTGGCGATGCCATTGCCGGTTTTGGCGATGCCGCCGGCGTTCCAGAAGAAGGAGGAAACCGTCAGGTCGCTTGTCGGGTCGGTGCCGCGGGCCACGTCGAGCGTGGCGGTCGCGCCGCTGTTGACATTGAGCCCGCTGGATCCAGTGATGAAGTTCCGGGCACCGCCGGTGGTGCGATAGGTATTACCCACCCAGTCGACGACGTTGACGCCACTGCCGGTGTCGAGCGTGTTGCCGCCATTCGCGTCGAAGGTAATCGTGCGCGCCGAGCCGCCGATGGCGTTGAGTTGCACCATCGCCCCGCCGAGGGCGAGCGTAGAGCCGTTGTTGATGGCATAACCACTACTGCTGCTGTAGTCCAAGGAGCTCGAGCCCGCCCCTAGCTGCAGCCGCCCGCCGTTGACAGTCGTCGCACCAGTGTAGGTATTGCTGCCGCTCAACACGACCTCACCCGCGCCGACTTTGGTCACGCCAGACGCGGCACCTTCATCGTAGAGGTTTCCTGAAATGGTCAACTGTCCCGCGTCGGCGCCCAGCGCGACATTGGACTTCAGGGAGTGGTTGGAAGTGAGCGTATTCGTTCCGCTCAGGTTGCGGATCACACCCTGGCCTCCGACTCCGCTGCCGTAGAGATGTGTATGCTCGTCCATACTGATGTTGCCTTGGAGGGCTAGCGTCGCACCATCCGCCACAGTCGTCTTCGTGCCGGCGAGAAATCCGCCGGCGCCCAAAGCGTTGTTGTTCGCCGCGACAAGTGTGCCGGCATCGATGAAGCTTTCGCCGGTGTAGGTATTGTTGCCCGAGAGGACCCAGCGGCCGGAACCACTTTTCGACAGACTGGAAACGTTGAAACTTTGGTTGGCCAAAACACCGGAATACGTGTTGGCATCGGTATTCGTGCCGCCGAAAGCGAATGTTCTGGTGCCGGGACCATAGAATGGATTTTCCGACGTGTCGTTGATGACCAGAGCCGCGCCAGCGGAGCCCGAAGCCTCCAAAATGCCCGAGGTGCCGGGTTTCCAAGCGATATTTCGGTCGACGGTTTGGGTCGTGTTGCCGACAAACCGGAGGTTACCGCCACCGATGACGATCCGACCATTCGGCGAGGCATCCGCTCCAGTGCCGAGCGCGCTGGCCGCATTGTTGGCGATCGTTGTGAACTCGAGCGTGCCGCCGGAAACCGTTGTTTCCCCGCTATACGTGCTCGACCCCGTCAGGGTGACCGTGTTGCTCCCGGTTTTGGTCAGCGTCTGGTTGCCCGAATAGCTGGTGGAATCGGTGGTGTTGGCTCCGTCGCCGCCCACGGTGATCTGGGCGTAGGCGGGTGCGGCGATCGCGGCGATCAGCGCGAGGACGATGGCGGCGATGCGTGTCATTGGTGCTGCGTTTGTTTTCATGGTTGTTGGGGATGTCGGGTGTAGTGGTTGATGTGTGTTGGAAATGTTTTGGATGGGTGAATGCGGGGAGTTTCAGTGTTGCGGCTCAGACGACTCGCGCTCCAAGCCGAGCAGGCCGCGGGAGCCGATCTGCCCCGCCGTCTCGTCGACCAGGCGGGAGATGAATTGCGAAGTGCTCAAACCGAGCGAGCGCGCGGTCTCCTTGGCTTGCTCCCACACGGCTTGTTCCATGTGGATGCAGTGCTTTTGCAATGTGTCGTCGTTCATCGTCGTGTTCGTGTTGGTTGGTGGTTTTGTTTGATGCGGAAAGTCAGGCGGCGCGGTCTTGTGCGGACGGCGCGTCATCGCGGCGCAACCCGAGCAGCGAGTTGGGGCGGATCAGCGGCGCGGTCTCCACGACCAGGCGCGTGAGAAATTGCGAAGTGCTCAAACCGAGCGCATTCGCGGTGGTGGTGGCTTCGTTCCACAGCCGCGCAGGCATGTGGACGATACGGCGTTTGGATTGGGTGATGTCTTTGACCATGCGTGATGCATGGCAAGGTATGGCGCTCCGCTATGTCCGCGATATGTCCCAGAAATGGGACATCCTTCCCGCTGCCCTCAGGCCGCCAAGGGCAACTGGCCGTGCAACGCGGCCATGCGCACCAACTCCGCACCGCTCGTGCGCAGCTTCGCCGCGATGCGTTTGCGATACGTATCCACCGAGGCCTTCGACAAATTCATTTCGTCGGCAATCTGCTTGCTCAACATCCCGCGGCCGATCAACCGGAACATGACCAGCTCGCGCGGACCCAACACGCTCGACGGATCGCCCGGTGTGGCGCTGCCGGTCGCCGGCGCGCAACGCATCTCGCTGCGCAACCGCCAAATCTCCCCGCGCAACACGGCGAGACTGCCACCGCCGTCGATCACCGAATAAACAAAGGCACGCAACGACGGAGGCACCTTCGCCGGCAAACCCGCGCCCAGCACGATGGCCCGGCTCCGCGGAGAAACCCGCGCCAGCTGCGCCGCGTCGGCCAAGACGTCGGGCCCGCCCGACGAACCGAGCAGGATCAAATCCGGACGGTGCGCACGGCACGCCGCCCGCGCCTCGCGCATCTCATGCGTGGCCAAGACCAGTTCCACATCGCCGAGCGATGACAGCATCGAGCCGAGCACCTCGGCAAAGACGGCTTGGCTTTCCAAGACAACGCAGCGCATGGCGATGGCAGTTGTATGGCGTTATTCCATCTCTTGGATATACCCACTAATGGTGATTTTTGCTCCCATGCCCACATACTCCCAACCCGATCGGCGCACCCCAAGCAATGGGAGAAGCGCTCTTTTGCATGGCTTCAGGCGAGCGCCCCGGCAGTTTTCGCAAGGCAACGGCCCCTTTCAGACAATGATTGACCGTAATCCCCGATCCGCGTGCCATCACTTTAGATGAACCCTTGGATCCTTGCCGCCCGCCCCCGCACGCTTGGGGCGGCCATTGTGCCGGTGGTGGCGGGTTGCGCCTTGGCCTTCTCCGCGGCTGGCTTCGATCCTTTGGCGTCCGCGCTCGCCCTGATTTGCGCCGTCCTCATCCAAATCGCGACCAACTACTTCAACGACGCGATTGACCACGCCAAAGGTGCGGATACCGCGGAACGACTCGGACCCGTCCGCGCGACGAGCGCCGGATTACTCTCGGCGCGCGCCATGATGACCGGCGGCGCGGTTTGCCTGATCATCGCAGCCCTACTCTCCATCCCGCTCGTCCTGCACGGCGGATGGCCGATCCTTGCGCTTGGCATTGTTTCGCTGGCTCTTGCCTACGCTTACACCGGCGGACCCTTCCCCCTCGCTTATCTCGGACTCGGTGAAATCTTCGTCGTGCTTTTCTTCGGCGTTTTCGCCGTGGCCGGAACATTTTTCCTCAACACGCTGGAATTTTCCACGGGAGCCGTGCTCGCCGGACTGCAAATCGGACTACATTCCAGCGTGCTGCTCGCAGTAAACAATCTGCGCGATCTGGAGACAGACCGCGCGGCAAACAAGAGGACACTGGCCGCACGGTTCGGTCTGACCTTTGCCCGCCGCGAAAACGCATCGCTGGTCATCGCACCTTTTGTTGTGGGGATTCTCTGGCTGCCGCTCGGATATCTGTGGGCCTTCCTTCTTCCGCTCATGACCTTGCCGCTCGCCTGGTGGTTGGCCCGCGCCTGTCTCGAAGCGCAGCCCGCGCGCGAAACCAACCAACTCTTGGCCCAAGCCGCCGCGCTGCACGCCTCCTTCGGACTTCTCCTTTCCTTGGCTTTTCTCCTGCCGTGAAAATTTGGACGCACCATTACGCGCTGCAACCCGGATCCGATCCCACGCGCGCCGCACGCGCTCCGCGTCAAGGCACCCTCCTCCGCGTCGAGTTCGACGATGAAACAATCGGCTATGCCGACCTGCACCCGTGGGAGGAATTCGGGCACGGTCCGCTGGCTGATCATCTTGCCTCGCTCGGCACAGACAAACCGACGTCTTTGGCCAATCTGGCTTTGCGACACGCGCGCACCGATGCGGCCGCACGCCGCGCCGGCCTTTCGCTTTTCGACGGACTCCCGGAAGTGCGCAGCCATGCACTCTTCACCGATTGGGTCGCTGCGCCGCGCAGCGCGTTCGAGCAATGCGCGGCCGAAGGTTATACTGAGGCGAAACTCAAGATCGGACGCGACCCGCAGAGCGAAGCTGAAGCGTTGAATGCTTTGGCCGATCTCCCGCTGCGCTGGCGACTCGATGCGAATGCCTCTGCCGGAACCGAATCATTCCTCGCCGGGCTCACCCCGGCGGTGCGAGCCAATATCGAGTTTCTCGAAGATCCGATGCCCTACGAGTCATCCGCTTGGTGTGGTCTGTCCGAGCATGAAAAAATCCCACTCGCCCTCGATTGGGAATTGCCGGCTACGCCACCTCCATGGCCAGGCGCACAAGTCCTCGTGATCAAACCCGCATCGCAAGATGCCTTTCCCCTCGCTCTCGCCGCCGCGCACGCCGGCATGGAAATCGTGGTCACCAACAGCATGGACCATCCGCTCGGGCAAAGCGTTGCACTCTGGACCGCGATGCGCCTGCGCCAACGCCACGGTGACCTCGTGCTCGACGGCGGACTCCAAACAGTCGGTCTCTACGCGCCGGATGAATTCAGCAAACAAATCTGCCACCGCGGACCACAGACAATTCCACCTCAGGGAACCGGCTTCGGGTTCGACGAGCAGTTGGCCGCGATGGAATGGAAAGAACTATGACCCGCCTTCTCCTCATCGCTTGCCTCCTTGTTGTTGATCAATCGCAGGCCGGCACGGACAAGCCCGACAAAGTGCTGTTCGATTTCGCTGAACCCTCAGCCATGCGCGGATGGCAAATCGAGGACGACGGTGTGATGGGCGGAGTTTCCAAAGGGACATTCAGGCGCAACCCCGAAGACCATGCGGTCTTCAGCGGAAAAGTCTCTCTCGATAACAACGGTGGGTTCTCTTCTGTACAATCCTACTTCAACCCTATCGACGTTTCGTCTTATCGTACGGCGGTCATCCGCGTGAAGGGAGACGGCAAGAACTACCGCTTCATAGTGGAGTCGGAAAAAGACGCCCGTCATTACTACGTCGCCAATTTCGAAACGACTGGTGAATGGCAGGATATCGAAATCCCGCTGCGCACCATGTATCCCGTCCGTCGCGGGGACAGACTGGATTTACCCGACTATCCCGGAAAAACCATGGCGCAGGTCCGCTTCATGATTGCCAACGGCCGCGCCGAGTCGTTCCAACTTGAGATCGGCAGCATCGCCCTCAAATAACCGTTGTCAGACTTTGTCCTACCCGGCAGAGCCCCCTCTGAACTCATACATGGACTTTCTGCAGAAAGTCCATGTATGCCCCTGTTGCACCCCTTCGTTCGCTTCGTTTCCTTCTGTTAAAAAGATCCTAAAGCACAGCCATCGGATCGACATCCACACTGACGTGCGTGTCTTTCGGTAATTTTATGCCACGTAGCGCATCGCGGATCGCTTTGGTCAACGGACGGACTTGTTTGCCGCGGGCGACCACTTGGTAACGATACATCCCGCGCACGCGGGCGAGCGGGGCCGGTGAAGACGGACTTACCATGACCGACGCCGGCACGGTGGCGGTCAACTTTTGCGCCAAGGTGCGCGCGGTGAATTCGGCTTTTTGTTCCGTGTCGGCCCGCGCAGTAATCAGCACGAGATGCGAATAGGGCGGATGCCCGAAGTTTCCGCGCATTTCGAGTTCGTGCGCGGCAAAGCCATCGAAGTCATGCGACTTGGCGAACTGCAGCGACGGATGCGCCGGCGAGAAAGTCTGCACGATCACCTCGCCCTCGGCATCACCGCGCCCGGCACGTCCCGCGACCTGCACGAGAAGCTGAAAGGTCCGCTCGCCCGCCCGAAAATCCGGCAGATGCAGGGCGGAGTCCGCACTGATGATTCCCACGAGCGTCACCCCGGGAAAATGGAGTCCTTTGGCGATCATTTGCGTTCCGACCAGGATATCGATCTTCCGTGAGCGGAAAGCACCGAGTGTTTCGTGATACGCGTTCTTTCCGGTCATGGTGTCGGAATCCATCCGCGCGACGCGGGCCTGTGGAAACATTTTCTTCACCGCGGCCTCGACCTTTTCCGTGCCCACGCCACTGAAGGCGATCTGCGGGTCATGGCATTTCGGACACTTCCGCGGCGGTTTCTGTGCATAGCCGCAAATGTGACAACGCGCCGTGTCCTCTTTTTTGTGCAAGGCGAGCGATACGCTGCAATGCGGACACTCCACTTTTTTCCCGCAGGCCTTACAGGCCAGCACGGTGAAAAATCCGCGGCGGTTGAGGAAAAGAATAGTCTGCTCGCCCTTGGCCAAACGCGATTCGATCGCCGTGGCCAGCTTCGGGGAAATGAACTGGTCGTTGCGCTCTCCGTCCTTGCTGCGCAAACGCATGTCGACGACACGAAAGACCGGTAGCACGCAACCATCGTGTCGGTGAGTCAGTTCGAGCAGGTCGTATTTGCCCTTCCGGCAATTCTCGAAGCTCTCAAGCGACGGCGTGGCCGAGCCGAGCAGAACGGCGCAAGGTTCCATCTTGCCGCGGACCACGGCGAGATCGCGTGCATGATAACGCGGACCTTCGTCCTGCTTGTAGGACGTGTCGTGCTCCTCGTCGATGACGATGAGGCCGAGATTCTCCAGCGGTGCAAAGACCGCGCCGCGCGCGCCGATGACGATACGCGCCTTGCCGTCGCGGACACGGTGCCACTCATCATGGCGTTCGCCCTCGCTCAGATGGCTATGAAGCACGGCGACTTCGATCCCCTGCGGGGCAAAGCGGGAGGCGAAGCGTTCGACTGTTTGCGGAGTGAGGGAAATTTCCGGAACGAGCACAAGCGCGGTCTTGCCCGCATCGATCACCTCGCCGATGGCGCGCAAATAAACCTCGGTCTTGCCGCTACCTGTGATGCCTTTGAGCACGATGGGCTTGTGTTTGTCCGGCTCGCGCAAAGCAGGACGGATTCCCTCCAGGGCTTTTTCCTGTTCGGCGCTCAACTGTGGTGGCTTGGAAGCGACAAACTCCTCCGAGCCGCGCGGCGCGCGACGCACCGCTTCCGAAGTGATTTCAACCAGTCCACGCCGGGCCAGTGTTTTCAGCGCCGCATCGGATGATCCAAACTCTGCGGCCAGCTTCGCCACGGCCACCGGAGCACCCGCGCGCTGCAATGCTTCAATGAGCAAGGCTTGGCGCGGCGCCCGTTTGCGCAGGGCATCCAACTCGGCTGCGTTCACTTGCCGCGCAAGCACAGCGAATTTTCGCTTCAGCGGCGCATGTCCCGTCTCGCGCACCGCCCGCGGCAAAATACAACGCAACGCATCCTGCTCATCACAAGCGTAGTAATCCGCCATCCACTTGGCCAATTTCATCAAGACGGGTGTCATTTGCGGCCGCTCGTCCATGACCGACGCAATCGGACGCACCCCTTTGGCCGAAGTTGTCTCCGAAACGGAAACGACTGTGCCGATGACCTGACGGTTGCGCAGCGGCACGCGCACGCGGGAACCGGCCGCGATGCGATTCTCCCACCCTGCAGGAATTTCGTAGTCGAGTTCCTTGCCCGTCGAGCGGTCGAGAATCACTTGGGCAAAGCGCGGCATGGCGAAAGCTTATCCGGTCCGTCCACCGCCTCAAGGCAGGCGGATCTCAGGCACCGACCACTGAAACAACAATCTCCCGCCGATGCGGCACAAGGCGGTGTTCGAGGAGAAAGATGCCCTGCCATGTTCCGAGGGCCATGCGACCTCCGGTCACGGGGATGGTTTCGCTCGTGCGAGTCACAGTCATGCGCAGGTGACTCGCCGTGTCGTCCGGACCTTCCGCGGTATGGATATGCCACGCTTCTCCGTCCGGTGCGATGCGGTCGAGAAACTCGTGCAAATCTTCGCGCGCCGAAGGATCAGCGTTTTCGTAGATGACTAGGCTCGCGCTAGTATGGCGGATAAACACCGTGACGATGCCTTCTTTCAGCCCCGAGGCTTTGACCATGCGGGCAACCTCGCCGGTGATTTCGTAACTGCCGCGCCCACGCGTGGCTACTTCGAAGCTTTCGGTTTCGGCGATCATGACATTCCGTAGAGGGCCTGCACGAGCCGTGCCGGGCGCGATTCGCGGAGAACACCATTCTCCATGCGGTTCATCACGTAAGCAAAGCCGATCCGGTTTTCGGGGTCGGCGAAAGCAAGACTTCCGCCGGCACCGGGATGACCGAAGGCATCGACCGAAGGACCGAAGGTCGCGTGCAGCTTCCCGCCGGACTCGTCGAGTGGATCCATCATGAAGCTGGCGGAAAAAGCGGTCGGTTGCTGCAGGACCAAATCAGGTCCGTTGCTCGCGCGGCGAGTCAGCGCTTCACCCCAAGGACCGCGGAAGAATTCCCCGGCGGCGAGGCGATCGTAAAATTGGGCGAGCGAACGCGCGTTGCCGATGCCGCCAAAGGACGGCAACGAGGCGCGCCATACGTCCGGACGATTAGTCGCGGCGGCACTCTGGACGCCGGCCGGTTGGGCAAAAGATCGCGCGGTGAGCGAAGATTTGTCGGCCAAGGCGTGTTCGAAAGGTCCGGATTCCTTCAGATCCTCGACGCGTGCTGCATGCATGCGGGCGACATGCGATTGCAATTCGTCGGGCAGTCCGATCCAGAAGGACAGGGCCAAAGGATCTCCAAAAGTTTTCCGCCAATACGCTCCGAGCGGCATGCCTGCAGCGCGGCGCACAATCGCATCGAGCAAATAGCCGAAGGTCCGCGGTGCGTAACCGTGGGCAGTTCCCGGTGACCAGTTCGGTTCCTGCGCGGCGAGCGCCGCGGCCACGCCCTCGAGATCGAAGAAATCGAGCCCTTGCCGGTCGAGCGCAGCAAGACCGGCGCGATGGGCGAGCAGATCGGAAAATGTGACAGCTTCTTTTCCCGCCGCGCCAAACTCAGGCCATAACTGCGTGACCGGCGCATCGAGCGAAATATCTGCCTCTTGCAAAGCATGGAGCGCGCAAGCCGCGGCCGGACCTTTCGTCGCCGACCAGCAAAAGACGATCGTGTCCTCGGACCAAGGCTCGCGCTGCGCCGCATCGCGCCATCCGCCGCCGTAACGCAGAATTTCGTGTCCGTCCTGCCAGACACAAACCTCGGCGCCGATTTCCTCCCCGCGTGCGAAATTGTCCTCGAACGCCGCGCGCACCCGCGCCGCGGCGGCACCGTCCACGCGCATCATGCGATTTTGCCGATGACGTCTTCCAAATCGGGATCGTAGCGCGCGATTTCGCGGAATTTCTCGTCCATGTTGAAACTCATCTCCAGATAGTTCTGTGCTTCCTCCGGATTGCCGAGCACCGCGTGGTAGCAGCCGAGGTTGTAGAAATAGACGGGCTCGCGGAGCAACGAGGCCGGACCTTCCTGCAAAAGCGCCATGGCTTCCGCGGTGCGCCCGAGCTCGTGCAGACAGAATGCGCCGTGGATGTAGCCGAGGCTGAGTTCGGGGCGATCAGTGCGCAGCGTTTCGCAAGCCGCCAAAGCTTCGTCCCAGCGCCTCGCGCGCATGAGGATGTAGACGCGGAGC
>Ga0315900_10004754_pt1 | contig 18984 bp, 21 predicted proteins | sample LakEriMetagenome_FD_203521 | JGI IMG/M metagenome (GOLD analysis project Ga0315900, IMG submission 203521) | Freshwater fungal communities from buoy surface, Lake Erie, Ohio, United States - Buoy 12 MA114 | ecosystem: Environmental > Aquatic > Freshwater > Lake > Lake biofilm | place: USA: Lake...
TGCAGCAGCCTTTGCTTCGGCTTCTTGCTTGGCTTTTAGTTCTGCAACTGCCTTTGCTTCTGCTTCCTGCTTGGCTTTCAACTCTGCTGCTGCCTTTGCTTCTGCTTCCTGCTTGGCTTTCAACTCTGCTGCTGCCTTTGCTTCTGCTTCCTGCTTGGCTTTTAGTTCTGCTGCTGCCTTTGCTTCTGCTTCCTGCTTGGCTTTCAACTCTGCTGCTGCCTTTGCTTCTGCTTCCTGCTTGGCTTTCAACTCTGCTGCTGCCTTTGCTTCTGCTTCCTGCTTGACTTTTAGTTCTGCTGCTGCCTTGTCTGCAATTGCTTTTGCTTCTGCTTTTCTAATTTGTGTTGTAACTTCATCAACAAATCCTGATCCAAGTTGAAACCAGTAGTAGGTCATAAAATCACTCATTCGTGCGTCTAGCCATTCTTTTTCACTAACCGGCGCACAAACTCGAAGTTTCAAAAGATCTGTCAACGATTTAGAGTTCTGAAAATCTCTCAGCCTAAGATTATCATCCAACCTTTGAATCAATTCTTGTCTCATTTTAGATAGATCCCATGTTATTGCGTACTCCAGATTTGACCACTGATCAAAAATTTTTCTTGAGAACATTAGATCTGAATTGCCACTAATTTGAGTATATGAGTCAAGTAGGGAAAGAAATTGATTGTAAGATTTTATGAGATCGTTAGTAGCATTCTGCCTATCCTTGCTCGTGAGCGGGGTGCCAGATAAATCCCCCACGCACAGCCACACGCCAAAGTTAGACATTGTGAATCTTTGAAAGAAACCTTTATTCAAAACGAGGGGACTTTCAAGTACTTTACTTATTATCGGAATCTTTGAAACTCTTCCCGCTTCATCACGAATAGATATAAAAGCGGTTGGTAAATCTGGATATCCTCCTCCTCTAAATTCAAATTTGTTAACAGAAAATTTAGGGCAGTTTGGTAAATTTAATCGAGGAACAGCAAAAGAAAGATAAAATTTTTGTATCTTTGCTCCATTTGAGTTTGTTTCACGACTAACTTCATCTATCGAGTACCAAATGTTTCCGTAGTCAGCACTGCACACAGGTAGGTCATCTTTGTATGAGTAACCAAAGGATTTATCTTGAAATGAAACCCAGTTTTTATCATCTTTAGTAACTATTTCTAAGACATAAAGGTCTGAGATGCTGCTACCCGAACTTACAATTTTAATACTCTCAAGGGTAGGGGGCTCTTTATCCGTTAAATCAATTGCGTAACTCAATGTTCCAATAAATAGAAAGTTTAATGTAAGGATGAAAAGGATTGATTGTTGTAGTAATTTTCTAAACTGAGTTGCAAAAGACCTGTTCATCTTGTCCTTCTCCTTAACTCTCCAAGAATTGACTCAATTTCTTTCCATCTGCATTCCAAAAGGGTAATGGACAGATCAAGCCTTAAGGGGCATGGAGCATTATTTTCTGCTCTTACCTCCCAAAATGGCTTGGTTACTCTCAAATCCCCTTGATTTGTCACTGGCTTTCCCTAATATTGGAGATGAGTCAAGAACGGATATATCCGCATATTGGGTCAAAGGGAATGGTTTGAAGGTTTGATAACGAGTCCCTCACCACCCACTTACGAAAGTAAGCCCGAGAATCTATCTAACTCCTTCTATGCCTTAATCCTTGCTGTCGATTCACTGTGAAGCCCCGTTTCACAAGGATGCTTTAAACCCAATTGGTTAACATCTGCGCTGTGGCTCTTTGTCTAAACCCCCAGTGTCAAAAGAGGGTTGCATCAAAAAGCAGTAAGTGCGCATATTGCGGTGGCACTGAGATCTCTGAGTTCAATAGCTATACAAAATCAGAATCACTAGTCGATGAAATCAGCATCGAAAACTTTCATAAGGTTGTTAAGAATTCAAAGCCATTCATTGAAAGAACCATAATCAGTGATGGAACAAAGGTTTCCTTCACATCAAAACTAATTGTTCGAATCCAGTACTTAGCTCGAAAAATCTTTCGAGGCAGATAGAGCAAATTCGCCCCGCTTAAGCATGCGGGCGAGGAACTGAGATAAGACTGTGAATCTTTTTTCACGCTCAAATGAGCACAGATTCAAGTTGCTGCCTCGAGCTGACTCCCCTACGGTTTCATCAACCTAATGAAGGAGAGTCGTTATGCGTTTGCGTTCCATTCTTACATCGGCACTAGTGGCCTTATTTTTTATCTCAAATTCAACACATGCAGTTGCAGATGCAGCTAAGCCTGGACAAAGCATGACTCACATGAAAACCGCAGCTGGAGTTGCTTCAACTCTTGAAGCAGCAGGTGTGATCCTTTATGTTCAGGGTGGTGCAACCGCTGCAGTTATTGGTGAGAATTTAAGCTCTGCTACCAGTCAAGTTGTTTTCCATATCCCAGTAACAGCAAACAAGGCTGGGGTTCAACATGTTGGAAGTAACATTATTTTCTTCAACACAGCAAACAACCAATTTCTCACACTTAAGAATCCAGTAATTGATCTTGCTAAGGGTGTTGTTTCAGCCACAGTTCCTCAAGCAGGAGATGCGAAAGTTGATATTTTGACAATTACAAATGCATCGACAGCAAAGCCAAAGATCACAAATGACAAGAAAGCAAAGCAGCGCACAACCGCTTACACAGGCACCACATTGGTACTTGCTCCAGGTGTAGCTGCGACAATCGCATCAGTGTTGGGTCTTCCAGCTGGCTCATTGCCAGATGGTTTGGCATTCGGAACTGCTGATGTAACTCTGTATACAAAGACAAAGTAAGGGAAAAAGATGGAACCAATCTCGCGTCGCTCCCTCTTTGCAGGTGTCTGCGCAGTTGTCGCACTAGCTGGAAGTGAAGTTCCTGCTGCAGCCAATGCAGCTGTGAAAAAACTTCCTGGCGGCAAACTTTCGGTAAAGCTAAAAGATTTACCGGCGCTATCTCCAGTTGGGGGTGCGATGCGAATTGGCTCCATTAAAGGTGTGCCTGTGGGAATAGCCCGGGTAGGCACAAATAAGTACACGGCATTTAACTTACGATGCCCGCACCAAGGAATTACGGTCACTAAGACTGAAACTGGATGGATGTGCCCCGCACACAACTCCGAATTCGAAGGTGATGGAGATCTAGTTCTAGGCCCAGCAACAACTGGATTAGCCCGTGTGCCAATCAAAGTCAGTCGTGGCGTAGCAACCATTGGCTAATACAAAGGTAGGGTCATGAAATGAAGAAATTACTCCTGCTTATTGTCTCTGCTCTTTTGCTCTCGGGCTGTGCAACAACCCCAACAGCAAACTCTCTCTTCAATGCAGAGGATCTTAAATTCGCAGAAGAGATGATTCCTCATCATGAACAAGCGGTCCTAATGTCAGATATCGCATTAACAAACTCGACAAGCGATGAAATCCTTGCCTTAGCTAGAGATATCAAGTCAGCACAAGCTCCTGAAATCGAGCAGATGGGTAGTTGGGAGGGCGTTCGTCCCTCAACTCATATGGGTCACATGATGGATGGAATGCTCAGTGATGAACAAATTCAAGAGCTCCGAGATTCTGAAGGTGCAGCCTTTGATCGACTATTTCTCGAAGGAATGATTGCTCATCATGAAGGGGCGATCAAAATGGCACAGAAAGTAACTGGATCTACAAATAAAGAGGTTGCTGCGTTAGCGGCCGCGATCATTGAAGCGCAAGAAAAAGAGATCGCTTTCATGAAGGAATTAATTAAGTTCTACTAGACTTTCCCAATGCTTGGTGGAATCAATAACGGACTATTTCTGCAATCCTTTGGCGGGTTTGTAGGTTTAGCGCTGTTGATTCTGGTTCTTAAATGGGGTTTTTCTTCCAACAAACGATTGATTATTACCCCTATTAAGGCTGGAAAGAAAGATCAATACGGACTGCTCAAGCCATTGCAAACTCCTAGCAACTACATCGAAGCTCAGATGAGTTTGCAGAAGTTAACCGATGCGAATATCAAAGCGACCTTAACTCAGACTTTAGATGGTCCTCAGTTGATGGTCTTTGAAAAAGATCTAAAGATTGCGGCAGCGGTTTTAGCCAATTAGTTCAGCAAGAAGGGCTTCTACGCGGCCCTTAATCTCATCGCGAATTACGCGAACAGATTCAATCCCTTGTCCTGCAGGGTCATCTAGAACCCAGTCCTCATAACGCTTACCAGGATAAAACGGGCAAACATCGCCGCAACCCATTGTGATTACTGCATCAGACTCTTCAACAGCCTCATTTGTTAAAACCTTTGGAACATTATTTGCAATATCAATTCCAATTTCAGCCATAGCTTCAACAGCTATTGGATTGATTGAATCCTTGGGAGCACTTCCTGCAGAAAGAACTTCTACTCGTCCTTGCCCGAGCTCGCGCATGAAACCTGCTGCCATTTGTGATCGGCCTGCGTTGTGAACGCATACAAAGAGAACAGTTGGCTTACTTGTCATGTGTCAGCACTTTCACTAGTCCTAGGCCGATTAAGGCTCCAAGAATTTGGGCGGCGATAAATTGAGGTGCGCACTCTGGCGCGATTCCAGCAAATGAGTCACTGAAGGTTCTGCCGATAGTTACAGCAGGGTTTGCAAAGGATGTGGAGCTTGTGAAGAAGTAAGCGCTACCGATCCAAGCAGCTACCGCTGCTGGGATAACGGTTAAATTCTTTTGAGTGACAAGCAGGTTGATTACAAGGATCAAACCTGCTGTTGCAACGATCTCGGCCAGGTACAGGTTGCTTCCAGAGCGAAGTTTTGTCGCAGTTTCGACAATCGCATGATCAAACATGGCGTTTGCTAGCAAGGCTCCTGAAATAGCGCCTAAAACTTGAGCGATTGTGTATTGAATGAATTGAAGTAAAGAGCTCTTACCTTGGATGAAATCAACCAGAGTTACAACGGGGTTAAAGTGCGCACCGCTGATTGGAGCAAGGATCAGGATTAAGACACCTAATCCAAATACTGTCGCGATTGTGTTAATCAGTAGTTGCAGACCAACATCCTTGGTTAAGTCAGTTGCCATGATTCCGGAGCCAACAACGATTGCAACCAAAAGGGTGGTGCCTAGGTACTCGGCGAAGATCTTTTTCATGAGATGAGGTTACTCATAACTTGGTAAACGCAGCGTGAACAAGAGAAAAACCCCACTCACCAATTGGCAAGCGGGGTTCTCTCTACGACAAATTATGAAACGGCGATGATGTCCACTACGAAGATCAAAGTCTCATTTGGTCCGATCGGGCCTGAGCCATTTGGACCATATCCCTTGTCAGCTGGAATAACCAAGAGACGACGTCCGCCTGCTTTTGCACCGGGCAGTCCTTCCTGCCATCCAGCAATTACGCCAGATAGTGGGAATGTTGCTGGCTGTCCGCCATTCCATGATGATTCAACTAATGCTCCGTTAGACCATGTCATCAATGTGTAATGAACTGTCAACGTTGAAGTTGGAAGAACTTCTGTTCCAGTTCCAACGATTAGATCTTGTGTTTGCAAAGTTGCTGGTGCTTCACCTGTTGGAGGTGTAATTGTTGGCGCTTCGCCTGCGTTACCAGTAACTACTGGAAGTCCTGCTGCTGATCCTGACACGTTGTCATCTCCTCCAAGTGTTGTAATTGATGCAAATGCAATTGCTAATACGGCAAGAACCGCAAATACTTTCAATAGGGTTTTCTTTGGCATGGTTCTCCTTGTTATTCGATTTCGCCGATTAGTTTAAATTCACCATCACCGATCTGGCCCTGAGAGCGATAAAGCTCTAACTTGGCACGGGTATCGGCAATATCAAGGTTGCGCATTGTTAGCTGGCCAATGCGATCTATTGGGCCAAATGCAGCGTTTTCTGTGCGCTCCATTGAAAGCTTTTCAGGGTGATAACTAAGTCCTGGTCCTGTGGTGTTGATGATCGAGTAATCATCTCCTCGACGCATGCGAATAATTACTTCGCCTGTGACTGCAGATGCAACCCACCGCATTAGTGATTCGCGAAGCATCAATGCTTGTGGATCAAACCAGCGGCCTTCATACAAAAGGCGTCCAAGACGGCGGCCTTCTGCATGGTAATTAGCAATTGTGTCTTCATTATGGATTGCACTGATCAAACGCTCGTAAGCGATAAACAACAGCGCCATTCCCGGAGCTTCATAAATTCCGCGGCTCTTTGCTTCAATAATTCTGTTCTCGATTTGATCAGCCATTCCTAAGCCATGGCGTCCACCAATTGCATTAACTTCCTTCATAAAATCAACGACATCATCAAATGTCTTGCCATTAATTGATACAGGACGTCCTTGATTAAATGTGATTTTTACATCTTCAGTGTCGATCTTTACCGCAGGGTCCCAGAAACGAACGCCCATGATTGGCTGAACTAATTCAACTGAGGTATCTAGATTTTCTAGACTCTTGGCTTCGTGTGTGGCACCCAAGATATTTGCATCAGTCGAGTACGCCTTTTCGGTGCTATCGCGGTACGGAAGACCATGGGCGACTAACCATTCAGACATTTCTTTACGTCCACCAAGTTCGGTCACGAAATCTTGATCAAGCCATGGCTTGTAAATTCGCAAGTTTGGATTTGCTAGAAGGCCATAACGGTAGAAACGTTCAATGTCATTGCCTTTATATGTTGAACCATCGCCCCAGATTTCAACTGAATCCTGGTGCATTGCGCGAACCAACATAGTTCCTGTTACCGCGCGACCCAATGGTGTTGTATTGAAATACTGCTTTCCACCGGAGCGAATATGAAAAGCTCCGCAGGCAATTGCTGCAAGTCCTTCTTCAACTAGCGCGCTCTTGCAATCAACCAATCGTGAAATCTCTGCGCCGTATTCTTTTGCACGGCCTGGAACAGAATCAATATCTGGCTCGTCATATTGGCCAAGATCTGCGGTGTAGGTACAAGGAACAGCACCTTTATCGCGCATCCAGGCAACGGCAACTGATGTGTCGAGACCGCCAGAAAAAGCGATTCCTACCTTTTCACCAATCGGAAGAGATGCGAGGACCTTAGACATGCCTTAAGTCTAACGGATGTTAAGCGTGGAAAGTTTCTTCTCTAGAACGGGCTTAACACCCCACTGAGCGGTGATTTCAAGGTATCTATCAATATCTATCTGTTCAGGCTTTGCATCAGTCTTTATTGCACGAATCATCAAGTTACGTGGAGTGTGCTCTCCCCCAACGAATTCAATTACTTCAACTCGATATCCAACAAGTCTTAATAGCTGCGCTCTGAATGAATCAGTGAGCAGATCACCCAGACGCTCCTTCATCAACCCAAACTTAGTCAACGCACCCCATGGTTCAGGTGCTGTATCAATCTGCTTTTGAATATCGTGATGACAACAAGGTGCGATCAACAGAAGTTTGGATCCCCCGTTTACTGCCCATGCAATAGCATCATCTGTTGCTGTATCGCATGCATGTAAAGCGATAGCAATATCTGCAGTTTCGGCAGTCGTCTTTGAAATCTCTTCAGCCTTGAAAAAGATTGACTTTGCGATGCCAAGTTTTTCGGCAATCGCATTATTGCGATCTCTGGATTCAGGTCGGATATCGATTCCAGTAACGATTACCGGAATTCCAGAGCCCATTAAAAACTGATGAGCTGCAAAAGTAAGGTAAGCATGACCACAACCAAGATCAGTAATACGAAGTGGATTAGCAGGGGTTGGCTTATGAATTTGGCCCGCTTCGATTGCTGCATTTAGGGCTGGCGATAACAAGCGCAAGAACTCTTCTACCTGTTTGTACTTATCTTGACGAGAAGGCTTGATAACCCCCTTTGCATCAGCGATTCCAACTTCGCGCAAGAAAGGATCGTTGGAATCTAGCAATCTATCTTTCTTCTTGTCATGTGCCAGGTTTTGTTCAGACTGACGCTTCTCTGTATGAACTTGAGCATCCCCACTCTTAGTGATTCTGATGCTGTAGGCCTCAAAAGTGCTTTCGACCATAATGTTTGCGTAACCACTGTTGAGCAGCTGATTGACTTCGATTGCCGAGGGTAAGAGGTTCTTGGTCGTAGTTGCACGTCCATCGTTTTGCATCAACTGCAGGTGTAGAACGCCCTTAATTTCAACAAGACGAATATCGATCCGTTCAAAATCAACGCTCATGTTTCTGCGCCTGCCTGACAAAACGGCACGAACAAAGGTTGATTTATCTAGAATTTTCGAGGCAGCCTCTTTGAAAGCCTCTTCGCAGGTTATTGGCATCTAATCAGCGAGGTGAAATTACCGCTGTGCCTTTTTCATGATCCAGGATAGTTAATACGTGGTTGGGCAAACTCTTAGCAAAATCTTCGGCCAGCTTACGTTCTCCATCACGCTTCACATCATCAATTATGACAATCGCTTTTGCTGACAACTTATCTTTAAATTCTTTTAGGGCCGGGTACCTGGCCTCTGGATTTTTGGATCCTGGTGGACCATCCACAATCAATAAATCGATCTTCTTTAAATCTTCAATTGCGGCAACGTCATACCATTCTGAACCATTTGCATATGGGCGTAAAGGCGCGATACGAATTTCCGCTCCTCGCACTTTATGCTCTTTCAGAAGGTCACGAGTCTTCGCACCATATTCCTCAGAGTTATCGATGCTGATTACTTTTCGCGCACCAGACTTTGCACACACCAAAGTTGAAACTCCTGATCCAAGTTCTACAACTAGTGAGGGTCTATTTTTCTTAACTGTTTCAGAAATCAGAAGCAAAAGATCAGGCGAGGCTGCCCAGCTGCGAGTCGGTGGGATTGCAGATTTAAACTGCATCAAGTTGCTGAGCTGAATAAATGCCTCGGTTTGTCGGTATGCAATCATAGATTGCCTTTTGTTTTCAACTGTAACCTTTTGAATCTCTCTAGAAATCTGGTCACTCTTCTTTGAGACTTTGCCATGAAGGGCTCGTAAGGAACGGATGCAATAAAGGGTCCCGAGCAGAATCAGGGAAAGAAGGGCCAAAAATAGGAGATCCATGCAATAAGTGTAACGGCATGAATAAACGTTATAAAAGAGAAACATACGAGGGGTACTTACATCCTTTTTACATTGTCCCAACTTTGCCTAATCCGTAACCTGAACCCATGAAGTCGTCGCCGTGGTGGAAGCAAGCAAGCATCTACCAAATCTACCCACGGTCTTTTTTTGACAGTAATGGAGATGGTGAAGGCGATCTGCCAGGAATCATTTCCAAACTCGAATACGTTAAAGGCCTTGGCGTTGATGCAATCTGGTTGAGCCCCTTTTACTCATCTCCCAATAAAGATGGCGGATATGACGTTGCCGATCCTCGAGATGTTGATCCACGCTTTGGAAACCTTGATGATGCAAAAGAACTCATAAAGGTTGCACATTCCTTGGGCTTAAAAGTGATCGTTGACGTTGTTCCTAATCACTTTTCCGATCAACATATCTGGTTTCAGCAAGCTCTTAAGGCTGGGCGAGGATCACCCGAACGAGCTCGCTTTCACTTTCATGAACCGAATGCAGACGGAACGCCACCAAACAATTGGATCTCTCTTTTCGGCGGACCATCATGGACACAAGTAGATGATGGTCAGTATTACTTACACCTCTTTGATTCTTCACAACCAGATCTAAATTGGGACAACGCTGAAGTTGTCAGTGATTACGAAGTTACTTTGCGTTTTTGGTTAGACCTTGGAGTTGATGGTTTCCGGATTGATGTTGCACATGGATTAGTTAAAGAGAATCTTTTAACAAATCATCCAGACCCTCAAGGAATCAGCGATGCGCTTCGCCTTGATGTATCTATGGATCCTGAAATTCGAAACGCCTTGCTGCCAACCGTTCCTTACTTCGACCGACAAGGTGTACATGAGATCTATCGCAAATGGCGAAAACTCTTTGACTCTTATAAAGATCGCGAAATCATGGCCGTTGCTGAGGCGTGGGTTCATCCCCCCGTCAATGCAACCAGATATGTAAGAAGTGATGAGCTTCATCAGGTATTTAACTTTGATCTATTGGATGCACCATTTAAGGCAGATTTCCTCTACGAGGTTGTAACTCGTTCAATCGAATTGATGGAAACAGTTGGCGCACTTCCCACATGGGCACTTAGTAATCATGACTCTCCACGAGTTGCTTCACGTATCGGAGAAATTCAAGCTCGCGCACTTGCTTTATTTGTTTTAGCTTTGCCTGGTTCTTGTTACATTTTCGCGGGCCAAGAATTAGGACTTCCAGATGCCGCGATTCCAGATAGTTCACGGCAAGATCCAATTTATTTCAGAACAAATGGTTCGCAAAAGGGACGAGATGGTGCTCGTGTGCCACTTCCCTGGAGCGATGAAGCAGCTCCATTTGGATTTACGACAGGCAAGCCTTGGTTGCCGCTTCCTGAAGCATGGAAAGATTTAACAGTTGAAAAACAAAGTGCGGACCCAAAGAGCACCTTAAATCTCTTTCGCACCGCACTAAAGTTACGTGCAGATCACTTGATAGCTCAAGGATCAATCACTTGGCTTGAATCACCCCACCACGGGGCAAAGAGTGATTCTTTACTAGCAGTTCGTCGTGGCAATGTCTCTGTTTATATGAATCTGTCTGATTCACCTGTTGAGGTTGAATTGAGTGGAAAACTTCTGATTACAAGCGCAGGGACAGTCGATGCTCGTGATGGAAAGTTAATAATTCCTGCCGTTTCAACCATCTGGGTCCACCACTAACTGACACAATACCGCAATGGAATCTACGACTACATGGCTATTGACTATTGGAATTCTCTCTCTTGTAATTGTCTTTGACTTAACTCTGGCGATTATTCGTCGTAACAAAGAGACAACAATGACAGAGGCTGGAATCTGGACATTTATCTATGTGTCTGCAGCGATTGTTTTTGGAATCATGCTGCCGGGCTGGACATCAGATCCAAATGCGCAAAAAGAATTTTTTGCTGGCTGGCTAACTGAGTATGCACTGTCAGTAGATAACATCTTCGTGTTTGTCATCATCCTGAGCAGATTGAAAGTGGATAGGACCAAGCAACAACTAGTTCTGCTATTGGGAATCATCATCGCCTTGTTACTTCGTGGTGGCTTTATTGCTGCGGGCAGTGCGATCATTGAAAAATTCTCCGGCGCATTCTTTATCTTCGGAGCATTCCTGATCTTTACTGCCTATCGCCTGCTCGTAGAAGATGATGGTGAGGAGGAATGGAAGGAAGATCGCATGATCACCTACTTGCGATCAAAGGGTGCAACAACTTTCTTCATCGCACTTGTTTCACTTGGATTTACAGACTTAGTCTTTGCTTTAGATTCAATTCCTGCAATCTTTGGAATCACACGCGATCCATACATCGTCGTTTGCGCCAACATCTTTGCGTTGATGGGTCTTCGTCAACTGTACTTCTTGTTACAGGGATTGCTGCAGCGCTTGGTCTATCTCTCCAAAGGACTTTCCTTCATTCTGGCATTTATCGGTGTGAAGATGTTCATTGAAGCATTCCATGGTGTTGGAATTCATGACATTGCTGGGCTGGAACTTCCTCATGTGCCTATCGAGGTTAGCCTCTTTGTTATCGTTGCTGCGTTAACAGTGACCGCAGTAGCAAGCCTTACAGCAACACGTAAAGATGGAAGCGAGATCGTTTAGATCTCAGTTTTCATTAAAGAGGTAGTACTAAGACCACCGCTGTCGCTAGAGCTGCAAGAATAAAAGATTTACCAAGGATTATTAGTGCGGTCTTGCGGTCAGCGGCTCTATCCTCTTTGCTTGCCACACGCTTTATGTCGCCCAACTTTCCCATATTGAAAGTGCCAGCGAAACCATAGGCTAAACAAAACTTAGATCGCGATTGCACAAAACCAACTGATGCAACCATCAAAGGAAAAAAGATCCCTAAACGTATTACCGTTGGAGCATCGACGGTGTTAAATGTCAGCAAAGTTGAGATCGCGAAAAACAGACCAACAAGAGCAACTAATTGCCTTCTGCGAACTTCACCTTTTCCAATGTTGCAACTTCCGGGAATGTATTGAACCTCAGGCATCTTCAAATTCATCTTCATCGACCCAGGTATCTGCAACTGATTCATCCTGGTGTTCTACCCATGACAAAAATGAGGCAACTGCGCGAAAAGCAAGAACCGTTACGGTCAGTGCTGCGAAGGTGCGACGAACTGCTTTGAACATGGGATAAAAATACTCCGTAATGCTTAGAAAATCTCTATAGAGCGGCCAGTGCCTGCTCTATATCCTGCCAAATATCCTCTACATGCTCACAGCCAACAGACAATCTAATCAATTGCTCCGGAACGGACGGACTTTCAAGAGCCCATCGACGTCGGCGTTCCCACAAGGATTCCACGCCTCCAAGGCTGGTTGCGTGCGCAATTAAACGTGAGGATTCACAAACCTTCTCAGCTTGTTGAGCGGTGCCATCGATTTCAAAGGAAATCACCGCGCCAAATCCTGGATAACGAACCTTGGTGATCTTTGCATGAGACTCAAGACGAGTAACTAACTGCTGCGCGTTCTTTTCTGCAGCTCGAAAGCGAACTGGGAAGGTACGAATTCCACGAAGTGCAAGCCACGCTTCAAATGGACCTGGAATTGAACCATTGAATCGGCGTGATTCTTCTAGACGCTTAAACAATGCAGGGTCTACGATTGATAGTGAGCCAAGGACTACATCACTGTGGCCTGCAAGAAATTTTGTAACAGAATGCATAACAATGTCAGCGCCCATCGACAGTGGCCTTTGAACTAATGGAGTAGCAAAAGTGTTGTCTACGCCAACCCCAATAGTTTGCTTCTTAGCTGCGGCAATTAAAGCTGGAAGATCTGCGATATCAAGACATGGATTGGTTGGGGACTCTAACCACAACAACGCCGCGCCTTTCATTGCAGCAATAACTTCTTCCGTATTTGTAATATCTACAAAACGAACTTCAAGTCGGCCTGATGCATGATGCTGGTTAAGCAATCCCATGGTTCCGCTGTAACCCTGATTGGATGCAACAACTGGTGCACCTATCGGCAGAATTGAAAAGACTGCACTGATTGCAGCCATTCCAGATGAAAATGAAAGTGTTTGTCCGCCTTCAAGTTCTGAGATCGCTGCTTCGAGTGCGCTCCAACTTTCATTGCCATAACGTCCATAACCAACCGGACCACCTGCGTGATACGTGGAAGAAAAAATTATTGGAGGATTCAAGGAAGCATCAGGTGCAACTTCAGGACGTCCTGCTGTGATCGCTGATGTTTCAGGGTGAAGACTCATGTCGCAAGTCTAATTGTTAGAAAGGATTGCCATGGCCGCATTATGGCCAGGAATCCCGCTTACTCCCCCGCCTCGAACTGCGCCTGCTCCACACAAGAAGATGCGGGGGTCATCTGTTTCAACACCCCAGGACTCTTGTGTTCCATCCTCGCGAAATGGCATCGACAAATCCTTGTGGAAGATGTTGCCGCGTGGAAGCGCAATTGCCTCTTCAATATCAAGCGGAGTTTTGACTTCAATCGCAGCAATGACATCTTCAATGGGTTCAGCCAAGTATTGATTGAGCGAAGCCAATGCCGATTTTAGGGCAGCATCTCGAGCAGCATCATTGTCTGCATCAAATAGCGATGCAGGAGTGTGCAATCCAAACAAGGTCAGCGTTTGATAACCAGCATCTTGTAATTCTTGGCTCAAAATTGATGGATCGGTCAATGTATGGCAGTACATCTCGATGGGCATTTTGTCTGGCATTGTTCCATTTAAAGCTTCTTGATACACGGCTTCAAATTGCGTAAAGCTCTCATTTGCGTGAAAAGTTCCAGCAAATGCCAAACGAGGATCAATTCCTGATTTAAGTTGTGGAAGTCGCTTTAGCAGAATGTTTATCTTCATCTGTGAACCATCCAAGCTCGGTGGCGCAGATTTTCCGCGTAGCTTTGCCAACACAGCAGGTGCGGCATTAGACAGTAGATATTCACTTGAAATAGTTTCACCGTTTTCTAATTGCACGGTCACACCAGTCGCGGCGCTTGTCACTCCTTTGACTTTAGAGTTCAACGAAATTTCAACTCCGCTTTCTGTGGCTACGCGAACAAGTTCCTTAACTAAAGCACCCATTCCACCTTTAGGAACTTTCCATTCCCCTGTACCGTTTCCAATTAGGTGATACAAAAAGCAGATATTTGCCTGTAAATCAAAGGCTGATGCAAAAGTTCCAATCAATGCATCAGTTAAAACAACCCCACGCACAATGTCATTGCTAAATCTTTCAGTTATCGCTTTGCCAATTGGCTCTTCAACTAAGTACTGCCAAGTTGGATCTAAGTCGATCTCGTTACGCAACTGTGTTCGAGTCTTTAGAGGCTCAAGCAGTGTTGGTGCAATCTTTTCGGCAAACTCTGCAATCTCTGCATAGAAAGCTTGCCACGCCTTAGCCTCATTACCTGAAGGATCTATTTCCATAAAGGAGCTTTCAGTTTGGGCGTCCCAGACTCTTGAAACATACAGACCCTTGTTTTCTCCGTATGGGGTGTAGCTTGAAACCTCACGAGATATGCACTCGAATGACAATCCCAAATCATTTACGATCTTGTCAGGCAAAAGTGCGATTAAATAAGAATACCTAGACAGGTTTGCATCGTATTCTGGGAAAGTACGAACGCTTTGTGAAGCTCCACCAATTTCAGGGTTAGCTTCAAGAATTCGGACTGATTTGCCTGCACGAGCTAAATAAGTCGCGGCAACTAAACCGTTGTGTCCCCCACCAATGATTAGAACATCATATTTCTTGCTCAGCATTTAAATTGCTCGAGCGATGCGGTGAATTGCTTCAGTAATAATTGTCGGACTAGTTGCAAAGTTCAAACGAACATACTGGGAGCATTGTTTTCCATAGGTGTGACCCGCGTTAAAAGCTACTCGCCCCTTTGCAAGAAGGGTTTCTGTTGGGTTATCGCCAAGATTGAGCGCTTCTAAATCCAGCCACGCAAGGTAACTATTGTCTGGAATGTGGTACCTAACAGATGGAAGCTGAGAATTTAATAATTCCTTGATCATGTGTCGGTTATGGTCAAGATTTTCCATTACAGAATCTAGCCAAACTCCACCTTCGGCAAATGCAATCGCGGTTGCAAATCCGCCTAATAGCGATGCACGATAGTGAACCGCCATTGGCATAGTGGCCAAACGCTCATTAATTGCTTGATTTTGAGACACGATGATTGCGCACTTTAATCCAGCAATGTTCCAACCCTTTGATGCTGCAGTTACGGTTACTGAAACTGATTCTGCATCTGTGCCAAGGCTCAAAATCGGTGTAAATGTATTGCCTTTGTATGTAAGTGGTGCATGAATTTCATCACTGATGACAAGTACGTCATAACGCTTAGCTAAAGCAACAATTCGAAGAAGTTCTTCCATGGTATAAATGCGCCCCAATGGATTATGCGGACTACAGAGGATGTGAACCTTTAGTCCGGATGCATACGCCTTTTCAATACCATCCCAGTTGATCTCCCACGGATTGGCTGATTCATCACCAGTGCGTTCAAATGGGACATCAACAAGATTTAAATGAGTCTCATTAATCCAGTTGTAAAAATTGTGATAAACCGGTGAACTAAGAAGTATTGAATCACCTGGCTTTGTAAAGACTCGCAAGATCTCAACTACCGCCACACCTACATCAGTAGCTGCGCGCACTTGCAACGGATCAACTTCCCAGTTCCATCGCTCTGCAGAAAACTTTTTAAATCCAAGTCCCAGTTCAGGAATCGAACCTAAATAACCAAGATCTGATTTCGCAACCATTTGCGTCAAGAGGTCACGGATGGGCTGGGCAACAGGAAAGTCCATCTCAGCAACAGGTAGAGGCAATACATCAGCGGGAAATCCTCGCCACTTTTCACTTCGGTGCGTTTGCAGCTCTGCCAAGTTTGGTGCTGAAACCGAATGATCGCTCATGTCTGTAAGGCTACCTCAGAGCAGTTGTTCTTCAGAAGACAAACGACGGGTCGAATTACGAACCACGAGCGTGGTTGGTAAAACAAGTGACGGAGGATCGACGACGGGCTTTCTCAATCTCTCCATGATTGACCATGCAGCCATTTCGCCCATCAAAGTTACTGGTTGTTCGATGGTCGTTAGCTCTGAAAACTCTGCCATTTCATGTCCATCAAAACCAATGATTGATATGTCATCAGGTGCCCTGAGTCCATGGCGACGCAGTGCTTGCATGGCACCAATAGCCATTTCATCTGATTCACAAAAAATTGCAGTCGGGCGATTAGGCCGTGCCAATAAATCATCCATAGCACGTGATGCAGTGTGCATGGTGAAATCGCCATGGATTTCACGGGATGGCAACCATTCCAAGCCATTTTCTGCAAGAACTTGCATAAAGCCTTTACGTCGATCTTGGGGAACAGAAAAGTTAAATGGATCATCTGGGCGACCCGACATTAATCCAATTTTCTTATGACCTTGATTAACTAAGTGCTGGGTGGCAGTTCTTGCACCGGCCACATCATCGATCTTGATCGATGCACACTTTTCGTGGTCCATGCCGACAAGTGCAATTGGAATTCCTAGTGAGAGCATTGAATCAAACTCTTCTTCTGTCGGAGGAAGTGAAATAACGATTAAGGCGTCAACACGACCCTTGAGCAGCTGATGTTGAAAAAGCCTTTCGCGACCTTTCATTTGGCTAAAGTTGTAGAGAAGTAAATCCATTCCAGCTTCGCGCAGTGCTTGCTCTGCACCGCTAATTACTTGCGAAAAATACCAACGAGAAATGTAAGGCGCGACAACTCCCACAGAGTTTGTACGCCCACTTGTTGAGCCTTGACGCTCTGTGTTTAAGGGGTACTTCAACTTTTCTGCAGCAGCAATGATCTTTTCGCGCGTTTGTTGATTGACATGATGGAGTCCACGAAGGGCGCGTGAAACGGTTGCAGTGGATACGCCAGCTTCTTCAGCGACCTCTTTAATTCCTGCCATTTCATCACCTCATCCTTATTCGACTCTGTAAATTCTCTGCAAGAGCTCATGCAAGAACTGCAAAAGTACGGCAAAGGGGCTGTAATTAGCAATACCTACGCTAAATGCAGAGTAGATTGAGGGACATGAGCAACCAAATTGAAACACAAATCGATGTATCCCTAACCGAGCGTAATCGTCTTACAGCGCTGTTCCGGATCATCCTGGTCGTGCCTGCTTTTATCTTTGTATCTTCTTTCGCTCCGGCAACTGCATTCTCTGATGATGCTTTCGGAATTTTCGCTGGCTTACTCGCTTTACCTGCAGCTTTGGCAATTGTTGTGCGCCAGGTGTATCCAAGTTTTGTCTTAGCCTTTAATGAAGCTTTATTGTCGCTACAAACTCGAGTCGATGCTTACCTCTTGCTGCTTACAGATGAGTACCCATCAATTGAAGAAAATGATCTGGTGAGTGTAACTTTTCCAGAGGTAGATGCCAAGCAGCTCAACCGCTTCCTGCCATTAATTAAGTGGCTACTCGCCGTGCCTCTGTATCTAGTTGGAATTCTTTACATCATTTACGCGGCGTTGTTAACACTGCTTGGCTGGTTCAGCATTTTGTTCACTGGCAATTATCCTGAAGTTTGCGCAGAAGGCGTCGTGGGAACGATTGCGTACTGGAACCGTGTAGTTGGCTATGCATTTTTGCTAGTCACAGACGAGTACCCAACTTTTTCTTTGTAAATCATGGCAGTTCACTCTGCGCAGAAGATGCGCCGAATAGTTGCTGAAGCATCAAAGATTGATCCAAAGTTTGCTCCCCTAATTGAGCGGCGACCATTGTGCACTCTTGGCCGAAGCGAGCCAAGCGAGTCTCACTTTGAATCATTAGTAAGTTCGGTCATCTCCCAGCAACTTGCGACCAAAGCAGCCGCCACAATTCATGATCGACTGGTAAAACTCTGCAAAGGTTCTGTGACGCCACGCAAGTTAGTAAAACTCAGCGATGAAGAGTTGCGTGAAATCGGCGTCTCAGGAGCAAAGACACGAACTATCAAGGGGATCGCTTCTGCTGCTCTTGATAAATCAATCCCCATTAATGAAATTGACCAAATTCACGATGACCAAGAGATATTTGATGCGCTAACCTCAATTTGGGGCGTTGGGCGTTGGACCGTTGAGATGTTTATGATGTTTCAACTTGGTCGACTGGATGTATGGCCAACTGGTGATTTAGCGGTACGTCGTGGCTGGGACATGATTCATAAAAACAAAGAAGAAACCACCGCAAAGCTTTTGGATGTTAAGGGAGAGAAACTACGCCCATACCGAAGTGTCTTTGCCTGGTATTGCTACCAAGCCGTCCATGAATCAAGAGGCCTTGAGTACTAACGTTCCTCTAAAACCAAGGCAACAGAGTTAATGCACCAGCGCTCATCAGTTGGTACGGCATAACCCTCACCTTTGAAAACATGCCCAAGGTGTGATCCGCATGCAGCGCAACGAACCTCTGTGCGAATGCGGGGTGCTAATGAACGATCTTCCAGTAATTCGACGGCGTCATTTTCAGTTGGTGCGTAAAAAGATGGCCATCCACAGCCAGAGTGAAACTTAGTTTCACTTCTAAACAATTCAGCACTACAAGCCTTGCACTTATAAACACCGATCGTTTCAGTCTCGGTGTATTCGCCAGTGAATGCAGTTTCAGTTGCAGCATTACGAAGTACGGCATATGACAATGGGTCAACGCGCTTTGCCAGTTCGGCTTCATCAATTTTTACTGGATATTCGTTTTCACTCATGATCTAACCAACCGTTTCTGGATATGGAACACCGGTGCTTGAATGGCAATCGTAACCATTTGGGTTTTTCAGTAAGTACTTTTGGTGGTACTCCTCGGCAAGGTAGTACTCGATACCTTCAGCACTTAAAATCTCTGTGCAAATTCGATCCATGCCAGCTTTTGTTAACACATCTTGATAACTCTGGCATGAGGCGAGCGCAACTTGCATCTGCTCATGAGTTGTCGTGTAAATAGCGCTGCG
>Ga0315900_10004756_pt1 | contig 18983 bp, 17 predicted proteins | sample LakEriMetagenome_FD_203521 | JGI IMG/M metagenome (GOLD analysis project Ga0315900, IMG submission 203521) | Freshwater fungal communities from buoy surface, Lake Erie, Ohio, United States - Buoy 12 MA114 | ecosystem: Environmental > Aquatic > Freshwater > Lake > Lake biofilm | place: USA: Lake...
CAGGCACTTCAACAGCGACAAGAACTTCCGTGGCTGAATCGATGTAACCACGCAGTCCTTTCGATTCGGAGGGCAGAGGAGCGATATCGCTGTCGAGGCAGAAGACGAGACGTTCCTGTCCGGAGAGTTGGGGGAGTTTGTTTCGTGTTCCGAATGCGACGATATGGGAGGCGTGGGCTTGGTCTGCACGAGTGACGAATTTGCTACCAGGAATCATCTGTGTAAGTGCCTTCACGGTGCGGGTGACGATGCTGTCCTCCGGCTCCAGGCTGAGGAAAACATCACCTGGACGATGCCACTCGACCTCGCTGAGGCGAAAGGCATTCGCGAAAGCCGGAAGATCGTCGTGAGCGTCTTCCCAGGTTTTGCGCGAGAGCAAAGCTTGATTGCCGAGCTTCAGCATTTCATGACGCACGGCCTCTGCCGACGCTTCGCGGGCTCCAAGAGGTGCTCCGAACCGAACGCTGACCGGGTAGCGCAGGTGGTGCGGCATCTTGGTGAAGAAGCGTCCGCCTTGGAACGAGAAGATGCTGCCGTAGAGGCCGTCGAGATAAACGGGGACGACCCGGGCATCTCCCTGACGTGCCATGAGCTCGAAGCCTTTGCGCAACTCATTGATCATGCCGTGGCGTGTGATCTGGCCTTCGGGGAAGAGACAGACGACCTCGCCTTCCTTCAGCGCTGTGGCAACTGAGCGGATCGCGTCCTTGGCACGGGTAGGGGAGATGGGGACGGTGCCGACGAGACGCAGAAAGCCGTTCATCCACCACACTCGGTAAAGCACATCCCAGATGACGAAACGCACCGGCCTGCGGCAGGCTGCGGCGATGACCAGCGCGTCCACATAGCTGACGTGATTGGCGAGCAGGAGGACGCCTCCTGTTTTTGGCAGATGTTCCTCGTGAAAAGGGCGCACCTTGTAAATCACACGAACGGCGGCGAGCATGACGAAGCGCACGAGATCCTGCGGGAGCAAACGCATGGTGTAAACGGCCGCGCCCAGGGTGGGAATGGAGAGAAGGAGGAATTGCGTGGAGGCGCTGAGCTCCAGATCCTTCATCACGGCCACAATGGCCACGGCGACGAGCGTGCCGAGGCAGTCCATCAAATTCATCCCGGCGTGGATTCGCGCCTTCTCCTGCTTCTCCGCCTTGTCCTGCGCGAAGGCATAAAGCGGCACCATGAAGCAACCGCCTGCCGCACCCGTGAAGATGATGCCCGCATACATCCAGGCGCTGCCGAGCGAGGCGAGGCCGGACCAAAGCAGCCCGACAACGAGTCCGAAGCCTCCGAGCGGGATGAGGCCAAGCTCGATCCGGTTTTTGCTGACGTGCGAGGCGAAGAAACTGCCGCTGATGACGCCAATGCCTAGAATGCCGGCGACTTTGGCGAGCTCCATCGGTCCATCGCCTCCGCCGGTGTCGGGATGTAGTTCCTTGGTGAGCGTGACGAGGATGAAACTGAGCGCGTTCGAGATGAACCAGAAGTAGGTCACGCCAAGCGCCGCAAGACGGATGGAACGGCGGCGGAAGACGATCTTGAGGCTCTCAAAATGCTCCAGCGCCATGCCTTTGCGCCAGTGAACCTCGTGATGCGCTGGCGTCTTCTGAATGCAGAGGGCCGCGATGAGTTCGCCGATGCCCAGGATGCTGATGATGATGAGCGGCCACAGCGCGGACATCCACGCGTCTCCGTTTTTTTCATACTCCGCGCCATACCACATGCCGCCGGCCCACATGCCGCCGAGAATGCCCGCTAGCATGGTGACCTGCAGCCAGCCGGACACGCGGCCGAGGCGGCGCGAGCCGGAGAGCTCCTTCATCACGCCCATCTTCGCCGGACTGAGCACCGCGGCCTGCACGGCGAGGAAGAAGAAACCGACGAGGCAGAGTTCGAGCGATCCGGGCACGCGCTTCATCCACAGCGCAAGAGCGAGCCACACAAAGCAGATGATCTGCATCACCTGCATCCAGATGATGACATTGCGCTTCGAGAAACGATCCGACCAGTAGCCCGCCAGCGGGGCGAAGAGCATGTAGGGGAGCGAAAAGATCGCGCCGAGCCAAAGCTCCATGTGGCGGCCGACCCATGAGTCCTTCGCGATGATGATCGACAGCGCGATCAGCAGCATCTTGACAAAATTGTCGCTGAAGGAATTGAGGGCCTGCACCACGAGCACGAGCACGATGGAAACCCAGTTCCGGCGCGGCAGGTGCGGTGAATGGTCGAGGTCGATGGAGTCAGGCATGCGGCGGTTCAGTCCACAAAACGTTGCGCCAGCACGATGTCTGCCGGGAAGGTGATCTTGGGGTTGGGCTCGGCGTTTTCGATCACAAACACAGGCTCGCCGAGATGCTGCACGGCGGAGACTTCGTCGGTGACCATGAGGCGGTCCCGGATCACGGCTTCATAGGCACGCACGAGCAGGTCGCGTTTGAAAACCTGCGGCGTCTCCATGATCCAGGCGTTCGCCCGGTCGATGGATTCGGTGATGCGACCGTCCGAGTCGCAGCGTTTGAGCGTTTCCGTCATGGGACGCGCGCAGGCGACGGCGGACTGCGTTTTCGCGGCCTCGACGCAGCGGGTGATCTGATTCACGGAGATCAAGGGCCGTGCGCCATCATGCACGGCAACAATGTCGCAAGCCGGATTCAAGGCCAGCAGCCCCGCATGCACGGAGAGATGACGTTCCGCGCCGCCGGGGATGACCTTGACGATCTTGCCGAGGCCTCCCGCCCTCCATACACCGATCTCCATGCGCAGTGCCTCGCCGGCCACGACGATGATTTCATCGATGGCGGCGCAACTTTGAAACGCACCGAGCGTGCGGCGAAGCACGGGCTCTCCCGCGAGCGGGGCGAGGAGCTTGTTGAAGCCCATGCGCTTGCTGCTGCCTGCGGCGACGATGATCGCTGATGTCATGTGGTTCTCAGTTCTTGGTTCGCAGTTGTCCGGAGTTCAACGGCGAACCGAGAGCCGGGAACTGAGAACTGGCGGTTAGGCGAGCCGTTTCGCGACTTCGGTGGAGATCGACTTGCTGTCAGCGCGTCCGGCGACGCGCTCCTGGAGCACTTTCATCACGCTGCCCATCTCTTTTTTCGAGGTGGCGCCGAGTTCGGCGATGACGGCTTCAACGAGCTTCGCCAAATCTTCGGCGCTCATCGCGGCGGGGAGGTATTTTTCCAAGACAGCGATCTCTGCCCTGGCATCAGCGGCGGCGTCGGGACGCCCGGCTTTTTCCGCGCCTTCCACCGAATCTTGCAACTTCTTGATCTCCTTGCGCACGACGGCCAGGGCGTCTGTGTCACCCAACTCTCCCTCGGCACCGAGTTTTTCGATGGCGGCGTATTTGAGGGCTGACTTGAGGTTGCGGATGACGTTGAGGGCCACGGTATCCTTGGCCCGCATGGCATTTTTGAGGTCTTCGGAAATTTGGCTGACAAAGCTCATGGGGAGGGCGTCTGGTTTGGTTGAACTGGGCCGCGATCATGGCGTGGCGCATGGCTTTGTCCAGATGTTAGGAGCGGGGCAAATGGATTGCCCTTTGCGTGGCATCCGCGCCCGTGCATGATCGGCCTGCCGTGCAATTCCGACATCCCAAACACGATCTTTACATTCCTGACGAAACCGAGCCATGGACCGCGCTGCGCCGGGTGACGCATCTGGGCATTGTCTCGCATCAGGACGACCTCGAAATAGCCGCGTATCACGGCATCACCGAATGCTTTCATGACGTGGACCAATGGTTCGGCGGCGTGGTGGTCACCGACGGGGCCGGCAGTCCGCGCAAAGGGCCGTATGAAAGCTACACGGACGAGGAGATGCAGAAAGTGCGCCTCGTGGAGCAGCGCAAGGCGGCCTACGTCGGCGAATACAGCATCATGGTGCAGCTCGGTTATCCCAGTGATGACATCAAGAAGCCGAAGCACGCGCCTGCGGTGGCGGATTTGAAGTTCATCCTGGAGCACTCGCAACCGAAGATCCTGTATCTTCACAATCCGTGCGACCGCCATGACACGCATGTGGCCACCTTCCTGCGCTGTCTGGAGGCCATCCGTGAACTGCCGCCGGAAATGCGTCCGCAGACGGTTTATGGCTGCGAGGTTTGGCGCAAGCTCGACTGGCTGCTAAGTGAAGACAAAGTGATGCTGTGGGTGGACAAGCACCCGCACATGCTGCGTCCGTTGCTGGGAGTGTTCGATTCACAAATCAGCGGCGGGAAGCGCTATGACCTGGCCGAGGAAGGATTGCGCCATGCGAACGCGACCTATTTCGACTCCCACACGACGGACAAGACCAGCCTGCTGACTTTTGCGATGGACCTGACGCCGCTGACGAAGGACGACAGCCTCTGCCCGGTCGAATACGCGGTGAACTATGTGAAGCGCCTCCAGGACGATGTCCGGGACCGCGTGAAGAAGTTCATGTGAAGAAAAAATGCCAGCCGGAGCGACCGGCTGGCATCTGGAGCTTTGAATCGAAGCGCGTGCGGAAATTATTCCGACACCTTGGCGCTCTTGATGGTGACCGGCTCGAGCGGAACGTCACCGTGCGGGCCTTTGCGTCCGGTGGGCACCGCAGCGATCGCGTCCACGACTTCCATGCCTTTTGTCACCTTGCCGAACACGCAGTAGCCCCAGCCGTCCTGGCCGGGATAGTCGAGGAAGCTGTTGTCCTTGAGGTTGATGAAGAACTGCGAGCTGGCGCTGTGCGGGACCGAGGTGCGGGCCATGGCGAGGGTGCCGCGGACGTTCTTGAGGCCGTTCTTGGCCTCGTTCTCGATGTTGCCGTCGGTTTCTTTCTGCTGCATGTCGGGAGTGAAGCCGCCGCCCTGGATCATGAAGTCAGGGATCACGCGGTGGAAGATCACGCCGTCGTAGAAGCCTTTTTTCACATACTTCACGAAGTTGGCGGCGGAGATCGGGGCCTTGGCGGCGTCGAGTTCGATTTCGATGGTGCCTTTGGAGGTTTCCATCACGATTTTCACAGGTTTGGCGTCACTCACGGTTTGGGCGGGGGATGTTCCGGTCAGAGCAGCGAACGTGAGAACGAATGCGGCCAGAGTCGGTGCGATTGATTTCATAGTGGTTGGGTTGAGGGCGCCGAATGAGCCACGAAGCCCTTGATTTGCAATGATCAATATGCGCACGAGCCGCCCGGTTTGCAGCGCTTCCGGTGCGAGAGGCCTGAAAACCACTCGGCCCGGAGGAACCCAACCAAAATTCCTCCGGGCCTTTAGGTGACCAGAGAGTCCCAACCATGAAGCGACTCTCCAGCTCGTTGTGTGTTTCCCCGAGCGGACCCGGGAAATATGTCAGTGGTGCTCGCGCCCCAACCGAGTTCTTGATTGAGCAGCAGCCGGGCCAAGTTTGGTGACGAATTTCAATTTTTTTGCGCTCAGGGCGATCCTGTTTCGCCGGAGAGGTTTTGGATCACCGTCACCAGCGGCTGGAACAGGACCGTGGCGACCAGATGGCCCGAGGCGATGAAGACAAACGCTGACACGGCGGCGGTGACCCACACATGACGGGCGCGTTTGAGCGTGAAGATCAGAAACACCGCCAGCGCGGCCAGCAGCCAGACCAGGCCCAGCAGCGGCAGGGCCCATTCGAGCACGAAGTTCGTCAGGACGGGCAGCTTTTGTCTCGAACCGAGCATGTCCTCAAAGATGCGCCCGAATTTCGGCGCGGAGAGCAAGACACGGGTGCAGTAGTAAAGCGGCAGGATGTTGATAACGACGAAGACGCAGCGAATGCCCAGAGTCCATTCCTTGATCTCGGCCTCGATTGCCGGGGTGCTTTGCTCGTTTTGGTTGTACATCCGGCGAGCCTGTCAGATCACAGGCCGGCTTGTCACGCCAAAATCATCACTTCGGCATCACGCGCACGATGAAGGCTTTTTTCTCGCCGAAATACTTGGCGGCGACGCGCTGGATTTCCTTCGAGCTGATGTCGGCCATGATGCCGGGCAGCTTCTGGAAATGGTCCCAGCCGAGGCCGTTGAGCTCGTTCCAGGCGATGGTGTCGGCCATGCCGGGATTTCCCTGCTGGGAACGCAGCCAGTAGCTGCGCCAGGTGACGCGGGCACGGTCGATTTCGTCGGCATGGAGGCCGTTGGCGGCGAGATCATTGATCTGAGCCATGAGTTCATTCTCTGCGAGCTTCGCCTTCTTCGGATCGGTGCCGACGTAGAAGTAGAACGCGCCCGCGCCCATCGCGGCGAAGTTTTGCGCGCCGACGTAGTAGGCGAGGCCGAGTTCCTCGCGGATGCGGTTGAACAAACGGCTGCCCATGTCGCTGCACGCCTCGTCAATGAGATTGAGCGCGTGAACTTCGGGATCTTCGAGCCCGACGGTGCGGAAGCCGATGACGATGACGGCCTGCTCCTTGTCGAGATGCTCGGTCCAGGCGTTCGGTTTCGCGCTGGCGTGGCAGGTGCGGCTGTGGGTGGAGTGGCGCGGGCCTTTGGGCAGTTTCGCGAAGGCTTTTTCGACCTGTTTCTTGATCTCGGCGGCCTTCACATCTCCGAAGATGGAGATGACGCCGTTGTGCGTGGTGAGGCTGGCGCGGATCATGTCGCGGCAGTCACCGAGCTTCAGGCTTGCGACTGTTTCCTCGTTTCCGAGCGCGGTGCGGTGGAAGGGCTGTCCGGCGAAGATTTCGCGGCGGGCTTTGCGCATGGCGACGGTGAGCGGGTCTTCCTTTTCCTCCACGATGCTCGCGATCTGGCGCTTTTTCACGTCCGGCAGGCTGGCCTGCGGCAGGGCGGGATTGAGGATGAGATCGGCCAGGAGGTCGAGCGCGCCGGTTTCATCACCGCGCATGACATCCGCGCCCAAAACGAAGCGATGAGCGTCCGCGGTGCAGGAGAGCTGTCCGCCGCGGTTTTCGAGTTCGGAGGCGATTTCGGCGGCGGCGCGCTTCTTCGTGCCTTTGAGCATCATCTGCGCGGAAATTTGCGTGACACCGGCGGTGAGGTCGGTTTCCGCAGGCACGCCGGCGAGGAAGTTTGCGCGCATGCTGACGAGCGGAAGGCGCGGGTTTTCGCCCACGAGCAGCGTGAGGCCGTTGGTGAGCTTGAAGGACTGGATTTTCGCGTGGGTACCATCGCCCCCGCCGGAGGTGACTTTTGTGCTTTCGACGTCCGGGCCGACGAGGACGGTGCTGACGCAGTCCGGCACGAGATAACGACGCGCGACATCACGGATGGTATCCGGCGTCAGTGCGCTGACGGCGGCGAGGAACTGGCCGGGGTAATCCAGCGAGCCGGCGAGCAGCCAGCCGTTGCCAATCGAGCTGGCCTGACCTTTCACGGTGCTGAGCGTGCGAATTTGCGAGCTTAGCGTGGCGCGCACGGCTTTCTCCAGCTCGGCCCGGCCCGGGCCGCTTGCGCGCATCTTCTCGATGACCTCGTTCATGCCGGCACGCAGTTTCGCGGTGTCGGCGGGATTGCATTCCGCCTCGATGGTGAACAATCCGCACTCAGCCGCGCACCACGCGCCAGCCCAGACCCAGTGGGCGAGGGCTTTTTTCTCACGCAGTTCCTGATAAAGCCGCGAACTGCGGCCGGAGCCGAGCAGGAAGCCGAGAACGTCGAGCGCTGGCTTGTCAGGATGGCTTTCCCCCGGGATCTGCCAGCCGAGGGCAACGCGGGTGAGATCGGTGGTGAAGTTTTTCGCGGCGTTGCGCGTGCCTTGCTGACGCGGCTCGTCCGGTAGCAACGCAGGATCGAAGGCGCGGCGCTTCCAGTCGCCAAAGAGCTTGTTGACGGAATCCAGCACGGCCTTGGTGTCCACATCACCGGCAATGACGATGAAGGCGTTGTTTGGAACGTAATGACGCTGCACGAAGCCATGCACGTCCGCGCGGGTGATCTGGTCGAAGACCTCGCGGTGGCCGATGATGGGATGACGCAGCGGATGCTGGCGGAAGGCGGTGGCCTGCAGCAGGTGCTGGATGACATCACCGGGATCGTCATGCCCCATGGCCATCTCGCGCCGGATGACGTCCATCTCACGAGCGAGCTCGTCGGCGTCGAGCTTTGAGTGGCGGATCATGTCGGCGAGGATGTCGAGGTAGCCCTCGGTGTGCTCGGCAAGGCCGTCGATCCAGTAAACCGTGCGGTTGAAGGAGGTGTAGGCGTTCACATAGCCGCCGAGCGCCTGGATGCCCTGCGAAATTTGCGCGGCATCGCGTTTCACCGTGCCTTTGAAGAGCATGTGCTCGACACAGTGGGCGATGCCCGCGCCGGCGTGCTGCTCCTCCTGCAGGCTGCCTGCCTTGATCCACACCTGCACGCTGACGAGCGGATGCGCGTGATCCTCGCGGATGATGACTTCGAGTCCATTCGGAAGCGTGGTGACGCTGGCCTCGGGTGGCGGGACAGAGATGGCGTTTTTCGAGGAGGGAAGGGGCTTTTTCATGAGGAGTGCGCCTCCTTGCCGCTGCGGGCGGAGGAAGGCAGGAACGGGTCGGTGAAGGCGGATTGAAAATCGTAGCCGCCGGCAAAGTCCTCGATGCTGTCGCCGTCGTTCTTGCCGAAGTAGCCGACGTTAATGAGGTTATAAACGATGCTGCCCACGTCCTCGCCACGATGGACTCCCCACAGGTCGAGGATCATGAGGGAAAGCGGGCCGTATTCGCAAAGAATGTGGTCGCGGAATCCAGCGAGCAGTTCCTGGCCTGTGACATGCTGGTCATCGTCTTTCTCATCGCGAAACTTTTTCGAGGCGATGTGCAGCGCGTCTCGCACCAGCTCATAGGCGGCGGGATGGAAGCGTGGATCGTTTTGAACTGAGCGCCTGACGGCATCATCGAAGCTGATGGAGGTCATGGGCGGACTGGGGGCTGCATGATCCGGGATTTACGCGGCGGATGCCGTGGCTTCAAGCAGGAGGGTCTCGAATCGCTCGGCCATGCGGGTGGCGGTGAACTCCTGGCGCACCTTCGCCATCGCGACCCGGGACATTTTTTCTCGCAGCACGTCGTCCTTGAGCAGATTTTCGAGTGCGTCGGCGAGCGCCTTGGGATCATCCGGCTTGCACAGCACACCGCCCTCCGTGGCGGCGAGGAGTTCCGGAAAGGCACCGTGATCCGGCTGCACGAAGGGCACGCCGCTGGCGGCAGCCTCGATGACATAGAGCCCGAACGCCTCGCCGTAGGTCGCGGGGACGCTGAAAACGGTGAGGTCGTGGAAGAAGTGGACCTTGTCTTTGAAATCGAGGTTCGGATGCCATTCGACCCTGCTGGTGAGACCCGCCTCGGCGATCTTCTTCTGCAGCCCGTCCACATATTTCTCATCAAGCGGCGTTTTAGCGCCGCCGACGCGCAATTTGAGCCGGGGAATGCTTCCACGATTCGCGAGTTCGATGAAGGCATCGACGAGCGTGGTGAGGCCCTTGCCGTGGATCATGCGGGCAAAGTAGCCGATGACGGGCCAGTTCGGGTCGGGCGACGAAGTGGTGAAGGCGGTGGCGTCGATGCCGTTTGGCAGCACCTTGATCTGCCCCTCGGCGGCGTCGAGACGCTGGCGCATGTGGTCCGCGTAAAACTGGCTGGGCACGATGAAGCGGCGGACGCTGCGCGCGTTGCGCTGCATGGCGGCCCAGCATTGCGTGCGGTAGGGTTCGGGCAGAGTGTCGAGGAAGCTGTCCTCGCCTTGCAGGGAGCACACGATGGGGATGCCGAGTTCTTTTTCGATGGTGGGTGCCAAGCCGGTGAGCAGGCTGTTGGAGAGCGAGACGACATCGAACTTCTTTTCGCCGCGAATCCATTCGATGAGTTTTTTCCACTCGGCCCACTGGCGGCCCTCGCTGCCCAAAAGGCTGCCGAGAGTCATCTCACCGAGTGATTTGGCGCTGGTCATGCCCATGCCCTTGGCGGCGAGTCGCAGCTTTTCCGGCGAGTTGAGCCAGCGATGGATGAAACGCGGCAGCTTGTGGAACCACGTGAACTTCTGCTGCAAAAAAAGCGAGATGCCGCCGATCTGGACGGGCAGCTCCTGCGCGCCGAACTCACGATCGGTCACCAGCGGCAGGTACAACGGTGCCATGAGCGCATCATGCCCGCGCACGCGGAGGGCCTTGATCAGCGCATGGTCGCGCAGGCAGCTTCCGCAGTGGAAATTACCGGTGCCGGGGGTGAGGTGGAGAATGCGCATCGAGAATGACGAAATCAGAGCCGAGCGAAGCGAGACAGACGAGTGAAACGAGCCCGGAGGGAAACGAAGTGAATCAATGAGTAATGACGAAGAACGGATGCCGAAAGCAAAATAACGAACTCCGATACGCTTCAAAGAGCATTCGGAATTCGCCATTCTGGTTTCGTCATTCCCGCGCAGCGGGTCACGTCTCCGTGAGGCCGCGTGCCATCACCACCTTGCCGGTGCGGACGGTTTCCGCGATGTCGAACTTGCTCAGCAGGCGGACGGCGGCGTCGAGCTTGTCGGTGTTGCCGGTGATCATGGCGATGAGGCTGTCCTCCTGGAGGTCCACGGTCTTGCCGCCGTAATGCTCGATGATCTGAAGGATCTCGGTGCGCTGATCGGGGCCGGCGGCGATCTTGATAAGCACCATTTCCTTCGCAACGGCGTCGCGGTCGGTGTGCTCGGTGCAATGGATGACGTCGATGAGCTTGTTCACCTGCAGGATGATCTGGCCCAGACCTTCCGGGTGACCGCTGATGCCGATGGTCATGCGGCTGAAGCGCGGATCGCGCGTCTGGGAGACGACGAGGGACTCGATGTTGAATCCGCGACGGCTGAAGACGGCGCAGATGCGGCCGAGGACTCCGGGCTGGTTGTTCACGTAAACGCTGAGCGTGTGAATGTTGATGATGTCAGCCTGCGGAGACGGCTTTTTGTCGGTGGTGGCGGGGATGCGGTCACTCATGGGTTTGCGATTGGTGATTTATGATTTGGAAAAGAGGTCTGAATCGGCGGCGAGACGTTTTTGCGCGATCTGGATGTAGCCTGCGTCTTTTTCGATGCCGAGCCATTGGCGCTGGAGGCGCTGGGCGGCGGCGGCGGTGGTGCCGGAGCCGAGAAACGGATCGAGGACGAGATCACCCTCGTCGGTGGCACAGGCGATCAGCCGTTCGATGAGAACAATGGGCTTTTGCGAGGGATGGCCACACTTTTCCTTCGAATTTCCCTTCAAACTGGGCACGCGTAGGATGTTGGTGGCATATTTGCCCTTTTCGAGATGGGCGAGGCGGGCGTCCATGTCTTTGTAGCGTTTGTCTTTGAGGTAAGTCTCGATGGTTTTGGCGTCGTAGGGGACGCGCACGGCATCCTTGTTGAACTTCACCTTGTCGCCTTTGCGAAGCACGAGGACCATCTCGTACTGCGGGGTGAAACTGTCACGGCGCTCGTCATAGCCCACCGCTCGATCCCAGATGATGAGGTCGTGAAACTGGTGCTGCTGGCTGAGCCGTGACATGAGATGCAGAAAGGTGTGCTCGCGTTTGCCTAGCTGGCCGAAGATGAAAGCGAGGCCGTCCTCGCGGAGGACGCGCATGGACTCAGCGACCCACGCGTCGCACCAGGCGAGGTAGTCGGCCGAAGTTTTCCATTGGGTGTCCCAGGCTTCATTTTCGAGAACATTAAAATAGGGCGGATCGGCGATGATGGATTGGGCGACGCTGTCAGGGAGTTTTAGGAGTTCCTTGAGAGCATCGCCATGGATGATGCGGTTGGTTTTCATCGTTCCATCACCGCACCCGGGCGAGTGCGCCTGCGGGTTAGGTCGAACCGGTGGGTTTTTCCATCTTCTGCTTCGGCGTTTCGAGGATCATGTCCTCCAGCGCGGCGCCGGCGGGGATCATCGGGAAGACGTTTTCCGCCTTGATGCACTCGGCTTCGATGATGCAGGGGCCGTCGTTGTAATCGAGGGCCTGCTGCAGGATGCGCTCGACGTCAGCGGGGCGGCGGATGTGCCAGCCTTTGATGCCGTAGGCTTCGCCGAGCTTCACAAAGTCCGGGTTGCCGATGAGATCGACGCCGCTTTCGCGGTTCTCGAAGAACAACTCCTGCCACTGACGAACCATGCCGAGGTAGCTGTTGTTCAGGATGAGGATCTTGATGGGCAGCTTGTGAATGGCGGCCGTGGCGAGCTCAAACAAAGTCATCTGGAAGCCGCCGTCGCCGACGATGCACGCGACGAGCTTGTCCGGGCAGGCGAGCTGGGCGCCGATGGCCGCGGGGAATCCGAAGCCCATCGTGCCGGCGCCGCCGGAACTGAGCCAGTGGTAGCTCTCGTCGTTCTTGTAGAACTGCGCGGCCCACATCTGGTGCTGGCCGACATCCGTGGTGACGATGGCCTTGCCCTTCGTGAGGGTGTAGAACTCATCAATGACCTGCTGCATGCGCAGACCGCCCTGCTTCTTATAAGAGAGCGGGTATTTCTTCTTGTAGCCGTCGAGATGGGCAAGCCAGTCTTCGGTGGGCAGTTTTTCGACGTGCGGCAGCAAATCGCTGAGCGCGGCCTTGGCGTCGCCTTTGATCGCCACGTCCACCTTGATCATCTTGTTGAACTCTGCGGCGTCGATGTCGATGTGGATGAGCTTGGCGTTGCGGCCGAACATGTGCGGCTTGCCGATGATGCGGTCGTCGAAGCGGGAGCCGACATTGAAGATGAGGTCGGCTTCGCAGATGGCCTTGTTCGCATACGCGGTGCCGTGCATGCCGAGCATGCCGAGGGAGAGCGGGTGCGTTTCCGGGAAAACGCCCTTGCCGAGCAGCGTCGTGGTGACCGGGCAGCCGAGCGTTTCGGCCAGCGTGAGGAGTTCATTGTCCGCACGGGCGATCATCGCTCCCTGACCGGCGAGGATGACCGGACGCTTTGCGGCGGCGAGCAGGCGGGCAGCCTCCTTGATGCGTGACTGGTCGATTTTGAAGTTGTCCTCCGGATGGTAGCCGGGCAGGTCCATCGGCTCGTCAAAAGTGCCGGTGAAGGCCCCTTGGCTGATGTCTTTCGGGATGTCGATAAGCACCGGACCCGGACGGCCGGTGGTGGCGATATGGTAGGCTTCCTTGGCGATGCGGGGCAGCGCGTTCGTCTGTTTGACGAGGAAATTATGCTTCACGACCGGGGCCGTGATGTTGAAAATGTCCGCCTCCTGGAAGGCGTCTTTGCCAAGCATCCAGGTGACCTGCTGGCCGCACAGGATGATCATCGGAACGCTGTCCATCTGGGCGGTCATGATACCGGTGACGGTGTTGCCAGCGCCGGGGCCGGAGGTGACGAGGACGACGGCCGGCTTGCCTGTGGCACGGGCGTAGCCGTCGGCCATGTGGACCGCCCCCTGCTCGTGGCGGACTAGGACGAACTTCATGTCCGTCTTCACGGTCTGGAGGGCGTCAAAGATCGGGATGGCCGCGCCACCGGAGTAGCCGAAAACGTACTCGATGCCGAGATCGGCGAGGGTTTTGATGAGGGCTTGAGCGCCGTCCATTTTTTGCTGGCTCATGGTATTCTGGGTGAAAATTGCGATTTGGGAGGTCAAAGTGGGTTTAAACCGATAATTCACAAATGAAAATTTAGATTTTTGAGGCAAAACGGGGTTAAAAGCCGAATCGGGATGTTAAAAATTAGCCATTTTTGCCTTAATTTCACTCTTGACAGTCCCAACCCAATTCAAAACCAGCCCAATAAAGCCACTCAGGTCATTTCTCCTTCCGAATCCTTGAAACCGACTTCGAAACCTTTCCCCAGCCATCCACGACACGCGGAAGTTTTCCGAACCGGTCTCCCGTTCGTTCTAATTTCCAGAGGTGCCGCCGAAAGGTCTACCGGGCTATTCCAGCCACGAGAATGAGCTCCTAAACGGTTTCCCGGTCGTTCGGATTTTCAGAAGCACCGCCGAAACGTTTCCTCGGGCATTCCAGCCTCGAGAAAGACCTCCCAAACGTTTTTTCGATCGCTCGGATTTTCAGAGGTGGTTCCGAAGCGTTTCCCCGGCGCGTCCACAACGGCGGCGATGACATCCGCCACGGCTCGGAACCGTTACTTCTTGATCCGGTAGAGGTTACCCTCCGTCCGGATCAGCAAATCGGAGCCGACCACGGCATACGAGGCGAGGGAGCGCTCGCCGAGGTCGTTCTGGGCCAGGATTTCGAAGGTTTTGCCGGGTTTCACGACGACTCCGAGGCCTTTTTCGTCCTGAAGGTAAAGTTTGCCATCGGCAACGAGCAGGGAGGCGGAGATGGGGCCGGTGCAGCGCTCGGAGTAGTGGATCTGGCCGGTTTTGGCATCGGCGCAGGTCAGGATGCCGTTGTCGGCCACGAAGTAGAGCTCGTCGCCAATGACCGCCATGCTGGGATTGTGCGGGACGGCCTTGTCGATCGTCCATGCGACGTGGGTGCCGGTGACGTCGCCCTTGCCGTCCACCTTGATGGCCAGGAGGACCGGCTTGTCGTAGCTGCTGGAGACAAAGACCATGCCGTGCGCATAGACCGGGCGCGGAACGACGGAGTAGCCTTCGCCATAATAGCAGCGCCAGATTTCCTCGCCGGTCTTCGGATTGAGCGCGTTTACCACGCCGCTGCCAGGGCTGATGAGCTGCTTCTGGCCGTTGATGTCGATGATCAGAGGCGTGCAGAAGGAGAACTTCTTTTTCGCGTCTGACTGACGTGCGAAGGCCCAGCGCTGTTTGCCGGTTGTTTTGTCGATCGCGATGACCTTCGGGTCCTTTTCCGCGTCAGCGGAGAAAATGAGCATGTCCTCAAAGAGCACCGGGCTGCTGCCGTTTCCATGCACGGGTGAATACGCGTACTCCTGCGTGGCCCAGAGAGTCTTGCCTGTGGCCGCGTCGAGGCAGGCGGTGCCGAGGTGGCCGAAGTGAACGTAAAGTTTGCCGTCCTCGAAGACCGGCGTCGGGCTGGCATGGCTGTTTTTGCGATGCGCCCGAGGCGATTTGGCCTGAAAAAGCTCCACATCCCAGACGGATTTGCCATTCGTCGCGTCGAGCGAGATCACGCGCAGCGAGCGGTCCGCCGTGGCCTCCTCCTTGCCGCTCATCGACACTGCCGTGGTCAGGAAGATTCGATTACCGACCACGACCGGCGAAGACCAACCAATCCCGGCCACCGGAACCTTCCACTCGATGTGGGAGGTGGGACTCCAGGCCAGCGGCAGATTTTTGGCCTCCGAGTGCCCTTGGGCATTGGAGCCGCGAAATTCCGGCCAGTCAGTGGCGGAAGCGGTGAATGTGACAAAGGAAAGCGCGGCTAGAAGTCGTGAGGTCATGGCGGCGGTGCATACGGAGCACAAGCCCTCCGACCTTCACTCAAATTCACGCGTCTTCATGCAAGACGACATGCAGCCTGGCCAAGAATGGCTTCTTCGAGCTTAGCGAAACACAATCTGCGATGGATTCCCCACCGGCGTGTAATGGCCGGTGAAGGCCAGCCTGCCGGTGCTTTTGTCCACACGAAAGACGGCGACGTGATCGGCGCGCTGGTTGCAGCAGTAGAGGAAGCTGTTCGTAGGATCGAAGGTGAAGCTGCGCGGGTAGTCGCCACGCGTCCATTCCTCGGTAATGAAGGACAGCGTGCCATCCGCGCCGATGGCGAAGATGGCGATGCTGTCATGCAGGCGGTTGCCGGCATAGACGAACTTTCCATCCGCGGAGACGAGGATCTCGGAGCAGAAATTGCTGCCCGCATAACCCGGTGGCAGGCTGGAAATCGTCTGCCGTTCGGCGAGGCGGCCGGTCTGCGCGTCGAAATCAAACAGCGCGACGGTAGAGCCCTCCTCCTGGATCGAGTAGAACCAGCGACCGTTCGGATGAAACGCGAAGTGACGCGGGCCGTCGCCGGGCGGCAGCGAGACAAACGGCGTTTCGGCGGGAGTCAGCGTGCCTTTGTCCGCGTCAAACTTCCACACGAGGATCTGATCGAGGCCGAGATCGACATGAATGACGAATCTGCCGGAAGGATCCGCCTCGATCATGTGCGCGTGCGTTTGATCGTGCCCGCTGAAGGCAAAGCTGCCCGGCGCGGCGTTCGTGGCCTTCGTGGGACCGATTTTTCCCGCGTCCTTCTTCACATCCGTCGCCTCACCGAGGCTGCCGTCTGGTTTGACCGGCAGCACGGCCACCGAACCGCCGAAGTAGTTCGCCACGAGCACGAATTTGCCGCCAGGATGCACACTGAGATGCGCGGGGCCTTTTCCACCGGAAGGGACGCTGTTCAGCAGCTTCAGCGTGCCGTCTTTCTCGACCGCGAAAGCGCTGACTGTGCCGGATTCATTCTCACCGACACGCTCGGTCTCGTTGCCGGAGTAAAGACGCGTCTTGTCCGCGTTGAAGGCGAGACAACTCGGACTCGTGCCCATTTCATAGACTCCAGCGGGCGTCATGGCACCGGTGGCGCGATCCACCTCAAACAGATGGATGCCGCGCCCGTTCCCCGGCGGCAGATCGACCTGAGTGGGCCGCATGTTTTTCAACGGGGAGGTGTAGGTGCCGACATAGGCCATGAGCCTGCCGCCTTCATCCGCGGCCCGGGTTCCCGCCAAGGATGCCAGCAGCACGGCGGAGACTGATTTCAGAATGGAACGGCGGCAGGCGGGGAATGAAGTCGTGGTCACGCAAAGCCTACGGCTCCCGGCCTGCCGCTTTTACATGCGCCGCAGGCATGTCCTTGATCATTTTTTCTTCCCGAGCCATTCCACGCTGAGAATCTGCTCGATCTCCATCTTGCCGCCGGCCTCGGGGAGGTTCTCCACCGACTTCTTCCAGGTCACGCGGCACTTTTTGCCGACATGGCCTTCCGGGTTTTCGATCACCTTGTCCACGGAGGCGTCGGGCTTCAGGATGAAGTAGGAAACCTCTTCGCCGTCCACCGTGCGCATCTTCCAGTGGAAGTAATCGCCCTCATCAATGCCGAGGAAGGTGCCGTCGGTGAGTTTGGCCGCCGCCTTGGGCTTGTCCGCCGGCCTGCCCTTCTTCAAGGCGGCCACGAAGGCCTCGCAGTTCGTCGTGTATAGCTCTGTAGTGGCCTGGTAGTCCTCGCCGTGGAAAACCGGTGCGGGTTTCTCGGTCGTGAGCCACTTGAAGATGTTGCCGTCTTTGAAGTAGAGCCGCTCCTCGACCTTTGCTCTGTTCTTGCTGCCTTCGGCGCCCTTGCGGTAAGTGTTGAAGACGAAGAGCGGCTTTTCACCCTCCAAGTAATACTCCGTGACGCCATCGCCATCATCGCCGCAGACCGCGACGATCTTTTTCACCTCGCCGCCATCCAGGAAGCCGGTCAGCGCGAAGGCCGTCTCGTCCTCCTTGTGCGTGGCAGTGACTTTCTTGAGTGCGGCCTCGTTGGCGTTGATCTCGTTGTAAACTGCCCGGTGGTGCGCGGTGTCGCTCTGCGCATTGGCAGAAATGGCAAACGCGGTAAGCAGGGCCGCGACAGGAAGGAAAGGGCTGGATTTCATCGTCATGACGAGTCGACAATAATTATCCCGGGGCAAGAGTTTTAATGGCGTTGTTTTGAAACGACCGCTGGCGCGAAAGGGCTTCCGCATGCCTGATCCGACACGCATGTCCTTCCTCGAACGACTTTTCTCCATCCCGCCGGTCCGCAAGACGATCTGGCGGCTGTGGTATCCCTTTCTTACACGCCGTCTGCGGGGCGAGGAGGTGTTGTTTCTCAACTACGCCTTTGAAACCGATCCCCCGGTCGGATTGCGGCTTGATGCTGACGACGAGCCGAACCGCGCCTGCATTCAGCTTTATCATCACGTCGCCTCGCAGATCGATCTGCGAGGCAAAGATGTGCTCGAAGTGAGCTGCGGGCACGGCGGCGGCGCGTCGTGGATCACGCGCACGCTGCGGCCCGCAAGCTACACCGGCCTTGATCTCAACCCAACCGGCATCGCCTTCTGCCAGAAGCGGCATCATGTGCCGGGCCTCGTTTTCAAACAAGGCGACGCGCAGAGGCTGCCCTTCGCCGACAGCTCGCTCGATGCGGTCATCAATGTCGAGGCCTCGCACTGCTATCCCGACTTTCCCGGCTTCCTGGCCGAGGTGGCGCGTGTATTGAAACCTGGCGGCCATTTCCTCTACGCGGATTTTCGTTTCAGCGACCAGTTCGCGGACTGGGATGCCGCCATCGCCGCAGCGCCGCTCACCATCGTGCAAACGCGCGACATCCGCGAGGAGGTGCTGCGTGGCATGGACTGCAACGCGGTCCGCAGTGAGGCGCTCATCTGCCGGCGGTTGCCAAAATTCCTGCACTCCCTCGGCCGCGACTTTGCGGGCCTGCCGGGATCACGCGTGTATGAGGCGCTGAAAGCGCGCGAGCTGTCCTACCGCTCCTGGTGCTTCCAAAAGCGGTGATCAGGCTCCGATGGCAAGCCAGTGAAACTCCACGGCAAAGAGACGCGAGGCGTTCCAAGTGGAGATCACGGCTTGAAAGCCTGACACCGTGATGTTTTCCGCCTTCAACGTGATGCGGGCGCTTTCACGCCGGTCAATGTCGAAACCTGTGAGGCCCAGATGCACGACTGGAATGGCCGCAAACGATGAGTCGAACACGACATCCACCACAAAACTCCGGGAGTTCTCCGAGTGCGGATAGACGATGTCGAGCGTCCAGCCCGGGGTGAGGATGCCGACACCGACAGAGGAGGATAGAACTTTCCACGGGACAGGGGGAGCGTGCATGGAAGGTGGAACAGCAGCATCCGGGCCGGATTCGCGCCCGCATCACCAGGCATCGACGTTGGCGCATAAAACCTTGGCAAAAACGAACGACGGGCGCTAGGGAGGCTGATGAAGTTGGAACAAGGCCAGATATGGAAGACGGGCGATGATGACTATCTGCGCATCGTTGAGTGGGCGCGTTTGTCCATTGTGTACAAACGCATGAAAAACCCGGCCTCGAAAGAAGGCACGCAGCATATGGCGACTAAAAAAGAGTTCTGCCGCCTGCTGAAAGGCGCGGTGCTCATCCAGCCAGGGAAGCCGGCCGGAGAGTAAATCAAAGCCTCG
>Ga0315900_10004757_pt1 | contig 18982 bp, 19 predicted proteins | sample LakEriMetagenome_FD_203521 | JGI IMG/M metagenome (GOLD analysis project Ga0315900, IMG submission 203521) | Freshwater fungal communities from buoy surface, Lake Erie, Ohio, United States - Buoy 12 MA114 | ecosystem: Environmental > Aquatic > Freshwater > Lake > Lake biofilm | place: USA: Lake...
GCGCCACTGCCACATCCCAGCCCGATCACCACGGAGGCGATCAGCGGCAGGCGTTCGGACCGTTCGGTCATCTGCGGCCGCACCAACAGGAACAGGGCCACGAGCGCCACGGCCAACGGCAACTGGGTCCGCACGAACACCACGGCCAGGGTTGCCAGGGCCGACCAAAGCGCCGCACTTCGGGCACCGGAAGCGCCCTGGCGCAGGCCCACACGGCCCATGACAAGACCCAGCAACGCCGCCACCAACAGCGCGAACGCGGCATTGGGCACATCGTACAAGGTGAAGTGCCCCATGTGGTCGGCAGCGAATCCTTTCAGGTCCATGAGCGTTCGGTGATCGCGTCCAAAGCTAACACGGGTACAATGAGCAGGCAGGTCCCCTTAACTTCGGCGCCGCATGCGCCCCATTGCCTTGCTGGCCATATTGATGCTGCCCCTCACCGGGGTGGGCCAAGCCGGTATCATGCTGTTGAACGGGAACATGACCGTGGCAGCCGGCACGAGCATCGTCATCTCCGACACGCTGGCCTGGCAATTCGGATCGGGCTCATCCTTGGTGAACGATGGCTTCATCGACCTGGGATACGGGGCCACACTGGAGGAGCTGGACGGGGAGCCCGTGACCGGGATCGGCACTGAGCAAAGCCTCCTCGACCTGAATGCCGCCGGTCCAGGCGCTGAACCTGGTGGACTTGGCTTGACGCTGGACCTGCCCCAAGCGGACGGGATGCTCAGCATCACACGCGGTCATGTGCCGAAGGTGGCGGGTTCTGGCGTGGAAGGAGTGGCCCGTTGGTATTTCCTGGAAGGATCGACGGCGACGCCCTTTCCCCTCGGCATGCAGATCGACGTAAGCGAGCTGAACGGGCTTGCGATCGATCAACTGGCGCTGCATGCATCGAGCAATGGGGACGGCCCTTGGGAGGTATTGTCGACCACCCTGGGCCCCTTGAATGAGCTGGAGTCGGTGCTGCCCGGAGCCGGTCTCTACCTGACCGCCTTCGACCCGGACCTGATCACCACCGCAGCCGTCGGGACCGATGCCCCGGGCTACAGGGTCTGGCCCACCGTGGTGCAGGACGTCGTACATATCGGGTCCCCTGGACCCGCTTCGCCGCTGATCGAGATCGAGGTACTCGACGCCACGGGTCGTTCGGTGTTGCGGCATGCTGCTGCGTCCGGAAGCGGCTTGGCCACGATGGACCTGCGGGGTATCGCTCCCGGAGGCTATCTGATCCGGGTGAACAAGAGCGCGACCTTCCGCGTGTTGAGACCATGAAACGATGCTTGGCACTTACCACGGCGGTCCTCGCCTCCATCGGGTCAACCCTTGGCCAGTGGGATGTGCCTGTACCTGTGGTCCTGAACGGTTCACTTCCCGAACACCGTCAGGTGACCGGACTTTCCGACCCAGTGGACAGTTCGGCAGCCGTAAGCATGGCTGCAGCACGCGATAATGCCACGACCTACGCCACCGCCGCTGGCACTTCGGTCCTGGAGGTCGCACTGAACCCTGCCCCCACGGCCTATACGGCGGGCATGGTCCTTCATCTGCTACCCCTGGAGGCCAATTCCACCGCTGCCCAGGTGAACGTGAACGGACTGGGGCCGGTGCCCATCCTCAAACAAGGCGGCCTTCCATTGGACAGTGCAGACCTGTTCCCTGGCATTCCGGCGCGAATGGTGTTCGACGGAAGCTCGTTCCTGCTGCTGGGCAGCACCTATCTGCCCTGCCGTTCCGGCTTCAGCGCCGTAGCCCGGGAGTTCTGCATCGAGGATTCGTCCCGGACCGCGGTGAACTTCTACACTGCTGCGGCGAACTGCACCGCCATGGGGGCACGTCTGTGCACCTTCAGCGAATGGACCCATGCCTGTCGGGTGATCCCAGGCTTCATGAACACGGTGCCGAGCTTTGAATGGGTGGACCATGCGGCCAACAATGCCACCGATGCCAAACGCGTGGGACAGGGTAGCGATGGGTCCAACAATCCTGAAAGTTCCGGGTGCACCTATGGCGGGACCTCGGCACCTACCAACACAGCTCGTTACCGATGCTGTACGAACCGATGAACCGAGCGTGGTCAAGTCTGCTGGGGTTGCTGGTGGCCGCCACCGGGTATTCCCAGGTGCAGCTGGATGTGCCCCTACGCTTGACCGGACCTGCGGAGCAACGCCGCATCGAAGGCCTGGGGCCAGCGCAGGATGGGACCGCGGCCGTGACGGTCGATGCGGTGGTCCGCGACGGCTGGCGATGGTGCGATGCGCAGCGCATTGCTGATACCGTGGAGTTGAGCATGACCCCGGTCGTTGAGCTACAGCGTGAGGGGCTGCTGCTGCGCTTTGTCGTGCCCCAGGACATGTCGGGGCGACTCTGGGCGCGGATACCCGGTGGCACAGCCTTTCCGCTCCTACGCGTGGACGGTGTCAACCCTGTTTGGGGGCAACTCACCACGGGACGCATTGCCGAGGTGCTCTTTGCGAACAGCCGGTTCACACTGCTGAACCTGCCCGAACCCGAGTGTCCACCAGGCACGCTCTCCGTGAACGCGAACTTCTGCATCGACCAAGCGAGCGTGTCGAACCAGTTGATCTACCAGGCCATGGACCGGTGCGCGCGGCGCGGAGGGAAGTTGTGTTCCTGGGACGAGTACTATGCCGCATGCACCTTGCTTGGTACGCAATTGACCGGCATGTTCAATGAATGGGAATGGATCGACGACACCTCGAACCATTCGCACACCGGAGACCAGGCCGGGCGCTTCACCTGCACCAGCCAGCGTGCGCAAAGCGTGCTGTTGGAGCGGGTGGGGGAAACACGATGCTGTTACCACAAGCGATGAGACACGCTACAACCCTTCTGTTGGGGCTGGTGTCCCTTGGCCTACCTGCCCAGGTCCTGATCGATCGCCCGATCGAGCTTGTCGGCACGGATCCCGCCCAACGGCAGGTGCTTGGTCTACCGCTGGACACGAACGCCCATGCGGTCATGAGCACCGCCACCGAACAGTCAGGGATCCACAGGTCTGCGGCCATCACCTTGACCGGATCGAACTGGCAGGCAACGCTCGGATCACTCTCTGGAGTGCTTTCGGCTGGCACAAGCCTGGTGGTGACCACGCCTGGTGCCGTTGAAGGTCCTGTTGAACTGGTGGTGAACGGGCAGCCGGCAGTGCCTGTGGTCATGGCACCCGGACTTCCCTTGATGGGTGATGCCTACCCTCAAGGCACCTTGCTCGCCGTGGTGTACGATGGCACGGTGTTCCAGGTGATGAACGGACGCGCGAACGTCAGACGTTCCTGCCCTGACGGCATGGTCGCGGTGAACGGCGAATACTGCATCGAGCCGAACGAGCGCGCCGCCTCCACCTTCTTCCAAGCAGCGCTGGCCTGCATGAGCGAGGACCGCCGGCTGTGCTCCTGGGGTGAGCTTGTTGCGGCCTGCCTTTCCGCCACCCAGCTGGGACTGAACAACATGGTGGGTAATTGGGAATGGACGCGGGACTCAGCGAATGAGGACGGGAATGTGCGCATGGTGCTGCAAAGCAGCTGCCAAGCGGCGGGCACACGTGTGGCCACGGATACCACCCTGCCGATCGTTTCGCGCTGCTGTTACTCGCGCTGAGCAGCCGCCCTGGCCGCCACCTCCTGCGCCAGTTCCAAGGTCGCTGCGGCAACGGCCGGCCAGGTGAACCGGGCCTTGGCCCGCTCCCAGGAAGCGCGTCCCATCACCATGCGCTTCGCCGTTCCGCTATCCATCATGGCGATGACCGCTTGATACAACGCCGCAGCATCACCCGGTGGCAACAGATGACCGTTCGATGTATCCACCAATTCGGCAGAGGCGCCCACATCGCTGACGATGACCGGGCGTGCATGCGCCATGGCCTCCAGCACCACCGTGGGCATGCCTTCGAACCGGGTGGGCAGCACCAATGCATGACCATGGTGATAGGCCGCCTCCAAGGCCGCATCATCCACCTTGCCGAGCAACTCCACGTTCGGAGGCAGGCCATCCCGCCGCAGTTCGGCGAGCATGGGTCCATCGCCTGCCAGCAGGAAGCGGACGGCATCCCCTTTTCCTTCCGCCACAAGACGTTCAGCCACCGTACGGAGCACATCCAGCCCCTTGTTGAAGGCGAACCGGCCCACGAACAGCAGACGCAATGGACCGCCATCCACCGGATAGGATGGCATCACTTCAGGCACATGCACCGCGTTCGATATCACACGGACCTGAGCGCCACTGCCGCGTGTCAACCGCTCGAGGATGGGGGTGAGCTTGCCGCCCAATGAGATGCAGATGGCCGACCGGCGCACGATGCGGCGCAGGATCCACCTGAACGGCGCACCGATCGCCCGGTCACGAAGGGTAAGCCCTTGGAACATCTCGAGCCCATGCGGATGGACTATGAGCCTGGATGAAAAGCGCTCCATGCCCTGCCACACGGAGAACCCTTGGGACAGGACCACATCAGGTCGTGTCGCGTCCAATACGCGGGCTACACGGCCACTGTAGCGCCACAGCTCCTTCAGATAGAACCGTTCCGCATCAATGGGCCCGATCACTTCCTCATTGATCCCGAGCTCCGGGTCGAAAATGGGTGGCGCATGCGGATGCACCACAGTAAGACGTACACCAGGCATACGCGCAAGCTGCTCGGCCAGCAGCCGGGAATGACGCTGCATCCCGCCCATGGCCTGCGGGAAGACCCCGTCCGTGCAAAGGGCGATGTGCAGGTCAGCGCGGGACATCCTCGGTCAGCAAGGTGCGGATGCCCTGGTCCAGGCTCCAATGGGGCTCCCATCCGGTGACCCGGCGGAGCTTTGAGACATCGGCGAGCAGGTGCATCCGTTCCACTTTCCGCACACGGGATGGATCCACCTCGATCGCCAGCGGTTCGCCCAAAGCCTGCGCGAACGCATCGACCACTTCGCGCACACTGTACTCGATACCACGGCCGATGTTGAACACCTCCAGACCTTGCAGTCCCGCGTTCAACAAGGCATCCATGGCACGTGCCATGTCGTGGGTGTGGATGAAGTCCCGCTTGGGGTCCAGGTTGCCGAGACGCAGGGTGCGTGCACCGGCCAGCACCTGCTTCTGGATCTCGGGTATCAGGTGCGGATTGGTCTCGTTGGGGCCAAAGGCGTTGAAAAAGCGGCCGATGAGGGTGGGGATGCCGGTGCGGTACTGGAACTCTGCGGCAAGCCGTTCCGTAGCGAGCTTGGTGATGCCGTAGATGTCCAGCGGCCCCGTGTCATGGGCCTCCCCGATGGCCTCATCCACAATGGGGTATACGGCGGCCGTGCTCGCCACGAAGACCTGGCGGCACTCCGGCACGGCAGCGCAGGCATCGAGCACGTTGATGGTGCCGCAGATGTTGATGTCCGAGGCCTCGACCGGGTGCTGGTTGCAGTAGGGTATGAAATGGATGGCCGCGAGGTGGAGGGTCCATTCGGGCCGCACTTGGGCGATCACCCGTCGCACGCCGGTCCGGTCGCGGATGTCCATCGTGTGGAACCGCGCATCGGGCACCCGGGCCAGTTCGCGCCTTCCGAAGGACAGGTCATCCAGGACATGGACCTCATGGCCTGCGCGATCGAGGTGCTCCACCAACGCGGAACCGATGAAGCCCGCCCCTCCTGTGATCAGCACACGCCTGGACATGGCGCGAAAGTAGGCCTTCCACCGGACCCGCCCGGGCCGCAGGCTTCACGTTGGAACCCATCTCAGCATAGTTCTTGGAAGCGAGCCTGCCTGAACGGCAGGCAGGCCGGATGGATCTTTCGGCCAGCCAAGGCGCGAAACATGCCTACCGGACAGGCAGGCCCGCGCATAGCTGGACGCTCTGTAAGGGTTGAGCAACGCGGGATGGCCGAAAGAGGCGCCGGCGCAGTGCTCCGTCGCTGAAGCTCAGGCGCAAGCGACCCGAAGGATCATGTTGAGATGGCGTCTACTTTCGCCACCCACGATGGACCTCCGATGCGGATCTCGGTGATCATCCCCTGTTACCATGTGGAACGCTACGTGGAGCGGGCCGTTCGCAGCGTCCTGGCGCAAACGCATCCGGACATCGAGCTGATCGTGGTGGATGATGGCAGCACCGATGGAACAAGGGAGCGGCTGCGAGCCCTGAAGCAGGAACTCGGCGACCGCATCACGGTCATTGAACAGGAGAACCGCGGGGCCTGCGCCGCCCGCAACACCGGACTCGCCAAGGCCACCGGTGACTTCGTGCAGTTCCTGGACGCCGACGATGTGCTGCTGCCAGGTAAGCTGGCCCATCAGGCCTCCGTGGCTGAACGTTCAGGCTGGCCCGCGCTCGTGGTGGGCAGCTCACACCTCATCGACCCCATGGGGACCACGGTGCGTACGGTGGTGCAACAGCCCGGCGATCGCGACCCCTGGATGGACCTGATGTCGCATGGGCTGAACATCACCTCCACCAACCTCTGGAAACGCACAGCGGTGGAACAGGCGGGTGGCTGGCGCGAAGGACTGGGCAGCAGTCAGGAGTACGACCTGATGTTCCGGATGCTGCAACAGGGCGCGCGGGTGGTGCACGACCCCGAGGTGCTCACCGAGATCCACCAGCGGCCCGGAGGTTCCATTTCGCAGACCGGCCTGGACCGGAACTGGGAGCGCTTCGTGGACCTGCGCGTGCGGATCGTGGAGCACCTGAGGACGACAAGGCCCGACCTGGACCTCCAACCCTACCTGCAGGTGCTCTTCGATAGCATCCGCACCTTGTACCTGCATGCCCCCGAGCGTGCGGTGGCGCTCTACAAGGCCCATATGCCAAGGGGTTTCGTGCCCCAACGGTCACCCGCCACCGGCCACGGCTACCTCCTCCTGCATCGGCTCTTCGGGTTCAGCTGGGCCAACCGCCTGCGGGGCCTTCTTCCCCGGGGTTGAACGCTCAACGCGTCATCAACCAATAGAGCATCCGGTTCACGCCGGGGATCCGGATGGGCAGTGCGTGGTATGCGCCTGACAAGGACAATAGCGCCCGTTTCGGCAGGCCCATGTCGCGCAGGATGTCGGGGGCCAGGAGCCGCTGATACAGCTGCTCGAACTCAGCCGTGGTGATGAGCCCCACCTTGCGGTTGTGCAACAACTGCACGTGGGTCTGGTAGATGATGCCCACGAGCAGCCGGTGCCTTCCGCTGCCCCGTGCACGGTCCAGGAACTTGCGGTAATACTGCAGTGCCGAGGTGGTGAATCCATCCAGCAATGCAAAGGGGCGCAGCACCTTCCGCTCCTCCGCGATCCGGTAGTAACAGTCGGGATCACCGGCCATGGTGAGGTAGCGCACACAGGGATGGAAAAGTGCGCGGGTGTGGAACTCCACATCCTGGTGGCGCGAGAAGGTCTCGTCGAAACCGCCCAGAGAACGCAGGAAGCTCCTCCGCCAGAGGGGCTGCATCACGGACCAGGGGAGGTTGTGCCGCAGGAACTCGCCCAAGGGATCCCGTGCCGAAGGCACCCAGCGGTTGCCGCCCTCGCCTGGCGTTGTGCGGAACACCTCCATCGTGGACACCACCAGGTCGCAGGTGCCGTCCGGGTCGGCGTCCAATCGGCTCTGCAGGCAGTGCGGAGCGAGCACATCGTCCGCATCGAGGAACATGACATGATCGCCAGCGGCCAACTGGATACCGAGGTTCCGGCAATGGTTGGCGCCCCGATTGCCGTCCTGGAAATGCAGCTTGATGCGATGATCCATCCCGGCCATCCGCGTGAGAACCTCGCGTGTTCCGTCGGTGCTGCCATCGTCGATGAAGAGCATCTCCCAGTTGGGATGGGACTGGGCCTGCACCGAGGCCACCATCTCCTCCACGTAGCGCCCCTTGTTGTAGCTGGGCACGATGATGGACACCAGACCTTGCACCTTGCCCGATGGGCTCACACGTGCGCCGTTACGCCCCATGCGGGCCGTCCCCATGCACCGCAACAACTGGTGATAGGCCTCCGCGAACGCCGCCTTGGTGAAATGCACGGTCGCGACACGCCGTGCCCGCTCACGGAGCTCCTGTGAGGGCACCGACAGTCCGCCCAGCCCCTGACCTGTCCAGACCAGGCCGAGCTGCTCGCGCTGCACCAAAGCAGCCACATCACCCAAGCCCTCGGAAATGAGCACCGGCAGACCTGCACTGAGGTACTCCGCGAACTTGGTCGGCGAGGCCACGCGATTGGTCACGGAAGGCTCGCGTATCAACAGGCCATAGTCACAGGCGGCCAACGCGGCATGCACCTCCCCATGCGGCAGCCAGCGACGGGCCACCCGTCCTGGGAAGCGCTGCTCCAGTTCGGCGATGTGCGCATCCTCCCCGGTGAGGAAGAGCACGCGCACGCTTGGGTCGGATGCCAGCAGGCCCATTAGCACGCGCACCTGCAGGCCCAGCGACTGCCAGCCCACCGTGCTTCCAGAATAGACCAGCACCAGGTCCTCCGGCGACCAGCCCAGGTTCCGGCGCAGCTCTGTCGCCCCTTTCGCCGGACCGCTGGGGCTCTCCAGATCGCGGCCCAAGGTGCAGGGAATGACCACATGGTGCGGTTCCGCATAACCAAAACGCTCCCGCCAATGGTCCACGAGGGCCTCGCTCACGGCAATGCGCAGGTCAGCCTCCAATACGGCCGAGCGCTCCACCCGGGCACACTCCTCAATAAGCCGATCATCGTCCACGATGCGGTACTCCTCCCACTCGGCACCATAGGCGCCCCGTCCGTCCAGGCACACGCGTTGCACCAGACGCCGTCTCCGCATCCTCAGGGCAAGTGCGGTGGCGAACACCCCGCGTCCGACGATCCCCGAAGGACGATACCAGAAACAAACGAGCCACAACCATACCCAGTTGATGTGCCAGTTGTGCGCACGGGGCACCATGGGGAGCACCAGTGCATCTGGCATGCGCTGACGGATGGCCCGCCGGGTGCCCCAGTAACCGCGCAGGGAGACCAGTGCCACCAGCTTCACCGGCGTTTGAGCGGGCAAGCCCTTCGCCCCCCCGAGCGTGTTCAGGTGATCGACCACGTCGGTCACCTGGCTCCAGTAGACACCCGACGGCTGGTCGTTGTAGGTGAGGTACAGGAGCATGCCGGCAAAGGTCGATCATGAGGATCAGATAACGAGATGGTCCGATCCACCGTCCTGTACATGAATTTTGTCCGTTCCCTTACAGATGATCACACAACACCCTGCTTTCGTGGCACTGGCCCTAGTGCTGGCCTTGACCCAGTGCACCCCACCGGAGGAGGCAGCCTTCGTCCCCAAGGAGGTCCACCACTCCCCCACGTTGATCGTGGAACAGTTATCGCGGAACACCTTCGTTCACACGTCGTTCAAACAGACCAACGACTTCGGGAATGTGCCGTGCAATGGACTGGTGGTGCGGAGCGGCGCTGAGGCCATCGTGTTCGACACACCGACCAACGACACCAGCGCGGCGGAACTGATCCGCTGGGTGCAGGACAGCCTGCACTGCCGGATCACTGCGGTGATCCCCACCCACTTCCACGACGACTGCCTGGGCGGACTGAACGCGTTCCATGCCCATGGCATCCCCTCCCATGCCCACGAACGCACCATCGCGCTCGCCCGTGCGAACAGTGAGGCGGTCCCTCAGCACGGCTTTGCGGACAGCCTGGTCCTGCGCGTGGGCCAGGAACGCATCACCGCGACCTTCCACGGCGAAGGGCACACGAAGGACAACGTGGTGGGCTATTTCCCCAGCGAGCGCGTGCTGTTTGGCGGCTGCCTGATCAAGGAACTGGAGGCCAACAAGGGCTACCTCGGCGATGCGAACGTGGCGGCCTGGTCGGCCACGGTGGAAGCCGTGAGGAAGGCCTATCCCGATGTGCAGATGGTGGTGCCGGGACATGGAGAGCCGGGCGACAGCGAACTGCTGGACTACACGATCGGGTTGTTCCAGGAAGCACGTTAGTCCGACCACCGAACAATTCCACCGGTCTGAAGGTCATCTGACCATTCGGGCATTCGCAACGAACGCGGCTTGAACGATCTTCGCTTGACGGTCGTCCCACTGCAGGAACCATCCATTACGCATCACATGGAAGCCAACAAGGACTACACGCACATGAGCGTTGAAGGTCTCATGACCGAAGCGAAAAAGGCCCGCAAGGAACAGTTGCTCGTTTCCGTGCTCATTGGCTTCATGGTGGGCGTGCTGGGGTTCGCGCTGGTGGTCGCTGTGATGGCCGGCAAGGACTTTCGCATCATCTCCATCCTGCTCCCATCGATCATGCTCTATGTGTTCTATCGCATGGCGGGAAGGACCAACCAACGCATGGCCGCGATCCGTGCGGAGCTGGGTAGGAAGCAGGCTGTCTAGGCGCGGTGCGTTTGCGCTGCGGAACAGCGAATTCCGCGGTTCACCGCGACTCCGGCTACTTCGGCTTCGCTGAGGATGGCCGGATCGACAGCACCACTCAAAGCACCCGCTCCAGCACCTCCACGATCCGCTCGGTGGCGTGGCCGTCCCACAGCGGCGGCACTTCGCCCTTTTTGAAGCTGCCGTTCTCAATGCGGGCGATGGCGGCGCGCACGGCATCCATATCCAATGGCACCAGCTCGTTGCTGCCCATGGTCACCGTGATGGGGCGCTCCGTGTTGGGGCGCAGCGTGAGGCAGGGCACGCGGCGGAAGGTGCTCTCCTCCTGGATGCCGCCGCTGTCCGTGAGGATGAAGCCGCAGGTGGCCACCAGCTTCTGGAAGGCGAAGTAGTCCAGCGGCTCGGTTCGCACCAGACCGTGGATCGCATCGGCCTTGGCCTTCAGCCCGAAGGCCTCGATGTGCTTCACCGTGCGTGGATGGATGGGAAAGACCACCTTCCGGCCGGAAGCAGAGACGTCCGCGATCAGGTCCAGCAAGGCCGAAAGCCGCTCGGGCACGTCCACGGTGGCGGGGCGATGGATGGTCATGAGCACATGGCCGCCATCACCAAGCCCCAGCTGCTCCAGCACGGGTGAGGCCTGCACCTGTGGATCGAAGGCCACCAGCGTGTCGATCATGGTGTTGCCCACGAAGTGGAGCGCTTCCTCCGGCCTTCCCTCCTTCCGCAGATGGTCGAGCCCGCTCTGCTCGGTGATGAAGAAGTGATCGGTGAGGGCATCGGTAAGCACGCGGTTGTGCTCCTCGGGCATGCTGCGATCGAAGCTCCGCAGGCCGCTTTCCAGATGTCCGATGCGCACGCCCATCTTGTTGGCCGTGATGGCCGCCGCGAGCGTGCTGTTCACATCGCCCACCACCATCACCAGGTCGGGCTTCTCCTCGGCGATCACGGTCTCCAGCCCCAGCATCACCTGGGCCATCTGCGTGTTGGGACTGCCGGCACCGATGTTCAGGAAGCGGTCGGGCACCAGGCCGAACTGCTCGAAGAACACATCGGCCATGTTGGCGCTGAAGTGCTGGCCGGTGTGCACGATGCGCACGTCGATCGTGCCGCGTTGCGCGGCCACCTGCTTGAAGCGCGTGACCTTGATGAAGTTGGGGCGTGTGCCCACCACCACGAGCAGCTTCTTCATGCGTTGCAGGTCCTGGTGGCGATGATGTACTCGTCGCTGGGGGTGTCGCTCACCTTCCGCGCCGGAAGGCCAGCGATCGTCATGTGCCCTTCCGGGAAGGAGGTATTGACGACCGCATTGGCGCCCACCACCAGGTTGTCCCCGAGCACGATGTCGCCAAAGATCTTGGCGCCCGGGCCGATGTAGCAGTTGTCTCCGATGCGCGGCACCCGCTCCGAAGGACCCGGCCGGGTGCCGATCACCACGTCCACATGCAGGCGGCAATTGCGACCGACCCGTGCCTCCGGGTGGATGATGATGGTACCTCGGTGGGCGATGGACAGGCCCGGTCCGCAGGTGTTCGGCGGCACCTCGAAGCCGCAGCGCACGCCCTGCCGATGGAGCAGGAAGGACAGCACCTTGTGGCGCAAACGGCCTACCAGTCCAAGCCGCTCGCGGTTGTTCAGAAAGTACTCCACCCGGCGCAGCAGGCGCTGGAAGCGCCAGACCTCATCATAGAACAACGGCCGGCCGCCCGTGCGCTTCAGGGCCACACGGTCGGCTTCCAGGTAGTTCCTCAGGTCCTCGCGGGTCTTGATCATCACCGGCCGAATGGGCGCCGCAAGTTATCCAATGCGGCCGCAGCGACCTCGGCGCCACGGAAGCCCAACAGGCGGTACATCGCCACATAGGTCGCGGAGAGGGCCTCCCCAGCCTTTGGAACGAAACCGGCGGGTATCACTTGGGCGAACAGCGCGGCCGCTTGCGCGGGCTGGGTGCGACCAATGACCCGCAACGCACGGAAGAGGTACTGATCGCATTCGGCGATGATCGCTGCAGCGTTGGGGAGGCCCGACGTGCGCAGGTGCTTGCGCACCGCCACCCGGAGCTCGATGTAACGCTCCCAGTTCTTCAGCTCGTTGGTGCGGCTGATGGACCCGCGTTCGCGCTTGAGCACCTCTGCCGTGATGCGTTCATCCCACGCCACACGCCCTCCGCCCTTTAGCAGACGGAAGGCCAGTTCGTAATCCTGGCTGCTGGCCAGCTGCTCGTCCCATCCTCCCACCCTCAGCAGGTCCTCGCGCCGCCAGAGATCGGCGGTGGTGGTACCCAGCCGGGTGCGCACCAGCGCCATCCACGCGTCCTCCACATGCGGTCTGATCTCCTTCGATGACCCATCGGGGTACACATTGCGATAACCGCCCACGATCAACGCAGGAGCCTGCTCCCGTTGGGCCAAAGCGACCTGGCCGGCGATCTTGTCCGGCAGCAGCACATCGTCGGCGTCGAGGAACTGTACATACGCGCCCTCGGTGGCCTTCAGGCCAGTGTTGCGTGCCGCACAGGCCCCCCGGTTGGGCTGGGTGATGATCCTGAAGCGGGCTGGAAATGCCGCCACCAGACGCTGCAGAACGGCGCCCGTACCATCGGTGCTCCCATCGTCCACCACCACCACATCCAGATCGTTATGGGTCTGGACCAGCACGGACCGCAGCGCCGCCTCCACATGGTGCTCCACGTTGTGGCAGGGTATGACAACAGCGACCTTCATGATGCGATGCACGCCTTCCAGGCAAGGTAGGGGTTCGTTCTTTCGAGGGAAGGAATGGTGAAGTGTTCGGGAAAGAAGTCCATCAGCTGCCCCCCGTCGCCGATGGACGATGCCTCTTGCGCGGTCCTGAGACCCCCATTCACGCTCATGCCCTTCCGGTGGCCCAAGAGGTCACCATGTACCTCAGCTGGCGCATGGATGGCCAGGGCCCCTCGTTCACGTAGGTCTTCATGACCCGGAGACCGAACCGTGGCAGTCGGTACCCGAACTCGGTCCAGGCACGACGCAGCCATTGATCGAACGCACGATCGGGGAATGTTCCTGTCAGCTTGTTCTGGTCGCTCAGCCAGCGCAGATGGGCTGCCACCTTTCGCACATCCTCGGCATTCAACTTTTCCGGGAACCATTTCTGAACATGGAGGTGCGCCCGCAAGCCTTCTTCCGATACCGGCCACTTGTAAAACGCGAAAAGCCCACCGAACAATGTCCTAAGCATGGAGGTGCGGTCATGGCCGGCACGTATGTTCTGCGGTCCCACGCGATACTGCACCAGCGGTGCATCGATATTCCCAACCCGTGTCACACGGAGCAAACGCGCTTGGAACCACCAGTCCTCGCCATAGCGTGGCCAGTCATCCAGGAAGCGCACCCCATGCTCCACGAGCACGCTCCGTCGGTAGATGCTGGCCGGCTGGAACAAGGGGATCTGGAACAGCACGCCCGAACGACACTCCTCGTCCGTCAGAGAGGCGCGCATGATATCTGTTGTTGACCCCAACACGATCTGATGACCACCACTTGCACCGATGCCAGGGTCCGCATCCATGAAGGCCACCTGCCGGGCCAGTCGATCGGGAAGCATCACATCATCCGCATCCATGCGCACCACATATTCACCCGTGGCCAGGTCCATGGCGCGTTGCGCGGCACCGGCGGGACCCATGTTCCTCTCCAGTTGGACCACGCGCAATCGGGGGTCGTCGAACCGACGCAGGATCTCCATGCTGCCATCGGTGCTCCGGTCATCCACAGCGATCACCTCGAAGTCCTGGAAGGTCTGGGCGAAAATGCTGGCGAAGCTCTCCTCCAGCCATGGTGCCTTGTTATACACCGGGACCACAACACTCACCTTCATCACGGCATCCTTGTCCGACCGGTATTGCTGTGCCGACCGCTGCTGTAAAGATAGCTGACCGACCGGCGCAATGCGAGCTAGGAGCGCCGTTGCAAGTGCTGCCACTTGCGCCTCAGCCGGAACGCCCACCATCCAGGAACATCGACCGCAGCATCCACCTGCGACAGCCACTCACGTTCCTGACCGGACAGAGCCACCTCCTTGACCTGATCGGTCCTCCTGAAAGCCTTCATCATGCGCAGGTCCGATGCGGTATACAGCTCATGATGCCAACGGAGCAGGAACCACCGGACCATACGCTGGACCAGCGGTGCATGGGCCGAGGTGACCGGAAAATCGCGGAGGTCGGGAGTGATCCGATGCCCCAGTTCCAAGACACGTGCCCACTCCTCCGATCCGGTGGCCATGGACAACCGGTGCAACAGGCTGGCGATCTCGTCCAGGAAGCGGTGGTGCACCGTCGTCGTCTTGCTCACCGGATGCAATCGAAAAATGGACAACGGCCGTGGGTCCACCCACACCTCGGCGGTTCCGTGACGGAACATCAGCTGCAGCCAAAGCTCATAGTCCATGACGTAATGAAGCCGCTGCTCCACACCAGGCAGGGCCTTCACCAGGTCCATCCGCATGAAGGTGGATTGCTGGTTGATCCGCGGGTGGATGTAATACCCCTCGGTATCCCCGGGGTCGTCCTGAGCCAGCGCGCGTTCGGTGCCATCGGCCGCCCGCTCGATGCGCACACCGGTGAACACCGTCATGTCCGGATGCGTGGAAAAGGCCTCTCCCACCGCGTGCAGCGATCCGGGCAGCAGCAGGTCATCGCTGTTCAGCCAGCCGAAGACCTGACCTGTGGCCCGCGCCAGGCCCTTGTTGATGGCATCGCTCTGGCCCTTGTCCTTCTCGCAGCACCACCAGGCCAGCTTGTCCGCATACCGCTCGATGATCTCACGCGAGCCATCGGTGCTGCCGCCGTCCACGATGATGTGCTCCAGATCGGGATAGCCCTGGTCGTGCAGGGACCGGATGCACTCCGCCAGGTAAGGGGCCTGCTGATAGCTGGGCGTGATGATGGTGATGCGAGGCAGGTGGGTCCGGTCCATGGGTGGTCAAAGTTCAGGTCACCCCACCGTCCTTGCAAACCTGGCCGTGCAATGACCTGTACACCTCCATCACCTTGTCCAGCATCGGCTCCATGGTGAAGAGCTCCGCCACCCGCTGCATGCCTCTCCGACCCGCGTCGCGTGCCGCATCGGGATGCTCAAGGTAGTGGCGCATGCAGGCGGCCAGTTCGTGGTGTCCACCGCTGAACACCTGTCCTCCGATGCCCGGAGCGATCAGCTCCGGGGTTGCCCCGGAGGCATGACCGATCACAGGGACACCGACCGCCATGGCCTCCACCGTGGTCCTGCCAAAGGCCTCGAACCGGGAGGGGTTGAGCACGCAATCCGCATCGAGGAACAGAGGCATTGCATCAGGAACGAACCCCTTGAGCTCGACCACATCCTGCAGTCCGAGCTCACGGATGCGGTCCTTCACGGCGTCCATCTGGCCATCGCCCACAAAGACCAACCGCGTATCCGGGAACTGCTGATATACTTCGGCGAACGCCTCCAAGGACAAGAGCTGACCCTTGCTGGGATGGAACAGGCCTACCTGGATGAACCGGAACGTTCCATCCCGTCGCTGATGCCGCTCGGCCCGGTCGCGCCAGTGGATCAGCTCCTGAGCCCGGAATGGCGCATCATGGATGCGATGCAATTTGAACGCATCACTCCCCATGGCCGTGCGCAAGGAGGTCGCCACGGCATCGGAAATGGCGATCACCGCATCACTTGAACGAATGGCCCTCCGGAACCGGCGCTCTCCGCCATCGGGGGTCAATCCATAGTGCTCCCGGAACAGCTCACGCACATGCCACACATGGGGCAGCTTGACCTGCTGGGCGACAAGCAGACCGGACAGCATCATGATGCTGTTCGAGTGCACCAGATCGATCCGCAGTTCCCGGCATATCGCGGCCAGAGCAGGCACTCCCTCCTCAAGCTCCTTCAACCGGGCACGGGCAGCCCGCTCCTCGCGGAACACCTGCCTCAGGCGGTGATGGATGCCACCCATGTAGCGGAGTTTCTGCATCCACATGCCAAAGGGCACCACGGAATAAGGGACTTGATGCGCTTCCAGGACCTCCAGGAATGGACCTTCCCCAGGAAGCAGGACATGCGGGCTCACATCATGCCGCTCACGCAGGCCGATCATCAGCTCCAGCAGTGCCCGGTTCGCCCCGAAGAGGTGCGCATAATGGGTGAAATAGGCGACACGCATGGACCTCCTTTGGCTGTGATGACCGGCTCCGGTCCGCCGCCCTTGAGCGCGGGAGGGGCAACCCTTCACGCACCGGACGGATCAGCGGGCCATGGCCGCGCCAAGATCGCGATAGATCCCCATAACGCCATCGACCATGGTCTCCACGGTGAACCGGGTCTCCACCTCGTCCATGCCCCGAAGGCCCGCCCGCCGTGCAGCCTCGCGATCGCCCGCCCAATGGGCCATCCGGGCAGCCAGTTCATCGGCACCTCCATCGTACAGGTCACCGTTCACCCCGGCCGCGATCAGCTCAGGCGTGGCCCCGGACCGGTGCCCGATCACCGGGATGCCGCTGGCCATGGCCTCGGACACGGACCGCCCGAAGGCCTCATGACGGGATGGGCTCAGCACACAGTGCACGGTCCGGAGCAGCGCCAAGGGGTCATCCACAAAACCCGCGAACGTCACGAACTCCTGAAGCCCCAGCTCGGCGACACGATGCCGCACCACCTCCTGCCTGCCCTCCCCGGCAAGCACCAACCGAACATCCGGACGGACCTTCAGCACAAGGGCCAAGGCATCGACGGACTCCAGCTGGGCCTTTCCAGCATGGAACAGCCCCAATTGGGCGAACCGGAAGGGTCCTTCCACGGACCAGCGCAGATCGGCCTGGGCACGCAGCTCCGCCGCACGTTCCCGGGTGACCACCCCATTGTAGATGCGTATGACGTTCCTGCTTCGGCCCATGACCCTCCGCAACGACCTGGAGACCGCATCGGAGGTGGCGATCACCGCCGCGCTGCGCCGCAGGGCACGCGCCAACCGGTGCTCTCCGCCATCCACATGGAAGCCATAATGCTCGCGATACAGCTCACGTACATGCCAGACGTGGGGCACAGAAAGAGCCCGTGCAGCCGCATCGCCCAAGCCGGTGACAATGCTGTTGGAATGCACGATTTCGACGCCCCAGCGCTGGCAGTGTTGCACCACCTCCGGAACGACGCTCCGGACCCGCGCATCCCGTTGTGCCGACTTCCGCTGCTCCGCTATCCATTGGCGCAGGCGGTGATGAGGACCACCCATGTAATACCGCGGCCGCATCCAACTGGGGAATGACACCACCGCATGGTCCACACCGGCCTTGACCAAAGCTTCCTGGAACGGCCCTTCGACCGGCAGTATCACATGCGGCACCACCCCGTGCTGTGCGCGCAGGCCTGCCATCAGGTCCAACAGGGACCGGTTGGCCCCGTACAGGTCGCTGTAGTGGGTGATGAAGGCCACACGCATGGCGCCTACCTTGAGGATGCCGCATGGACGAGCACCCCATGCAGGGCCTCGATGGAGCGTTCCACCCGGTGCTGGGCCTCCACACGGGCACGGCCGGCGCGGCCCATTCGACCCGCCAGTTCCGGATCGTCCACCAAGGTCAACAGATGTGCCGCCATGGCCTCCACATCGTGCTCCGCACACAGCAGTCCCTGCTCGCCGTGGGTCACCACGTCCGCGATACCTGCATGGGCCGTGGCCACCACGGGCACACCGGAGGCCATGGCCTCCAACACGGCGAGCGGCGTGCCTTCGCTGTCGCCATTATCCGCCACCACGCTGTGCTGCACGAATCCCCGGCTGTTGCGGAACAGGTCCGCGATGGCCTCGGGCGTGAGCACGCCCGGCAGGTGCACCTGCTGCTCCAGACCGAGTGCTTTCACGAGCCGCGCACAGCTCTCCCACAGCACGCCGGTGCCCACCAGGGTGAGCCGCGCATCCGGACGCTTGGCGAGCATGCGTCGAAAGGCCTCCAGCGTCAGATGCGGCGCCTTCTTGTTCACGAAACGGCCCACGGCGAGGAAATGTGGCGGGGCCTCCGCAGGACGGCCTGAGGAGAAGCGCTCCACGTCCACCCCGTAGCAGTTGTAAACGACCTTGTCACGCGGAGCGCCAAGCTTCAAAAGCTGCTGCTCCATGGCGCGGCTCACCACCACCAGCGCTTTGGCCCGGGAGAAGATGCGCTGGTAGCCGCCCTTCGCCGCGATGACATCGGTACGGTGGGCATCAAAACCGTGGAAGTGCACCACCAAGGCACAACCCGCACGGCGGCAGGCGTCCACCATCGCCTCGCCCGTATCGCCGTACTCGGCCAGCACCACTTCAACACGATCGCGACGAAGCACCTGGGCCACGCGGCGCTCCACCAGACCTTCCACCGTGGTGCCCCGGGCCACCGCCTCGGCCATGTCCAGCATGCGGCCACTGCGGCCACCCCGCAGCAGGCGCGGACCGTTCATCACCTGGCGCGGCAGATTGCCATCCACCAATACCCGCACCACGCCCGGCAGACGGTCGATGTGGGCAGCGACGAAGGTCTCGCTGTAACCATCGGCCCGGGGGGTGACAATGGCGATACGCGGACGGGTTATGGACATGTGCTGCAAAGTACCACTCCAGGTCGGTCCTGTTGATCACTC
>Ga0315900_10004759_pt1 | contig 18976 bp, 18 predicted proteins | sample LakEriMetagenome_FD_203521 | JGI IMG/M metagenome (GOLD analysis project Ga0315900, IMG submission 203521) | Freshwater fungal communities from buoy surface, Lake Erie, Ohio, United States - Buoy 12 MA114 | ecosystem: Environmental > Aquatic > Freshwater > Lake > Lake biofilm | place: USA: Lake...
ACAAGGCGGTGCAGGGTTCTTCGTCGGCGGGGCATGGTGGTGTGTTGGTTGTTCATGGGCGCAAAGGGAACACCGCCACATCAGGGCATTAACACCAGCAGATCAACATTGCCGCACGGCCGCGAGAAATAAGATGCACCATACCGCAGGTTAACGATCGCGGTCGGGCGGTGCCGATCGTTCGCAGAAGTGCCGGCCCGTGCTCAGTGGTCCGGGTCAGTGCGGGGCGCCCCGGTGTGCACGGCACCTAATTCCCTTCTGCTCCAGTCCCGAGCGGGGTCTTCGGGGTCCAGGCCAGGTCTTCCGAAGTAGACCCTGCTGCGGTACAGCGCTGGAGCGCACCACCCGCTTTGTGCAGGCCCGCTGGTGGAATTGCCGCACCGGCACCGTGCGCTACCGCGTGAACGATGCGCTGGACGAACACCGCTCCGGCGGCCTGGTGCTGGACCAACCACGCCTGCAGCAACTGGTGGACCGGTGTGCCGAGGTGGCGTAGGGGACGCTCAAGACATTGCTTCTTTGCAGGCTTCGGGCAGGGTCCGCTGCGCGAGACCCTGCGGCGGTAAAGGAGACCCAGGACGGGACCCAGGCGCAAGGGGGCGCTTTTAGGAGACGCTGCTGGGGCTTAAGGTTCAATCGCTCCCCTTGCCTTTCAGCGCCAACACCAGGCGCACAACACGACAGTTCGTGCGCATCCGATCTGCTGTGGCTCGTGCCAGAAGTTTGCCATCACTGGACTCGGCCAAACTTCCCATATGGGCGTTCAGTGCGGTCATACAAGGCGATGTCTCCTCCAGGTTCTTCCTTTCCAGGGCTTCAATTGTAGCGCTCATGCTCGCGTACTTCTCTTCGATCTTGGCCTTTTGCACCTCTCGTTCAGCATCTGTCATGGCCACCATTTGTTCATGGTCATCCAGTATCGACTCGAATTCGGCCTCACCCAATTCGGTTGCCATAATACCCGACATGCACGCACATACCTCACGCGCCAAACTATCCGCCTTTGCCTCCATGGGGTCTGAACTTGTGGATATGCTGGCCGAAGCGGTGTACCACTTGTCATCCGGCGATGAAGCACAGCTGAAAAGCAACTTGGCCAATACGAGCAGGACGAGCGTGGTGCGGAACATGTGACGTTGGTATTTGAATGGAAGGTAAGGAACCGACTTGACCCTGAACAGCCATGCCCCTAGCAGCCGGCAGAACTCCGTTGGAAGGGCTTGTGGTGGTTGCCTAACTGAGCAGCAGCCACAGCACCGCGCCGCCCAGCACCACGCCGGGCACCAGGCAGCCTACGGTGGTGCGGTTGTATACCCTGTTGTAGGCCGCTTTCTTCGGGTTGGTCACCCAACCCCAGCCGCGCGGGGCCTTCAGGCCAAGGTTGTGGCGCACGTAACGCTTAACGCTGGTGCGCGCCGCGATGCGTTTCTTCAGGGAGGGTGTGCGGAGACCGAATTTCATACGTTGATCGAGTGGGATGTCATTCTTCACGGGACGGGGTGATCAAACCCTCTGACTCGATCCACGATCTGAGCACAGCCTCGGCAGCAAGCGATGAATTTCCTGAACGTCCCCAACTGAGGATGAACTGTACCAATGTCGTCACAGAGTCCAACCAAAGTGTTCTTTCCCTCCTTTCGGGACTCCATGACCTCACCACTTCAAGGAACCCATCACGGTACGCGTCATACATCTTCTTATCGCCATACATGATCAAGATGTACTCAGCCATGTGCAGCTTCGATCGGAGAGAACGTACATGTTGGATGTACAATAGAATAACTAGCAAGACGACAAGGACCCAAGGTGTCATGATGATTATGGATTTAGGTCTCGGACTATTGGCCAATTAGCCTTTGCATGATGGACTCGGCCAACGTTAACCCGATGCTGCTGTTATCAGATTCGGTAGTGTTGTGCAGAGTTCGGCTTGTGTGTATTTGTCAACCTACGTAAGACTATGGTAATGATGGTCGCGATAAGGATCGGCGGCCACTGCTTGGACCAAGCCGACCAAATGCCACTCGGTATGAGGAGTAAGATCTCTATCCAAGTGACTACACGGAACACACCCCTGAAAGCCCGTTGAGCAAAAATGCCAACGACACCCATGCTTACTTGATAGAAGCAGATGACATACAAGAAGATCAAGAGTACTATTGCCATGTCAGTAGAGCATGTTATCTGTCGAGTAAAGAATGTGCCTTTAGAGCATTTCAGACATTCTTCTATCGACCTTGTTGATCAATTCACCTTTTTGGCCAAAGCAAAGCGCCGCTCAGGGCTGTAGAGCCCCAGCTCGCCTGACTTCTCAATGACGTAGTACTCGCCGTTCGGATCCAGCTCAACGGGATCCAACCGCGTCACCCCTTGCTTCACTGTGCGCGCTACTTCCCTATCCATGATCACGCCCACATCTGAAGAGATCCGCAGGAACAACTTATGATCCTTCTCCAACAACATAAAGCCCATCCGGGTCATTTGCTGCTCATACCAGTGGCCAAGGACCTTGGCACTCGCCAGAGAGTCTTTCACCGCATCCGCAGAAGGTTTGGCGGTTGCTGCGTCCCTTTCCGCAGCAGTGATCCCCATGATCTCCACCTTTAGCTCTGGTGTGAAGTGGGATGTTGCCCAAGCACCCTTATTCCGTTCCATGCCGGGCAACATGTAGAAAATATAGGTGCGATCATAGCCGTCGTACTCCTCCTTCAATCCCTTGGCAATGAGCTCTAGGTCCGCCTCGCTCACTTCCGAAGGCAGTTCCACGTAGAGGGACATCTTACCGAAATCACCGGGTTCGGCCGAGAGCAACTTGTAAGCAGGGGTAGTGCTGGAGCCTGCGCCGCAAGCCATCATTAGCACCGTTGCGAGGATCAGTAAGATCGGCTTCATCGTCTTCTTGGTTTATGTTCTGTTCTACTCTTATCCCCACCCCTCCGCCAGCACCTCCGCCTGCCTGATCACCAAGGCAACGGCATCGTCCTGACCCTCGGGTGGGTACTTGTACTTCTTCAGGAGGCGTTTGATCATCAGGCGCATGGCCGCGCGGACGCTCTCGCGGTACTGCCAGTCCACCGTGGTGCTGGCGCGCATCTTCTCGGCCAGTTCCATCGCGAGGCTCTTCAGCGTCTGGTCGCCCATGGCGCGGAGCACCTCGGGCTTTGCGGCGAGGGCGTCGTAGAAGGCCACCTCTTCCGTGCTGAGGCCAAGGTCCTTGTGGCGGGCCAGGTTCTCCTTGAAGTCCTTCGCCATCGCGATCATCTCCTCGATCACCTGGGCGGTCTCGATCGCGCGGTTATGGTAGCGGCGCAGGCTTTCCATCAGGCGGTCGGTGTAGGTACGTTCCTGCACCACGTTCGTGCGGGTATGGGCCTTGATCTCGTCGCGCAACAGGCGGGCCAATAGCTCCACGGCGAAGTTGCGCTCCTTCATCTGGCGCACATCCTCCAGGAACTCTTCGCTCAGCAGGCCGATGTTCGGCTTGTCCAGCCCGGCCAGGGCGAACACATCGGAGACGCCCTCGGCCACCACGGCATTGTCCAGGATGTGCTTCAGCAGGCTGTTCTTCTGGTCCTCGCTCAGGCGCTTGGTCACCAGCGTGTTCTTGATGATCACCGCCTTCAGCGCGTTGAAGAAGGCGATCTCCTTCGCCAGCGGCTCCACCTCGTCCATGTTGCAGCAGAAGGTGTAGGCCACGTTCACGGCGGCCATCTCATCAAGGAAGTGCTTCTTGCGGTCCTCGTCGGCCAGCAGGTGGTTCACGGCGGGCACCAGCAGCGGCAGCGGCTTGGTGGCATAGGCACTGTAGTCGAAGCCGCGGAACAGGTCGCGCACCACGCCGAGCTTGCCGAGCAACTTCTTGTAGGCCTCCTGTACTTGCTCGGCGGGATTGCCCTTGCCCTTGCTGTCCGTGTATTCCTTGATGGCCTTCTTCAACTCGCCCGCGATGCCGATGTAGTCCACCACCAGGCCGCCGGGCTTGTCCTTGAACACGCGGTTCACGCGGGCGATGGCCTGCATCAGGTTGCTGTCGTGCATCGGCTTGTCCACATACATCGTGTGGCAGCAGGGCACGTCGAAGCCGGTGAGCCACATATCGCGCACGATCACCAGCTTCAGCGGGTCGTCCGGTTTCTTGAAGCGCTGCTCCAGCCGCTTGCGCTGCTGTTTGGTGTAGAGGTGTGCTTGCAGCTCAGCGCCGTCCATGGCGTTGCCGGTCATCACCACGCGCAGCGCGCCGTCCTCCGCACTATAGCCGTTGGTGCTCGTGCCTGCCCATTCAGGCCGCAGCTTGATCAGTTCCTTGAACAGGTCCGCGCAGATCTGGCGGCTCATGCACACGATCATCGCCTTGCCGGGCAGATTGGCCGTGCGCGTTTCGAAGTGCTTCACCAGGTCGGCGGCCACTTGTTCCAGGCGCGGCTTGGCGCCCACCAGCTTCGTCAGTTCGGCCCACTTGCTCTTGGTCTTCTCGCGCAGCACCACGCTCTCCTCGTCCTCCACCACGTCGTCCACTTCGGCGTTCAGCTTTTCGATGGCGGCGGCGTTCACATCCAGTTTGGCCAGGCGGCTCTCGTAAAGGATGGGCACCGTGGCCTTGTCGTTCACGGCATCCTGGATGTCGTAGATGCTCACGTAATCCCCGAAGACCTTGCGCGTGTCCTTGTCCTTACCGCTGATGGGCGTGCCGGTGAAACCGATGAAGCTGGCGTTGGGCAGCGCGTCGCGCATGTACTTGCTGAAGCCGAAGACGTATTCGCCGGTCTTCTCGTTCAGTCGACCCTTACTGCCGTACTGGCTGCGGTGCGCCTCGTCGCTGATCACCACCACGTTGGTGCGCTCGCAAAGCACGGGGTGCCTTGTCTCGCCTTTCTGCAGCCCGAACTTCTGCACCGTGGTGAAGATGATGCCGCCGCTCTGGCGTTCGGCGAGCATCGCGCGCAGCTCGTCACGGCTGTCCGCCTGCAACGGCGTTTGCTTCAGCAGGTCCTTGGCGCTGCTGAACTGCTGGAAGAGCTGGCCGTCCAGGTCGTTGCGGTCGGTGACGACCACCAGCGTGGGGTTCTGCATTTCGCGCTGCTGCAACAGCTTGCCCGCGTAGCACACCATGCTGATGCTCTTGCCGCTGCCCTGCGTGTGCCAGAACACCCCGGCCTTGCGGCTGCCGGGTTCGACCTCTTTGCCGTAGGTGGCGCGCGGCTCGCCCACCATGCCGGGTTTGTTCGTATCGGCGCTGGCGATCACCGTGGCCCGCACGGCCTCGCGCACGCCGTGGAACTGGTGGTAGCCCGCGATCTTCTTGATCAGCCGGTCGTCCGCGTTCTCGAAGAGCACGAAATAGCGCAGGTAGTCCAGCAGCAGCTCGCGGTCGAAGAAGCCGCGCACCACCTTTTCCAGTTCGAACTCCAGCGCAGGGTTGTCGTCCTCGTGCTTGATGGCGCGCCACGGCAGGAACCATTCCGGCGTGCCAGTGATGGAGCCCACGCGGGCGTGGAAGCCATCGCTCACTACAAGCGCGGTGTTGAACACGAACAGCGGCTCGATCTGCTCCTTGTAGGTCTGCAGTTGCGTGTAGGCATCCCAGATCTCCGCGTTCTCGTCGGCGGGGTTCTTCAGCTCGATCACACCCAGCGGCAGGCCGTTCACGAAGAGGATCAGGTCCGGCCTTCGCGGTTGCTTGGTACCAGAGATGGTGAACTGGTTGACGACGAGGAAATCGTTCTTTCCCAGGTCATCGAAATCGATGAGGCGGGCGTGGTCGTGCTTCTTCCCCTTGTCGGTGTTCCAATCCACCGGCACGCCGTCGATCAGGTGGCGTTGGAACTGCTGGTTGTTACGCACCAGGGTGGGGTGTACCGGCGAGGTGGCCGTGTGTGCGGCGGCCTCCAAGGCCTCGGGCGGCAGTTGTGGATTGATGCGGCGTAGCGCGGCCAGCAGGCGGCCTTTCAGCACCACCTCGTTGTAGCTCGTGCGCTCCGGCGCGGTGCCATCGGGTGCGATGTCCGGGCCGTGGGCCACGCTCCAGCCCCCATCCTGGAACCAGGTGAGGGCGAGTTGCTCGAGCTGGTCTTCGGTGATCATAGGCGCGTATAACCTAATCACTACCCATGAGGCAGAGATCTGTTAGCGTTCGACCGAGGCTTATCCGTGCTCTGGTACATCTGCCAGCTTGGCGAATTCCTTTTCGCTGGTGGCAGTATCCCGCAGATTCACCACGCGAGAGATCGATTCCAGAACTTCCAGTGCCTTCCGCACATCGGCGTTGTCCAACTGCTCCTCGGTCGCATAGACCAATACGCCAGTGTCTTCCTCCTTGATCTGGCCAGCACGGATCACATGCTCGAAGCTGTATGCGACCGCACGATACGTATTCCGCAGGGCCGGTTTCGTTTTCGGCAAGGACATACGCTGATACAACTTGATAGGCGATCCGTTGGCGAGCGCATCTGAGAAGACGAGTTCCTCCATAACCCCATTCACGGGGCATGGCACCATGTAATTCGGCTTGAAGTTCTTGTGTTGCCGTATGTTGAATCGATTGAGCAGCTCTTCAACGATCTCATCCAGAGTGGGGTCGCGTGGGTCTTCCGGTGCGTTGGGTTTGACCAATTGCTGGAAGAGTTGCTCGGCTACGAACGGCAGGTCCTCCTCACCGATCGGATCCATGACCTCCCCTGCTTCAGCTAGAACAAAGTTGCCTTTGCCAGACTCGATGATCGCGTTCAGGAATGCAGGTGAAACCACAGGCACGATATCACCGCTCCTTGGTGCCTTGAAGTTATCGCCACCTACGGCATCACGCCAGTAACGAACCCATTGCTTGTAGGCACTTGGGGAACTTACCCAAACGGGGATCTGGCGACCATCCACTTCGCCGGGACGGTCAGCGAATTCTCCTAGAAAGCGGGCTTCCACTCCGAAGGGAGAAAGGACCAGCACCCCTATGTTACGCGGCTCAAACCGCTGCATATCAGCGATATACTTGGCCAGTATGTACTTCGTGGTGCTCATGGAAAAAGTCGCCAGTTGGTGATTGACTTGAACTCGTTTTGATGGGTCTTGATAAGCACCTCTAAGTTATCACGTCTATGCTTCAAGAAACGAATGCAGACGTCAGATTCTTGCTTCGAGAGGCCATAGTCTTCGGCCTCGCGAACTACACTTTCGATGTAGAAGTCCGGAGTTTGCTTGATGCGACCCATCCAATCGCCGAAGTGGTCATCACTGCTAACCACATCCACCAGGCAATGCCTGTGCGTACCCGACTTGGTCGGGTCATTGGGGTCAACAGAAATGCCCAAACGGTCCATCAGTGCCGTCAGCCGTGCCTCTCCCTGCCCAGCTACATAACCGCAGATGGCATGACTGTGGTCAAAGATGTTCATGAGCGGAGGTTTGGTGCTGGTGTCCATTTGAAAGTTGCTCACATGGCGGTCGCAATTAGCAACCCATATGTCGAAGAGCAGTAGTCCGGTGCTTAGGTGGGGCAGTTCCTTGTAGCAGCGCACGGGGTCCACGGGTGGCAAGGTGTTCCCGTTCAGGTCGAATGAAAGACAGGCGAACCAGGGGGGATTGGCCCCGTCGGCTACCAAGGCGGTCGGGGGGACCGGCAAACGAATGAACCGTGCAAGTTCCGCGCAGATCAGTTCGTTCGGGATGCAATACGGAACCGCTGCATTGTTCTTGGCGAAAGCATTGAGTGTAGCGTGATAGGTGCCCGCAACACCGACTCCGACCTGCTTGCCCAATGCGTTTAGTCTGAATATCCGTTGTGGCATGATCTGCTCTTTCTAGTTAGTGTCCGTTATGGTTCTGGGAATTGCACGGGGCGAGTTGCAAGGTCGCGCTTCAGAGGCATTCCAGGATCCGTTGCACGTGCTCCTTATAGCGCCCCACATAAGGTCGCTTGGTAACTACGATGCGCGTGGCCCCGAACTGCTCCACACTTTGCACCGGACTATCCTCGGGACGAGCCACTTCGGTGGTCCGTAAACCGGTGCGAAAATGCGCCCACCACTCATCGTTGGTAAGCACCAGGCAATAGGTGGGTTTCAACTCCTGTAGTTCCAGCTCCACCAGCCGCACGCACTCCGGGCGCTGCAACACGCAATCCTCGTCGCTTGGGTTCGGGTGCCACTTGCCCTTCTGCGGCGCGATCTTGTACAGGTTGCTCCACACAACGCGCTCAGCCCAGCTCCAGTCATTGGGTGCAAGGGCGAACTTCTGTTGCATGAAGTACGTGGTGACCTGCCAGAAGAAGGAGCGGCTGGGTGAGTAGTCGCCATAGCGGTCCACATGCGCCTTGCGCCGGTCGGCGTGTTCATCGGCGACGTACTTGCTCCACATCAGGTTCACCCAGTCCAAAGGCGTGTGTGGGTTCCCGGGATCGTTGGAATAGTCGCGGCTCTCTTGCATATGGCCCGCCGGTAGGGGTTGGCGATAGTCCAATTCGGGTAGCCAGCCGCCTACGGCTTGGCCATATACGAGCAGGTCCACGGGCTTGTCCTTGGGAACGCCGATACTCGGATAGAAGTCCGTGTAGAAGTGGTGTTGACCGTAAGTATCGCGCCGACGTTTCTGAAAGGCGTGCAGGTGGGCCTGATAGAGCTCGTCGTAAACTGATGAAAGAGTGTGGCGCATGCGCTGGTCCCGGTAGGTTCACTCAACGCTCCCGATCAAAGGCACACCAAGGCTGAAGCCGATACTATGCTCACCGTTCAACCAACGTACTTGCGGTTCTATGTTCACCTTGGGATCGCCTTCCTCGTCCTTGAGTGACAAAGGCAGGCCGAGGCTCCAAATGGTAGGTGTATACTCATTGCCGTCCGTGGGGAGGTACTGTTGAACAGATAACCTGAAGCGCAACCATGGGGCGCAACCGAACGGTCCTCCTACAACGCCCACTTCAAATGCGGGTGAAATGAACGTGTTGTAGTCCTTCACCACATACACATCCTCGCTGTTCACCATGGCCACCTGGGTGGTATCGTTCCCGGGGCGGCTGAGCAAGGATTGGAAAGGTGTGGTCTCCAACTCTTGCGCCAGTGCGGAATTATTGTTGATCGCCGAGAAGCCTACGGAGAAAAGAATGCTTTGGCCCTTCGCCCACTTCTTGGCCATTACATACTGCACCGTGAACGTGAACGGGAGCGTACTCCGTTCAACGCTGTTCGCTTGGGTGGCGCTGTCTGCGGTCTGGATGGTTGACTGCGAGACAGGACAGTAGGCTTCCGCATTTACCCACCAGTTCCACATACTGCCGTACAATGGCTTGTCCTCAATGGCCCCCGAAAGTTTTTCGGTCAGTTCGTCAGCCAGTTCCTCTGCCTTAGCCTCATAGTCCTTCTTTCTCTCCTCCAGGTCCTCCAGGCTCTTCACCTCACGGTGCTTACGGTCGTCCGCGATCCAATCCTCCAAATCCTCACTTTGCATGCCCGCGTGATAGACACCCAAGCGCCGTACCTGTGCCGTATTCACCTTCCTATACCCCAAGGCCGTGTTGCCGAAGAAGGTGAACTTGACAGAGAGCCCTAGATCCTCCTGCAGTCCTTTGCCTTCCTTTGCCACTGGCGCAAACCCTTCACTCACGTTGGCCTTGGCGCCGAAGGACCAGAGGGCCTTTAATTGCTTATCGGATCGCTCCACCGGCAGGGTGTAACCTAGGGAAATCCGGCCATCGGCGTTGTCCAGCGCGAAGTAGGCCTTGCTTGGTGTGGCATCCGCAGCGCCGAAGAAATAGGACGACACGAAGCGGTTACCCAACTGGTTATACACTGGCCAGCTAACAAACATGCTCTTGCCGCTCTTCGTCGCCACGTCGAGGATCGGCTTTGCAAAAGCTCTCAGATCAATATCCTGCTGCCGCAAAGAATCCTCATACTGGGCATTGAGCCTTGCTGAAGAGCCGATCATGATGGCGATGGTGAGGAGGGCCTGATGACGCATGATGGTGGTTGTTAGGGGTGTTCGATGGTGCACTGCATGAACGTGAGCAAGCTGGCGTCCTTGGCTTTCATGGAGCTGGTTGCACTTCTGGCGTAGTTCCTTTCGACACCGCCGGTTCCTCTTCTACAATCTGATCCTTGTTGTCTGATTCATACTCTAGGCCGGTCAACTCTGACCGCAAGTAGTCATCGTCAAGAAGCTTTAGGAAGAGTTCCTGCGCGACGATCGTATCAAGCCTCAACCGCTTGCCATCATCAGAGAGCTTGAACTTGTTCTTCAGTTTGTGGTTCTTCTGAGCAAAGTCGAAAATGCTCTGCGCCGACTTCTTCAGAACGATGGTCGCGGCCTTTGCCTTGACCAATTTCTTTGCGGCAGGTAGCCGTCCCTTAATGAGCTTCTCTAGTGGGGCGAGATCCAAGATCAGACCCGCGCTGGCTATGAGAGTGAGTTTGGTTGCAGCCTCCTTGTACACGATGTCATGGAAGCCGAAGAACTGCTCCAGGGTCTTCACGCTGCATACGTAGATATCATCTTCGACTAGGATGAACTCGAACTTGTCGTTCACCTTCAGGAGATCCTGATCGAACTGCACGAACCGTTTGTCGTCTTTGAAGTAGCCGAGGAAGGTCGAATCCTGCTTGATCACGCTGATCGAGTGGCGCTTCTTATAGATGACCACTTCTTGTCCATTCCCACCGAGAACAAAGACCATTGCAACAACACTGGCTATTGGGTGCTTCTTGAACGAGAACTCATCCTGTTCCCGGCTGGCTTTGATTGTTCGCAAAGCATCAAGGTCCCAAGGCATATCACCATGGTCGTACTTGTAGACCGTGTTCTTCCGGTCATCAGCAGCGCTCAAAGGTGCAACCCGCAGACTGGTGTTAGTCAGGAACTTCACCTTGATTTCATCCTGTAAAGCTTTACATATCTCTTTGCCAGCATCGTCGTCGATATCAACCGCCCGGATCAAGTGCTTCTGCTCATGGTCGATGAGAAAGTACATCTCCACGCCAACCTTGGCATTGGGTGCAGTCACCGCCTGGAGCTTGGCTAGCAGCTCTTCCTTAGTCATGCTTTCTTAGCGAAGTAGATATTCTCGTCAATGAGCCGATACTTGATCGAATCACCCTTGACGAGCTTTTCCCGTGTGATCACTACGATGCCTTCCTCACCGGTCAGGTCCACCTTGTAGATGCGGAACCGAAGCACGGCAAGGGTTGGGTTCGTGTAGAACATGTTCGCCGTGACGTAGATCCAACCCATCAAGAGCATGACCAGTACGAGCATCAGACCATTCCGCTTCTCATAGAGATGGAAGTCGAGGTCGAAGCAGACAAGCGGAACCACGTAGGTGATCAGGAACGACAGCGTCTCGAAATTCAAGTTCTCGATCTTCTGTATCTGCTGTGGGTTCTTCTTCGCGGCCTTGACCACCCTGTATTTGAAGTTCCGATAGATCAATACGCCCGCGATCATCCCGGCCACGCAGAAGGCGGGAATGATGTTCTCCTTGAACAGCTTCGACCAACCCAAGAAGTGGCAGTCCGGTCCATAGCACGTGGGCACCTGAACATTATTCACGAATAGCAGCGCGAAGAGGATGAACAACGACAGCACATAGAGCTGAAGCTTCAAGCCCGTTGCACTGTTCATGACACAACGCTTTGTTTCACCCTCACCTCCCCCCGCATCAGCTTCGGCAGCAGCGTATCCCGCAGCGCGGCGAGGGTAGTGGTCTCGCGCTGATTGGAAAGAATCTTGGCGAAGAAGGGTGCGACTAACGCGTGGTACTGTTTGAGCAGTGAATCCGGGGGTAGTGCTACTTCAATCTTGGCAAACTTGCTTGTATTCAAGTTGAGCGTTGCTGTACCACCACTGGCAAGCATCTGGAGGTGCTCGTATGCGCCTCTCATGGTCATAAATAGGTAGTAGCGGAACTCTTCACACTTGGGAATGATCGCGTTGATCTGTTGGTTGGTCTGGCTCTCTTCCACTGTCATCGCCACGAGGCCAACCGTCGCAATACAACTCACGCAAATCGCCATGGGAGGTAGCGTCTTCCCTCTCTGGGAGTTCATACCCTCTATCGAAAGCTTGTCCTCAGCGTGAACCACGAAGGTATTCCCATGTAAGTCAGGGATCTTGATGAAAGGCACATCACCACCGTAGTAGGCTGCGACACTTTTGGAGGGTGTCTTGCCACAAACAATCTCACCGAAGAAGGACAATGGTTTCACCCCCCACTCCTCCTTCGCCCCATCCACGAACCACTCCTTGAACACCGCCTGCGCCATGGCCTCCAGCGTGGCGTTCATCCGGCGGTTCAGCTCAATCTTGTCGTCCAGCGCGCCGAGTAATTTGGCGATGCTTTGTTGTTCGCTCAACGGAGGAAGCACTATCCACATCTTCTTCAGATGTGATGGGCCATAATTCAATTGAGCGCTTCCAACAGCAATTGACTCAATCTGCCTTTGGAATAATGTTGAGGATAGAAAATAGCGGAGAAATCGGCGATCTAGTTCGTCGATTTCTGGGCGCATGCGAATCACACTTGTGTTGAGCATGCAGGGCAAATCGTCTTTGTACACTTCTGCTATGCGTCCAATAGTCCCTGAACTGGATACAACATAATCGCCAGCTTCTAAAAGGAAGTGCGTGTACTTCTGATTCACTTCTTCGACGTCGAGGCAAGTCATTGCTTCTCGATCAAGTCGACCATTGACAAGGCATCTAATATTCACGAAGGGTATTCCTTCGTTCCGGTACTGCCAATTCCGTAGTCCAGGGCCTTCCTGAAAGAACACTGCGTGTGGAAATGGCACACCACGCCAATCTTCGGGCAAGCCCTCGAACAACTCCGGGAACAACGGCAACTTATCCACCATAGCCGAGGTCTTTCAAACTAGAAGCTAGCAGAACATCAAGCTTACTTGCTTTGGCTTGATGCGCGGCTAGCTCCTTCACTAGCCGCTGCATTTTCGAATCGAACGATTCTCCATCATCCTCGATAGTCTCCGCACCCACGTACCGCCCCGGCGTGAGCACATGGTCGTGCTTGGCGATCTGATCCAAGGTGGCGCTGAAGCAGAAGCCCGGTTCATCGGTGTATTCCTTCCCACGCTTCCAGTTGTGGAATGCGTCGGTGATGCATGCAATGTCCTCGGCGGTGAAATCGCGGAGGACATTGCCTTTCATAAACCCCAGGTTACGGGCATCGACGAAGAGGACTTCGCCTTTGCGCTCACGGTACTTCTCGACTCCGCTCGAAGTGACAGACTCACGTTTGCTCTTCGTCAGGAACCAGATGCACGCGGGGATCTGGGTGTTGGTGAAGAGTTGCCCCGGCAGCGCCACCATGCACTCCACGAGGTCGGCTTGCAGCAGGGCCTTGCGGATCTCGCCTTCGCCGCCGCTGTTGCTGCTCATGCTGCCGTTGCTGAGCAGCAGTGCCATGCTGCCCTTGGGCGCCAGGTGGTGCAGCATGTGCTGCAGCCACGCGAAGTTGGCGTTGCCCTGCGGCGGTGTGCCATATTGCCAGCGCGGGTCGCCCTCCAGTTTCGCATCCCACCACTCCTTGATGTTGAAGGGCGGGTTGGCCATCACGAAATCGGCGCGCAGGTCGGGGTGCTGGTCGTTGGTGAAGCTGTTGGCGGGCTCCTTGCCGAAGTTGAAGTCGATGCCGCGGATGGCCATGTTCATGGCCGCCAGCCGCCAGGTGGTGGGGTTGCTCTCCTGCCCGTACACGCTGATGTCGCCCAATTTGCCGCCGAAGGCCTCGATGAACTCCTCGCTCTGCACGAAGAAGCCGCCGCTGCCCATGGCGGGATCGTAGATGCGGCCCTTGTAGGGTTCCAGCATGCGCACGATGAGGCTGACGATGCTCTTGGGCGTGTAGTACTGCCCGCCCTTCTTACCCTCGGCCAGCGCGAATTGGCCCAGGAAGTACTCGTACACATGCCCCAGGATGTCCTTGGCGTGCAGCGCCCGCCCTGAGCCCGTCGAAGGGTGGTTGAAAGGGATGGTGGCGATAAGGTCGATGAGGGAGCTGAGGTTGCTCTGCTCGATCTGCAGTTGGGTGTAGGTCTTGTTGAGGACGTTCTTCAGCTTGGGGTTCTCCTTCTCCACGGCGTCCAGCGCATCGTCGATGAGCTTGCCGAGGGAGGTGATCTTGTAGGTGCTCACCTTCCCATTGCGCACTTCGATCTCCGTTCCCGCCGGCAGCTTGGCGCTGTCCTGGATGGTCTTCCACCGCGCGAGGGCGGGCACCCAGAACACGTTCTTCGCGGTGTAGTAGTCGCGCTCTTCGAGCTCGGCGGTGAGGGCGGCTTCGTACTCGCCCGGCTTCTTGTAGTCCGCGGGGTCGAGGAAGAAGTCGCTCTTCTCGTCCTTCAGTTGGGCCAGCACTTCCTGCTGCCGCATCTCGAAGCTGTCGCTGACGTACTTGAGGAAGATGAGGCCGAGCACGGCGTGCTTGTACACGGCGGCATCGAGGCTGGAGCGCAGGCGGTCGGCGGCGGTCCAGAGCTTTTTGTCGAGCTCGGCGAGGAAGGCTTGTTCGTCGGTGGCGCTGGTCATGGGTTCACGGCCTTGGGCCTTGCGGTTTCCAGTCATTTCGGCCTTAGGATCAGGGGCCTCTTGGCCTATTGGCCTTTCCGCTGCGCGGCTTTTGCTGGTCACAGGCTTAATAGGTTCATGGGTCTGAAGGTTACCGGCCACCGGCATTTGGGCCTTTAGGCTATTGGCCTCTGGGCTACTAGGCCTAATGGCCTTTTGGCCTCCGGCCACCTGCGCACCTTCACGGTCGACCCGGCGGGTCGACGCTACAGGTGCGTCCGACGCGGTGGGTGCGGGCCGGGCCCCGTTGCCCACCAACGAAATACTGCCCCCGCGCCCCCGGCCAATGGCCACTTGGCCGCTGGCCACCAGAGCCTGTTTCACCTGTTCGTAGGTGGCCTCGTCCCAGCCCAGCAGTTCGCGGGCCTTGCCGTTGCCCAGGCTGCCGTTGTGGCGCAGCAGGGTCAGTAAGAGGCGTTCATGGTCGTTGTTCACGGGGCTTAAAATAGTACACGTACTTGGTCAAAATGTGTCGTAGCGTGGCGGGTGGTTGGTGGGCGCAAGCTATAGGCCGGAAAGAGGATCGGGATGTGGTAAACACCATAAGGGGACCCTGTGAAAATTCACCATTGCGGAAGTGAGGGAGATGAAGTATGGGCGGAGGGGCAAGTGACAAGTGGCAAGTGACAAGTGCCACGAGGCAATTAGCAGAGCAGCGGCATGGCGGAGGGCTCCCCCCCTGCCCTAACTGACCACCACCACCACGTAGTGCCCCACGAGCTGGGCCTGCACGTGGGTGTCGGGCACGGGTTGCCAGTGGCCGTTGGGGCGGGTGCGGCGGCCGGTGCGGGGGCAGCGGAGGGCGATGTTCAGGTGATGGATGGCCTGGCCGTACCGTGGGGCATCCTCAGCGCCGTGGTGAGCTTATGCCGGTCATCCCCTCCCCGTTGACGACCATCATCGGCTTGATGAGGGAGGTCCCAAAGCCAAAGCAGGGTCTGCCCATGGCGACCCTGCTGGTGTGGTGCGGTAATGGAACCTGCGGGATGGCGGGCTCAAGCTGCCTTGCCGAAGGCCGGCGGACTGTATGGGCTCTGCGTTTTGGTGCCCACCGCGCAGACCCGGAAGGTCTCTTGCACATATGGGGCAAAGCCATCGAGGATGAGCTGCGGTCTGGAGGTGAGGCGCACGCGCTCCCATTGCTCGGGTTCGCCGTGGGCATGCAGGGCGCGTTCCACCTGGTAGATCAGCGCACCGGGCACGCGCTCCCAGTGCAGCTTCAGCTGTCCGGGGAAGGCGGTGGGGCGCACCTGGAGCTGCTCCGGTCGGTTCAGTGAACTGATGGGCTCTGCGCGTTTCACGAGTTCGAAGCCGGAACCCGCGAGCTTGAGCGTATCGCCCAGGCAGGTGCTGTTCACATACCCGGCCAGGCGGGTCAGGTATTCGTTCATGCGCTGCACGGCGCTGTCCCTGCGCGCAATGGCCCTGCGGCCACGGTCCAACGCGGCCAGGTTGGCCTCTTTCAGCTCGATATAGGCCGCATGGAACTGGGCCATGGATGGGGACGGGCTCGGGAAGTCGGGGTTCCCGTTCATGTGGTTGTACACGATGGCTGCACGAGTGGCCTTCTCCAGCGGGTTAAGGCCCCGAAGTCCTGCTTTCACCTTGTTCATGTCAACATGCGTTGGTGGCCTTCCTACGCGATAGGCCTGCGCAGGGTTGCACGTGCGATCTGGCTGTAAGCTGATGCGCACGCCGACCAGGCCACTGCAGTGGGGGTTTGGGTAGGCGCACGACCGGGACCTGCCACTGCGACCTGCCTTTGCGCCATTGCATGCTTGAGCCTTGCTTATGCAAGTCCGCCACATCCCCCTGCACGGGTCCGTGGCACGTCCGCATTGATCGGCGTTGCACGCGCACCACACACGTGCACCAATGCCGCACAGGGCCTTGCACTTGCCCTCTGGGAGCCTGCAGGCTCCGAGCCACCTCGTGCCGTTGCCCTTTGCCGTTACGCAAGCGCGTTGGTGTTCCTTGCACCTGCAAAGGCAGGCCGTGCAGGTGCGTTCGTGTGAGCGGTGACCGCAGAAAAAGACCATGCGCCTGCTGCGGACCGTCTTGCGGCTGCACGACCTGCTCGCGGCCCTTTGAACGTGGTCATCGTGGACCCGGACCGTATGACCAGAACGGTCCGCGCTGCCATTTGACCGCCTCATCATCAGCTACTTTATCCCTTCAGTCATTCGTCCTCACCCCGCTCACCTCGCCACGGAGCGTGTCGAACAGCACGGTGGTCTGGAACAGCCACATGCTGGCGGGAAATGCTTCGACCGGTAATGAACCTGCCTACCGGCAGGCGGGCGCCGATGAACGGCAATAGGACATGCCATTCGCGCCTTCAGAAAGGTCCGTTCATTTCCGTTCATCCCCGTCCATTCACGGTTCCTTCCCTACCTCAGCAGGCTCTTCCGAGGAACGAGGAGACCCAGCTGAACGGGGGCGCAGGGTCCCTTTCAGGAGACCCTGCTGCGGTTTAGGATGTGCCGCAGGAAATCAAGCAGCGAGGGCGACATACTGGATCTCCTGGAGGATGTATTTGCCGATGAACGGGTTCAGCGCTTCGGGCGTGACCAGTTCCACCTTGCGGCCCACCAATTGCTCCAGCGTTCGGGCAAGTCCGACCAGGTTCTTGAGTGTTTTTTGGACGGTACCGAACTCCACGTACAGGTCAACATCACTCTTCTCCGTAGCGGTATCGCGCACAAAGGACCCGAAAAGCCCCAGCCGTTCCACCCCGAACGAACGGATCAGCGCCGCATGCGCCTCCAGGGTGCGCAATAGTTCTGTACGGTCGTTCACCACGGGCATGAGGCTAAGGTAAGCAGCCATCCGCCAAAGGGGAAGCGCACTTATCCGGTCAGTCATTCGTCCTCACCCCGCTCACCTCGCCACGGAGCGTATCGAACAACACGGTGGTCTGGAACAGCCAGGGCCCGCCCAGGCCCCAAGGGCCGGTACGGAGCCCAAGGTCCACCACGTAGCTCAGGGCATGACCGCTGGTATCCGAGGCATCCGGTGGACCGAGCAGCTCGAGCACCTGTGCTTTCCGCAGGCCGGTGAGGCGCGCACTATGCTCCAGGTCGTTGGCCATGGCCCCGCGCACGCGGCGGTCGCCCGCCTGCCAGGCCATGGGCTCGAACGCGCGCGCTCCCTGCCGATCGCGCTTGCCGATGGCTCCGCTGAGGTACGCCACGAAAAAGGCCGCACCGATCCCCAGGATCCATGCGGCCAGGTTCTTTCGCATGCGGGTGCTCACTCCTTCATGAAGCGGGCCATCACCTCCTGGGTAACGCCCGTGGTGCTGAAGCCGCCATCGTGGAAGAGGTTCTGCATGGTGACGAAGCGGGTGAGGTCGCTGAAGAGGGTGATGCAGTAGTTGGCGCAGTCCTCGGCCGGGGCGTTGCCCAGGGGGCTCATTTCCTGTGCGAAGCCGAAGAAGCCATCGAAACCCTTTACGCCGGAGCCGGCGGTGGTCCAGGTGGGGCTTTGGCTCACGGTGTTCACGCGCACGCGCTTCTCCTTGCCGAGGCGGTAGCCCCAGCTGCGGGTGATGGACTCCAGCAGGGCCTTGGCATCGGCCATGTCGCCATAATCGGGGAACACGCGTTGGGCGGCGATGTAGCTGAGGGCCACCACCGAGGCGCCGTCGGCCAGGGCATTGCCTTTGTGGGCGGCCTGCAGCATGCGGTGCAGGCTGATGGCGCTGACGTCCAGGGTCTGCTTGTACCACTCGTAGTTGAGGTCGCTGTAGGCGCGGCCCTTGCGCACGTTGGGGCTCATGCCGATGGAGTGCAGCACGAAATCCACGGGGCCGCCGAGCTTGGCCGTGGCCTCGGCGAAGAGCTTCTCCAGGTCGGCATCGTTGGTGGCATCGGCGGCAATAACGGCGCTGCCGGTGGTCTCGGCGAGCTTGTTGATCTCGCCCATGCGCATGGCCACCGGGGCGTTGGTGAGCACGAAGGAGGCGCCTTCGGCGTGGGCCAGTTCGGCCACTTTCCAGGCAATGCTCTGATCGTTGAGCGCGCCGGAGATGATGCCTTTCTTCCCTTTAAGCAGTCCGTGGGCCATGTGCGTGGTGTTTGGTGGTGGGCGAAGATAGCGGTCGCCCGAAAAGCGGTCCGGGATCCCCAGCATGGGGCCAAGGCGATTTGTAAGGACCCATCGGTCGGCGTACTTTCCCTTCCCAACCTGCTCCCCAATGCTCCGGAACCTGACCCTTTCGCTCGCCCTATCGGCATTGGCCCTTGGCGCCCACGCCCAGTGCGTGACCACCTTCCCGGTGAACGAGCCCTTTACCAGCGGCACCGTGGGCACGCCCGGCACGCTGCCCACGAACTGGACGAACATCACCGGCGACGACCTGGACTGGTGGGTGGACAACAACGGCACGCCCACGGCGAACACCGGCCCCATT
>Ga0315900_10004761_pt1 | contig 18975 bp, 40 predicted proteins | sample LakEriMetagenome_FD_203521 | JGI IMG/M metagenome (GOLD analysis project Ga0315900, IMG submission 203521) | Freshwater fungal communities from buoy surface, Lake Erie, Ohio, United States - Buoy 12 MA114 | ecosystem: Environmental > Aquatic > Freshwater > Lake > Lake biofilm | place: USA: Lake...
ACCATCGATTGATGGTGCTTTGATTGGCTTGTTATGATTAATGTTTGATTATTTTTTTATATTAAATAAAGAAGGCTGACCTATATTCTTAAATTTATTGTAAGCATTGCTAAATTCATACCCACTTATTTTTATAGGTTGTACACCGCTAATTGAGTTTGGTGTAAAAGGTTGTTTGTAAAATTCTAAATTTGTATTTTTGAAATAATAAACATTGTCTAATGTAAAATTATCTGGTAAATTTTTAAAAAATTTAATTTCAAAGGCTCTTTGTTCTTCAATTGTATTTTCCTTCATTTGTGGCTCACGAGGACTAAAATTTTTAGGTGTCGTGTTTGCTTCTGGTTTCTTTTTATTCTTCATATACAAAGCGTATAAAACACCTAAACCTACTAATCCTATTAATATATTTTTATTACTCATAATCTTATTTTTTAAGCGCTTTGTACGTTAAATACCCACCGACTACCACTAATAATAGCAACAAATTGTTTTTTCGTTTTTGTAAAAACGGCTGTGCCTTTACTTGTGTTTGTGGTTTTACTTCTTCTGGTTGTGGTTTTAAGTCTGGTTTGCCCAAAGGAAATAATTTCGGGTCAATGATTACACCACGATTTTTCATTTCTTCTATAATTTTTTTTGTTTCTGGATTATCCCAGTTTGAACTATAAACCATAGTTAATTCATCAGCGTTCTCAAACATGACTTTATTTTTTAAATTTTTTGTAAGCGAAGTAACCAGCTACTACGGCTAATAATAGCAAAGGTAAATTCTTAGTATAATATCCACCGCCATTGAATAATCTTGAAAGTAAGGGTGTTGATGGTTTCTCTGGTGATGGCGCTTGTCCTACTGGAATTTCTACTCCAATTGGACTATTTAATGCTTCAAAAAAAGGTTTGTCGCCTCGACCACCAGTACTGACTGAAAATTTATTACCATCTTTATCTGTAAAAGTCAAACTTGCGCCTCCAGCGTCAACCGCTGAATTTCCCCAACTTGACCTTGACAACCCTTGTAATATATCTCCTTTTTTTAGGTTTATTGTAACACCTTTGTCGTTAGGCAAAGACTTATCTTCCGTTACTATAAATTTTGTTTGTATTGGAGTGGTTGTTCCTTGATTAGCTTTTAAAAAATCCGCCAATACTTGTGTACCCACTTGCGAAGTAAACCAATTTTTTTTAGGTTCTGTACTCATAATCTTATTTTTTTTATTTACTTAGCTTTATACACTGTAACTCCAGTTTTTGTTTTTGAAGCTACATAAGTTTTACCGTTATATGTAAACGATGATGATTTTTTCTTTTTGGCATCCAACATTGCTTTGAAATACCCATTTACTGCTTTTGCCATACTATTTAATTAAAAATTAGTTTATAAATAATTGTTTTTTAAATCTTTGACATATTTGTCTTTTTTGAATAATCTGAAAATTGTAATTCCATTTTTGTCTATTGATGTATTTAAGTTCCAACCTCCTCTACTACCAAAAGTTCCTACGCTATTTCCAAAGGCATTTCTAACGCCTCCAAACTCAAATTCACCTTTCTTATCGCTTGGAGAATACCTTGTAACCATAAATTTTGGTGGAACAAAATATCTATATGCTACAACACCAGCTATCGCAACTACCGTTGCTGATATACCTATAATAATTTTTTTACTCATTTTAATTTTACTTATAAACTTATACTATTGAAAGTACAAATGTAAATATTTTTATTACAGAAAATAATTTTTGTATTTTGTTTTGTAGAACCAAAAAACTTATTACATTTGTACCAAGAAACTTAAAAACAACAAAAAAAACACCATGAAAAACACAATCAGTAAAACACTTGGTTCTTTAATTTCCGAAAATCTGGATTTGTCTTACTTCTTTAGCATAAATATTGACGAAGAAAAAGCAAGATTATTAGGATTTCAATCCTCAAAAGCCGAAGCTTACATCATGTCAAAAGGATTTGTAAAAATTGATTATTTATATGCTGACAACGATGATATGTTAGAATTTCAATTCGGAAATATTTTTGTAGTCCTAATTATTCAAAGCACTGATGGAAACAACTAAAAAATTTAATGAGTGGCAATTAAGCCTTATTCAAAAAGGCTTAGAATTAGTAAAAGAGCAATTTATTTTTGATATTGCGAAAGCGGAATCCGAAGGGAAAACCCATTTATTTCATCCAAATTTTGTAGACATGACTATTTCTGAAACGCTAGAATTAGCACAATCTTTAACAAAAAAAACTAAGCATGAAAAATTATAGCGAATTAACTGTAAACGACAAAATAAACCTAAAGCAAAGGTTTATTGATATAAACGGTAAAAGGGCGCATTTAAACAAGCCAAACCAATTAAAAACGTTAAACGAGTTGCAAATACACACAATTTTAAATTAGAAATAATGATTATAGCAGTAGATTTTGATGGTACTTGTGTTACACACGAATTCCCACTTATAGGTAGAGAAATTGGCGCTGAAAGGGTGCTTAAATTGTTGGTGGAAAATGGACACCAGCTTATACTTCACACCATGCGTTCCGATATTGAAAACCCTAAATCAAGGGATTACGATATTCACGATAAGGGAGGTAATTACCTTACGGATGCCGTAAATTGGTTTAAGGAAAGGGATATACCGCTTTATGGTATTAACGAGAACCCTACGCAAAAGAATTGGACAACCAGTCCTAAAAGCTATGCCAATTTATATATTGACGATGCTTCATTAGGTTGCCCACTTATTTATGGTGCAGAAAGACCTTATGTTGATTGGGATGCAGTTGAAGAATATTTAACAGTAAGAGGAATTATAGCACGCAATGCCGACTTTTAATTCGGCAGAAGCGACTATTGGCAGTAGTTATTTTGCCAACGGTACTTGGCTAAACAATCGTTTTAATGTTGTTTTAGCCAATGTTAGAAGATAGTTGGCACGTCCACTGCATTGGTTCGATACCAAGTCCATTGGATATGAGGTGTGTCGGTGATTCGGGGGTTCGATTCCCCTCGTGCCAATTTCTTTCTAACTACCTACTATGTCTAAAAAATTAATACATATCTCTACCTTTACGGAGAGATAGGTCTGAAAATTAATAAAAACAAAAAACATGAAAACATTTGATATTGACGAAAACTTTAAAAAAGTTTTGATATTTGAACCAAAACGTATTAAAGAACGAGAAATAACCATGCAAGAAGCTTTTGTAAAGCGCCAAAGAGAAACACTTGGTATAAAGGTTAGTTCGGTTGTATTTCCGCCTAACTTTACTGGTGATTTTAAAGATGAAAACGATGTTTGTGATTGGTTACAAAACAAAGTTTTTTCTACCACACTTGCTCATTACAATTATGCTAAAATGAACCAAGATTTGTAGTTTTTTTATCGCCAATTTAATTCAAAACTTATTTTTAAATTCTAAATTTAGTTTAAAGGTCGTTTGGTTTAGATAATAATGTTAATTTTACTCTTTAAATTAAAGTGCTATGAAATTAGAAAATATACTATATTTATTAGGAGGTGTTGGAATAGTTTATGCTTTGGGCATGAATTCTAAATTCAATAAACAAAACAGAAGCGAAGTCGCAAAACCAAATGAAGTAGTTTCTGAACCAGCAGAAGTTCAAATTAAAGTTGCTAAACCTTCTGACAAAGTTCTACCGCCAGCACCTTACAATCCTACTTCAACAAAGTTTCAAAAAAATGAAACCATTTCCTTTGAAGGATTAACAGAAACAAGTAAACAAATTTTAAATAACGAACCAACATACATTTCTGGAGAATTAATCAGAGGTGTAATGTAATACCAATTTTATCATGACAACGACTAACAAACAAATTTTAATGTATGCTGGAGGCGCAATAGTTGTAGGCGCAGTAGGCTTTTTCGTTTATTCTTTTTTTCAAAAACCAACTTTGCAATTAGGAAACGTTACAATCGGAAATGATGACGAACCAAAAAGCGCTAATAAAGATTGGACTTCATTCTTTAAGCAACAACAAGATATTTTTCCTCAAACAGTAGCTAATCCAAGAGCCAGCATGGGGTTTGATGCTAAATTGTGGAATTCAGTTAAATAATTATTCATACAAAAACAACAAAATTAAGTGCCTTGATGCGCTTTTTTTTGACTCTTTTTATTATATTTGTACCTATAACCTTAACAACAACTTATATGGCTTACCATAGAAACTTAAAAAATGAAATTTTGTCTTTGCGAACTGATGGTGTTTCTTACCGAGAAATTCAAAGACGATTACAATGCTCAAAAAACACAATTAGCTATCACTGTAAAAAACACGATATGGTTGATACTGGAATGAAGCTATACCCAATAACCAAAGAAACTAAACAACAAATTGCCAACTTTTGTAAGGAAAACACTTCTTTGGTGGCAAGCAAACATTTTGGACTTGGTTTATCTACCATAAAAAAATATCGAAAATTTCAAGGATAATCCCTAATGAAAAAAAATAATTCCCTAAAGATATTCAACCTACTTGCCAGAAGGGTTTTCAAAATATCGAAAAAAAGAAAATTAGGTTGGAAATGGAGGGATGCGCAAAAGTGGACTTCTGCTAATCTTTTCAAGCGCTATAAAGGCAAGCCTATTTCTAAAATTCGTTTGACCGATGTAGACAAAGAGGTTGTTGCTATACTTGATTCAACGCCAATGCCTACAACTGGTGTTGGCGCACCAAAAATTGAGGTTTGTACAAGTGTATTTTCCCTAACTGAAAGTGATATTGAGGATGTACCTTTTTATTTATTAGAGGATGTTATTTTTGGTGGAAATGGAAAACTTGGGTTTGACGAAAACCTAAAAATTGCCGTTGAAATAGAAGGTGTAATATCTACTGGAATTATTAAAAAGAGTGATTTGATTAGCGTGAAAAACGTTATAAATGACATGAGAAAGTTTAATTACACTTCTGGTCAAGATGGATTCACAATAATTTTTAAAAGGCTACAAGTGCCTAATACAACCGACACCAACAATCCATGTAACACTTACTTGCTTATTACTACATTAGGTTCAAGCGCTGATGTTGATTCCAATGAGATTAACGTAATGATTGATTCAAAGGATTTAACCCAAGAACAAAAACAAAAAAGGGATAAGCGAAAGGCTGATTTAGAAGCCGAAAAACAAAAAAAGCTTACTAAAAAAGCGGTAAAGCAAAGAGAAAGACCCCAACAAGTAGAGCCGAAAACTAAAGGTGAAGTTGATACACAAAGCGAGAAATACAAAGCTTTACAATTTGCCTTAGAAATGCTTCGTGCCGATGTGAAGGAAGGATTAATTACCAAGAAACAATACCAAGACCGCCAAAAACAAATCTTAGATAAATTTAATTTAGGAGGCGAAATTTAAAATTAACAACACTATGGAACTGGATTTAAAAGAATTTGGCAGAGAGTACAAATCTGTCAAAATGAATAGGTTTTTTGAAAAGCTTAAAAAGTGCAATGCCGACTTCTTTGTTAGGCTGGGGAGTGAGTGTAATGAACTTATTTATGATGGCAAGCATAAAGTGTATGCTACCGAAAACAAGAATTTTCCACGCAAGTTTATTTACCTATTCAATGTCGTGCAACTCGATGTAAAAAAGTATATTGCCATGAACCCTTTTATTGAGGTTTCACCTATGGTAAAAGTTACTGAATACAACTACAATTATGATGATAGCTACGGAACTATTACTGGAACTGATTTAGACCATGCTTTCTGGAGGATTGCTTACGTTAAAGGCTATATTTCTAAGAAAACCTATAATGCTGGACTAAATGACGAAGCAAAAGCTTTACGGCTTGCTACTTTATCTGTTTTAGGTCGGGAAAAAAGATTCCAGAAGTATGAAAATGGTGTTGTGGTCGGTGAGGTTGTTACCAAACCGCTTAATCCAGAAATGCAACAAATTTATAAGGATATACGCTATTCGTGCTACTACATGATGTACGAACTATCTTTGCTTTTAGGCAACGATTTTGACTGCTGGCGCACTGATTGTATTTACTACCGAGATACACCCGAAAACCGTAAAATAGTTCACGAATACTTTGAAGCGAGGGAAATGCTGTTTAAACAACTTGTTTACAACACATTGGATAGTTTTTCGGCAAAAAAATAATTATCTACATAAATAATTATTATTATTTAAAATAATTTTACTAATTTTACGCATTAATTATTTTTTATAATATTTTTTATTATATTTGTTCACACAAAACCACGAAACGAAATGAACTTAACAAAAACAAAATTTACCGATTCAGAACTAAAAAAAATTGATGATATTCATAGCTTTAATGAAATGGGTATAACAATCAATATGCTTATGGATAAAGATAGTTTTACCAAAATTCCAAGCGGAAACCACTACAAGTTTGGCGTTCTAACTGATACTGGATATTATTGGTTTTTTTACGGCAAGCCAGTTGCTAATTCACGAGATAAAATGCGTGAAATATTTCATGCTATTTGTAATTCTAACCAACACCCAAGCGACTTACCGTTTGTTTATAAAGTAAAAAGAAAATGAAAAAAATAGACCAAAAACAATTTTCAGCAATAATAGAACGCACTTTGTTGGATGCTGGAAAAGAAATTAATGGCGTTGATTTTGCAAGTCAAACTGCTGATATTATCAATAACGAACAAGATTTCAGTGTTTTGTTAGATTTTGTTAAGGGTAAAGCCATGCCATCATTGCTCGACAAAAGGGAAGTTAGGCTGAAATATACTTTACTTGCCTCTCTACAAGATGCTTTGTCAAATATGCAAGCTAATAATGATGTACTGTCCAATGATTTAATAGAAATTTTTGAAAAAGATTGTAAGAAAGCTTTTTTAAATGAGCAATTAAATTTTGCCATGACCCAGTTTTGTGTTGCCTTTTATCAATACAAGGAATTGAAAAAAAAATATCCATTAGTGCTTAAAGGTTTTGAGAAATGAAACAAGAATTTAAAGACCACAAAACAGTAGTAGCGAGGGTGGAATACCTTCTGAAAGTAAACCCACTTTTGAGGGATAATGATATGCGATTAATAGCTACTTATTACTTTGAGGAAATTGGTAAAGAAAAGATATCAGAAATGTCTGCAATGGATTTTTTAACCATGATTTCAACTTCTAAGGTTACTTGCTTTGAAACCATACGCAAATTGCGCCAGCAAGTGCAAGCGAAAAACGAAAAATTGCGAGGTGAAGAATACGGAAAGCGCAAGAAGAAAGTTTTGTCAAACTTTTTAATTTTTAAAAGGGATTAAATTTGTTTAAACCAAAATACTTTTTATATTTGTACCAATAACCTTTAAATTAAAAAAAATGCAAGTTCAATTATTTAGAATAAATGGAGAAAAAGTAAATATCAATGTTACAAGCTTTGTGGAGGCAAGGGGAATAGTGTGCAATATGCACGAAAATGCTATTGCGGAACTTGTAAGTTTAAATGATGGTTCTTATTTTTTAGTTGACGAGGAAGGGAAGCTAAAGAACTATCCAATAAACAAAATAGCAACAAACATGGCTCATTTAAGCGAAGCAATATACCCTCATGATTGCATTGTTGGTGATGTAATTTTGATAAATGATATGAATGAATTTGAAGAACTTCCTTATGAATAAAAAAAGGTAGGGTAACAACTCCCTACCTTTAACCAAGAAACTTATTCAACAACACTATGGATAATGATGTTATACTTCAAAAGTAAACATTACATTTATAAATGGTAATTTTTATTTCCAAATAATTTATTTCTGCAATAATTGTTATTATGGCTACTACGAGGTTTTACAAATACTTTTTTAGAGGTTTAGAAAAACCAGTGATAATGGAAGCCGAAAGCAAACTCATGGCTGACGATATGCTTTATCATTTAAGCCAAAAATCCAAAACCAATATCAATATGTCCTTATTAGAGGATGTTAGGGTGGAAACTCCATTATTTGGTATAAGCAAGCGTAAACGGCATGGAAAAGATTTTGTATGGGTCGGCAAGGATAAAACTTCTGATGGCTGGCTTGAACAAAAAGAATATGATGCAATCCAGAAACTAAAAAAAACAACAAAGAATGATTAACATTTCACAATCTTTTTTGAAGGAATTCGCTAAGTACAAATCTGGCGAAACTTGTGGTTTACAAGTAAAGGCTAAATATGTTGATGGGGTACAATTTCCTCCAAGCGATGCGATGGAATTAGGGAACTATTTTGAGTACCAAGCTACTGGTTGCTTGCCAAGAAGTGGGAACAAACCCGAACCAAAAATAGTTTATAAGGGAACTGCAAGGGAATCTTTAGCAACTGACTATCAAAGGGCAAACGAAAGCGCTTTGTTTTTTAAAAAGATAGTAAAGGAATACGATATTAAATTACTTGAATTTGGCAAAGTAGTTACACAAGATGGCATGACTGGTATTATGGATATTGTAGCCGAGTGGAATAACCGAATCTGCATAATCGACACAAAGTATAGCGGTCTTTTAGATGATAAATGGAATGAATTAGGTTGGAATTTGGATGCCTTACCCGAAAAACATGGACTGATGATACAAGGGGTGCATTACCGTATCTTATTAGCAAAAGAACTTGGTGTAGAGCCAGAAGATATTGACTTTTATTATTTTGTGTTTTCAACCAAAAATCCAATGGATGTAAAGATAATTCAGCAACTAAGCGATGAAACCACCTTTTACAATCACCTCGCAAGCGTGGAGTGGGTTAAAAAAGAACTGCAAAAACCAGTAGATAAGCTTTTTAAAGCAATCCCAAAGCTTTTACGTTGTTTTGAATGTCCATTAAAAGATAATTGCAAATTTAAAGTAGAACTACCAACAATCGACCAAGTTACTTACTAATCATGAATGAATTAGAATACATAGAACAAACTTTCGATAGCGAAATTAACTATTTTAAAAGCTATGAAAAAGAACTGCGAAAGTTTTTTTATCATCAAAGCACAAAGTCAAATATGCTTGCAATTGACTTTCAAAGAATTATTACTGAACTGCAAGATATTAGAATCCACATTAACGAATTAGAATCCAGAAAACGAGTTTATTTAAAAATAGAAAACTTAATATGATAAAAGAAGTAAAAATGTTCACAATTAAATGTGATGGTTGTGGTCGTGATGTAAACGAAAATACTGAATTTTCTTGCTGGAGTGATAAAAGTTATTTAGAAGATATTGCTTCCGAAAGTAATTGGGAAAAAGTAGGTGAAGAACACTACTGTACCGATTGTTATGAATATGATGATAATGATGAATTAATAACCAATAAAAAAGAAAAAACATTGTTATGTACAAAGGAAACTCCTACACCGAAAATGAATTAGGTGAAAAAATAGAAGAAGTAGAAAAAGAAATTAAAAGTATTTTTCGTATGAATAATATTCCATTAGTTTTAGTTGAAAAATCCAAAGTGCTTTTTGCTAAATGGAAACGCCTTACTAACTGGAAAGAAGATGACACTCCACCTTTTGATGAAACTTTAAAAAATAATTAGCATGAAAAAAGTTACTGCAATCGACTGGTTATTAGAGCAATTAAAAATAAACAACTATATAAGCGATAATGCACATTGGTTAATTGATGATGCCAAAAAAATGGAAAAGCAACAGATAATTGATGCTTGGAATAATGGTCAATCTGATGGCGTGTCAGTAGTTAGTCAACAATTATATGAGCCAGCAAAACAATACTACAACGAAACTTATATTAAATAACCTATGACAAAAAAAGAATATATCGGTGCTTTTTTAGATGGATATTTTTCAGATAAAAAGATGGATTATGGATTTAAGTATCTTTTTATGCTTGAAAAAGCAGAAAAAAAAGCTAAAAAAAACTGGAAACTTTACAAAAAACAAACACTATGACACCAACACTAATCACTGACTTCACAACTACAATTGAAAAGTACGAAAAGAAAAACCTTGCCGAACTATTAGAAGGTAGTAGTATGACCCCATCTAAGTTCAAGCAAATTGTAATTAGCGAACTTAAAAAATCAACCAAGCTTCAAGAAGCATTTTTGAAAAATCCAGCTTCTTTGTTTGCCAGTATATTACATTGTGCTGAATTAGGGTTGAATCCAAGCCAAATGGTAGGCGAATTTTACTTAATTCCGTACAAAGATATAATTACGCCAATTTTAGGATATAAAGGCTTATTGACCCTCCTAATGCGTTCTGATAAGGTTAAGAAAATTTGGTGCGAAGTGGTTTATGAAGATGATGACTTTGAGTATGAACTTGGACTTGAACCAAAACTAATGCACATACCTAATCACGATGCGGTTAGGAATTCGGCAACCATAAAGTTTATCTATGCGTGTGCTAAGTTACAAGATGAAGTTGTTTTTAAAGTTATGTCAAAAAAAGAAATTCAAAATATCGTTAATATGTCGAAGTTCCCCAATGACCTATACTTTAACGACAAAAAGGATAGCGAGCAATGGATGGCTAAAAAAACCGTTTTGAAGCAACTATCGAAACTAATGCCCAAAGATGACGATAGGCTCAAAAAAGCGGTTGCAATGGATGATAATGTAGAAGGCGGAAGTTACCTTGTAATGGATGACAATGATAACGTGAGAGTTATTCAAGGTACTATCTTAGGTAAAAAAAGTAGTATTTATGATAAAATTATGCAACCTAACGCAACTAATCAAGAAAATTCCTTAAATTTGGAAGGTAATTTAGCGCTTCTGTAAGCTACTTCGTTGCACTTCTTATTCAGATATACAAAACTTATTGTTAATCGCAATTCAAACTTAAAGAGGCTACCATTTTATGGTAGTCTTTTTTTATGGCTCAATGTAAAGTTTTAGGTAAATTTTTGTATTTGAATTAACTAAAATGTTAGTACCGCTAAAGTAAAATAAGTCTAATCCTAATGAATTTAAAGCATTAACTACTCCAGAAATACTTAAATCCGTTAATGGAACAATTTTAATGTTTGAAACTGACGAAGGCGGTATTGTATATTGTAATCTAACTTGATTAATACCTCCACCCCATGTTTCGGCTGAAAGGTCATAATTATAAATTATGTTGGTGTTATTCGCAGAATCAATTGTAGAAATATTACCAAAGATATTTATGTCTTGTGGAAAAGCAGTATTATTTTGTATTTTTAAATTTATATTTTGCTTCAAATCGTTCATATCTTTTTGTTTTTAATTAGGTAATAAACCAACAAACTTATAGCAACTATACTTGTCCAACGAATTACTTGTGGACTTGCATAAGAATTGTATTTAGCAAAATTAACAAAATGCTCGCAATTAAAGTTTATGAAATCGTACTTGTAATCTTTTAAGGTTTTTTGTAAATCGTCAATGTCATTTGTGTTTAATTTGGTATGCTCAACACTTACAATGTCCTTGCCTTTAATCCACTTATCGAATGGTTCTTTAATAATATTACCTCCTTTTGAATTAAACTTGTCTGGATGATTATGTAAAATAAAAATTCCCTCTGGCGTAATATCTATAATGCCATAATGATAAATGATTGGTAAAATTTCGGATTTTATTTTAACTAAGTCGCCAGTTTTTAATTGCGATATGATGTATTCCCTATTTTGTATTTTTATTTTATCAAGTGCGCTACTATAATTCTTCGGCATAATTCCCAAAAATAAAATCGTTGAAAAATGTGTCTTTACCTTGCAAATAAAGTTTATTTGTCAAAGCTTTAGTTCTTACAACCAAAAACAATGTTTCATTTGGATTTACAGTCATGCTTAATGTAGTTCTGCCATTTAAAACAACATCATCCATTGTTAGATTAAAATTAAGCGCAGTTTGGAACTGATAAGGGTCTGCTGGTGTTATTTGAAAGAAAGATTGCCGAGTTCCATTAACATCATATTCATTAAACAATATTGGGTTTGTGAACTGTGTTAATTGATTTGCTTTTAGGTACACATTTTTAATTTTATACACCCAACTACCCATAGAATTAATAAGTGCATTATAGCTTGTCGCATCTAAGCTACTTACAGTTACCACGCCATTTGGATAGGTTTGAATTGTTGGGTCATATATACCAGCCATATTTTATGCTTCTTCAGCAACTACTTTGCCAGATTTATCTAAGGCACGCAATTTACCAGTTTTCTTGTTTGCTAAAATTTTCAATCCGTAATTTTTTAAAATCATAGCGTTAAGAGAATCTAATTCTTTTTTAGGCTCTTTGTTAGAAATAGCATCTTTCATGGCTTGTAATGCCACAATAGCGTTTTCTTTTGCTTTTAAATCAGTATCGCTTGCTTTTTTTGGCTCTGCATATTTACTGCCAAGCATATTTTTTACAGAAGCTTTCATGCCCTTTGGTTTTGCAAGCCAAAGAATAACAAAAGCAACCCCAAAGCTTAGTAACAAAGTTTTTGTTTCCTTATCCATTTTTACTTTTAACTAATTTAAACATCACAAATATAAGTGCGAATGCACCAATTCCTAATACTGCATAAGAAACATATCTTTTGTTTTGAATTTTAAGCAAAGCTTCGTTATGCTGTTGAACTGCCAAATATTGGTAAACCAAACTTTGTTTTTGAATTTCACCTTGAATGTTTTGTAGTCTTTCAGCAATTTCTTTTTGTTGCGCCAAGCTTAATTTTTCAAGCCTTTCAGTCAATGCTCTTTGTGCTTTAGCATCTGATTTTGCAAACGCACCTCCAATGATTGTACTAACTAATGAGCCAGCAACCGCCCCTCCTAATGAAGCGCCAAGACCCGAACCCCCAGCAGGCGGTGTTGATGTTGGTGTTGACATAATACTATTTTTTAGAAATTAAATAAATACCATAGAACAACCCCATACTTAATCCTAATGCTAAAACATAAATCCAAGTATCTTTTAACCTTGCAGTGCTTTCTATTTGCAGTAATTTACGGTATTCTAATGCCGAGTTTAACAATATTTGCGCTCTTTGTCCTTCGCTTTGAGCCTTTATTTGTTCCATCGATAGCTTTTCGGTCAAAGCCATTTGCGACAAAGCGATATTTTTTTGTAGTTCTCTTGCTTTTTTAGCCTGATTACCACCCATAATTCCGCTTACTACGGATGAAGCTACTGCTAATCCAACCGTTACTGCAACCCCTAAATAACCATCGTTTTCTATTGCTTCGTCTAATGATTGAGCAAATTCCATATTGCCAGAATATAGCGCTTCAAATGTGTATTGATTAATTTGTTGAAGTGTTGCCTTATCTAAATTGATGTAATAGCCATGCTCATTGAGCAACATAGCTACCACTTCTGGTTTTTGGTATATGAAGTCAGATATTTTCTGAACGTTTGGACTTAATTTTTCCATGTATTGCGGTATTTGATTCTAAATCAACCACAATATTACAAAAATTATCATTATTAATATTATTTTAAGGCATTTATAATATCCTTAACATTGAATATTTCGCTTAGGTTGTTATAGGGTAAAGTAGATATATCTTCAAACAATAAATGCTTTTGGTAATGGTTATGTTCAAGGGTAATTTCTTTTGTAGGCTCGTTAGCCACAATGTTAGTGTGCATATCGTAACCAAAAACTTTAGGGGATGTTCCAATCCAACAAGCTACGCTATTTAGTCCAAGTGCCGTTGCAATGTGCATACAAGAACTATCGATAAACAAACGTTTTTTAGAAATAGTCAGCATAACTGCAATACTTCGCCAGTTGTCCAGAGCGCCAACAGTATTAGCATAGGTCAATTGGTCATCACGCTTAATATGAACGATTGAATAATCGGTTTTGAATGTATTAATTACTTCTTCTACAACAACGCTTGGCAAATCTCTTGTCCAACTATATTTTAAAGGTTGATTTATAGCACCACCATGAGGATGAATTGCCATAATAGGCTTTTCAAGCTTATAGAATGGCATAAAATAGTCTTTTTCTCCTTTAGAAATAAAAATTTCTGGCATTTCACCATCATAAGTTAATCCGTAACTTTCACACCAAATTTGAATTAGGTTTTTAGATTCAGTAATAAAATCCGAAGTATGGTATGGGTCTGAAACAAACACTTTAGCATCTTTTTTAGCAATGTACTTTTGGTGTATTCCAGCGGTTTGACTACTATGCAAAACCTTATTTGCATTAGGGTTGCCAATAAACACATCGGGATAACCAGTAACCACAATTATGTTGGCTTTCTTATATTGTTTTTTAATCGCTTTTAGGACAGCCGTAGCCATTATTGACTTACCCAAGCCACCATCAATCTGGAAAATTACAAAATTTGTCATGCTAATCTTTGTTTGTTTGTTTATTGGTTATTCCATATTCTGAAAACGATAAGATACCGCTTTCGTAAGGTGTCTTTTATAGCTTACTGATTTTTCCATATTCCTATAATTTACCTTCTTCACGCATTTTTTCTCTAATCTTAGTAGCTGAAATTTCTCCAACTTTTGTAGGTGGAATATGCTCAATTACATCGTAGCCTACACCTCGACCAAACTCAATTGAACAAATGTCTGGTATAATCATAACTTTTACCTTTCCAGTTTCAATTAGTTGCTTGTAGTGTTCTTGAATATTTTCTTTCACTTGTTCTGCGGTAAAAGGATTTTTTTCATCTGGCTTTATATCCCTAATGCAAATCAATACGTTTTTACCTTCGCCAAAGGCTTGCATGAATAATAATTGATGCGCCAAGTGAAGCGGTTGCCATCGCCCGACAAACATTGCATATTGACCCTCTTTAGGTTCTAAAGAGGAATTTACATGAATTTGTTTTTCCCAGTTTTCCATTACTTAATATACGCTACGTTATTTTCAAAAAGAATTTCATTTGCGTTACAAACAACGTGGTGCTTCACCCCAACATCATCAAATTTTTCAGTTAAGGTTCTTGTTGGGCAATTAACCACTATTTCAGAAGTATGTAATAGGTTTCCATTAATAATTACCCTCCACTTCATTGTTCCATCGGTATCGGTATTATTGAATCTAATCCTTACAAAAGTAGTTTCGTTTTCCTTTTTAATCAAAACCTTACGACCTTCCAAAATGTATCTTTGAATAGTTTCTCTTGGGTCTTTTACTTCTTGTGGTTCTACCGCATTTTTTTCGGTTTTTTTATTTCCCATTTTCTTTTTGTTTTTGTTGTATTTTTTCCAATAGTTCGTTCAGTGAAGTCATTTCATCAACACCCGAAGTGTCAATGCTTATAAAGTCAATCATAGGTTCTTCATAATTACTTACATGGAAGTTCTCACGACCTCGAATATCGGTTGTATGTATGTAAACCTCAATAACATTTTTATCGGTCTTTAAATCCTCCCTTAAATCTCTGAAAGGCGAAACAACGGCTAAAATAACATCGTTTTCTTCGTCTTGGTGTAAGTATCTTGCAATGGCATAAGCTTTGGAAATATTATCTCTCCTGCCAGCTTCCGAATAGTCTTTGTTGTTAAGAATTTTTCTTAAATCATCACCATCAATAATAAATACTTTTTTTTCGGGATTGTTAAATTCTAAAACTTTTTTCAAGTGCTTGGCTAAAGTAGTTTTGCCAGCGTGGGGTTGCCCAGTAAAAGAGTAAATCATAGCAGATTAAATATAGTTGAAATATCGATAAAACCACACATAGCTACTTTTGATAGCCTCACAAATTTCAAAACCTAAAACATCCTCATAATCGTTTGGAAGTTTTTCAAATTTAGGTCTTAATTTATGGTCGCCATAGATACCATGAATCACATCGTTCTCATGGGTAAGTTGCGAAACATTTATAAAGTCATGATTATCATAATATTCATAGCCAATGTAATCATAGAATCTTCTCATTTCAACTTCTGGGTTTTCCATTAAATCTTCGTATCTAATAAACAACACCTTTTGAGCAATTCCTTGTTCAATAATATCTTTTAATCGGTCTAATGCTATACCTACTGGAACTCCATTTGCCCAAATATCCACACGCTTGCGGACAGTAGTTCCTTGCATTTGTGAAGGGTTTTGAATATGGTTTTCTTTTGTTGGGTTTTTACGGAAGTTTTTTTCCATAGAAGCGAATATGGCTCGTAAATCTCTTACGACACAAACTATTTTCGGATTAGGAAATATTTGATTAACCAAATGATAACTAACGCCCCAGCCTCTACTTTTATCCAATACGTTTTTTTTATCAGTTAGGGCATTAAAATATCCATTTATACCGCCTTTTATAAAAGAAAGGAACGCTTTGTCCATAAGTGATTGTTCCTGCGCTTTGAACTCTGGAGAGTTAGCAAAAGAGTTTTTTGCACCATGAATGAGTTCTAATAAACCAGAAGTGGGAGTGCAGTAAAATGATGGATTTTGCGCTACCAAATTAGAAAATAAAGTAGAACCGCTTCTTGGTAAAGAAGAATTGAAAAAATAACTTTTTTCCATAGTATTGTTGTTAAGTTTCTTGGTCTGTATTATACCGTAGGCGGTAAGGCATCAAAAGCAGATTGCAATTCATCAATCAAATCGTCAATTTTAGTTTTTAAAGAACTATCTTTTTTTACGCTAAAACCATCTTTACACATCCAACGAACATCATCATAACCAAATAGGTTTACCGCATGAAAATTTTCAACCGCAGTGCTATCCGCTGGCTTTTTTGACCAAATAGCAGTAGTCAAAGGTGTAACTTTAGTTAGAGTGCTTGTTTTAACCTTTACAGACAAATCTTTTGAATTTATTTGTGTTTCTCCATAGCCAAAGATATGTATTGTAAAATTTTCCATTTTTTTTATTTTAATAAGACAAATATATTATTTTTTCCTTTTGTATTTTTTATTATGGTACTATTTCTAAAACACCACCATTACTCCAAACCGCACCACTTGGCAACCCAGTATTACTTGTTGGAATATTTTTGATTGACAAGTTATTTACAAATGTTGTGCAAGCTATATCAGCAGTCAAGTTTGAACCTAATAACATTACTTCATTAAAATTATTAGTAGTGTTGTTGTGACCTCCTAAAATACCCGAAAATGCTGAATTTGAAATATTGGTTGTACCACCTACAATTACCGAATAACAACCAGAAGCAGTATTACATATTCCTCCGCTAATCATTGCGTGTAAGTTAGAGGCTACATTATATGAACCGCCTCCAACAGTAGAATTTAATGCAGAAGCAGTATTATTTTGACCGCCTCCAACAGTTGCAAGACAATAAGAAGCAGTATTATTTTGACCGCCTCCAACAGTTGCAAGACAATAAGAAGCAGTATTATTTTGACCGCCTCCAATAGTTGTAAAATAACAAGAAGAAACATTGTTTTGCCCTCCTCCTACTGTTGAGAAATTTCCACATGCAGAATTAGCATTTCCACCCCCAATTGTTGTAAATTCATTAGATGCAATGTTACCTTGACCTCCTCCAACTGTGGCGTTATTACAAGATGCAGTGTTACAATATCCTCCTCCAATTGTGGCGTTAGCATAAGATGCTGTATTAAATCGACCTCCTCCAATTGTGGCGTTATTATAAGATGCAGTGTTTTCAACACCTCCTCCAACTGTTGCAGCGATACAACAAACAACGTTACAATAACCGCCCGCAATTGTACCGTAGAGAGAACATGAAATATTTTGCCTACCTCCGCCTATAACACTGCTATTTGCGCTAATTTGATTTGAAAATCCAGACAAAACCGAAGAACACTCTCCCGAAACAGTGTTGCAAACTCCGCTGAAAATCGAAGAACATTCTCCAGAAACCGTATTTAAACGACCTCCGCCAATTGCTGTATAAATAGAGGTCGCACAGTTGCAACTACCACCACCAACAAAAGAACATTTTCCGCTTGCCGTATTGTAATGACCACCAGAAATAACTGCGTTATCTGAATTAACAGTGTTACAAAATCCGCCACCAACTGTTGAATAATAAGCTGAAGCACTGTTTGATTTTCCGCCACCGACAGTTGTGTAAAAATTTGAAGATGTATTGCAAAACCCTCCGCCAATTGTTGCATATTTATTAGAGGCAGTGTTACAAGTGCCTCCTGCAATTATTGAACCTGCACCAGAAGCTATATTTATACGCCCCCCTCCAACTGTTGCATAATTTAAAGCACAATTAAATCCACCTCCTGCAATTGTGCCATATTGACCTATATTACTATTACAGAAACCACCTCCAATAGTTCCAATCGCTTGCGTAACAACATTACAACGACCTCCTCCAATTGTTGAGCAAAAACCAGAAGCAGTGTTACTTGCCCCTCCACCTATTGTTGCGTAACAACCAGAAGCTGTATTTACACGCCCTCCTCCAATTGTTGTGCTAAATGCGGTAGCGCTGTTAGCGTTACCTCCTGCAATTGTTCCAGTTGAGGCATTTACAACATTAAAATTACCTCCTCCAATTGTTGCCAAAGCGCTTCCACTTTGATTATTCTGACCTCCACCAGTTACAGAATATAATCCAGAAGCGCTATTTGATTTTCCACCGCCTACTTTTGAAAAAATTCCGCTTGCGGTGTTTGAACCTAATACTGGTTTAATTGCGCCATTTGCAGTGCCGTACTCAAACGGACTTGAACCGCTTGGCGAAGGTATAAAATCAGATAAGGGTTGGACATTTCCAAGAGCATCCTTTAATTTTATTATTCCCGAAACCCCATCAACAAATACCGCTAAACTATTACCGCTTGGCGACCAAATGTTATTAGGTTGTGATACTGTTAAATTCCCCATGTTTTAATATATTTTTGTTAGCACAAATAAATTGGTATAAATACTATTTTGTACATCAGTACTCGACCATTGCGCTGTTATATTTAGTGTGTTTAAAATAGTAGTGTTAAAAGTAGTGTTGTTGATGGCAGAGAACCCAAAACCTTCTTGCGTTCCGCTTGCAAGTTTTAAAACGTGCATTTCCCCTGCTGTAACTATTGAAGCAATATTAGCACCGCCTATTGTACGGATTGTAAAATTAACTTGTAAATTCC
>Ga0315900_10004763_pt1 | contig 18971 bp, 10 predicted proteins | sample LakEriMetagenome_FD_203521 | JGI IMG/M metagenome (GOLD analysis project Ga0315900, IMG submission 203521) | Freshwater fungal communities from buoy surface, Lake Erie, Ohio, United States - Buoy 12 MA114 | ecosystem: Environmental > Aquatic > Freshwater > Lake > Lake biofilm | place: USA: Lake...
AGGAATCAAGAATCTATACCCATCTCCAACAACCGCTACTGGGTGTTTTACCAGGGTTTACGCAAGAATAGGTGGAGAGACGAGTTGGAAGCTGCTGTTTTTTTCCAGTACGCCGCTCCCACCGACAAAGGTTTTAGGCGGTTGAAAGCAGGACTAAAGGAGCGATTAATCACCGCTTTGTTGTATTCAGTAGACGGTTCTCTTGCTTGTGAAGCATTATCGCTTTGGTTGCAATTACATCGGCAATGGGCATTTGCGCAAGTGCTCTGGCAACTGGAGGAAGTAAAGATGTTTCAAAAAGCAGCACAAAGGGCGCTTGAAATGGCCATTGTACAACAACAATTTGCGCTGGCTTGGCAAATTGCGGTCCAACTTCATTCGCATAGCTCGGGGGATTTATTAGCCTGGACCGAAGATCGATTAAGGTACTGCTGGGAGCAGTTGCAGCGCAGCCATCAATTGGTGAAGGCCTTGGGAGGCACTACATCTGAGCCGCAACAGGCCCTAGCGATGGAGGCTCCTCCTCCATACGGGCTGCTGCCCGTTCAGCGCCTGCCCTGGGAGTACCTGTTGCGGGTACAAGTGCTGCTGGCAAGACAGCAGTGGAAATCGGCGGTAGAGGTCTGTGATCAGGCCTTGCAGGGAGCGCCCTTTTGGGCAACTACCTGGAGTCTTTTTTCAGAAGAAAAAGCAAAATGCTTGTATAGAGCTGGCCAATGTTTGGCTGCCATTGAATGTCTGGAAGTGGCAGGCAGGCAATTAAGAACCGGAAAGCGGTGGTGGTTACAGAACCGGCTCCTGTTAGCTCAAATCTGGATGCTGGAAGGGGATTACCCAGCTGCACATCGGATTTGGTGGGAGGCCCGTGGCTTTTCGTGGAGGGAGGAGCTGCCCGCCTGGGATCAAGAGCGGTGGCGCTTGCTGGCCGCTTACCTGGAGCTCGCTTCCCGTTGGGGCTGGTGGTCGCCCTCCAAAGATCATTGGGAGGGGTTTCGACTGCAGGGCTTGCTCAATGACTTGCCCCTGCACAGCCAGGATAAAGCCCGTGGCAACCTAACCCTTTGGTTTTTATCCCTTCACTTCTTAGTATTGGAGTACCGAATGGGAGCCCCCAGAGAGGAGCAATTGCTCAATAAACTGGAGGCCTTGCGCAAGTACCGATCTCGGCACCTTCAGCCAACGGGACTCCCTTCTCCAGCTATACTTTTTGTTCAGCTATGGTTAATCGTGAGCAAATATTGGCTGAACACCGCTGCCTTTCATCAAGCGGCGCATACACTATTAGAGCAATTAAAGGTTGACGAACGACCTTTTGAAGCGCTTGAGCCCTGGATTCCGTACTCCAGGCAATGGGAGGCGGTGTTAAATGGTTTACATCGAATCCCTCCTCCGCCTTCGGATGGGCTGCGTTTCCTTCCCCGGCTTATTTAATGGAAAGTTTGGAAGCCGGGTAGCAGGCGCCGTATCTTTGCAGGATTATGGCACAACAAGTCTCCCTTCTTTTTGAAGATGAACACCTTCTGGTGGTGCAGAAGCCCGCAGGCCTGCTGACAATTCCAGATCGATTTGACAGTGATAAGGATAATTTGGTAGCGCAGCTGCAGCGGCAATTCGGGAAAGTGATGGTCGTGCACCGCCTCGACCGGGAGACCAGCGGTTTGCTCTGTTTCGCCCGAAACGAAGCGGCACACCGGCATTTGTCCATGCAATTTGAGCACCATACCACCGATAAGTTCTACCACGCTCTGGTGGATGGACAGGTGCACCACGAAGAAGGAGAAGTGGACAAGCCCATTGGGGAGCATCCAGTAATTCCGGGAAAAATGGCCATCAGTAACTCGGGTAAACCCTCTCTGACCCTGTACCGGGTGTTGGAGCGCTTTCAACGCTATACCTTACTCGAAAACTTGATTAAAACAGGTAGAACCCACCAAATTCGAGTGCACCTGCAAAGCATCGGCTACCCATTGGCCATAGACGCCCTTTATGGCCGCCGCTCCGCTATTTATTTATCCGAAATTAAAGGGAAAAAGTTCAAAATGGGGAAACACAGCGAGGAAGAACGCCCCCTGATGGCTCGAACTACCTTGCACGCATCCCGACTAAGGCTGGATCATCCCGTTAGCGGTGAGCGAATGGAGTTTAAGAGCGAACTTCCAAAAGATTTTTCCGCACTCCTGCAGCAAATCCGAAAGTGGAATGGCTAGTTTTAATTACCTTTGCCCCTCCAAAATAAGCATGCTCTTGTTCTATGTTTGAAAGTTTAAGTGAACGACTAGATTCCGCCTTCAAAGTCCTGAAGGGTTCCCATAAAATCACCGAACTCAATGTTGCGGAAAGCATCAAAGAAATTCGGAAGGCCCTGGTTGCGGCCGACGTGAATTACAAAATTGCGAAAGAATTCACCGATAAAATCAAAACAAAGGCGCTGGGAGTCGAAAACGTCCTTAAAAACGTTAATCCCGGCCAGTTGATGGTCAAAATCGTTCAGGATGAACTCACTGAACTGATGGGTGGTCAATCCGCCGGCATCAATGTCAAAGGGAATCCAGGCGTAGTCCTCATCGCGGGCTTACAAGGTTCGGGAAAAACTACCTTTTCCGGTAAACTAGCCAAACACCTCAAAGAACAACGCAAATTGTCGCCACTCCTGGTGGCTTGCGACGTGTACCGCCCAGCGGCTATTGATCAGCTTACCGTACTTGCCGAGGCAGTGGGAGTAGCTATTTACAAAGAAGTAGAAAACAAGAATCCGGTAGAAATTGCCAAAAATGCCATCGCATTCGCCAAATCCAACGGCCATAATGTAGTGATTGTGGATACTGCCGGTCGACTGGCGGTGGATAAGGAAATGATGGAAGAGGTAGCGGCTGTCCACCGCACCATTCAACCTACCGAGACCTTGTTTGTAGTGGATTCTATGACCGGTCAAGATGCCGTCAATACGGCGGAAGCTTTCAATAACTACCTGAATTTTGATGGGGTAGTGTTGACCAAGCTCGACGGTGATACCCGTGGTGGTGCAGCATTGACTGTGAAGTACACGGTTGGAAAACCCATCAAGTTTGTCTCCACCGGCGAAAAAATGGAAGCCCTGGATGTCTTTTACCCCGACCGTATGGCGCAGCGAATCCTTGGAATGGGTGATATCGTGTCGCTGGTCGAAAAGGCCCAGATGGAATTTGATGAGGAGGAAGCAAAACGGGTTGAAAAGCGCATCAAACAAAACAAATTTGACTTCAATGACTTCCTGGGTCAGATGCAACAGATCAAACGTATGGGCGACCTGAAATCGCTGATGTCCATGATTCCGGGGATGAGCAAAGCCATAAAAGATATCGATATTGACGACCGGGCTTTGGTGCGCGTGGAAGCGATTATTCAAAGTATGACCCCCTACGAACGATCCAATCCTGATTCCCTGAACCTGGGCCGTAAAAAGCGCATCGCTCGAGGTTGCGGACAAACATTGGATCAAATCAACTTATTTGTGAAAAACTTCAATGATATGCGTAAAATGATGCATACGATGATGAATTCACCGATGGGTAAAATGGGAATGCCCGGTATGGGAATGCCCAAAGGCGGTTTCCGCCGTTAAACGAAGGGTATGAAAATAGCTGTTTTTCCGGGCTCATTCGATCCAATTACCGCAGGACATGCGGATCTGGTCAGCCGAGCCCTACCGCTTTTTGACCAGATCATTGTCGCTGTTGGGGTAAATTCGACCAAAAAGACCTTGTTCCCCCTGGAGCAACGGCTTCAGTGGCTGAAGGATGTGTTTGGTAAATATCCGCAAGTCAAAGTAGACTATTTTGAGCGGCTTACCGCGCATTATTGCCAGCGCGTTGGTGCTCGGTATTTGTTGCGAGGGTTGCGCAATTCCTCTGACTTCGACTATGAAAAGACCATCTCTCAACTGAACCACATTGTTGGGGATGGGATAGAGACGGTCTTTTTGATTTCCCAACCCGAATTTTCACATATTAGCAGCACCATTGTGCGGGAAATTATCACCGGTGGGGCGGATGCCAGTCCTTTTTTGCCGCCAGAGATCCATATTCCTGCCCTCCAACAGGGTTAGTGTGATTTGTATCTCGATAATTGCACTTGTTTTTCCCCATCTTTGTAACCCAATTACCCGAAAGGGCTTGGCAGATTGAAAGTCCTCCTTTTTTGTCCTATTCCTCATAATTCATATCTATTCTAGCTATGTACACCGTTCCACAGCCTTACAATGAGCCTATTTACAATTATGCACCCGGCTCACCTGAGAAGATCGCCCTGAAAAAGGCGCTCGCAGAGGCAAAGTCCACACAGAAAGACATCCCCATGTATATTGGTGGAAAAGAAGTGTTTACCGATCAGAAGGTTGCGCTTCGTCCACCGCATGAGTTGGCCCATACCCTGGGTCATTACTCCAAAGGCAATGCTGCTCATGTACAGCAGGCCATTGAAGCTGCTTTAGCCGCTAAAGCAAGCTGGGAAGAGCTTCCCTGGGAAGAACGCGCTGCTATTTTTCTGCGTGCCGCGGATCTGCTGACAGGCCCTTACCGCGCGCGCATGAGCGCCGCGACCATGCTTTGCCAAAGCAAAAACGCCTACCAGCAAGAGATTGACTGTATCTGTGAATTGGCAGACTTCTGGAGGTATAATGTGCATTTTGCGCAGGAAATCTACCGTCAGCAACCCATCAGTACCAAGACTACCTGGAACCGCACCGATTGGAGACCCCTGGAGGGCTTCGTATTTGCCTTGACCCCTTTCAACTTCACAGCCATTGCCGGAAACCTGCCTACTGCCCCTGCTATGCTCGGCAATGTGGTGGTCTGGAAACCCGCTGAATCCCAAATTTACTCCGCCTCCCTCATCATGGAAATCCTGATCGAAGCAGGCCTGCCCGCCGGGGTGATTAACCTGGTGTATGTGGACGGACCTACCGTGGGCGATATCGTGCTGAGCCACCCCGAATTTGCGGGCATTCACTTTACGGGTAGTACCGGCGTTTTTCAAAGACTGTGGACGACCATCGGCAATAACATTGCCCGCTACAAATCGTATCCACGCATCGTGGGAGAAACCGGCGGTAAAGACTTTGTTGTGGCCCATGCTTCTGCCGATCCTAAAGCAGTGGCGGTAGCCCTCGGCCGGGGTGCCTTCGAGTACCAAGGACAAAAATGTTCCGCAGCTTCCCGAGCCTATATCCCCCAAAGCCTGTGGCCAGCTGTGCAGAAACACCTGCTGGAAGACCTCCAGCACATGAAAATGGGCAGCACAGAAGATTTTACGAACTTTGTAAATGCCGTGATCGATGAAAAGGCATTTAATAAAATTGCCGCTTACATCGACGCCGCCAAGCAATCCTCTTCCGTGCAAGTCATCGCCGGAGGCCAATACGATAAATCCAAGGGCTATTTCATTGAACCTACGGTCTTGTTGACGACCGATCCTAACTACACCACTATGTGTGAAGAGATCTTTGGACCCGTATTGACCATCTACGTTTACGAAGACGCCGACTTCGATGCTACCCTCGACTTGGTGGACCGCACCTCTCCCTACGCCCTGACCGGCGCTATTTTCGCACGAGATCGGATGGTCATTGAACGCGTCAACCGAAAATTACGCCATGCTGCAGGCAATTATTACATCAACGACAAACCCACCGGAGCTGTAGTTGGACAGCAACCCTTCGGAGGAGGTCGTGCTTCCGGAACCAACGATAAGGCAGGCTCTATGATTAACCTGTACCGCTGGTTGTCGCCACGGACCATGAAGGAAAATGCCGTTCCACCCGTTGATTTCCGCTATCCATTCCTCGGAGAGGAATAGTCGACCGATTCTGGCAGGTGCAACCGGGCCGCTCTGAGCAGAGCCCTACTGCCTGTTGGTAATTTTATTGGAAAATATTCAGAAGCCCCTTCTTCAGCAATGGAGTAGGGGCTTGTTGTTTGGGAGGGGAGAACTGATCGGCGGGGAGCAGATTTTTAGGACTTATTGTTGGGTGTTGGACCCTTTTTTGATGGTCAATGCTTGCTTAACGCGTGGAGGTTTGTCGTTCCTAAAATTGGGCTTTTGGGTGGGAAGTCCGCAGGCTTACAGGTATAGATGGGTAAGGGCGACCAAGGTTAATTTAATTAAATGAGTTGTTCAATTAGGCTCTTGGCCTGTCTTTTCCAATGTTCCTTTTTTGGGTGGGTTTAATTCCGGGGCAATCGCTGGTTGGAGGGTAGGAGAATTGACTTAATGGCGGTGGACTTTAACCCTTTAATCTTAATCAAGGTATCCGGCAATATCCTACTAAACTCAGGCAACATTAGGCAAATGATCTCCATAAATTGACGGCGGCAGGAAAATTTCTGTGTTTTGAAGTGGCTAAGATACAATTTGAAAGCAATTCACAACCGGTATATCAAAAACAATGCTTTTCTTCGAGACTTAAATAGGCTGAAAAAGCGGTGATGAACCAAATACCTAGAAATAGGGTAGCCGAGGAGGGTTAGGCAATCCTTCAACCTAACTGTTAGTGGTTATGCAGGATAACCAAGAGTGATTCTCTCCAACTTATTTGGAAACATCTGAAACCCCTCGCGAGAGGGGTTTTATTATTTTAACGAAAAAAATCTCAATAATGGATGCTTGAGTTGTGTTTTGCCAGTGCCAGGATACATTTTCAAAACATGTTTGTCCCCCTACTCTTCCAATACTCCTCCTCAACAACAGACCGTCCTAAAACTTTCCATGGGTGCTAACCATTGTGTGGTGCCTCCGCAGAGCCAATAGGCCCGGAAGCCCATGGATTGGAGGAGCTGGGCGGCCTTGGAGGATCGGCCACCTCCTTTCCCGCAGATGGTGATGATGCGTTGCTGCTTGTCGAGCCGGTCTAACTGGCCAGGCAACTCGTTCAAGGAGAGGTGGATGGCATGTGGGATATGGCCTTGCTCATACTCAGCCGATCCCCGAACATCTAGGAGCAGGACGGGCTGCCCATCTTGAAGCCAATGTTGGGCTTCTTCCTGGCTGATACAGGTTTTGGCAGCTCTTTCTGACCCTGGCATCCGAATCTTTATCACCAAGGCGGAAAGCAGTGTCAGACCTCCAATGAGCAGAATGGCCCAATGAATGCCAAAATAATCAGCAGTGATGCCCGAAAGGAGGGCACCAAGGGCGTAGCCAAGGTCCCTCCACCACCTGAAAACGCCTATACTTTCGGTCCGCTGCTCGGCCGAGGTGTGCGCTGCCAGGGTGGTTAAAAAGGTGGGGTACACCAAGGCGGTCCCTAGTCCAAGCAAAACCGCCAGTCCCAACAAAGCCCCGAAACTAGTGGTAAAAGGGAGGATCAGAATGGCCAGCGCTTGCAACAACATTCCCCCAAACAGTAATCGCTTTTTGGAGTACCAATCGGCCATTTTTCCTGTGAGCAACTGACTGATGCCCCAAACCATGGGATAGGTAGCGGTCAAAATCCCGATTTTATCGGAACCAAACTGCAAGGAACCGAGTAATACCGGGAAAAGCCCCCAAATCATTCCGTCGTTCAGATTGTTGACCATGCCTGCTTGGGTGACAGCGCTAAGGGTTTTGTCGCGGAGGGTGGTATCCCAAAAGACGTTTTTCAGGGGGGGCTTGGTATTGGTTTGGCTTTCTTTTTTGACAAAAGCGAGGGTATCTTTTACCCAAAATAAGGTTAGAAAAAAGCCCAGAAATGCGATAGCGATGCCCAGGTAGAAGGGATAGGGAGTGACCCCGTAGTGGGAGGCGAGGTAGCCGGTCAGAAAAGCCACCAACCCCACGGCCAGGTAACCAGCAAATTCGTTTAAGCCCATGGCAAATCCTCGGTCTTTCTCCCCCACCAGGTCAATTTTCATGACTACGGTGCTGCTCCAGGTCAATCCTTGGGAAATGCCCAGCAGGATATTGGCAAAAATGACCCAATTCCAGCTGGGTGCCGCCAGTAACATAAATGGAATGGGGAGGGCGAGTGCCCAACCCATTAACAGGGTGTTTCTCCGTCCAATTCGGTTGGCTAATTTTCCTGTGAAATAATTGGCGATGGCCTTGGTTAGTCCGAAGGCCACGATAAAAGAAAGCAGGGCGGTATGGGAGCTCAGTCCAAATTGCTGGGAGGCAAAGGCGGGAAAGATGCTTCTCTCCATTCCAACCATGCCTCCCACAAAGGCGTTGATCAATACTAGCAGGGCAAATTGTCCTAGGTTCTCTCTTAATCCAAGCCTTGTTTCTGAAGGTGCCATAGCAGTTGTGTTTTACTGCTGCAAAGTTCAGGCCCGGGGCCAGGCTGGCCTTTAACAAATGATAAATAATGCGCCTGGAAGAAAAAAGGTGTGCTGTATTTGAAGCAGCATTTTCTCCCGACAAGACCTTTTTTTAAAAAAAAACCTTAACCCCCCTATAACAATAGAAGCTTTCTCGTAACCCGCATTCCGTTGACGAATAAAGTGTAAAAATAGGTGCCAGCTGGTAGTCCTCGTCGCTCCAGAACTACCTGGTGGGTCCCGGCCGTATAGTTGCCTTCCGCAATCGTGTGGAGTAGGCGGCCCTGTGCATCCATCAGCTCAAGCCGGATTATGGCCGCCGGAATAGTGAAGGTGATGGTAGCGGTGTTACGAACGGGGTTGGGATGGCTGCTGGTTTGCCAAGGTGTTCGTCCGGGGCTTTCCTGGACCGAACTGGTAGTTTTGAAAATGGGCAGGGTGGAATAGCTGCCTTGTAGGAGATCGTCGGAGTTGTTGACTTGGAACCAGTCTTGCAGGACAGAGGCATACACTTGCCGGAAGTCGTGTTGCATGGGTATATCCGCCGATCCATTCAGCGTTGGTGGGATTACTGGATTGGCGCCAATGATGCCTGGAACGACTTTTTTCCCGAATACAAACAGTGGGGCGGCTGCCCCGTGGTCGGTGCCTCGGCTAAAGTTATCACCGATGGTTCTGCCAAATTCTGAGTAGGTCATGGCGCAGACGGCATCCGATTTGCCCATTAATTGGATGTCGTCGAGGAAAGCGGCAACTGCTTCTCCAATCCTGCCAAGCAGGGTTGCGTGGTTGCCGAGAGTGGGCTCGCCTGCCTCCACTTGTTCGGCATGGGTGTCAAATCCGTTGATAGATACCAGGTAAACCGGTGTTTCCAGTCCTCCATTGATAAGCCTGGCGACGATTTTCAGTTGATCAGCCAAGCTGTTTTGCCCGGGGTCTGGGTATTGTGCACTGAGGTTTTGTCCAAGGGTGGCGGCCTCTTTGATGACGTCAAAATACAGTTTGGTGTTCTGCATGATGGCCCGTATGAAGCTAAGTTCATCGCCATAGGGGCTGTTGGGGGCAGGTTCAATGTAGTCATTGATTAAATCGTACACCTCCCCAACATTGCCGACCGAAATGCCCATTGGAAAGGAATTGCCCATCAGGGAAATGGGCGATACGGTTCCGATGTTGATGGCCAGTGGATCAGGGGCGCTGGTATTGGGGTAGCCGTCTGGATAACCTGGGTATTCTTGATCGAGCATTCGCCCTAGCCAGCCACTGCTGAGGGTTTCCTGGCTGTTGGCTCCCGTCATCCAGATATCCATGGATCGAAAGTGGGAATAATCTTGTTCCGGGTATCCTACATTTTGAACAATGGAGACTTTTCCCTCATCAAAAAGTGCCTGGATAGCATTCAGGGAAGGATGTAATCCCGTGTGAGAAATCCCGGAAAGCGGCAAAACCTTGTTTTCCGGGATGAGCACCCTGGGTCGGTGCTGGGACAGCGGACTGTATTGATCCAAGGGAATCACAGTATTGAGGCCGTCATTGCCTCCATTCAACTCGATGAAGACCATGATCTTATCGCTTAACTGCACATTGCCGCCGAGTTTGCGGAACAAGGTCTTTTGCGACAGCGGATTTATGGCCAGTCCATGGTGGATAAAGGGGGCGATGGCAGCGGCCATACCGGCTGTTTTTAGGAAAGATCTCCGCCCTGGGTGGTGGGCTGCCTGGTGATGATGGTGTTTGCTCATATCCAAATAAAAGGTTGGGTGGAGGTTATCCTAATTGAAACTCTGGGAGCCGCATGAGGTAGTAGTGTAACAGGATCAGGCGGTTATTGACCACCTCTTTTAGCATAGGATTGGTTGGGTTGTCCAGATAGGCATTCCAGGCGGAAGTCCAGTAATAATCGGAGGGGAGTCCCGATAATAGGACAGATTTCAGCAGTATTTTTTTGGTGGCGGAAAGCGGTTGTGGCAGTAGCTGCAGGGTCACCTCTTCGATTAATGCTACTGGGTCACCAGGGTCGTCGAACTGACTTACAAACTCGATCAGGTCGATCCGCATTACATCATTATCTGTGGCTAAATAACTGGCTGCGAGTACATCGGTAAATACATTTCGGTTGCGCAGGGTATCGCCATTGATCCAGATCCGGTAGTATTGAGGAAATTGTCGGAAGGCTTGCCAACCCGCCACATTGGGTGGATCGCCCGGCAACATGCTCATGGAACCCATGAAGGAAGATAGGTAAAACCGCATCACCAGACCATCCCAGGGGGTGCTTGCCGGGACGGTAACATTAAAGGTGCGCAAGACACCAATTACGATATCCACTGGGGTTTTGATAAAACAACCTGTTTGCGCTGCTTCAAAGAAGTGTTCGCTTTGGAGCAAGGCCTCCAGAACGGGTTTTATTTCATAGTTTTCATCTCGGAAAAGTTGGGCCAATGGCTGGATGATTTGCTGCTCTGTTTGCTCGTCAATTTGGTAGTAGACGAACCAGCGGTACAGTTTTCTACAGATAAATTCCGCCACCTCGGGTCGGTTGAAAATCATCTCCAGAAGGGCATCCAGTTCCACTTCTGCGTCTACATTGCCAGGAATAAGGGTATTGTTGTAAAACGCCGAAAATTGTTTGGGACCGAAATCGTGCTCCAGTACCGACTGAAAAGCGCTGTTATTGGTAAAATTTAGTCTCCAGCCTGTCAGCACCCTTGCGGCTGCTTGGACATCTTCCTCGGTGTAATGGTCTGGGTTATCTTTTCCGATAGTAAAAAGTTCTTGTAATTCCCGGGCATAATTTTCATCCGGGGCATCTTGGGTATTGAGGTGCCCGTTGAGGTAAAGGAGCATCATTCCCTCCAAAGTTACCGCTTTGGTCATACTCTTGAAGTTACCGAGGGCATTTGCTCTTAGCTGCTGGTTGTACTCATAAGCTGCCCGTCCCCAAAGCACTACGCTGGTTTGGGTGGCAAAGTGGTTGTGCCAAAAGAGGGTCATGCGCTCCAGCACGCTGGTTTGCTGTTGGAGCATCAAATCGGTCCACCAACAGCGCCAGCTTTCCACTCGATAGGGCTCTGCTTCTAGGAGGAAAGGGGCGGTTGTCCAAACTTGCCCTGAAGGAATAACAGGGTCTGTAAAATCGGGGTTGTTGTAATTATTGACCGGAGGGGAAGGCAAAGGACCGGTGTTTTGAAGCAGCAATTGAACAGCCGATTCGCGGTCCATGGCCAGCAGTTGATTCAGTTCGGTTTTACGGAGCCCGAAGCCGGTCCGGCGCAGCAGATGGGCTACTTGGGCGTATCCCCAGGGGCCATTGAAGGGCGAAAGGCTGCCCGACAGCTTCAAAAAACGTTCTGGGGCGGGCCCTTCTGGCAGTTCCTTTTGGTGGAAAGCGGAAAAAGAGACCAAGTTGGTCAGCGGGCGGAGAGCTGCTTCCAGGGGCGCAGGAAGCGGTGGGGAATCGCCGGATTGAAAAGCAGCTGGAGGACTGGATGGAAAAGGCATAGGAAACGGGTTAAGTCAAAAAGAAAGGGAAACGCCTTTAGGAGCAGCCGGAAGGCTGTAGAAAAAGCAACCTTAAGAAGGGAAACGGAAAAGAACAGGAATTTAATGCGCGGTATTCGCTTTTTTTTATTGGAATCCTTTCTTTTATTGGTGGCCCTGGTGTTAATCTCCCACCTTACCAGCCGCTGTGCCTTTATTTTGTCGAATAATTATTTTTGTATATTTGATTAAATAACAGATCTTTGGCATGGTTTTTACTGCATTTTAGAGCCGGTATTTGTTTTGTCAGACAGGTATCGGGCATTGTTTACCTTTCATTTCCCAACCATTTAATTATGTTCTCTAGTTCTAAAGATAAAAAACCGGCTGCTCCGGCTACTTCATACGCTGCTGGCTCCGACAAGGATGCACTTACTACTGTCATTGCCAAAGGCACCCTCATTGAAGGTAAATTTAACTGTTCTGAAAATGTTCGATTGGATGGTGCGGTGACTGGTGAGGTGAAAGTGGATAAACGCCTGGTGATGGGCGAGGGCAGTCAGGTGACCGGCAATATATTTGCGCGCGATGCGGCCATTCAAGGAAAAATAAAAGGAGATGTAGTGGTGAAGGAAGCGTTGCACTTGATGGAATCTGCAGTTATTGAAGGCAATATTACGGCCCGTACGATGGTGGTGGAAGAAGGTGCGCGCTACAACGGTACTTGCAAAATTGGCGACACGGGTACGGCTGCCAAGGCATAGTACTTTTCATTAAATTTAGGTAGGAAAGGGTTGGAATGCTTGCGGGCGTTCCAACCCTTTCGTTTTTTGGGCCGACTAGTCTTCCACCAGGCCTTTGATCGTGGCCTGTTCACTGGCATTGGCCACTGTAATCAGGTAGGCCCGCCCGGAAGCCAGTACTGGCAGTTTACTTTCCACCGTATGTTCTCCTTCCGGGTATTCCCGGTGTTGTTCCCAGATCAGATTCCCCTGTAGGTCACGGATCCAAATATCCGTTTTTCCCGCCTTTTTCTGGAAAAATCGAAGGTAAAATACACCCCGGCTCGGGTTTGGAAAAACCTTGAGGTTCAAGGAACTGGTGCTGTGCGGATTGAGCAAATCGTTGGATCCCACGCTTCCCCCTTTTACCAAATTCACTTTAAAAAGGCTGTTGCTGGCGCTGCTTTGGGTACCGGTATTGGTAAAAAAGATATTGGGTGCAGTGCTGGCAATGCCTCCAAACAGGTAGCCTACGAAGGTGGTGTCTTCGCTCAGCTCATCCAGTCGAAGCACCCCGTTAGGGTAAAATGGGAGGTTTTCGTTCGGGATCCATTCCGCTCCAGCGCCTAAAAGCCCGGGTAGCTCCACCGGAAGCTTATATTCCGCCATAGACCCATCTGCCAGTCGGGTTACCCGCGCGATGGTTTTTACAAAAGGTACATTGTTATCCTGCACCAATACGCCCAGGCTGTCGTAAAACTGGGCGATTCCGCCAAAAAACAGCGTGTGCATTTGATTTTTGCTGGCTTCGTAGGCGGGTAAGTAGGCGCAGTGGTAATGGTTGTAATACTGTTGGAAATTAGGCTGCTCAGCGTAGGTGTCTGCCCATAGATTGACGGCATTCAGGTAGGGCAAATCAACGGTCGTTTGGAATACACCCGAAAAAGCGGTAATCCCTTCTTGTCCATCCGGCATGATTTGACTCACCGCGTTGTAGTCACGGCGGTGCAGTAGTTGCACATCCGTAAAAGGTGTCAAATGGTTGATAATCAGGTTTGTTCCATCGTCTTCTATCGTAAATCGACGTGCCTGGTTGGTATATTCCTGGATAAAGCCAGGGCCGTGGGTGGGCCCCATCGGGTTGTAGCGTCCCATAAATTTTTGCCCACCAATCAAGTAATAAACGGAGTTAATCTGGAGCAGTTTACCACCGGTTACCCGGAAGCGCTCGTCGCTTATTTGTCGGAAATAGGGCAATACAGGAGCATTGTTTTGAATGGCTTGGATGAGCCCGGGCAGGTCAACAGCGGTCAATTTATCGAAGGTAACATGGTCACCAGCAGTCGCGCTATATCCGTATCCTCCCGTCAGGTAAAGGGTATTGCCAGATTGGTAATACTGCATATTGGTAGATTGCAACGGTTCCTGGAGGGCTGCGGGAAGCGCGGTCAGGCTACTAGTCCAGGTTTGAAGTTGTACGGGATCTACTACGATCAGCTGGTTATTGTGGCCAGCGAGGTCAAAAGAAGCAAAGGGTTGTCTGCGGTGCAAACCATCTAATCTGCCGCCAATCAAGAGCCATTTTCCTTCCCATTGTCCGAAGGCATACGATTGAAGTCCTCCCAGTCCGGGAATAGTCAGGGGGCTTAACTGAACAGAGAAGGGGGCGGACTGGCTTGTTCCGGTATTTATCCAGGCAGTGCAGACAAGAAGTAAGAGAAGGAAACGGTTGAATAGTCGCATAACAGGTGTTTTTATCTTACAAAATTGCTCAATTAGGTTGGAATGTAAGGTGACTTTCATCACGAAAGGGTATGAATGGATGCTGAGCAGCGAAGGAACCAGTCGCAAATTAAGGTTCCAGCTACCTATTAATCGGAGTTGAAAAGGACCTCTATTGGGAGGAAGATCAGAAGTATTTTAGGGGAGAAAACTCACAAAATAATCTTCTGTGTATTTTTTATTGTATTGAAAATCAATTATTTAATAGGATTTTTAAAAATTAAAAAACAAAATTTACAAGCTCACAAAACCCTGTTTTTTGTTGCCAGTCTTTCTTGCTACCCGTTCGACTTTTGTTGCCGTAATCAAAGCGTGCTGAGCTATTTACAACATCTTGAAAAAGGATGAACAAGTGGTATCTGGTTTAGTAGCTTATTTATAAGTCATTTGTTTTCAATTTTATATGCCTAAGATTTATTCAGGTAGTGCCTCAAAAGTGACAGGACAGCCTGCAAGTGATGAGCTCCGCTTTGGGGTGGTTTTCGGTACTCCGAGCCGCCATTGTGATGGTTCTGGAGTTTGTGTCATTTCGCGTGTGCCGGTATTGGAGCGCTGGAGTATTCCATGCGCCTTTGTAGTTGCCTTTTTTTCCGTTTGGGAGGAAGGGCATTTTGTATTTCGGATTCCTGTGGAGGAAATCACAGACCCTCTTTATCAACAGCACTTCAGCAAGGGCTTTTTCCGGGTGGAAGAAGCATTTGAGGTTCCACGATGGATGGCAAAAGCATTGGGTAAGCCCAAGATTGCGGTACCAGCAGGGGTATACCGGGTAGAACAGCGCTCGGCCGACTACCTAATTCACTTCAATTTACTACTAAATAACTAGTATTTCCTTCCATTTTATACATCCTTATTATGAAGAGTGTTTCTCACTTGTTTAAAAAAGTACGGATTTCCTTATCGGAGCAAAAGGCCCGGGTACCTGTTTTTCCGGGTATGCTGGGAATTCTGTTGCTTCTGAGCCTACTGCCAATTGCCGAGAGCTATGGGCAGCAAGCAGCGATCAACCTCAGTGCGGCTCAACGCCGCGCCACCGAACGCAACTGGATTTTCAGTCGAACAACTCGAATGGACTTTGGGGTGAGTGGTACAGCTGCTCCGACGATCACCTCTTTTGGTGGACAAACCAGCATTGGTGAAGGATTTGCAACCGCTACCGATGTGGATGGCAACTTGGTGTTTTACGCATCAGCGACCCAGACCTACAATCGGAATGGAGTTGCAACGAGTAATGGCGCCATTACGGGCAACAACTCGGCTACCCAAGGTGCTGTAATTGTACCCCATCTGAAGAATCCCGATCGCTACCTGGTTTTTTATACCTCAGCGGACGTGGTGACAGCGCCCAATGGCAACCTCTTTTATGCGGAGTACGATATTCGTCAAAACGGTGGCTTAGGTGATTTGGTCTTAAAAAACCAATTGCCCAGTTCCATTGGCGCCAGCATTAAAGCGGCGGAAGCCTTGACGTATGCGCCCAACAGCAGCGGTGATGGTTTCTGGATTGTCACTTACGAAAACAATGAGACTTGTTCTGGATCTAGTTTTTCTTGTTCTGGAACCTCTACAGTGATTAAAGCCATTGAAGTTACCTTCCCGACTGCCAGCAGCATTAGTTTCAGTGCACCGGTGGTGAGCAATGTTTCCGCCTCATTTTACAATGGATTTGGTTCCATTGAATTCAACGAGGACTTTTCCAAGGCAATGGCCCTATCCTCCTACTTTATTACAACCTTTATGGACCCCACCCTTCGCGGTGGGCGTTTGTTCGAGTTGGACTTTAATGCGCAGACCGGTGTATTTTCGGAAAACTGGGTAATTGACCTTCCTTTATTGGCTGCGAGCAATTACTATTATGCGGATTTTTCTCCATCTGAAGATTATGCGTATGTGAGCACCGTGTTTACCAACCGACTGTACCGCTACGATATCAGCAGCGGCAACGCGGCCAGCGTGAGTGCTTCCCAGGAATTGCGTACTATGGCCATTTCTGGTGCGGTTCAAAAAGGTCCAAATGACCGGATGTATGCAGTGAGCAATGGAAGTGCTGGAATTCTGGAAATTCAGGACCCTGAAAATCCCAGCTTGGCGGCTGCCACCTTGAATACCCTCTCTCGGAACGGAGGAAATGGTGGTTTTGGTATGGCCCAAACCGCTTTAAACATCGCGGTAGATTATGGGGACGCGCCCAACAGCTATAAAGTATTGAGTTCCGATGACGGACCTCGACATATTATTCAGTACAACACAACTGGCACCGCCTTGTTGACCTTAGGTAGTTCGGTAACTTCAGAACCAGGTGGGGTAGCATCCGCTACAGCTAGCTCTGATACCGACAATGGTGTAAGTTCCTTTCCGGCAATCAGTCCACAGGCAGCTCCCCAAGTGATTACCAGTTACACGGTGAATGTAGAGGTGGTAAATCTTACCGGTTCTGCCGCTAACTTGGTGGGTTGGATAGACTGGAACCTCAATGGTACGTTTGATGCCGGCGAGATGGTCAGCACGACGGTTGCTGCGAATGCCACTACAGCCAGTTTGACCTGGAGTAATGCCAATTTGCCGGCTACCAACTCTGTTACGGCCCTTTTTGCCCGTTTTCGGATCAGCACGGATGCGATTACCGCTCCCACAGGAATTGCTTCGAGTGGGGAAGTAGAAGACTATCAGATCTTACTCTGTTCAGTTGCTACGGTACAGCCCACCTCGAATACCCTCTTCAACGCTTGTCCGACGGCTATGGCCGATTTAACGAGTTTGGAACCGACACCAACTGCTGGTACCAGTTTCATTTGGCGAACTGGATCAACACTTGGTAGTCCGGTAGTAAGCGATCCAACAGCAGTTACTGCGGGTCTTTATTACCTTTTTGTTCAGGACAATTCAACCAATTGTTACAGCTTGGCCTCCAATCCGGTAACAGTTTATCTGGCTCCTTGCACAGATACGGACGGGGATGGCGTTGTGGACACTCAAGACCTAGACGACGACAACGACGGTGTCTTGGATCGGGTGGAATGGAATTGCGGTCCATTGTATAGCGTGGGTTGGACAATGAACATACCCAGAGGAAATTATACACCAGATCAATATTCCCCTAGCGCCCCTTTGGCTTATGAAGGAATTGCAGGTTTTAACACGAATGTATTCCAAACTGTTCAATCCTTTACCGTTGGAGCTGGGGTAGTCGTTACCAATATACCGAACAATGATGGCTTTTTGATGCTGCGCGATATGCACCAAACCACGGTGCAAGCAGCGATTGAGCAGAGCGACTACATTGAATACAAATTTAAAACCGCAGCAACCCTGCCGGTAAATTCCTATTTGAGTAAAATAGGGATGGGAAATATTTTCAACCCTGGAAATTACTCCTACAGCGCGTTCATATCGGAAGGCACCAATTATACAACGGCAATTCAAGTTGCCAATGGGGTGAATCCTGCCACTGTAGGATCTTCTTATTCTTTTTTAGAAAATTCCCAAGTGCAAAATCCCTATTTGCTTCAACCTGGGATGGATTATGTGGTTCGAATTTACCTATACGGTGGAGCGAATGCGACCACTTCCTATTACTATGATGACGTACACATGGCTATTTGCCAGCTGCCCGACACGGATGGAGATGGTACCCCCAACCACTTGGACTTGAACTCCGACAATGACAGCTGCTCCGATGCGTTCGAAGCGGGCGCTACGACGGATTTAACAGCGGATTACACTTTTGCGGCTCCTTACGGAAACAACGGCCTTGCCAATAGTGTGGAAACCGTTGCGGAGAGCGGGATAGTGAATTACAGCGCCACCTATTACAATGCAACGAATGAAGGAATTGAAAGCTGTATTGATTCAGATAATGATGGCGTACGTGATGTGACCGACTTGGACGACGACAACGACGGCGTACTAGATGCAGTGGAATGTACTGTGGTTTCCCCCCAAGTAATGACTGGGACCGGAGTAAATAAAAATACCCTTCAATGGGTTGTTTGGGAAGATGCGTCTATTTCAAACGGCATACAAAACGGCGATGTACAAACAACGGTGCTTCCCGATGGAACCACGGTAACCATTACTTTCAGCAACGTAGTAGGAGCGAGTGGAGTCCCAAGCTTTATCAGCAACGATTTTTCACAGGTATTTGGTTCACAACTGGGCACCCTTTACAATCCGAGTAGTTCTAAAGATCGAATTTTATACAATGTGACCCCCGCCGGCAGTACTGCTGCCTTAAGGATGACCCTTTCCGCAACCCGTGGAGGGCTGCCAGTTGCCGTTCCAAGGATAATAATCGGTGATGCCGAGACCTCCGCGCTTTCTGGCGAGTACACTCAATTTACCACCAATGGAACCCCCTTTACCGCGTATGAAAGTACCGGCACCTTTGTACTGTCTGGAGAAAATACCCAAACGGTTCGGTATACCACCACGGTAAATGGAACTCGACTATTTTCAACAAACAATGCTACCCTGATCGATTACACCCTGCTTACACAGGGAGGTTCTGGTTTTGCCTTGGCATTTGATCTAACCAGTCTGAATGGCTGTGATTCGGATAACGATGGTATTCCAAACCGCCTGGATACGGATTCGGATGGCGACGGTTGTTCCGATGCTGCAGAGGCGGGTGCAACGACGGATCTCACCGCTAACTTTACTTTCTCTGGTCCTTTTGGCGCCAATGGATTGCAAAATAGCTTGGAGACGAGTGCAG
>Ga0315900_10004765_pt1 | contig 18963 bp, 14 predicted proteins | sample LakEriMetagenome_FD_203521 | JGI IMG/M metagenome (GOLD analysis project Ga0315900, IMG submission 203521) | Freshwater fungal communities from buoy surface, Lake Erie, Ohio, United States - Buoy 12 MA114 | ecosystem: Environmental > Aquatic > Freshwater > Lake > Lake biofilm | place: USA: Lake...
GGACCTCGATCGCGGCGCCGGTCGCGGCCCGCACCGCCTCGACCGTGCGCCGAAAATGCTCCGCGCCGCCGTCGGGCAGGTCGTCGCGGGTCACGCTCGTGATCACGACGTGCGCGAGCCCCAGCCGCCGGGCCGCCTCGGCCACCCGCTCGGGCTCGTCGGCCTCCAGTTCCTCGGTCTTGCCCTTGGGCACTGAGCAGAAGCCGCACGGCCGGGTGCACACGTTGCCGAGAATCATGAACGTGGCCGTGCGCTGCGACCAGCACTCCAGACGGTTGGGGCACTTGGCCGACGAGCAGACCGTCTCCAGGTTCAGCTCCGCGATCAGGTGGGCCGTCTCGGCATGGCCGCCGCCGGGCGCGAGGTTCTGCCGCAGCCACGGGGGCAGGCGGCGCGACACCGGCGGCGCCGCGACCGGAGCACTGCCGCAGGCGGTCGCGGCGGGGGCATCGACGATCGGCAGCAAGAGCGACGCAAGGCCGCGCGAGGCATCATCCGACACGGCTGACAAACTCCGGCTGGGCAGGGTGCGGCGTCACGAAGGGAAAGCCTGATTGGATCTGCGTCCGCTGAAAACCACAGGCGGCGACGAGCTGCTCGACGAGGGCCGTGCGGGCGTCCTGGATACGGACCTTGCGCCGGAGTTCGGCCTCGACCGAGCCCATCGCCGTCGCCGCCATCGTAGGCGGTTCCCCGCCACGGGGGCCAGCCGTCGCACGGATCCGGTGAAAAGCCTCCAGCGCCGGGCAGACGTTGACGAAACCGCCGTGGCAGGCCACTCCGCGGCGGACGGCGATGCCCACTGCCGCCAACAGCCCCGTGCGGCCGAACAGGCCGTGCAAGCCGGGCCGCCGCTGCGGGTCGCAGCCCAGCCGCCGCAGCGCCGCTGCGAGGCCGGACTCGAACCGCGCCACGTAGGCCCCCACGTCGTGTCGGCCGAGACCGAGGTCCTCCAGCGCCGCGAACAGGCTCACGAACACCTGCCCCGGCCCGTGGAGCACCGCGCCACCGCCCCGGCCGACGAAGCGGACCTCGAGCCCCTGGCTCCGCAGTTCCTCCGCCGACAGATCGACGTCGGCCCGCGACCCGAGCCGCCCGATCGTGATCGCCGGCTCCAGCTCGCTGACGACAAGCGTCGGCGGCCGGCCGCCTGGTTCCGACACCTCCCAGGCCAGTCGCTCCGCCATCGTCGCGTGCGCCTCCCAGCCGATCCGCCCCGCCAGCCAGACCGCGAGCGGACGGCGGGCACGGGCGATGGACGGCGGTGGCGGACTGGCGACCATGGCGTATTTGTACCACGTCCCCGGTGGCGCACGCCTCCAGGCTTGCGAATGCGTGGCTCCGCACCGTCACAAGGCCCGGGCCGTCAGGCCGGCGGCACGGCGTACTCGTCGAGCAGCGACTCGATCCGCGCGAAGACGTCGGCCATCTGCTCCGCGTCGGGCAGGAGCGTGACCCGGAAGTGGTCACGGTAGGGCACGTTGAAACTCGATCCCGGAGCGACGAGCACGTGCCTGCGTTCGAGGAGGTCGAGGGCGAAGGCCCGGTCGTCGAAGCCCGCCGCGCCACCGGGCAGCCGCTCGGCGTGCACGCGCACGAAGGCATACATCGCCCCCTGCGGCGCGACGACGGAGAGATGGCGGCTCCGGGAGACGGCGTCGAGGACCGCCGCCCGCGTGGCATGCAGCCGGCCGCCGGGCCGCGTGAGGTCGAAGATCGACTGGTAGCCGCCCAGCGCCGTCTGCACCGCATACTGCCCCGGCACGTTCGAGCACAGCCGCAGCGAGGCGAGCAATTCCACCGCCTGGATGTAGTCGCGGGCGTGCTCCCGCTCGCCGGAGAACACGAGCCAGCCGACCCGCAGGCCGCAGGCCCGATAGATCTTGCTCAAGCCGCCGAACGTGAGGCACAGGCCGTGGCGGGCGCGCGTCGCCATGGGCACGAACTCCGCGCCGTCGTAGAGCATCTCGTCATAGATCTCGTCGGCGCAGAGCACGAGGTGATGCCGCTCGGCGATGCCGGCCAGCCGCTCGAGAACCGGCCGCGGATAGACCGCGCCGGTCGGGTTGTTGGGATTGATCACCACCAGCGCCCGCGTGCGGTCGGTGATCAGGCTCTCGACCTCGTCGGGATCCGGCACGAAGCCGCGCTCCGGGCGGCAGGGATAGTGCACGGCCTTCGCCCCGTGGATCACCACGCTCGCCGTCCACAGCGGGTAGTCGGGGCTGGGCACGAGCACCTCGTCGCCGGGATTGAGCAGGGCCCGCATGGCGAGCATGATCATCTCGGAGACGCCGTTGCCGATGAACACGTCGTCGGCCGTGACGTCCATCACCCCGCGGCTCTGCTGCTGCATGACCACTGCCTCGCGGGCGGGGAAGATGCCCTTCTGGTGCGAGTAGGGGTCGGCCTGGTGGAGGTTCTCCACGATCGCCACCCGCATCGATCCCGGCATGCGGAAGCCGAAGGCCCCGGGGTTGCCGATGTTGAGCTTCACGATCTCGTGCCCTTCACGCTCGAGCTGCTCGGCGCGGCGGGCCAGCGCCCCGCGGATCTCATAGCGGACGTCGTGCAGGTGCTCGGAGGCACGGAGCGGAGGAAGGCTCATGCCTCAACTCTACCACGCGACCTCGGGTCGGCGGTGGCCCTGCGACCTCAGCCGCGGCCGCCCTTGTCGAAGGCCAGGGCCGCCTGCAGCCGGTCCCATGCCAGCGGTTTCCAGGGCACGGCCTCCGGCAGCCGGCCGCGGTCGAGACCGGCGCCGTGCGTTGGGCCGCGGCTCTCGGCCACCTCGAGCGCCCGATCGACCGCGGATCCCAGCCGCTCCAGCCAGTCGGGCACCTCGACACCGGACCCGCTGGCCACGCCGAGGAACCTCTCCGCCTGCGCCTCGAGCTCCGCGCCGGCACCCGGGGGCTGTCCCGTGAACAACTCCGCGACCGCGGGCTCGACGAGCGCCTCGAGTTCGTCCTGCTCCAACGCCGCCGTGAACGGCCGCCGCACGCGGTCACTCACGCTCGCCAGCCGCACGCTCCAGTGCGTCTCCAGGTCGGTGAGCCGCTGCACGAGGGCCGCGGCCGTGTCGTGGGTCTCGTCCCGCATCCTCGTCCGCCAGGCCGCGGCCGCCGCCACCACGCCCCGCCGCGCGAGCACGCGATGGGCCATGTTCACCGGCCGCAACGTCCAGGCGATCCGGTCGTGCTCGGCCTTCACCCGGAGGAAGTCGAGGAGGATGTGCAGGCACTCGCCGCGGTCGGACTGGGTCGTGGTCGAGTTCCAGTCACGATACTCGGCATGGTTCTCGGCGATGCTCTCGAGCACCAGCCGGAGGCGCGGCGCGGCCTGCTTCAGGGGCAGCGCGCCGGAGGCCAGGTCCTCGAGCAGCCGCACCGGCCGGCGGGCCCGGGGCGTATCTGCCTCGGGCTCGACCTCCGCCCGGTCGACGAGCTGCTCCAGGTAGTGCCCCACGCCGCCGCGAAGGATACCCCGCAGCGACGCCGGAGCGAGCAGGTGCTGCGTGAACAGGCCGGAGCCGTAGTGCTCGATGAACTCCCGGATCACAGCGAAGGATTTTTCGTCCCGCACCTTCTCGAGGACCGACAGCCGCAGCTGCCGCGCGTGGGTCGTCCAGGTCTCGAGCAGCCGCGGCACAAGCAGGGCCAGGCCGTCGAGGATGCGGTCCACCACGACCGCGTCATCCGGCGGGCGGCCATCGGCTTCCGACGCGGCGCTGACGACGATCCGCTCCACGAGCGCCGTCGTCGCCGCCTCGAACACACGGTCGAACTCGCTGACACTCGCCGCCCCGCGCGGACGCAGGCTCTCCAACTGCTTGGCCATCTGCACCACGTCGGCGGTCTCCGCGACGAGGCCGAGCCGGGGCAGGCAGGCGGCCAGCCGCTCGAGGAGCCGCTCGCGGGTGCGGGCGCGGACGATCCGGTCGGGACGGCCGCCCCGCGACAGCGGCACGTACAGGACCGGCCGGCCCCGGAGCCGGGCGCGGACGACCTCGAGATCCACCGCGGCCGCCGCCGCGTCGCCGGTCAGCAGGGCGGCGAACAGCCGCCCCACCGCGGCCGTGGCCGAGCCCTGGCCGAGCCGCGGCTGCGACGACCGCAGATGCAGCCGGGCGGAGAGCATCCAGTAGGTCTCGGCCGCATGCACCGCCGCCTCGATGAGCCGTTCGGCGGCCCCGTCCCGCGCCCAACGCAGGCGGTCGTATTCCGTCGGCGGCATGCCGGGGGGCGGCTGCCGATCGCGGGCCGCGACGGTCGTCGCGGCGCGGACCAGCGCCCGTCGCAGCCGCCGCAGCGAGTGCCGCCAGCCGATCACGGAATCGATCTCCGCCTGCGGCGGGCTCGTGGCGGCCGCGACGTCGAGGCTGCACCACACCGTAACGGCCTGCCGCACGAGGGTGCCGACGCCGATGAGAAACTCCGCCGCATCCTCGACGGCCGCCAGCCCGCCGGCCGTCGACCCGCCCGGCGCATCCACATCGATCATGCCGCCGTCCACGCCGTCGTCGGCCGAGTCGCGCCACACCATCGACTCATACGCCGCGGCCACGCTCTCCTCGCCGTCGGGCTGATCGTCCGCCGTGTCTTCCTCGCCGGCGGCGCCGCGCCGATCCCCCGGCTCGCGGCCCACCGCCACCGTCTCGATGAGATCGACGACCGCGCTGGTGTTGGCCTCGACGAGTTCCAGGAAGCGACGCACCCGCCCGCGGCCCTCCGGCGACGGATCGGCGCAGGCCTGCGACATCCACCGGTTCGCGGCCGCCAGCCAGATCGGCCCGGACCGCTCCACTGCATCTCCCTCCAAGAGCGACGCCCAGTGCACGAGCAGGCCGAGCGCGCCGTCGAGATCGCCTTCACGAAGGAGCGCGTCGGCGGCCTCGGCATGCGTCCGTGGCGAGGTGAAGGCGGCGACTTCGCGGCGCCAGAATCCGGGCGGCGGCGCCGCCGGCGCCGACTCGCGCCGCCGGTTGAGGGCGGCGATCACCTCCCGCGCGGCAGCGAAGGCCTCGCGGCCGGAGAGGTGCGGCACACCCGACACGGTCGTCGTCGCGAAGCGGTCCCACCAGCCCGCCAGTCGCTCCAGCGCCGCCGCCGCGCGATCGGCAACCCGCGGCGGTCCCGCCAGGCCGGCCTGCCGCCAGGCGGCCGCATACCCGTCGAGGATCGAGCCGGTCACATTCACGAGGTCATCGACCCGCGGGTCGGGCAGGCTCTCGCCGCCCGGTTCGTGGAGGGGAAACTGGCCCGACAGCCCGAGGATGTTCCAGGGATCGACCGCCGCCCCACAGCCGACCGCCCGCACCAGCAGGTCGGCGGCGGCGTCGAGCTCGTCGAGCGCCGCCACGGCATCGTCGGCCCGCCGCAGCGCCTGCTGCGCGGCGACCACCCGGCTGGTGATGCGGGCGAACATCCGCGCCGACGCCGCCGGCACGGCGGCGGCCATGCGCTCGGCGCCGGCGGCCCGGCCGATGCGGGCGAGCACCGCGGCCAGGGCCACGCTCTCCACCTGCCGCGCCCGCCGCCCGGCGAGCACGGTGTTGATGTGCCGGCGCACGCCGCCGAAGGGCTGCCGCATCCGCCGTGCCTCGTCCTCGAGCCGGCTGCGATGGACGTCGGGGAGCCGCGTCAGCAGCCAGCGATAGAAGCCGTCGCGATAACCGGCGATCCGCGGCAGCAGTTCGGCAAGCGGCAGGCCGGCCTGCCGGGCGCCGGGGCCGTGTCCCGACAGGCCCGACGCCATCAGCATCACTCCGGCCAGCACGGCCGACGCTTCCCAGCGGAGGTCGGCCGCCGGCACCCCGTCGCGGTCGCCGGCGGCATCGGCTTGCGGCCAAGAGAGGATGCCGTCGAGCGTGGCCTGCTGCACGACCATGCGGCGGTAATTGCCCTGGGCGTCGATCCGCGCGGGGTCCCAGAGGCCGAAGAGATAGTTGGGGCGGCTGGCCGCCGGATGGAGAAAGTCGAAGGCCCGGGGGTCGATCGCCAGTTCTTCGAGCAGTTCGAGGTCAAAGTCGGCCTGCTGCACGAGTTCCGGCGGCGCGTCCCGGAGGATGTCGATCGCGCCGGCAACCAGCCCGCCGTAGCGGCCGTGGGCCGGACCGGCGCCGGCGACGTAGAGCGGCACGGGACGCACCCGTTCGTGACGATAGGGCTCCGACAGCCGCCCGTTCTCCAGCACGGCCACCGGTCGCCAGCCGACGTAGTCGTTGAGCCGGTCGATCGCCCGGGCCGCGGCCTCCGCGAAGTCGTCGCCACCGCTCGACGTCGCCAGCACGGCCTGCGCGGCCGCCATCACGAAGTAGGGGCGGTCCAGGCCGCCGGGCGGCTGATGCTCCAACAGGTCGGCATGAAACCGGTGGTAGCCCGGCAGCACGTGGTTGAACACGGCATCGAGCACCCAGCGGGCCTGCGTGGCGTCGCGAAAGGCGGGCTCGGCGGGCTCGAGCTCCCCGAGCCGCGTGGCGAGTGTCGCCGCCAACCGCGCGGCCGAGTCGGGGGATTCGCCGACGACGCCATCGGCATCGGCCGGCTCGAGGCTGGCGTATAGGTCGCTGCACGCCCGCCAGGCGGCGGGGTCGAACGCCCCCGACGAAAAGTTGAGGTAGCCGAGGACGAGGGCCGCAGGGTCCGGGGCGCGGGCAGGCTTCACATCCGTCGGCATCGCGGGGGCGGCGTCATTTCGGGCTCGGGACGGGCGGCGCGACCGGCGCACCGCCTCCAATCCGCGAGAGCGTAGCATTTTTGCGGGGCGTTTTTCGTGGGCTATCCTTGCGGGCACGGCTTTTTGCACCGTTTTGCTACCGCGCCGCTGCGGGCCATCCGATGGGCATGACGACACGTCTTCGACACGTCTGGGCCGCCGCCATGCTGGCCGGCGCGCTGACGGGCGGCGGCCGCGCCGACTGTGGCGGGGGACTGTCGGGCACGCCCGCCGACGAGTTCGTCGCCGAGCGAATCGGATTGGTCCGCGAATGGGTCGCGCAGATTCCCTTCGATTCCGCCCGCGGGGCTCTCGAGCACGTGGTGGTCGGCGACGGCCTCGTCGTCGCCCAGACCGACGACGGCCGCGTGCATGCCTTCGCGGCGGCGGCCTTCAATGCCGCGGCGCGGCCCGGAGCGGCCGCCATCGGCACGCTGCTGTGGTCACGCCAGTTCGGCGCCGCCGGCGGCCCGACGGCGCCCGCCGGCATCGGCCCGCGACTGGTGACGGTGGCCCGCGACCTCGAACTCTTCGCCATCGACCGCGCGACGGGAGCGACTCGCTGGCAGCAGCGGACCGGTCGCCCGCCCGGCGGCAGCGTGGTGGAGATCGGCGATTGGGTCTACGAGCCGCTTTCCGGCGGCGGCATCCGCCGGCTGACATTCGACCCCCTCCAGCCGACGGCCGACCCATCCGCTCCCGTCGCCGCGCAGCGGCCGAAGCCCGGTGCGAAGAAGGGGGCCGCGAAGGCGAAGGCCGACGCCAAGCCGACGGCGGAGAGCCTTCGGCCGCGCACGTTCGACAGCGCCGGCCGCGTCGAGCGGCCGGTGCAGGCCTTGGGCAAGGGACTGGCCTGGACGACGGCCAACGGCGTCCTCGTCACCCTGCAGCCCACCGAAACCGATTCGGACCGCTTCGAGTTCGGGCTCAACTCGCCGGCCGTGGAAGCACCGCTCATCCGCGGCAGTGCCGTGTTCGCCGCCACCACGGCTGCCGACCTGGCCCGGATCGACTTCATCGAAGCGGGGACGCGCGGCCTGCGCACCGGCTGGCACGTGGTGCTCGACGCCGTGCCCGACGCCGGTCCATTCCTGGGCGGCGACACGCTCGTCGTGTCGCTCGGCGAGTCGGGCATGGCCGCCTTCTCCGCCGAAACCGGCACCCCGCTGTGGCGGAGTCCCGTCGCGGGCCGGGTGCTGGCCGTGGCGGGCGACCGGATCTGGATCATCGACCGCACCGGGCGGCTCGCCGGCATCGACCTGGCCTCCGGCGAGCGCCGCGAACGGCTGTGTCTCGCCGGCTTTTCGTTCCCGGTCGTCAACGCCAATTCGGATCGGCTGATCCTCGCGTCGCCCGCCGGGCTGTTGGTGTCGCTCGCGCCGCGGCGACCGGCCGCGGCTCCGGCCGCCCCGCGCCCCGCGCCACGCCCTGCCCCACCGCAGCCCGCGGAACCGCCGGCCGCAGAAGGGGAAGCCGCGGCGGAGACCTGATGCCGCGTCAGCGGCCGCGGGCCGGCCGCGCGGGAACGCGGGCCTTGGGATCCTGCCGCCACGCCTCCTGCAACAGGCCGTAGAGCTGCCGATCGTGCCGCACGAGGCGGTGCGGATCCTGGAAGAAGCACTCGCTGGCCACCGCGAAGAACTCGGCAGCGCTCTCGGCGGCGTATTCGTCGAACGCCGTGGCCCGCCCATCGTCGAGCGCCTCCTCGAACCGCGCCCGGCAGTCTGCGAAGGCGGCCCGCCACGCCTCGCGGGCAAGCCGCGGGCCGACCGGCGGAATCCCGTCGATCTCACCGTCGAGGAGATCGATGAGATGGGCACATTCGTGGATCACCACGCTCCGCGGACCGTCCCGCAGCCGACCGCCGTCCACCACGCCCGGCCACGAGAGCACCATGCTGCCACCCGCCCAGGTCTCGCCGAGCCGGGCCTCCTTCCACTCCAGTTCCCCGCCGCCGTCGAGCGGCGTCGATCGTGGCACCAGATAGTCGCCGGGATAGACGAGCACCGAGCGGAGCGTGTCGAAGTGCTCCCCCGCGAAGCCGAGCGTCACAAGCCCGGCCTGGGCGGCGATCGCCACGCGGACCTCGTCGGTGATCTCCTGCCCTCGGCAGCCCTCGAACCGCTTCTCGCCGAGGAACACCAGGATCCAGCGGTGCAGCCGCTCCCGCTCGGTCTCGTCGAGCCACTGCACCTGCTTCACGAGCCGGGCGAGGATGTCGTGCCAGGCCGGCGGAAAGGGCCGGTCGCCCAGGGCACGGCGACGGCGGGCCCGAAGCCAGGAAAAGAGCATGACGAGCGCAGCCGCCGCGGGCCGGTCCGGCCTATGGCTTGAGGGGCAGCCGGCGCGAGAACAGATCGAGCGACAGGATCAGGCAGCCCACCGAGATCGCCACGAACGACAGCAGCAGCATCGCCGTGTAGACGTTCATCGGGGGGCGGGACCGCGGCTGCGAGGCGTCGTTTGCCATGGCGTGCTCCGAGATCAGCCCGTGGGTCAGCCCTTGAGCCGAGTGGTCACCTTGTCGCCCCGCTGCACGATGCCGCGGGAATATTCGCGGAGGATCAACGCCACCGCGCGGTCGGGCTTGACGGTCTTCACGACCGCCCGCCCCACGTACTGTCCGTCGCGATAGACCTCCAGCGTGTGGCCGGCCTGCAGCCCCTCGTCGCCCCCCAGCGAAACCTCGATGGCGTTGTCAGCCACCGCCAGCACGTCGCCGTCGAGCGCGGGCACCCGATCCTTGGGCAGGCTGTCGATCGCCAGGCCCTGCTGCTTGAGCAGCAGCCGGGCGTTGGCCACCTGCTTCTCGAGCTGTTCCTTGCGCTCGGTGGCGATCTCGAGGAACGACTGGGTCTCGTGGAGCTTCTGGGCGATATCGGCGGCGCGGCCCACCTCCCGATCGACCTTCACCTGCTGCTGCCGCACCTCTTCGCGAAGGGCGGCGACTTCGTCGATCGCCTTCTTCAGCTCGGCCTCGGCCGCGTCGAGCTTGGCGATGGCCTCCTGTTGGATCTTCTCCCGGTCCTCCTTGTTCTTGCGGAGCTCGACGAGTTCGCCGTCTTTTTCCGTCAGGGCCGTCTGCAGCTTGGCGACGACCTGATCGCGGGCCGCCTCCGACTCGGCCACCTTCCGCACGAGGACGTCGATCTCCTGCTTGAGTTTCTTGCGGTCGCTCTCGGCCTGCTCCAGCTGGTACTTCAGGCCGGGCCGCTCCGCGCCCTTCACCTCCTCGGGCTTGCGGTTCACCTCCCGCTCCCAGTTGGTGTGCGAGGAGTAGATGGCGACGGCGAAACTCATGAACACGAGGCTCATGACGAACACCGCGAACACGAAGATCTTGCCGATGACGTTCATGACGCCTCCCGCGCGCACCCGGCCGGCGGCCGCAGCCCCGCCGCGGCACCGCCCCCGTATCTTCCTGCCCGGACGGCCCCCGAGGCAAGTTCCCCGGGACCGCGGCAGCCCGCACCCTGGCCTGAAATCGGCCAGGCAGGACCGGCGGCCTCACCCCGACTGCGGGCGCCGGTGCAGTCGGTCCCGAATCCGGCGTCCCAGGGCCGCTTCCAGCATCACGGCCACCGCGACCGCCACACACGCCCCCGTCGGCAAAGTCCCCGTCACGCGCCAGGGGCTGCGCCGGCCGTCGGGGTGCAGCCGTGCGGCGAGGGTGGCGGACGCCCGCCGCGGCCCCCGCTCCAGCAGCCGGCCACAGCCGTCGATCGCCGCGGAGAATCCGGTGTTGGCCGCGATCGCAATCGGGATCCGCACCTCGACCGCCCGGAAGATCGCCGCCACCAGGTGCATGTCGAGCTCACTCGACCCCCAGAACCAGCCGTCGTTGGTCAGGTTGACGAGCACGTCCGGGGGACCGTCCCGGGTCTCGAGCCCGTTCACGAGCGCGCGAACCGCATCGGGCAACGCCGTCTCGTAACAGATGTTGACCGCCACGCGGTGACCCGCGATCTCCACGGCCACGTGATCCTTGCCGGCCGTCAGCCCCGCCGGCAGCGGCGTGAGCCGGTAGAGAAATGGGAACCGGTCGGCGAACGGGATGTATTCGCCGAACATCACCGGGTGCAGCTTGCAATAGCACGCCCCCGGTGAACCGGTAGCGTCGAGGAACAGCCCGCAGTTGAAGTGGCGGGTGGCGGCCGGTGCGATCGCCTGCTTGTCGAGCCCGACCAGCCACGGCGCGGCGTACCGCCGGGCAAAGACGGCGAGCGCGTCGAGCCGCTCCTGCTCGAGCGTCCGGCGGCAGCGGGCCTGGCGCTCCGCACGGACGGCCGCGTCGGCACCGGGTGGCTCCGGCCCCAGGAGCCGCTCCACGACCGGCTCCTCGAGGATCTCGGCGGGGTCGATCTCGACGAGCCCCCAGCGCCACATCGTCTCCGGCCACACGATCAAGTCGGGCCGGTCGCCGGCGGGCCAGGCGGCGAGGCCGGCGACGGTGAGTTCGTCATAGTGGCGGGCGACGTCGGTGGCGGCGTCGGGATCGTGCTTGAGTTCGGTGTCGATCGAGCCCTGCACGAGCAGGAGCTCGAGCGGCGCGCCGCGCGGCGCGGGAGCGGTGGCCAGCCGCCATGCCCCGTAGGCGAGCGTCGCTGCAAGCAGTGCTCCGGCCGCGGCGAGGTTCGCGACCGCGCGAAGCGGCCGCCAGCCGGATGCGGTCGGCAGGGCCGCCGCGATGGCCGCCGCGCCGGCGATCACCAGTCCGCTCACCCCCACGGCGCCCGCGATGTCGGCCGTCTGGATGAGGGTCGTCCACCGCCATTGGGTGTGGCCGAGTCCGCCGAACGTGAAGCCGCCGAGCACCCAGCCGCGCAGCTGCTCGCAGGCCATCCAGGCCACGGCGGCCGCCGGCACCAGCGGCCACCGCCAACGGTGCACGAGCCGGCGGGCCAGCCACACGAAGGCCGGCACGTACGCGGCCAGATACGCCGCCAGCAGCACCCAGCCGATCGACGTGGCCGGATGCGGCAGCCGCAGCCAGTGGATCGTCGCCAGCCAGTGGAGGAATCCGCCGATCCACAGGGCCCGCCACGGCCGCCTGCCGGGCAGCGGATCGGCGGTCACCAGCAGCAGCCAGGGCAACGGCGCGATCCAGGCGGCCCACCACACATCGGCGGGGGGCTGCACAAGAAACAGCGCCAGCCCGCCGCCGAGTACGAGCGTCCACAGCCGCCGCTCGTCCGCCGCGGTCGTCATGCTGCGCCTCGCGTCTCGGGCTCGACCGCGAACTCCGCCAGCACCGTGCCCGTCGCGACCAGTTCGTCCTCCTCCACGAGGCAGGCCGCGAGCCGCCCCGTGACCGGCGCCTCGAGGTCGATCGTCACGCCGCCGGCGACGAGCTGCACCACGCGGTCCCCCTCGATGACCGCCGATCCCTGCGGCACCAGCCACACCGCCACGGCCAGCGGCATGTCGAGACCGAACTCCGGCACCACGAGTCGGGCCCGCTGCAGCGGCGATCCTGACGGCGTCGCGGCCATCGACTCACCGCTGCTCCCGCAGCCAGGCCAGGAGCACGCTGCCCACCGCCTCCAGCGACTCCGCCGCGCAGTGCTCGGGGGTGTCGGCGGTGGTGTGCCACTGCGGGTAGTCGAAGTCGATGATGTCGCAGGCCGGGATGCCGCCGATCATCCGCAGCGGCATGTGGTCGTCCTCGACGGCGTGCCGCGGCCGGGGCACGAACTGCCGCACGCCGAGCCGCCGCGCGACCGCCCAGATCGAATCCACGACCGGCCGCGTCTCCGGCCAGGAGACGCTGTTCTGCTCCTGCCAGATCTCGAGGTTTCGATCGGCGACCATGTCGACCACCACGGCACAGCGATAGCGGTGGCCGAGCCGTCCCGCCTGCCGCTCGGCGACGTACTGCCGGGCGAAGAAGGTCGAGCCGAGGCAGTAGGGATCCCGCGGCCGGAAGACGTATTCCTCGGCGTCGAACAGGACGAAGTCCACGCCCACCGGTCCCGCGATCCCGGGCATCGCGCCGGCGAGCTCCATCATCACGGCGACGCCGCTGGCGCCGTCGTTGGCCCCGATGAACACGCCCTGCGGATCGACTGGGTCGCGGTCGGGAAAGGGGCGTGTGTCGAAGTGGGCGCCGATCAGGATCCGCTCCGTGCGGTCCGGGTGCCACTCCACGACCAGGTTCTCCATGTGCACCGGCTTCCCTGTCCGCCGGTCGCGAATCTGAAACGCCTGCCCTGTGACCCGCGCCCCGGCCCGGCGAAAGTGCGCGACGAGCAGCGCCCGCTGCTTCGTCATCGCCGCCGACCCGCTCGGCCGCGGCCCCAGCCCGCAGATCTCCTCCAGGTGCTGCATGGCCCGCGGCCCGGAGAACCGCGGCGGCTCCTCGCCCCGCGCCGCGGCCATCGGCAAGCCGACGCACACCGCGACGACGATCACTTTCACTTGCACGGCACAGCGGCGAAGCGGCATGACGAATCCAGTTGGTTGCGCCTTTGCTAGGGCGGACAAGCAGATGCATCACCCGCACCGGGAGGCACGGGGATCGGCGTGAGGATGCGGAGCGTGGCGGACCTTCGCCAGCGACGCAACTCATGCCGTCCCCGAGCCGGCTTGGGCCGACCCGTGCTGCGCCACGGTGCCGGTCAAATTGGAACTTCAGTGTAGGGTAGACTGCGGGTTTTCGCGTCCCCGATCGCCTCGGGCTTTTCGGCCATGATTCTCTCCCGCGTCGCCGTCGTCTGCATGCTGGCCGCGATTCTCGCCGCACCGCCGGCCCGGGCGGGCGGCGGGCCGGAGAACGTGCTCCTGGTCGTCAATCCGACGCGGGCCGACAGCCTGGCCGTCGCCAACGCCTACGCGGCGCTGCGGCAGGTGCCGCCGGGCAACGTGCTCATGCTCCCCTGGAAGGACGGCGACGAGGCGGTGCCCATCGACCGCTTCCGCGGCGAGATCCTGCAGCCGATCCTGCGGACGATCGATGCCCGCCGCCTGGCCGCGCAGATCGACCACGTCGTCTATTCGTGCGGCTTTCCCTGGCGGGTGGACTACGCCGCAGAGCTGCCCGCCGAACTGGCGAAGCAGCAGATGTTCCAGTTTCCGTCCGGGTCGCTCACCGGCATGACGATGCTCTACGCCGCCGTGCAGAGCGGCGGGCCGAACTGGCTCGATCCGGCGAGCAACCGCTACTTCCGCCCCCCCGGGCCCGATGGCGTGCCGGCATCGACCGTCGGGTTCCGGGGCTGGTATGGCTGGAGCGATCAGGGCGAGCTGCTCGAAGCGGGCGGTGCCCGCTACCTCCTGGCGACGATGCTCGGCGTCACGGCCGGCCGTGGGAACAGCGTCGCGGAGATCGTGCGGGCGCTCGAGGCGGCGGCGGCGGCCGACGGCAGCCGGCCGCGGGGCACGATCTATTTTCTCACCAATGGCGATGTCCGCACGCGGGCTCGCAGCGGCCCCGTGAAGGGCACCGTGAAGGCGATCGAGGCCGCCGGCGTGAAGGCCGAGATCCTCGAAGGCGTCCTGCCGCAGGGCCGACGCGACGTCGCCGGCCTCGTCACCGGCACGCCCGACTTCGACTGGGCCGCCAGTGGCAGCCGGCTCGTGCCCGGGGCGATCTGCGACAACCTGACGAGCTTCGGCGGGGTGTTCACGCCGGGCGCGGGACAGACACCGCTGTCGGCCTTCATCCGGGCCGGCGCGGCCGGGGCCTGCGGCACCGTGATCGAGCCCTACGTGATGCTGCCGGCGGAAGGTGGCAAGTCACCGGCGGCGTTTCAGCCGAAGTTCCCCCATCCGGCCGTGCAACTGCACTACGTCCGCGGCGCGAACCTGGCCGAGGCGCTTTACCAGGCGGTGCGGTCGCCGCATCAGCTGCTCGTCGTCGGCGACCCGCTGTGCCAGCCATGGGGGGTGATTCCCGAGGTGGAAATCGTCAACGCCGCCGATTCGCGGCCGCTCGAGCCCGGGACGCCCCTCACCGGCACGCTCGAACTCGAGCCGCGGGCCAGCCTGCCCGCCGGCGAGAGCGCCGACCGCTTCGAGCTCTACGTGGACGGCGTGCGGGTGGCGCAGTGCGGGCTCGGCGAACGGCTGCCGCTCGACACGACGCCGCTCGCCGACGGGCACCATGACCTCCGGGTGGTGGCGATCGCCGCCACGGACGTCGAGACACAAGGCCGCCGGATCGTGCCGGTGACGGTGTCGAACCACGGCCTCGCGCTCACGCTCACGGTGGAGCCCCGCCGCGTGCGGCCGGCCGACACGGTGCGGGTGAGCCTGGCGGGTGCGGGGGTGGAGTCGGCGGTCGTTTACGGCATGGGCCGTGTGCTCGGCCGCATGGCGACGGGGCAGGCGACGATCGAGCTGCCGGCGGAGCTGCTCGGCCGCGGCCCGGTGACCCTCCGGGCCACCGGCCGCACCGGCCCGAATCCCGGCGACGCGGTCAACGCGGCGCCCGTGACGATCACCGTCGGCGAGTGATCCGGCGACCGCCTTGGGGGCCGCGGCGAATTGAAACACACCCGCTGGATGCGGCGGCCTGAAGCGGGCCATGATGGCGGCCATGAACCCTCCCACAACCGATCCCGCGGTCATCTACCGCACTCGTGACGCCATCGCCGCGGCCGACGCCCTGGCAGCCGCGATCGTCCATCTCGACCTGTTCACGGGCCTGGCCCGTGCGCCTGCGGACGTGGCTGAAGTCTGTCGCCGCCACGGCCTTCACCCGCGGCCCACCGACGTGCTGTGCACGCTGCTCTCGGCCCAAGGGCTGCTCGCCCGCGACGCGTCCGGGCGGTTCGAGCCGACCGCCACGGCTCGCGAGTTTCTCGTGGATGCCGCACCCTTCGACGCCCGCAGCTATTACGCCGCCATGGCCGACAAGCCGGGCGTGGCCGATTTTCTCCAGGTGCTGCGGACGGGCCGGCCGGCGAACTGGCCGGGCGCGGAGGGGGAGGCCGACTGGCATGCGTCGATGCGGACGGAGGCCTTCGCGGAGGCGTTCACGGCCGCGATGGACTGCCGCGGCCGGGTGCTGGCGCCGGCGCTCGCGACCGCCGTCGACGGCGGTGCTGCACGACGACTGCTCGACGTGGGGGGCGGCTCGGGCGTCTACTCGATCGCGATGGCCGAACGGTTTCCGACGCTCGCGGCGACGGTGCTCGAGGCGGCACCGGTCGACGCGATCGCGCGGCGCACGATCCGCGCGGCGGGCCTGGAAGGCCGCGTGGCCGTGGTCGCGGCCGACATGTTCGCGACGCCGTGGCCCGCAGGGCACGACCTGCATCTGTTTTCAAACGTCCTCCACGACTGGGACGAGGCCGACTGCCGCAGGCTCCTGGCCATGAGCGTCTCCGCGCTGCCCGCCGGCGGCCGCCTCCTCATCCACGACATGCTGCTCGACGACGACAAGGCGGGGCCGCTCTGGGCCGCGGAATATTCCGTGCTGCTCTCCACCGTCACGCAGGGCCGGCTCTACTCGACCGCCGAGATCGCCGGCTGGCTGGCTGAACTTGGTTTCGAGATCGTCGCGCGTGCGGCCACCGCCCTCGGCCGCAGCGTCCTCACCGGCTCGCGGCGCATGGCGGAGCCGTCGCCTCGGCCCCGGCGTAGAATCGAAAGCGGAGTTGCCCCATGATCGAACACACGGTCACCTTTCGCCTGCGGCACGTCTCGGGAAGCCCGGCGGAAACCGACTTCCTCGCCGCGGCTCGGGAACTGGCCGCGATTCCTGGCGTCCGCGACTTCGCGATCCGCCGCCAGGTGAGCCCGAAATACGACCACACGTTCGGCATCACGATGCGGTTCGCCGACCAGGCCGCCTACGACCGCTACAACACCCACCCGCTCCACGTGGCCTTCGTTCGCGACCGGTGGGTGCCCGAGGTGGCTGCATTCCAAGAGGCTGATTTCGTCCCCCTGCCCCACTGAACTCTGTGGAGCGGCGTCTTCTCGGGGCGGCGTTGCTGAGGGCGGCGAGACGGCGCAGGGACTCCGTGCGGGCGGAGACGGGGCCGACACGGTGCGGGTGAGCCTGGCGGGCGCGAGCGAGGAGAGGAATGACTCGCTCCGTCACCATCCGCGCCTTCTCTCAAGCCAGAAGGTCTGTCACGACCTTCCCATGCACGTCGGTGAGCCGGTAGTCGCGGCCCTGGAAGCGGTAGGTGAGCCGCTCGTGGTCGACGCCGAGCAGGTGGAGGAGCGTGGCGTTGAGATCGTGGACGTGCACCGGCTTTTCGAGGATGTTGTAGCAGTAGTCGTCGGTGAGTCCGTGCACGAGTCCCGGCTTCACGCCGCCGCCGGCCATCCAAATCGAGAAGCAGCGACCGTGATGGTCGCGGCCGTAATCCTCCACGAGGCCGCCCTGGCCGTAGACCGTGCGGCCGAATTCGCCCGCCCAGACGACGAGCGTCTCCTCGAGCAGGCCGCGGGCCGCGAGATCTTCGACGAGCGCCGCCTGCGGCTGATCGATGTCGCGGCACTGCTTGGGGATGTTGCTCATCAGCTTGTTGTGCTGATCCCAGCCGCGGTGATAGAGCTGCACGAACCGCACGCCCCGCTCCACGAGCCGCCGCGCGAGCAGGCAGTTGGCCGCGAACGTGCCGGGCTTCCTGCTCTCGGGGCCGTAGCGGTCGAACGTGGCCGCGGATTCCCGGGAAAGATCCGTGAGCTCGGGCACCGAGGCCTGCATGCGGAAGGCCATCTCGTACTGCGCCACGCGGGAGGCGATCTCCGGGTCGCCGTCGCGGGCCTGCTGCAGCGAGTGCAGCCGGGCGAGGCCGTCGAGCATCGACCGCCGCAGTTGCCGCGACACGCCCGGCGGGTCGGCGAGATAGAGGACGGGATCGCCGCTCGAACGGAGCTTCACGCCCTGGTGGCTCGACGGCAGGAAGCCCGCGCCCCAGAGCCGATCGAGCAGGCCCTGGTTGGAATCTTCGCCGCTCCCCTGCGAAAGCATGACCACGAAACTCGGCAGGTCGTCGGCCTCCGAGCCGAGGCCGTAGCTGAGCCAGGCTCCAAATGAGGCCCGCCCCGGCTGCTGCGAGCCCGTCTGCAGAAACGTGATCGCGGGGTCGTGGTTGATCGCCTCGGTGTGCATTGACCGCACGAGGCAGAGCTTGTCGACGATCCGGCCGGTGTGCGGCAAAAGTTCGCTGATCAGCGTGCCCGCTTCGCCGCACGGCTTGAAGCCATACTTCGACGCGATCACGGGGAAGCTCTTCTGGCCGCTCGTCATCCCGGTGAGCCGCTGGCCTTGGCGGATCGAGTCGGGCAGCTCGCTGCCGTGCCGCGCGACGAGCCCCGGCTTCGGGTCGAGCAGCTCGATCTGCGATGGGCCGCCCGACTGGAAGAGGTAGATCACGCGCTTGGCTCGCGGCGCGAAGTGGAGCGCGGGGAGCACCGCCCCCTTGGGCAGCGACGACGCCGGGGCCGCCGGCGCGCCGCCGGCATCCCGTCCAAGGAGCGACGCCAGCGCCGCCGTGGAGGCGGCCGTCGCACTCGTGGCCAAAAACGCCCGGCGGCCGAGGAGCATCGACGAAGGGTGGGGCGTGAAAGGCTGCGACATCGGTCACTCCTTCGTGAGCGTCTCGTCGAGGCAGAGCAGCGTGCCGGCCACCATCGTCCAGGCGGCGAGTTCGGCGGGCCTGCGCTGATTGGTGTCGGGACCGAGCGCGAGAAATTTCTTGGCGGCGACGATGTCGGTGGCGAAGTGCCGGCGGAACTCCGCAAGTTTCTGGAGCACCGCCGCCCGCTCATCGGCCGAGGCCTCGCGGCTGAGCAGCAGGCGATAGAGGCGATCGATCACGGATGGATCGCTCGCAGCCGCCGCATCATCAAGGCCGCGGATCGCGAGGGCCTTGGCCGCCTCGACATACGTCGGATCGTTCATCACCACGAGCGCCTGCAGTGGCGTGTTCGTACGGGCCCGGCGGACCACGCAGGTCTCGCGGTCGGGCGCGTCGAAGAGCGCCATCGACGGGGGCGGGCAGCTCCGTTTCCAGAATGTGTACATGCTGCGGCGGTGGAGCCCATCGCCCTGGTCGGGCACGTAGGTCGCCTGCCGCTGCACCGACACCTCCTCCCAAAGGCCCGCCGGCTGCCAGGGTTTCACGCTCGGGCCGCCGATCCGCTCGACGAGCAGCCCCGAGGCGAACAGCGCCTGGTCGCGGACCGTCTCGGCAGGCAGCCGGAACCGCGGCCCGCGGGCGAGCAGCCGGTTGTCCGGATCGCGGGCGAACGAATCGGCCGGCGCCCGCGACGACTGGCCGTAGG
>Ga0315900_10004767_pt1 | contig 18959 bp, 12 predicted proteins | sample LakEriMetagenome_FD_203521 | JGI IMG/M metagenome (GOLD analysis project Ga0315900, IMG submission 203521) | Freshwater fungal communities from buoy surface, Lake Erie, Ohio, United States - Buoy 12 MA114 | ecosystem: Environmental > Aquatic > Freshwater > Lake > Lake biofilm | place: USA: Lake...
CTTGCCTCATCTTTGGTGGTAGCCCACTCTGGATCAGCAGCCCATGCCCTTTCAGCCAGTCCCAGCATCTTTGGAAAAGCAAGGTATTCCAGATCAGCAGCACTGCGGATGTTCTCACTCCATAACTCCCCTTGAATGCCAACAATATTCGATTTACCGTAATCGGTCAGACGGTCTTTGCCCTGCAATACCTTGGGATCAATGGGAACACCAAATCGGTCGACTGCTGTATTCTTCAGGTAATCATAAGGAATGAAATAAAAGGCCTTGTCAACATCCACAAATCCTCCCCAGTAATATCCTACCTCATCAAAATCTTTCTGATATGCCAAGTCAAAATAGAGATTGGAAACGGGACAAAGCACCACCTTGTATCCGCCATTGGCCAATCGATAGGGAAGATCTTCTGCACCCCAGCCCACTACTGTATTCCATACATAGGTATGGAAATTGTTGTTTGCAAATTCAGGATTGACCATCATCACACGGTTGCCATCTACTTTGGATTCGCGCATGCCAATCTCTTCCCATCCCGACAAATACAATCCTCTGTCTTTAAGAATCGCATGCACTTTCTCCCAGTAATAGATCCACAAATCTGATGTCTGTTTGTATTTGTCCTTTGGCAACGAAGCCAGCAGTTTTTGTGCAATGGGGGATTTTTCCCATACACCCTGCGGCACCTCATCCCCGCCAACATGAATGGTCTTCAATGGCATGCCGGCTTCCTTGTGCATATCGATGAAAGCATCTACAGCAGTCGCGATGAAATTATAGACACCCGGCTGCGCTACACACATCACATTGTCGCGAAAATTTTGAGCAGACAGGTACACTGATTTGTCATCCGGATCCGACAACAGATATTTTTTGGCTTCTTCTTCTTTTACTTCCTGCATCAGTCTTCTGAACCTCGCATCCATGGCCTTTATGGCAGCACGGGCATGTCCCGGTGTCTCGATCTCAGGGATCACTTCAATATGACGGTCCTTTGCGAAACGCAGGATCTCAATATAATCTGCCCGTGTATAAAAGCTGCTTTGCGGATTGTTGGTATTGCCACCAGATCCATAGGCTGATGGCATATGTTCTTTGCTGTCGAGTGTATGTCCACGTTGCACCCCAACAGTAGTCAGTTCAGGTAGCGCAGGGATCTCCACCCGCCAGGCATCGTCTTCGCTGAAGTGAAAATGTAGTTTATTGAGCTTGTACATTGCCATCCAGTTCAACATCCTCATCACTTGCTCTTTTGTTTGAAAATTCCGGGCTACATCAATATGCAATCCACGGTAGCCGAATCTTGGTTTGTCTTTGATCACGGCATTGGGGATATTGATGATAGGTTGTGTCTGCTTCCACACATTCAATGGCAGTAGTGATTTGAGGGATTGAACGCCATAAAAAACACCTGCGCCATCCGATGCGCTGATGCTTATGGAAGTATTGTCAACCTTTAGATCATAGCCTTCGGAGGGCAATGAACCATCATGAATCAATTGTATGAGATTGCTTTTGGCCTTTCCTTTGTTCAATGACTTTCCTAAAAACATTTTCAGTTCATCGATGAGATAGTTGCTTTCTTTTTCAAATCGTTGATCGGCCTGGATAACAGTTTGCTCATTCAACAGAAACTCTCCCTCCATGGATTGATAAGAGACAGGAGTAGGTAATATTTTTGGAATAGATGCAGATGGAATCTCTTTGATGTTTTTGTTCTGTTCATAGACCATTTCTGGTGTGATCTGATCATTCACCTGATCAGGCGATCGTTTGAACTTGTTGATGTCTGCCGGTGGAGTTGAAGATGTCTTCACGATGGCATGGGATTTCTTCGGATCATTGTTCCATACCCAGTAGTATCCTGACGGTGCATCAGAGATGTTGAATACCCATGCGTCGCCAATGCCTTCTAAACGAATGCTTTCACCAGGTTTCAAACCTTTGAAATCCGCAGTGGGTTTCAGATAAAACAGATCTCCATGCCAGCGAAAAGATTTCATCGGGCCTATCAGATTGCTGTCGGCAATATCCCTGTTGGCATTGTACCAGATTGTCCACCCACCCGACGGCATCATCGCTTTTTTCCCTGTATTGGTAAGGGTTAAGGAGAACAAGTATTTGTCCTGGCCCTTGTAATTGTTGGTGACCAATTGCCAGTCGATCTTTAGATCAGCAGGATTGAATGCATTTTTGGTCTGTGATGAAGTGTCTGTAGTTGAAAACAACATCATTGTGATGATTAGCTTGAATATTTTATTCATGATGGTAATTTACCTAATTTTCTTTTTTCCCTTTACTGCCGTTCGTCAACAAATCAACTTCACCAGCGTTAAAATCCATATTTTCGGTTCCATAAAAAATTTACTCATGCAACTGACAAGGCTCTGCTTCATACTGACGATGCTCTTCACCTTAAATCAGGAAATTTATGCACAGAAAGACACATCATTCACCCGATACAAAAATCTTCCACTGAAGGCGAACAGGATGTTCGAGCTGAAGACCAATGAAGGTACCTGGACATCCGTCGATATCAGTCCGGATGGCAAGACCATCATCTTCGATATGATGGGGGATCTCTATACCATTCCTTCATCTGGCGGCAAGGCTACGCAGATCACACGCGGACTGGCATTTGACCAGCATCCAAGATTTAGCCCAGATGGTAAAAAGATTCTCTTCGTATCTGACAAAAGCGGAGCAGAAAATATCTGGTACATCGACACAGAGAAAAAAGATACCGTGCAGCTGACCAAAGAGACTAACCAGAATTTTCCTTCCGCTGATTGGACTCCTGATGGAAAATACATTGTTTATTCAAAAGGACGTCGCATCAATAAACTCCATATGATCCATGTGAATGGGGGTGGTGGAACCCAGCTGATCGATGAGCCTGCTACCCTCAAAACCATTGATCCAGCGGTGAGTCCGGATGGCCAACACATTTATTATTCCTTCCGCACCGGTTCCTGGAACTACAATGCCCAGCTTCCCCAATATCAGATCGGGGTGTATGATCTCAAGAATGCGCGTATGAGCAAACTCACTTCCCGGTATGGTTCTGCCTTCACGCCAGTATTGAGTGATGACGGAAAATGGCTTGTTTACGGAAGCCGGTATGAAGACAAAACCGGTCTTGTTATTCGCGACCTGAAATCTGGTGATGAGAAATGGTTGGCTTATCCGGTGCAGCGTGATGATCAGGAATCAATAGCGGTATCCGGTGTATTACCGGCAATGAGTTTCACCCCCGATAGCAAACATCTTCTTGCTTCTTTCGGAGGAAAGATCAACAAGATTGATATAAGTAGCGGCAAGCACGAAGAGATCTCATATGAAGTGGACGGAAAGCTGGAGATGGCGCCAGAAGTGCTTTTCAAGTATCCAATCAAAGATACTTCAGCTGCCTTGGCTACACAGATCCGTGATGCCGTTCCTTCGCCCGATGGCAGCAAGCTAGCCTTCACGGTATTGAACCGTTTGTATGTAATGGATTATCCCAATGGAGAACCCAGACGTCTCACAAAAAACGAATTCACCGAAGCCCAACCCTCCTGGAGCCCGGATGGCAAGACCATTCTGTTCAGTTCATGGAATACGGGTGGTGGGCATATCCATTCCATTACACCCGATGGAAGTGGCTTGAATACGCTCACCAAAGTACCTGGACTCTATCAATCTCCTCGTTATACATTGAAAGGTGATCGTATCGTGTATGTCCATGCTCCCAATCAGAAATTCAGGGATGCCTTCGATCCCGGTTATGATGATGCAGAAGATCTCCTCTGCTGGATGGATGCCAAGGGTGGAGAAGAGCATGTGATCGATCATGCGAATGGTCGTTACAATCCTCATTTTTCCATCAACGATGAAAGGATCTATCTCAACCAGGGTGGCAGTTTGATCTCCATCCAATGGGATGGCACAGATACCAAAGTACATGCAAAAATTTCCGGCATCACTACCTATGGTTCTATTCCCATGCACAAGGGTAAGCCCGCCATCGATGCCTGCGTAATTCCAGAATCACTCGGTTCTGACGACGCCCGTGAAAACAATCCACCATCCCCTGCCAGCGAGATCTGGCTTTCACCCAAAGGGGAAAGAGCGATTGCCAAGGTGAACAATAATATTTATGGTGTAATCATTCCTTCTACCGGTAAGACCATCAGCATCTCAGTGGCAGATGCAGGCAGTGCGGCATTCCCAGCCCGACAACTCACAGAGATTGGTGGTGAATTCCCGTCGTGGTCGGCTGACGGACAAAAAATCCATTTCAGTCTCGGCGCAGCCCATTTTGTCTATGACCTGAGCAAAGCAGAAGCTTTGGAAGACAGTCTCAAACTGGCCAAGAAGCTGGCTGAACAAAAGCCCGCTGATACCACCAAAAAAGCGGCCGCCAAAAAAGAAGATCCGAAATACAACCCTGCCGAAACATGGGTGAAAGTATACTATAAGAAAGATAATCCTCAGTCAACTATTCTGCTCAAAGGTGCCCGCATCATCACTATGAAAGGCGATGAGGTACTAAGCAAGGGTGACGTACTCGTGGTGAACAACCGCATCAAATCTGTAGCCAAAAATATTGCCTCACCCAAGGGTGCGCAGTTAATCGATGTGTCTGGTAAGACCATCGTGCCAGGTTTTGTGGATGTGCATTCGCACATGTGGCCCAGCTGGGGAATTCACAAGAATCAGGTCTGGATCTATGCAGCGAATCTTGCGTATGGAGTAACCACTACAAGAGATCCGCAGACTGCCACAACGGATGTCTTGACCTATTCGGATATGGTGGAAGCGGGACAAATGGTAGGACCCCGTGTTTACTCTACCGGTCCTGGGGTAGGCTACTGGTCCTATAACGTGAAAGACTCTGCACAGGCTGAGAGCATCCTGAAACAGTACAGCAAATATTACAACACGCAATACATCAAAATGTATTTGACCGGTAACCGTCAGACCCGTCAATGGATCATCAATGCTGCGAAGAACCAGAAACTGATGCCCACCACAGAGGGAGGACTTGATTTCAAGTTGAACATGACCAACTTATTGGATGGATATCCTGGGCATGAACATTCCATTCCCATCTTCCCGCTGTATAAAGATGTAACGAAAGTTACTGCAGATGCGAAGATGGCCGTCACACCGACCTTGCTGGTTTCCTACGGTGGTCCATGGGCGGAGAATTATTATTACGAAAACGACAATCCCTACAGCGACAAGAAACTTCAGTTCTTTACTCCTTACGAAGAACTGGCAGCCAAATCCAGAAGGAGAGCTACCTGGTTCCTTCCGGAAGAACATGTGTTTCAGAAACATGCACAGAGCATGAAATCAATTGTAGAGCAAGGCGGTCTGGCAGGGGTTGGTTCACACGGACAATTACAGGGCCTGGGTTTTCACTGGGAACTATGGGCCATGCAGAGCGGAGGCATGCGCAATATAGATGCATTAAAAACTGCTACCATACTGGGTGCGGAAGCGCTGGGGCTTGATAAGGATCTCGGTACGGTTGAGTCGGGCAAACTTGCTGATCTTCTGATCATGGATAAAAATCCATTGGATAATATCCGTAATACCAATACCATCAAATATGTCATGAAGAATGGCAGGTTGTACGATGGCAGCAATGGTGATGAAGTTGCACCTGCGAAAAACAAACTCAACAGAAGTGAATGGGAATCAAAGGCTCCGTCGGTAACAACAGCTGTCAAAGAATAGCCAGTAAAAAATCACGATCATATAAAAGTCACGGGTCAGATTGACTCGTGACTTTTTGTTATATTCATGACACCAAAACATTGTATCATGAAACGATTGCTTGCCATTGCCTTATTGATTTCTCTCTGCAACAACATTTTTGCCCAAGGCCCCAAAGTATTGGTTGTGACTGCTCATCCGGATGATGAGACCGGCTTCTCGGTAACTATGTTCAAGATCACCAAGGAGCTGAAAGGAACGGTAGATATGGCAGTGATGACAGATGGAGGTGGAGGATTTGCTGATTCTCAACTGGGGGCTATTTATTTTGGCTTGAATCTTACTGATTCGATTGTGGCTCGTACCCATCTGCCTATGATCAGAAAGCAGGAAATCCTGAATGCCGGCAGTATCATGGGTGTTCGCAATATTTATTTCATGGAACAGCCCGATGATTTTTATTCAACGGATATCAATCCTTATATATCCGGAAAGAACTGGGATATTCCCTATGTAGAAAGGAGAATGGACAGGCTACTGGCAGAACGTGGGTATGATTTTGTGATTACAATGTTACCCCACCCGGGTCAGCATGGACACCACAAGACTGCAGCCTTGATGGGGTTGAGAGCCGTGCAGCGCTATAAGGGTCCCAACAAACCCATCATCATTGCCGGGAGTCCCGCGCGTGAGGGAATGAAGCCCACTGAATTCACGATGTTGGAAGGATATCCTGAAACCCGCATCAAGGCCAATACTCCGACTTTCACGCTCAACAGAGCCTATCGTTTTGCAGAGAATGATAAACTGAGTTATAAGATCGTAGCCGACTGGGTCATTTCAGAATACAAATCACAGGGTGCCATTCAGGAGAATGGTATTCATCGTACGGACATGGAGATCTATCATTACTATGATATCAATGATGCCAGCGGCATTGCCAGGGTTCAGAAGCTTTTTGATGATCTGGCCAAAAGCGGTTTTCAACCAGTTGTAAAAAAATAGTGATGTTAAAGTTTTTAATCCCCGTCTGCAGCCTTTTCTTTTTCGGATGTGAGATGAATAAAGAAGATGAATTTGAACCTAAGTTCAAACTCATTCCATCGGAGAAGTTTCTGTTCAAGTCCTTTGTAGACTGCAACATGGCAGAAGCATGGATCGGAGATACTTTCCGGATCTTTCCTGGTAAATATGGTGAAGATCCTGTGTGGGGATATTCCAATGAATTGGAATTTGCCAGCGGCAAGGATCCGGATCAGGTTTTTCTTACTCCCCATGATCAGTTTACGGATCCTGTTATGCCGTCCAATGTACCACCCGGACAAAAAGGGTTGCATGGTGCCGTCTGGTTTGAAACTGTTTATCAGTCAACTGATGATGCAACCGGCAAGACATTATATGCTGTATACCACAATGAAAATTATCCGGAGACCCTTCCCTATGATCCCAAGACTGGAGAGGGTTATATCGACTCGCTTTGGCCAGAGGGGCTTACCGGCCCGCAATCTGTTGCAGCTGTTTGTCGCATCGGCATCATGAAATCCATTGATGGCGGACATTCATGGGAAAACAAGGGTCTCTTCATTGAAGACCTCCAGCCGCGCATGATCCCCAAGCCGCACAACACCTCACTCACCTTTGCCGGTGGTGTGGGGGATCCTTCAGCAGTGGCCAGCGGAGAGTATCTCTATCTTTTTTATGGTGAATATGGATATCCCGGTGTTTATGATGCTGCAAAATATGACAGTGCATTTGAGGCAAGCGGACAATGCATCAGTGTTGCCCGTATCAAAATAAAAGATCTTGATGATCCACAGGGAAAGGCACAACGTTGGGATGGAAAGGCTTTTGCAGCAGCATACAATGGAATTGGTAAGCCTATCGCATCGTTGCAGATTGCAAAAGAAGACAAGGGAGGAGCTGCCTCAAGGGCCGGTGGGAATTTCCATTGGGGACCATCTGTAAGCTGGAACACCTATTTGAATTGCTGGGTGATGATGATGGGAAGGGTAGAGGGACAAAAATGGGTGGGGGATAAGATCTATATTTCATTCAACAAGAACAAGGATCTTGGCGCAGGCGATAATGCACAGCAGTGGACCAAACCGAAGTTGATTCTACAGAAACCCGGACATATCCTTTGGTACCCTTCTTTGCAGCCAATGAACACAGAAGAAGACATCAAAGCAAAGAATACCTGTTTGAGACTCGGCAAAAGAGCAAGACTGTTTGTTAAGGATATGGAAGGTCCCAAAGCCGAGTATGTTTCAGAATATATCATTGAATTTGAGAAGGGAAAGTGATACAATATTTCTACCGACTGTTGAATGTTTTTTTACATCTCATTTTTCATTTTTTTCACATTATATGACGGTTAATTCAACTCTTTGTTATTCAGTTGTATGATTAGCTTTGATTATGAGTTGGAGTGAAATATGGATTCACGCAGTATTTGCTACAAAAAATAGATATCCTTACTTATATAGAGATATAAGAGTACAACTTTTTAATCATATGAAAGAAGTTGCAGATAATCACAGGATTCATGCTGCCTTTATCAACGGATACTCAGATCATTGTCATGTTTTATTTTCACTTGATAAAAAAAGAACGATTACAGAAATAATGAAACTTGTCAAAGGAGAAAGCTCTTTTTGGCTCAACAAGTCTGGGTTGATAAATGGGGCATTCAGATGGCAAAATGATTACTGGGCCTCAAGTGTTAGCCCAATGCTATTGCCAAGAGTCAGAAATTATATTGCAAATCAAGAATTACATCACTCAAAAATTGACTTCACAAAAGAACTTGAAATTTTATCCTTTTTTAACCGCTGACTAAAGTCAGCGGCAATTGAAATCAGCCGTTTGAGATTGTAGTTTTCACTTGCCGCCGACTTTAGTCGGCGGGAAAAGCAAATCTCAATAGAGTATCAATTTTAAAGATTTTATTTATCCGCTGACTAAAGTCAGCGGCAATTGAAATCAGCCGTTTAGGATTGTGGTTTTCACTTGCCGCCGACTTTAGTCGGCGGGAAAAGCAAATATCAATAGAGTATCAATTTTAAAGATTTTATTTATCCGCTGACTGAAGTCAGCGGCAATTGAAAGCAGCCGTTTAGGATTGCAGTTTTCACTTGCCGCCGACTTCAGTCGGCGGAAAAAGAAAATATTCTTTATATTGTTTGTATAAATTTTGACATGCATATCCGGAGTATAATCATATTTCTTTTTTTATCATCTCACTTGATCGCACAACCCATCGACAGCACAGAATGGAAAAACTACATGCAACATACCCGCATGTACTGGGACAGTCTGGGTACGGATTATTATGACGGCATCATCGCCGGTAATGGCCGACTGGGTGTGAACATGTACAAAGAAAATCCCAAAGCCATTCGCTTTGATATTGGAAGATCGGATGTAACAGATCAAAGACCACATTATCCTGATTCTGTATTTACACAGCAATTGGTTTCCAGACCGCGACTCCCTATTGGCCGAATGGTTATTCGTTCAGAATCAGAAATAATCGGAGCAGATATTCATCTGGATATCTACAATGCTGAAGCAAAAGGGAAGGTGTTGACAAAAAATGGAAGTATCAATGTTTTTTTTCTTGTTCCTTCAGGTGAAGAGGTTGTTCATATTGAATTGAGTGAAAGCGGGAGTGAAAAAATTATATGCGAGTGGACAGGAGAAAAAGCCATGACTCCGAGGATCAGTTTTGGAAGGGTATCCGAAAAGGAATATCAATACAAACGAAATCCTGATTTTCAATTAAAGGACTCAGCAGGTTACGGCATATGTTATCAGCCGCTGCTCTTTGATGGAGAATACGCTACGGTTTGGACACATCGGCTTGACAAAGAGAAACATATCATTGATCTAGCGGTAGGGTTCAGCAGCAAAGAAAAAGGCAAAGCCATACCCCAGGCTGTTGCTTCCATTAAATCTTTTCAGAATAAAGCATTCAACAAAGTGTATGAAGAACATAGGAGATGGTGGAATGCATTCTATCAAAAAAGTTTTATCTCTATTCCTGATAAGAGAGTGGAGACCTATTACTGGATTCAGATGTACAAGCTCGCATCAGCTACCAGATCCAATAAGCCTATGATCGATCTGATGGGCCCCTGGTTTACCGGCAATACACCTTGGCCTGCGATCTGGTGGAATCTCAATACACAACTTACCTATTCTCCTATGTTCACTTCCAATCATCTGGAGCTCACAAAGCCTCTGTTTGATCAGTTGAACAATAATTTACAGACCCTCATTCAAAATGTACCCCTGCAATGGAGAAATGATGCTGCTGCAATCGGCCGGATGTCGGGCTTCGATCTTCATGCCCCGCTCAATCAGCATGATCTTCGCAAGGGACAGTTTGAGCCGGGAAATCTCGTTTGGGTAATGCTTTATTACTATCGCTATTTTCAATATAGCGGAGATGAAAAAGAATTGCGGGAAAAAATCTATCCCCTGCTCAAGCGTTCTGTCAACTATCTCATGCATTTGCTGACAAAAGACGAAAAAGGAATCTACCATCTTCCAAAGTCACACTCCCCTGAATTTGCTGATGCAGAAGATGCACATTACACCCTGGCAGGTTTGATCTGGGGGCTGCAAACATTATTGGAGTTGAATGAAAAATTCAGGTTCAGTGATGCGGAGCCCCGAAGGTGGAAAGAGGTGCTGCAAAATCTTGTTCCCCTCCATGCCAATGAAAAAGGATTTATGATAGGGAAAGATGTAGAACTGACATCCTCGCATCGGCATTATTCTCATCTTATGGCCATCTATCCTTATCGTTTACTCAATATGGATGATCCTGCACACCGTAAGATCACACAGCAATCCATCGACCACTGGCATTCAATGCCTTCAGCACTGGCCGGATATTCTTATACCGGGGCCTCCGGAATGTATTCTTTGTTGGGTGAGGGCGACAGATCCATCCAATTCCTGAATGCCTTTCTTAAGCGACATGCAGAACCAGGAGGCTTGTACCGTGAATCCGGTCCTTGTTTCGAAACACCTATGGCTTTTGCCACAAGCCTGTTGGAGATGATGATCCAGAGCGATCAAAATCATATACGCATTTTTCCTTCCATACCATCAACCTGGCAAGAACTGAGTTTTTTTCAGTTGGGTGCTGAGGGAGCATTTCTTGTCGATGCAGTGAAATACAAGGGAAGTACGCAACAGATAAAGGTCAAAAGTCTTAAAGGGAATCCCTGCACCCTTGAGCTTCAATCCGAAACTGATTTTGATCTGTTGTCTGATAGTCGGGGTATTGTCATCCCCAAGATTAAGCGTTCAGGAACTAAATTGATAATCAATTTCGATACCAAAGCGGGGGAGACTATCACGCTAAAAAGAAAAAATATGTCAACTGCCAGGGATCTGCTGGTTCATTTCAAGGATGATAAATTCTATTGGGGGCTCAACAAGGATTTTCAGAAAAAATCAAGTAAAAATTCAGCACTGAACTGGTGATCATGCATAGATCAATTCTTCTGTTTGATTGAAGTTGCTGATCCACATATCGCCTGTAGGACTTTGGTATTGTTTCACCTGATTCATTACCAGCAATTCATTCAGTATATAAAGTGATTCAAATTCACTTTCATCTCTTAGCAGAGAAAATTCTCTGGTAGTGAGTGTCTGGAATTGATCAAACAGTACTTCAGGTGATTTATTGTAGTCCACCTTTTCAATATCAGGCTTCAGTTGCTTCAGAATATCGACGAAGTTTTCATAAGGCTGATAGCCATTTAATGTGAGCTCAACTCCCTGTTTGTTTGAGAAGAACAAAGTGGGCAGCACTTTCACATGAAGTTCTTCTGCTTTCATCAGATCCAGCCTGAAAAGATTTTGTGCTCTTCCTTCCAGATCCCTGATCAGGCGTGCAGCGTCCAATCCTACATCATATGCGGCTGTATACAAATGATCTTTCTTGATGATATTTTTCTTTTCCAGGAAAACCATCTCTCTGATTCTTCTCAGGAACAGAACGGCCTTTCCGGTATCCTGCAGTTGCGCTGCCTTGAAAGCGATCGATGGAGGATAAGAAGAAGGCAGGGGGTCTTCCAGCCAGATCTGTTTATTGACCGGCATTTCATAGAAGGAACAAACCGCTTCCCAGTGAGCTGCTACTTCAGATGGCTGGGTGATGCCATTGCGGTTAAAATTTTCCCAGGAAGGAAGCAAGCCGCCCATCTTATACTCAATGTTCACATCATCACCGAATTCCATTTGCAGTTTACGAAGTTGCGGCTGTATGATCCAGCAGGTGGAACAGATCGGATCGGTGAAATAAATGATATTGATCTCTTTTCTTTTGAGAGGCTTTTTGATAGCTCTCTCCTGTTTTGTGATGAGTGGTATAACCGTCTCATCTTCATCACGCAACAAAGGATTGAGGAAATCCCTTTTGATGTTTCTCCCCAGCTGTATCTGTTTTCCTACATTCTCCGCTCTCAGTTCATAATATCTCTCAAAAGCTTTTTTATGATCATCCGGATATGAAGCCAGAAGCGTACAAAGTGTATGGGCATCTACCATGGCATTGGTAGTGCCGGCACTGGTAAATGGAAGTGCCAGATGAGCAGCATCACCAATCAGTACCACATTGTTCCTGTGAAATGATGGCAGCAGATCAAAATCTTTTGTATGCCAGATATAGGTATTTTCAAAGTTATCCAGCAACATCACCTCCTGAACCAATTCAGGAAAATCTTTCAGTAGTTCCTTGCAAAGATGTTCAATATTCTCTTTTGATTCTTCTTCTATATCCAGGATTTCAGGGTTGTATTGGATATACCAGACCAATTCTTCATCAGAGGTAGGGATAATACCAAAGTTGATGCTCTTGGTTTCATGCTGAAATTTTGTGAATGTACTTCCCAATCTCTCACAGAGCTCTTTATTCTTGAGCAATCCCAAAACCTCTTTGACTTCAGTTTTGGTGAATGTAGTTTCACCAAACAAAGCTTCTCTTACTTTGGAGTTGCCACCATCAGCACCAATGAAAATATCTCCCGTTTCCATCTCTCCATTTTTGAAAACAGCTGCAACAGGTTTGCCCTCTCGGTAGATAAAATGAGAAAATTCCCTGTTATAATTCACAAAACCTTCTGGAAGAAGATCATTCAGTTCTTTGATGATATCTGAACGTTTCATGCACTGCCAGGGATCCAATTTCTGGTACTTGATCTCGTGGCCGTATTCACTTTTTAGACTGAAGCGATCGATGAATTTACCCGGTATGTGTGAGAGATCCACGCATTGCGACAACTCCTTAAGAATGCTTACGCCTTCTGCATGCATCAGAAAAGCATTTCCTCTGTTGCTCTGTTCAACACTTCTCTCATTGAGAGAAACTTCCATTCCTTGTTTTCTGAGATAGATGGCCATGGCCAAGCCTGCGATGCCACCGCCAATGATAACTGTTTTCATAATTGAGTAGTTAGGGTTGAATGGATTTGATCCAATGCTTTATTTAATATGTGTGAAGAGGTTGCAAAACTGATCCTGATATACCCTTCTGCGCCAGCGCCAAACCATTGGCTCAAACCGGGTACTACAGACACTTTTGCTTTGTCCATCAAAAGTGTCTGCATCTCTGCACTGCTTAATCCTGTACCACGGATGTCTACCCAGGCAACATAACAACCTTCGGGGGCAATGCATTGTAAACCCGGTATTCCATTAATCTTTTCCGTAGTGTTATCACGCATTTCCTGAAGATGTGTTACGAAGTCAGCAAGCCATTGATCACAAGAATCCATCGCAGCAGTGGCAGCTATTTGACCGGGTACATTGCATCCGCTTATGGTGGAGTTATGCAGAGAAGAGGCATAGATTTTTTTGTACAAATCAACAGTAGGTGCCATTATGGCGCCAACCCGAAGTGAGGCCAGGCCATACGACTTACTGAATCCTGTAACGATGATGGTTCTGTTTTTGATGGCCTCATCGATGCTGGCAATGGAGGTGTAAGTATGAGGTTTGAAAACAATATCACTCCATATTTCATCCGACAGAATGATGAGGTTGTGTTTTTCAGCAATCAAAGCCAGTTGTCTCAACTCCTTTTTTGTAAAGACTTTGCCCGTAGGGTTCAGCGGATTACAAAGGCAGATCATTTTGGTTCTGGGAGAGATCTGCATTTCAAGGCTACTGAAATCTATTGGGTAATTGGACTGTGGGGTAGCAAAAGGTATAGCAACGGCCTGGATAGATTCAATGGAATATTTGAAAAGAAAATCAACCGGATCAAAAATGATGGCTTCATCACCCTTTTCGAGAAATGTTTTGCAGACGAGGTGGATGCCGGCAGCAGCGCTGTCCACTGCAACAATACAAGAAGGATCATAATCAACACCTCTTTTTTCAAAATACCGTTTTGCTAAACTTTCCCTGAAACTGCTCAAACCTTCAGCAGGACCGTAAGAAAAATATCCGTCCTTGGTGTATCTGATCAATGCTTCACGGATCGGTTCGGCAACCGGAAAATCAGGATCTGCGGCAGTGAGAGGTATGATATCCTCCGAAACTGTAGCCCAGCGCAGATTATAGGCCCTGGCCCTTAGAACATCGAGGTTTACTGATTGGTTGGTGAACATTTGGTTGGAATGTTCTTTGAAAATATAGCAGAGTAAAGGCAGAAAAACTATTGAATGATTATTTCTCTGAAGTTTCAGTATAACTACGTACAGGGGCTTGGGGGTATTGCCTACGTACTACTTTAAATAGTAAGATGATCAGCTATTTATTTTTCGACAAATCTTTGATCAGTTGCCACTGGTTGCTGATAGTTTCTTTGAGGAATTTATTCTCTTCTTTCAGTTGTTCAAGGAGTTCGGGATTTTTAATAGTTGCATTATTGGAGGGCGATTTACCTCCATCGAAGATGGATTCTGCTTCGAGTTCCTCCGGTGTTGTTTTCAAAATGGAGCAAATTTCCTGAAGGGTATATTTATTGATGTTTCCTGTTCGTTCCAGAAATGAAATAAGGGAGCGCGTTTTACCCAACGCATGAGCCAGATCTTCCTGTGTCATACCTTGGAAGGCCCTTAGTCGCTTGATTTTTTGTCCCAAATTTGTCTTTTTGGGTTTCATCTCGCAATAGACAATTATTTTTATTTGCAAAAAGATAGTAAATTGTCATAATGACAAATTAGCTATTATTTATATTCATTTGAATGATGAGATTATTTTAATATCGGTTCAGGGCTCATGTTTAGTAGCTTGATCCTGCCAGGCCACACGCAAGTGTGGCTTTTTTGTTAAATTGTACATTCAAATTTGCCAAATGCAAAATATAACCCGCAGACGATTATTGAAAAATATCGTCTTTGTTTCAGCAGGCATGGCCTTGGTGCCTTCCTGTATGAGCGACAGAAGCAAATCTTCATTGCTGCTCAAAAATATAGCAATCAATGCTGATGATGAAGCCCTGATGGCTGAATTATGTGAAGCCATCCTCCCCAAAACAAATACACCGGGCGCCAAGGATCTTTCGGTACATCTTTATGTACTAATGATGGTCGATGATTGTCGCAAGAAGGGGGATCAGGAAAAATTCATCAAGGGATTGGATGCCTTTAAAAAACTTTCACAACAGTCCATCAATAAAGATTTTACCAAGGCCGATGTCAGTGAACGTAAAAAATTAATGGATGGGATCATCGCAACCATCGATGAGGAAAATGACCTGAATGTTTTTTTCAAAATGACAAAAGGATTGACCATTCAGGCCTTTACCTCCTCTGAATTTTTTCTAACCAAGGTTCAGGTTTATGAACTGGTGCCGAGCCGCTACCATGGCTGTGTTCCAGCATAACCTTTACCTCGTCCCCTGTCCTTCGCCCCTTTAAATAAAAAATATGCCAACAAACACATACGACGTTATCGTCATCGGATCCGGACTCAGCGGTGGCTGGGCTGCTAAAGAGTTTACTGAGAAAGGGCTGAAAACCCTGGTGCTGGAAAGAGGTAGAGAAGTAAAACATCTCAAGGATTATCCTACCACCAACATGATGCCCTGGGAGTTCCCACACCGCAACGAAGTGCCGCAGGACATCAAGGATGCGAACCCCGTCATCAGCAAATGCTATGCCTTCAGGGAGGATGCGATGCATTTTTTTGTAAAAGACAAAGAGCATCCGTATGTGCAAGAGAAACCTTTCGATTGGATCCGTGGTTATCAGACCGGTGGAAAGTCGCTCATGTGGGCCCGGCAAACACAGCGTTGGAGTGAGTTTGATTTCGAGGGACCGGCACGTGATGGATATGCAGTTGATTGGCCCATCCGCTATAAGGATCTGGCACCCTGGTATAGCTATGTAGAGAAGTTTGCAGGGATATCCGGCAACCGTGATAATCTCCCCATGCTTCCTGATGGTGAATTCCTGCCGGCGCTGGAGCTTTCCTGTGTGGAGAATTATTTCAGCGATTTTGTGAAGAAAAATTATACCGATCGTCACATTATTTATGGCAGGTGTGCCCACCTTACCCAGCCCCAGAAAATACATCTGGAGCAGGGAAGAGCACAATGCCAGAAGCGAAATCTCTGCCAGCGCGGTTGCCCCTTTGGAGGATATTTCAGTTCCAATTCTGTAACCCTTCCATGGGCAGAAAAAACCGGCAACCTCACCATGATCTCTGATGCAGTGGTGCATTCGGTGATCTATGATGAAAAAGCCGGCAAAGCAACAGGCGTAAGGGTTATCGATGCCAAGACCCACAAGGCAACAGAATATTTTGCCCGCATCATTTTTGTGAATGCAGCTGCTTTGAACTCCAATCTTATTTTGTTGAATTCAACCTCAAGCCGATTCCCTAATGGACTGGGTAATGACAGCGGATTACTGGGTAAATATGTGGCTTTCCATAATTACCGTGCAAGAGTATCGGGCAAGTATGATGGCTATTTGGATAAGAAAACAGACGGTCGTTCGCATACCAGTGCCTATATTCCTCGCTTCAGAAATGTATTCAAGCAGGAGACGGATTTTCTGCGTGGTTATGCTGCAGGATTCTCCGCCAACCGAGGCATCAAGCGCAATACAGATGGCTATGGAGAAGAATTGAAAGCCAATCTGGAGAAAAAGGAATTGGGTCCATGGCATGTAGGATCGCATATGATGGGAGAGACCATACCCAAGGAATCGAATTATGTTTCTTTGTCGCCCGATCAGAAAGACGAATGGGGCATGCCTTTGCTGAACATCAGCATCGACTATGATCAGAATGATGACAAGATGGTGAAGGATTATCAGGAGCAGCTGACGGAGATGTTTACCAAGGCTGGGTTCTATGATATCCAGACAACAGATTCCAAACAGGCGCCGGGACTGGATATACACGAGATGGGAGGGGTAAGAATGGGACATGATCCCAAGACCTCTTTGCTCAATAAATGGAACCAGATGCATCATTGCAAGAATGTATTTGTGACTGATGGTTCCTGCATGACTTCCACCTCTACACAAAATCCATCATTAACGTATATGGCACTTACGGCCAGGGCTGCAGATTATGCCATGAGTGAGATGAAGAAAGGAAATCTTTAAAATATTGATATGAAATCGTCAAAACTCAATGCCTTTCTGAACCTGCTTGGATTGCTGATCGTTTTGACGGTCAATGCCCTTGCGAATATTTTACCGATCAACGGGTACAACACGGGGCAGATTTCGGGCTTTTATCCCAACTATTTTGTGCCGGCAGGATTCACTTTTGCGATTTGGGGGGTCATTTATATTTTATTGATTGGTTTCGTTTTCTGTTCCTTCTTTTCTGCCTTCGGTCGCTTTGATGATGCAGGAAAAAAAGCCATTGATGCTCTGAGTCCGTATTTCCAGATCACTTGTTTGCTCAATGCCGGCTGGATCATAGTCTGGCACTATTTGTTTCTGGCCACATCGCTCATGATCATGCTGGCTTTTCTTGTTTTACTGATCTTTTTGTATCTCCGCATCAAACCCTATAAATTATCCATGCCGGTATTTCACCGTATCTGGATACATCATGCCTTTCTGGTTTATCTGGGCTGGATCTCTGTTGCTACCATTGCCAATACTACTGCATTGTTTGTTGGGATTGGCTGGGATGGGAGTCCGCTCACCGGACCGGTCTGGAGTATCATCATGATCATCATTGCCATTTTGTTAGGCATCTTCATGGTAGGCAAGCAAAAAGAGCCAGCCTTTGGTTTTGTTTTGTCATGGGCTTTATATGGTATCTATGCCGGTCAGCATGCCATCAGGAAAGTATCGCTCACGGCGGCTGTCGGTCTTTGTCTGGTATTGGCTTTGAGTTTCACGATTTTGGTGAAGAGAAGTGCCAGGGATTAGCATTATTTTTGCGGGATGATCAGCAGTATTTGCAACGAGGTTTTTCATCAATGCGTGAAAGATTATCATCAATACAACAATGTCGATACACCTTTGGTGAATCCTTTTTCAGCGGGAACTCTCGAACATCTTTTTTATCGCAAGAATTTCATCGATACCGTTCAGTGGCATCTGGAGGATATCGTAAGGGATCCCAATATTGATCCGGTATCAGGGTTAGAGCTCAAGCGCAGGATTGATAGATCGAATCAGGAACGCACCGATCTGGTGGAGCAGATCGATGATCATTTCTTATTGTTGTACAGAGATGTTGTGGTTAAAACTGATGCCACAATCAATACAGAGAGTCCCGCCTGGGCCATAGATAGGCTTTCGATCCTGGTTCTCAAAATCTGGCACATGCGTGAGGAAGTACAACGAACTGATGCCAGCGAGGAACACAGAAAAAAATGTACGGATAAACTGGAGATCCTGCTTGAGCAGCAAAAAGATCTTTCGGGATCGATAGATGAATTGCTCGGTGATATCGCTGCCGGTAGAAAGAAAATGAAGGTATACCGACAGATGAAGATGTACAATGATCCTGCACTCAATCCAGTTTTGTACAATCAGAAACCATGAGCGAAGCCCCAAAGAAGATATTGGTGATGCGTTTCTCTGCCTTGGGAGATGTGGCCATGACGGTTCCTGTGCTCAAATCTTTTTTGTTGGAGCATCCGGATGCGGAAGTTACGATGCTGAGCAATCAACAGTTTGCAGGTTTGTTTGAAGGCATAGAGCGTTTGAATTTCTTGGGCGTTGATTTGAAGGGAAAGTACAAGGGCTTGTCAGGTATCTGGCGTATATACAAAATGGCCAAATCAGAGGCGTCTTTTTCTGCTGTTGCTGATC
>Ga0315900_10004769_pt1 | contig 18950 bp, 4 predicted proteins | sample LakEriMetagenome_FD_203521 | JGI IMG/M metagenome (GOLD analysis project Ga0315900, IMG submission 203521) | Freshwater fungal communities from buoy surface, Lake Erie, Ohio, United States - Buoy 12 MA114 | ecosystem: Environmental > Aquatic > Freshwater > Lake > Lake biofilm | place: USA: Lake...
AAGAGATGGGAAGAGATGACTAATCTACAGTTAGAACATGATACATATAGTAAGATTGTTCTTGGTGATGTAAATAATTACATTGCTGTTACTGAAGATGGTAAGTCTAAATGCAAAGGCAGATTTGAGTATAAAGATTTGGCCATGCATAAAAACAAAAGCTTTTTGATTATTCCTAAAGCTTTACATGCATATTTTGTAGATGGAACAGACCCTGAAGACTTTATGAAAGCTAACACAGATATATTTGATTACTGTGGTGGTGTTAAGATTAAAGGAGACTGGTCATTTCATTTCCATAAAGTAGTAAATGGGGAGTATCAGGATGTTCCTTTACAACATACTATCAGGTACTATGTATCTAATAATGGTGGTAAGATTGTTAAGAAGAACAATGAAGATTTACGGGCCATACAAGTTGAGGCCGGTAAATGGATGCAGACCCTTATGATTGATTATGAAAAGAAAGAGTTTGAGGAGTATGATATTAATCTCAAGTATTACCTAGAGAAAGTAAGAAAGGAAATTGAGAACCTTGAACCAAGTACAAACCAACTAAGTTTATTTTAAGATGCCAAAGAAAATTAAAGAATGCGGAAAGGCTCACTTGATTAGTGTGCCACTACCAGATCATGGAGATTCTTATACAGTAATTAGCCATGAATCAGTTATTGATTATGCATACACAGAACTAGCAGCTGCTGGTTTTGGAATTGTATCTGAAGAGTATAGAGCTACTGCAGATGGCAATATTGCACAAGGTATATACAGACTTCAGTATCAGAATGATCCTGAGTTGTCTATGATGTTTGCTTGGACAAACAGTTACAATAAACAAGTAAGATTTAAGTGCGGTGTTGGTGCATATGTGAACCACACAGGCACCACCATGGTCTGTGGTGACATGGGTAGCTGGGCTAGAAAACATACTGGCACAGCAGATGAAGAGACTATAGCTACAATTAAAGAACAGATTGCTAATGCTCACATGTATTATGATCAGTTAGTACATGATAAGAATGCAATGAAAGAAATCAAGATGAACAAGAGAAAACAAGCTCAGCTTCTTGGTATCTTGTTTGCTGAGTATCAGATACTTACAACTGAGCAAGCTAGTACAGTAAGATCTCAGATGGACAAACCTTCACATGTATTTGAAGATACTAGTAGTCTATGGGCTTTCTATAACTATGTGACTATTGCTCTACAGTCTTCTCATCCAAAGACATGGATGGAGGATCAGAGAGTGCTCCACTATTTTATTTCTAGTGTAAATAACTTTGCTAAGCCTGTTCCGGTTGAAGTAGAAGTTGAGCATGAAGAAGAAGAAAGAGTTATTGATCCATTGTTGAATAACTATGGTCAGCCTGAAAACCAGACTAATCTCTTAGTTCAAATTGCTGAAGTTGAAGCTGAGGTAGAAGAAGTAACAGAAGAGCAAGTATATGAGGAAACAGTAAGTTATACTGATCCTATGGGTAATACTTTTGAGGCACCTGTATTTGACACTATTGATCTTAACAAAGATACCAAGATGTCAGTTATGGTAAGTCCTTGTGCAGCACATGATGCTGAAAGTGAGTTCATGGATGGTATTGATGAGTCTATTGAACCTGTAGTAGTTTCATTGGAACCTACACCAGAAGATCACTTAGTGTTTGAAACACAGCAAATAGAAACTGAAGATGACTTTGCATTTGATTTCTCAGATGAGGAAGATGATGACTCAGCATTCTTCTAAGATCCTGAAAAGGGAACAATAATACACAAAAGAGAGGGGGTGACTTTTTAGTCACTCCCTTTTTTTTTAACTTTACTTTATGAAAGAACAACTAAAAGCAGTGGAGACATTCCACAATGCATTCAAACAAGAAAATGGTAAATGGCCACAGCCATTATCAGAACATGAGTTCAATCTTAGACACTCTCTTATGAAAGAAGAGAACGATGAGTATCTAGAAGCATGTTATAAAAATTCACTAGTAGAAATAGCAGATGCATTAGGTGATCAGTTATATATCTTATGCGGGACTATTCTTAAGCATGGTATGCAACATATCATAGAAGATGTATTTAATGAAATACAAGCCAGCAATATGAGCAAATTAGGAGATGATGGTAAACCTATTCTCCGTGAAGATGGTAAAATCTTAAAGGGTCCTGGATATTTTAGACCAGACTTAAGTAAGTTCATTAAAATAGAAGATGGAAACTCTGAAGTGCTTTGAGTGTAAAATAGAAAAGCCTTTATCTAAGTATGCTCCTAACCGTAGAAAGTATCAGATTAAATCTAATAAAGGCATGTGTATTATATGCAAAAAGTGCGTATTACATAGTGCAATCACCAAATTATATGTAGTTAGATATAATTTTGATGAAAGTAAGTTTGAGATAATTAAGTTCAAAGATGCTAATGAAGCAGTAGAATTTATCAATAATGAAGATGGGGAGTATTAACTCCCCTTTTTTATTTAGCTAATGCTCCTTCAAATGATTTGATAGCTTCTTCAGGACTCAATGTGTATCCTGTAATACCCATTACTCTTAAGAAGTATGCCCAAGATTTGTTATCACCCTTTTCCCATACTCCGGTTCTTCTTTGATATACTGCTTTTTCAGGATCCCAAGATTGAACAAAGAATTGATCTACAAATTTAAGAGCTCTATCTATACTAACTGTAGCTGCTGATGGTGACTTAACTGTTCTATATGCATCACGAATACCATAAATTGGTACGTACTGAGAAGTCTCACTCCTCATTCTGATTGCTTCATATAGTACAAAGTTGTAAGCCCAGTTCTTTTTAAGATCATCATCATCATCATCTACCATAGCTTTGAGCACCATTACTAGTGCTGCAAGTGCAATGATAAGTGTAGCTTCTGCAATTACTCTCTTAACCTGAGCTCTTTCAAATGGAGACATATCTGCCCAATTCTTAATTAAGTCTGTCTTAAGAGTAACTAGGTTCTTTAAGTACAGATTCCAGAAAGTTCTATAGTAACCTTCTGTTTGCCCTCCTAGTTCTTCATCATATCCAAGGTTTTTAAATCTTCTCTTATATGCCGGAACCAGGTACTTTCTATACATGAAAGCAAGTTTACCAAGGCTGTATCTCTGAGCTGTAGCTTTATCAAAATCATTATAGATACCATGCATTCTTTTATTTAATGCATGTAGGGTATTCATTATGTTCTGTCTCTTCTTATCAGTAAAATCTGTTTTATTGTAGATCTCTTCTGTACCATATTTCTCATATGCATCAAGCACTGATATCTCTTCACCTGTCTCATTATCTATTACTTTGTTTGCATCTAGCATTGCAAATAAGTTAGATACCTGAATTTCATGTTCACCAAAGTGCTGGTTGAAGAATAGAGTATCTACTCTAAATAGTTTGTTAGCTACAGAAGCAGTTACCATTCTACCATACTGATCCATATAGTCACCCTGCATTGGGTCATATAGATCAAATAGTTTCCCACCCAAACTCTCTGCAGTAAACTTACCAAAGTCTCCTAAGAAACCTGGTATAGATTTCATATAGTATGCTTTACCACGTGTAAGATTTCTGAGACTAAAGTATTCTGAAGATGCTGCTTCAATAATTACTTGAATATTACCCTGTAGGTTATTGGCAATACCTTTCATTATATCTGCTGCAATAGTTGTGAGTGCTGAGAATCCAATTAGAGTTCCAGTAAGTTTAGTTGCAGATAAACCAATTACACTTTCTCTCATATCCATCTCACCATAGACAATCATGTCTATGAAGTCATTAATTCTTTTTGCAGAATAAGTTTCTCCTTCCTTAGTGATATATCTTTCAATACCAAGTTTTTTTGCAAGTGGATTTAATAGTGGGTCACCCTGAGCATTTACTTCAGCTATATCACGTTCACCTATTATCTTTCTGTACAGTATTACCTCAGAGTGGATGTCATTTAGGGCCTTGAAGTTATTAGCCATACTAGAGAACATAAGTACTGATCTCATTAGATTCAAACTCACATCTTCTGGTTTTATGCTCCAGGTATAGTGTACAGGGATGAACTTTTCTTTGGTACCTGCAATGGTTGCCGGACCAAACTGAGTATCACCCTCCATAAAATTAAACTTCTCTTGTATACCAGTTTTTATTGCTCTACCTAGATTGTCAAACATTCTCTCACCATTAGTCTTGTAGATTGATGGTAAAAGTAAACCTGGTTTCTGGCCTTCTGGTAGACCCTCTTGTTGTTCTAAGTATGTATCGGTTAACCACTTGTGGTATTTTCCTTTTGCGTTCTTTGGTTTGCCGTCTTCAGTATATAGTTCTAACCAAGCAGTGTTCAAGAACTTATTACTTGGTTCAGTAAGTTCCCCCATATAAACAGGATTACCTGAAACAGGATCTGTATATACTACAGAGTCATACCATTTATCATATTCAGCTTGAGTAATAATCCTAGCGTTAAGTTCTCTTTGTTTTTCATTGAGAATTTGTTGAATTTGACTAGCTGATTTTGGTTGAGTATTTGTTCTAAACCATTCTCTTCTTTCTCTTTGTCTTTGTCTATATGCCTCTAATTCATTTCTAGTAGGATTATCAGATAGAATAAATGCTTGCGGAAGATTTTGTCTCTCAGCAAAGTATTTAGACATGTCATATTTTTGTACAAAGGATACTCTCTCTTCATACTGTATTTCACCATTAGTTCTGATTACTCTTCCAACAGCATCTCTTTTTGGTATTCTAATTGTTTCATAGAGACCCTTGTTAAACTCAGCAGGATTATCTCTATTACCACCAACACTAGCAAGATATTCTTCAAATACTTTTGCAGCCTCTTGTTCTAGTTGTATATTTTTAACCCTTGCAGTATCCATCTCAGTCTTTACAGCTTTAGCAAAGATTGATAAAACAGGATCTGCGGCACTACTTAGAGCACCAGTTAGATATTCAAATCCTGACATATCTTCAGATATCTCACGGAGATATCTAACTAAGCTTTCTTTAGTTACATTAAAGCTTTTTACTTTAGCTAATCTATCTTTAAGTCTAGTTAATTCTTTTTCTTTAGCCTTATCAGATACTTTAGTACTAGCTTCTACTCTTGCAATGTCTTTTTCTAGTGCTTGCACTTCTTCACCAAGGTTCTGTCTTGCTTCAGAAGCATATCCCATTAACCAGTCTGCAATTAATGGTATCCCGTATTGTGATACCTGTTGTCTAATCTGATTCCTTACACTAATAGCATATGTAAGCTTTTGTTGTGGAGATTTAATACCCTCAGCAGCTTGTTCTTCAGGACTCTTGTCACTTGTAAAGTGTTCAAAGACATCTTGTTTAGATATCTCATCAAGTAGTTCATATCTATTAGCAAAGTCATAGAATGCAATGAGCTCATCAATTGCTGCTTTACCAGATTGTTGATTAATTGACTTTACAAATTCTCTAAACTTTTTTTCTGCAACTTCAGCTTTATCATAGACATCATCTACAAACAGGTTAATAGCCTGTACACCTTTTGCATCTCTAATTTGTTCAAGTAGCCTTTTGATTTCATTCTTAGTTCTCTCATAGTTCTTAACTTTTTTTCTCTGTAGTACAGCAAGTTTAGATTCTAAGTTTAGAACTACATCATCTAGTAGATCTTCAACAGATGTTTTTGCTCTATCAGCCTCTGTTACAACATCAGCTTCATCAGCTTCAGGATAGTAGTTGAGATCATCACGGTCACCAAAACCTTCTCTATACCATTCTTCTTCAGCTAGTACTTCATTACCGTTGAACTTGTTTACAAGGTCTTTCCACTCCTGACTATTCTTATTTATGCACTTCTTAATTGACATGACTAGCAAGTATATTTTCTAATTATTTCTTCAATCTTTTCAACCTGGCTCATTGTAGTAGCATTGTTGATGTCTTCCATCATTTGGAAAATGTTGTATCCATCTTCTGCCATTAGGAGATCAAGGCTCATTAGTTTTATCATTTCTTTGATATCTCTAATTGATTGTTTCTTTCTCTCTTCAGTTACAGGTACAGTAACTTCTGGAACACTCTCCACTTTTCCTGTTCTGAGATCCATGTTTCTAAGATACATAGTTTTTCCATCAGGGCTTACAAGATCATACAGATTGTTATCATTTAGTATATATCTTCTACCATTTGACGGATTGAACTCCTTAGGGAAAACATTATTGTTTTCTTCTAAGTATGTGTTAAACTCAGTAATTTCTGGGTTACCTTCTGGAGAAATTGATTCTTTAGTAGCACTAGTAACATTATTTACAGGTTGTACTTGGTACACTTGTCTTGCTTGACCACGGAATAAGAAATTTGCGCTTGTTAAGTTATTCTTTTTGAAATCAGCAGCATCTTTAAATCCTTCAGCTTTAGCAAATTGATCTAGTGTTCTAGTAGTTTTTAGACCTGTCTCATTGTTAGTAATAGTAACAACATCTGTTTTACTATTTACAGTAGCTTCACCTAGATATTTTACTTTTACAATGGCGCCATTACCCAATGTAAAGAACTCAGAGTCTGTAGATAGAGCATTAAGTCTATTAGTAATGATTTTAGTACCATTCATAATCTTCTTAATGTTTGACTCTGCAAATGTAAGTCTAGGATATGTGTTCTCTTTTTTCTGTTGTGCACTAAAGTCTAATCCAAATAATAATGGTTGATTAAAATTATAATTTGTTAGATCAACTAGATAACCTCCAGTATTTCCTCTTATACCATCAATTTTTGGTTGATACTGAAGTGATACACCTGGCACTTTACTCAACATAGTATAAATAGCACCCACAGCAATTGGTGAACCTTGTGTTAATTGGATTTGTCTGCTTATAATACCATTATTAGTCTGCGGATTCTTTTTGGCTTCAGTTAGTGCTTTTAGAGCAAAGTCCATTTCATCTTGTGGAATTGGGTCACCCGTTACACGATCTTTTTCTACAACAATATTGTAGTCATTCATCTTTAAAGTAAGTTGCTCTTCATATGCTACTTTATATTTGATCATGTCAACCTCTTCTCTTGAATACTTAACCTCTTCAGGACCAGCATAGATTTGTGCTGTTCTTCTATTTCCTTGGGTTAGAATAGTTACATCAGCACCACTAAAGAATAAAGGAGTATCCTTACCATATTGTTTAATATGTGTCTGGAGTACTTGATGAATCAATGGCATAAAGTACTGTAACTCAACATTTAGAAGTTTTTCAAGATCTATTTTAGCAGCTTCAATAGCTTCAGATTGACTTTCACTTAATCCAGTTGCTTTTTGTATTAGTCTTTCTGATTCAGCTTTTAACCTGTTAATTACAGCTTGACCACCTGTTTCTGAAAGTTGTGCCATTCTCTCATTAAGAGCTATTGCAGATGCTTCATCTCTTAGTCTTATAAGTTCATTATAGTTATAGTTGATATTATTTACTAATACATTATACTCATCTTTTGTAAGTTTAAGCATGTTCTCAACAAAGTATGCTTTATTCCTATTTGCAATATTAGATAGTACAAATTGCTTCTTGTTTGCAATATCTTTGTTAAGTGAATTAGTAACAGCATTTGGTAGTACAACTTTTAAGAAGTAGTTAATAGAAGTATTTAGCTGAGTTCTATTTGTTCTTGGTTGATATTGTGGTTTAATAACACCACCATATTGTTGAGAGAACATTGTATCAAAAATTGCACGGTCAAAAGCAGGAAACTTCTTTTGTATTTTTGAGAACATGTCCTTATAGACTTGTTCTGGAAACTGAAAGCTTTGTCTATTATTACCAGTAGTTCTATTAGCATCTTCTATGGCTTTCTTTATCATCTGTTTATCATCTTCTGATAGGAACTGTTCAAAACCACCAGTTGATCTAATGCTGTTTACTATTCTAGTTTGAGTATATAGGCCATCAAGTAGTTCTTGTTGACGTCTTATAATGTCAGTATACTGAGATGGTTGTTCTAAGTAAATCTGGTCATGTTTATAAAGATCTATAAACTGGCTGTAACTAAAATCATTATCTGTTAGTTTATTACTGATCACTCTCTGGTATATAGGATTTCTAAAGATCCTGAGCTCCTGAGGACTGGCTTTCATTATACCATATCCACCTGTTGCTACTTGAGCCTCAGCATCTTGAATAACATCTGTCATTTGATCTACATATTTTTGTAGTGGATTTGATAATGTTTTAAGTTTTGATGTACCTTCTCTTAGTGTTTCAATCTGGTCATTTTGGATTTCATGTAATAGTACAGCTACCTTTCCAGATTTACCTTGTGGAAATGCAGTTAAACTTGCAAATGCTGAAGGTGCAAGACTGAAGTGTGGAGCTCTTTTGTAGTATGTGTCATTAAATCTTAGAGATATTTTTTGATGACGCACAGGATCACCAGATGGTAACTGTGTTTCTTCAAAAGTACTACTTACCATATAGTCCAAGTGATCTAGCTCATTAGCAAAGCCTAGCATGTAATTTGTTTCTAGGAAAACATATGCTTCATTAACAAATTCTTCTGCAGTAATGGACTTTTTATTAGGATTCTCTGCCTTAATAGCTTCAATTACATTTTGTAGTAATGCAAGTTCTTCTTTCTTTACACCATCTACCTTTAGTTTTTCAGAAAGTGAAATTGGATTCTTCTTGTACTTGGTTAGTATCTGAGGAATTGCCTTTAATGTAGGTGTAATTGTTTGATAATCTCTTGCAGCTTCTAGATCTTTTCTTTCCTCTGCAGTTAGTTTCTTTGTTAATGTTAAACTGTCATCAATTCCAAACCTACTCTCTACATTTTTTAGATACATTGGAATAGTAGGCATTCCTTTATCATAGATACTATATAGTTTATCAAGGGTCTTTCTTAGATACCTTGTTTTTCTTTTATATGTTTTATTGAGAAGTCTATCTACAAACTTTTTCTGATCTTCTATCTGTTGAATTACTTGTTTAGAATCTTGAGCATAACTAGTATTAGCATATACCCAGCTATCAAGTTCTTCTATTGTAGAGAACAGTGGTGAGTTTGCTACAGCAAATAGGTTGTTACCCTCTTCATCTGTAGTAATGATTAAATTGTCTTGGAAATATGCATAATCTACAGGATCAATAGAAGCTTCTGTAATTGCTGTATCAGGGTATGCTTGATTGTTTAGTTCAAGGTACTCTTGCCAACTCATAAGATCAGATAGATCTGAGCTTAAGATCTTGATAGCAGCAACTTCAAATATATCTTCTTTACCTGGATTTTGTTTATAGATACCAAGTAGCTTCTTGATAAAGTTAATAAACTTAGTAAAGAAAGATTTATCTTCTGGAGTATTCTCCTTAGTCTCTATTCTCTTAATTGCTTCTGCAATTAATTGTCCAATTGATTCTTCAGTAAGATCTTCTGGTTTAGAAACTAGATTACCATACTGTGTTCTATAAAGCTCATTATTCTTGAGTGAAACTTCATGAGCATTCCATAGGGCAGCCTTAAGTGGGCTATCTGCTTTTAATAATCTATACCAGAAGTGAGCTGCTTCTTCAGGAAGTTTATTCCATGCAAGCGGTCTCTTATCCATTTGGTCTACAATATCTACTGTACCTTCCATGAAGTTAGCTACAGCAAGTGCATTTTGTACAACACTTCCGTCAGCTCCTAGAATTTGTGGTACAAGTCTTTGTTCAATTCCTGCAGCCTCTAAGAAACTAGATACTTGGTTAATAGTACTAGTTTGGAACTCAAGATTCTGTTGATTAGAAATATCTAATCCAAAGAGTTGATTATCATCAGTCTCAGATTTATCTGCACCTGTATCAGGTTTAGTTGTTACACCTAAATCTTCCGGATCAAATGATTCTTCAGGAGTAATTCTTACATTACTAGGATTAGTAATTTCTGTAGGAGTTACAAGGAAATTCTTGAATATTCTACGGTTGTTCTCTTGAGATGTTAGCTTTCTAAATATTAGATCAAGTACATTTGCATTCCAGTAGTTTAATTTAAACAAGTTACCAGCATCTGTTGTAGCTGACAAAACTGTTTCTTGAGGTACAACCTGTTCTAATCCAAATGGAGTAATACCATGACCATGTTGGTATACTGCAATTTTTGGAAGCAGACTAAATACAGCACTGATTCTATTATTTGCATCACCTTTAACCTTTTGAATTCTTGGGTTACCTAATGCTCTGATATTAGCAGCATATTGACTCTTAGTACTACCATCAATTGCATCTCTGTCATTTAGAGTTAGAAGATAGAAATCTTTAGTAGCTCTAGCAGATAATTGTTCTAATACTGGGTACTCAGTTTTTAGAGCTGGAAACTCATCAATTAGATCAAGCACCATCTTAGTATAAGAATACTCAGAATTTTTACTTAGAGCATTTGGATTATAGACATTCATCAGTGCAACCTGATTTAGTTGTAATCCTGTTAGACCTTTGCTCTTCTGGAAAGCTCTTTCTAATACATATCTAATATACTGTTCTTCATTATCAAATGGATCCTCACTAACATTAAACGGTTTCAGACCCTCTCTGTTTTTGTATGCAGTATTAGCATCTGAGTTAGCAAGATATACTTTGGTTCTATAATCTCTCTTGATATTTTCAAGATTAATAGTAAAACCATTCTGTGTATAGATTACATCAGATTCAAGTGCTTTATTATTAGTAACCTTTTCAGAACGGTATTCTTGTGGTACTGCAATGATATTACCCTGCGCATCTATAGAATTTGAAAGATAATTCTGGTACAAGAAAGTTACTATTGCATCTTTGTAGACATCAATAAACTTTATTACTCCATCTGTACCTACACCAAATGATGATATGTCTCTATTAGCAATTATGTTTTTAATAGCCCTATTAGTGATGTTATTGTTTACTAGATCCAGCATTGGAGCTGCTACATCAGTAATTATAGATTTATCTTTTAAAGATGCTACTACACTCTCATCAAGGAATCTTCTCTTAAACTCTTGATCAATTTTAGTATTTTCAGCTAATGCATCTACATCTACTTCTGCTAAGTATATTTCTTGGAAGTTTCCGTATGTCTTAGTATCTGACTTACCAGCTCTCTTCATTGCAGATAGACCCATCAATTGCTTTTGGATCTCATAGAAGTGTAAGAACATAGCCATCTCATCTATAATCTCCTGTGGACTTAAATCATTAACAGATTTTTTACTATCAATAATTTTTTCCATAGTATCTACTGAGAAGTTACCATCTACTCTATCAGCTTTACTTGAAGCAAATACAGCTGCATTATAGTACTGTGTATTTCTTAGATCTGGCGCAAGATATAAATCAATTTGTCTATCTGTTACTTTATATATCCTCATTATTTCAAGAGGATTAATATTACCAGCAGCAATTTCTCTAGAAAGTTCTGCCTTAGTAACATTCTGCCTTATAGGTTTTGCCTTCTCAGTATAGTTATCTACTGGTCTAAATTCAACATTAAACTTGTCAGTAGGAAGTATAAGTGGGTTACCCATTATAGCATATAGATACTTTGCTGTGTATTTATTAACTATATCTCTAGCTGATTGGAATCTGGTAAATTGTGAAGCACTTGGTGCTACACCTAGAATAGCTCCATAGTCACCACCAATAAGTCTTTGTTGTTCTGCAAACTCACGGATCATTGGTTGTGATACAAAGTATACAGCATCTTTTACAGGTACCCCAGCTTTAATTAAGTACAAGAAGGTTGGTGCAATTTCATAATTACCCTGGATGTAGAAGATCCACTCATCTTTTTCAATATCTACCCAGCCATTCATAGCTTGTGAGTACACATCTGAAATTTTATCTACACCATCTGCACTATACAAATCAGATAAAGATATCTGATCTCCTATTTTATTATGACGGAGATCTAATCTCATTTTATAATCTGCAGGATTGTCTGTGTCTACTACATATTTACCATTCACATATTTGGTAGCTTTATATGTTAAAGGCATTTTACCACCAGCTGCATCAAACAATGGACTTAGTGCATTTTCACTAGCTCCAATACCAAGAACTGCTTTACCAACATGATTCTCTTCATGTTTAGAATAATTAAATAAAGGTTCTAGAGTTGTAGTAGGACTTAAAACTTTTTTACTACCACTCATATTAACCTCACCATTGTGTTTGGTAAACTTATCGTAGTCAGAAACATCATCTTTTAGTCTATCAGCAAGGTCCTTTAGAATATATGTATCATTTGGTCTAATCAATGATGCATAACTTTCAGGTAGCTCAAGGATAGATCTAATGCTAGAAATAAACTGATTCTGAGTAGCAAGTTTTTGTTGATTAATAAATTTCTTTCTAGCTTCTTTGTCTTTGATCTTATTAGCTTCTGCTATAAAGTCTTTGTTATCAACAGGAGCTTTATATAGATTACCATTCTTATCTATGTTAGGGAAGAATGTAGTAAGTTTATCAACGTCAAAGTCACCACCAGACTTAGCAACAATCTCAGTTGGTAGCATGATTAAGTTACTAGCAGCCGGATCAAGGAACTCATAAACCTCCATGAACTCCATAGAGTTATAACCCTGAACTGGGATACGTACAGCAGTAAGAGTAATCTTCTGTCTATTGTCATCAGTATCTAACCACTCTTCATTCTTAATCATCTCATTGAGCCTAGCTCTAGTCTCAATAGGTTTACCATCTATGTGCTTTAGGTTTAGTAAGTTAACAAAGTCTCCCTGTAGAGCAATACCAATCTTCATTGCTGAAGTTGGTTTATCATATGTAGTCTGACTAGGTTTTTTACCTGCAATTACATCTTCTAAGTATTCAATTTCATTTTTTAGGATGTATGCTTTTGCCGGGGTCGGGTAACTAACTTCTTTTCTACCTCTAAGTTCAGCTTTAAGTTCTTCTTTTGACAAACCTTTAAACTGAGCAGCAAGGTCTACAGTTTCTACATCATAGAATGGAAAGTTGTTTGTACCAAGAAACTTCTTTCTTTCTGCAGCGGTAGGTTTTTGAAATCTTGGTCCACCAGTAACTAAACCATTACTGAATGTACTAGCTACTTGTACTAATGGCTCACCATTAACATATTGTTTTACAAATCTTTTTTCTACAATAGATAGGATTGTTTTCTCAATGGTCTTTCTATCTATAAAGTAAGATAGATCTCCTTTAAGTGTACCATCCCTATTCGTTTGAAGTTGTCTTAGTAAGTGCTCAGGGTAGTCTTTTCTTTCAAGGTTTTCTCTAATAAGCTTCAAGAACTTATCTGGTTTACCTATCAGATTCTTACCATCTGTATTGTATTCAATCTCATTGAGTAGATCGTACTTAAGTAACTCTGTGTAAAAGTCTACAGTATCCTCATATTTATTTACAATAGGAGCATATTCATTATTAATAAGTTTACCTTGCTCATATAATCCACTAAGAACAAGTTTTCTTAATTGAGTAGAAAATGGAACTTCACCCTTGAACTTACTATTTACAGAAGCTGCTTCTTTTAGAAAACCAGCATTTATTGAGTTAATAGTAAACTTAATATTAGATTTAATAATAGTTTGGTCACCATCTTCAAATACATCATCAGCTTCTCTTCCATTAGAAGTTACATGCCCTACCTTAGAACCAGATTCAAATGTAGCATAGTGTACACCTTGTTCCATCATCTGTCTATGTAGTAATTCAAAATCAGTACCCTTTATCATACTTGGAATCAGAGGCATAAGTGCAAACTTATGCATTGCGGTTACTGGAAGTACTGTACCTTGAACAAAACCAAAGTTCTGTAATTTATATACAGGAAACATCTCAATTATCTCAGTAGCACTAATATCTTCTTTTGCTACAATTCTCTGGTACAAATTTTCTTGAGCATCTGACCATTTATTTTGTAGTTTCTTGAACAGTCTATATGCATCAAAAGTAATATATCCTTGACCATCAGCCTCTTTGATCTCAGCTTTAGTATATTTTTCTACTTCTTTTTCTACACGTTCTTTGATTAAGGCCTCTTTGTTTGGAATATTTCTAGTTCTGTACCTTCTTTCATAATCTCTTGTGAGACCTCTACGTATTGTATCAGCATAAATACTATCTCTCTTTACTTCTTTCATAATAGCAGTATGAGCATAACCCTTATAGATAATAGGAGTTATACTCTCACTTGCTGCATAAGATGTCTCACCTAGAATTTTACTAAATGTTTGTGCATCAATATCAGTTCTGATTCTAGGTCCATTTGATATAAGACCAGAAATTCTTTTATGTAATTCCTGTTTCTTATGATCAAATTGAGCAATGTCACCCAAGAACAAAATACTAGTCTCAACATTATGGATCCAGTAGTTATACATGAATGCTCGCATTAAGACTCTTTCTTTCTGCTCAGTATTTAGATTATCTAGTTTAAGTCTGTCCATTAATGTTTTGTCAACGAACTTAGCTTTACTTAGATAATTATATAGTTCATTTGTCTTAGTAGTAAAGTATGCTTTTATCTCAGCTTTAATTCTCTTAGCAAGTTCAGGATCTGTTTTGAGATAGTCTAATAGTTTTACTCCAGGATCTTTTACTTTTTCTAAAATCTCATTTTGTAGATTCTTACTTAGTATACCGTCAAAGTATACAAATGATTGTCCAAATGTTTTACCGTCAACGAACTCTCTATTATAACCAACATAGTTCTTAGCTTCTGGCGTATTATTATAGATATTAATTCTTTTTACTTCAGAAGAAAGATATGGTAGAATAATATTTTCTATAACATCAGATTCACCAGCTGTATTTGGTAAGAAGCTATCAATACCAGCATATAAATGTTGATCTTTTTTACTTACATCTCTTGTAACAATACCACCATCAATTCTCCAGCCAAAAGATGATCCCTTAGAACCAGGACGCATTAGTTCTATTCTACCTGTCTTTAAGAATGTATGTATATCCTGTATGAATTTACCTCTCTTATCTAAAGAAGTTGTATTTGAACCAGTAACAGCACCCTCTCTAAGACTACCATTTTCACTAATAATGGTGTTTATTGTTTGTGTACCAGCATTCATTTCAACACTAATAGATCTACCCTGTCTTATAGTTTTATCAGGCAAGAACATTGATTTGAGTGCAATTGAAGAATCAGCAAATGGATTTATAGCAGGATCAAGGTGCTCAGTAGTTGTACCAAATCTGTACATATCAGTTTGCTTTGGTTGTTGATTTATATCAATAACACCCATTCCTGGATTATTAATACCATCAGCAATAACTGTAAGTGTACTATCAGATACGTGTTCATTTACACGGTTCTTCTCTGGGTTCTGTACTGAGAATGTTGATGCTGTACTACCATATCTATTTTGTAGAGTTATAATTCTATCAATCTGAGTACTCTGTTTAGATCCTTTTTTAAACAAGAAACTATCTCTTAGACCAATTACATCAGGATCTATTCCTTTTCTCAATGTAGAAATAGGATTCTTAATAAAATTATTATACACTCTTCTTGCAGCATCTGACATTGATCCTGCTTTGTTGGCATTGTTTAAATCTCTTAGAGTTTGAAATATAAAACTGATACCAAATTTTGTAAGATTATTTGGATCAGATAATTCATCTTTTATTTTCTTTAGATCATCAAGGTTAAAACCAATAGCATTTAAAAATTGGAACTCAGTACCATTTTTAAAATTACCTGATCTATCTGAGAAATCTTGTACAACTTGATCTAAGTTTAAAACAGTAACGTTGTCTTGATCCCTCTTTGTAAATTTACTGTCTAGTCTAGCTGCAAAATGTGCCTCAAACTTACGTAGAGTATTACTAATATCTGTTGATGCATTGGTTACTTCAACACCTTCAGTTTCAGATCTTGAAATTCTTGGTTTACCTTTCCAATCAAATGTTTCATACTGATTTCTAAATACAGTAAGCTGCATGTATGGTACACGTGGTAAACTAAATACAGACCAGAATGATGTAGTAATACCAAATGATCTCATTACATTACCTGTTGTATTAGCCTGACCAACTAACTGTGGATTTGGTAATCTACTTTCAATAAGCTGTTGTAATTCTGGATAATTTGAAGCCGCTTGTACAATTTTCTGATACATTAATCTTGGATCTTTTGTACCATTAGTTGCTCTTACAATTGCATTCCAGACCTTTTTATAATTAGCTAGTTTCTTGTATCCAAGTCTGTTCTTTTCATATACAAGAGCACCTCTTTCATTTCTAGTTGCTGCAAATAAACTTTTGAGAATATAAACTACTTCTTTATCGGCAATCTCTAATAAATTTACATCAGCACCTTTATCAAACTTCTGTGACTTAGTTGGATCTACTTGAGCTTCTTCATCAGTAGTATCATTTTCTGGATCAGTTTCTTGAATTCTTACCTTTCTAGTCATTACATTGTATGCAGACTTATCAGCATAGTATTTAATAACCTTTTCCCAGTTATCTGTAGCTTGTCTAAGAATTCTTAAGTTGTCTAATAAGAAAGCTTGATCATAATCAACTTCAAAGGCATTTACAGTTCTTTCTGGATACTGTTCAATATCAGTAAATGTGGATCGTTCATCAACTTTGTATGCATCAAACTGAGCTTTAGCTTCTTCAATACTATTTACAATAATGATATCTGCGTCATCTTTGTTCTTAGACTTTATTGTTTTGTGACTAAAGTAATCACCAATAATATCAATTATACCTTTATAAAGCTCACCTTTAATTCTCTCTCCAGCTTTAGTATCTAGATTAAGGTTGTCAAAGTCTTCAACTTGACCTCTCAAGAAAATATACTTATCATCTCCTTTTGAACTTCTAATAATTGCAATGGCATTATCCTCAAGGTTCTGTAGAGTTTTAAGAGAATTAAATGGTACAGTTGGTTTTAGATTGAGCTCATTCTTTATTTTTTCAATATCATCTAGAAATCTTCTTCTAGCAAACTCAAAGAACTTACTCTTATTATTCTCATTAGTAATAATTGACACTGAAGCATCAAGAGCTCCCTTTTCTTTAAAGGCACCATCTATTACTTCTCCTAATAATGAGTCAAGAGATTCTACTACAGTTGCAGAATCCATATCATTAAGGGCATCTTCAGTGCTATTTTTAACCTGTTCTATACCACGGTTTAGTTCATCAAGTACTACGTTTGAAATGAGAGGAGTATAGTTGTTTAATAGATCCGGATTTTTAGATGCAAAGTACAAGTTTTGGAATAGCTCACCAGCAACACCTTCTGTTGCAAGTTCTTCACCTCTCATTAAATCAGCTGTTGTAGGTTTGATTCTAAACAGTTTCTTAAGGAAGTTAAGAATTTTTCTAAAGAGCGTATTTCTCTTTGGTCTATTCTTTATTACTTTAGGGTTAAGAGCATAAGATCTAAAATCTTCAGCTAACATTTCTTCTACTTCTCTTGCAGTAAGATTAGCATATTCTGGTTTTAGTTTTCTTACCTCATCATATAGTGCTTGCTTTTGTTCCTTAGTTAAAAACAATTGGGAGAATACGTGCCATGCCTCATGGTATGCATCTACCATTGTACCGCCTGTGGTTGGATTAATTAAGATAGCACCCATTTTACCGTCAAGGTCAAGGTTCATATCAGTAATTAATCTTGCACCAGCTGCAACAAACTTACCGTATACATCAGAGTTTACAATGTTAGCTGCAAAAAATAGTTTAATATATTTACTGAGTGGAGAATTGTTCCACCATTCTATAGCTTTTTGAACTTGTTCTGGTGTTACATTATTTGGTAGTTTAGCTGATCTGTCAAATTCAAAATCATCAAGTAGTTTACTAATGCTTGAACTATCTTCAGGTTGTGCAGTATCTTGTGGGTTTGTAAGATTTACATCTTCAGATTTAGCTTCTTCTTCAGTTGTTGTTTTACCAAATCTTTCAAGGTCTTCTACATTCTCTTCTTCTGCTGTTCTTGCAGCAGTTACAGTTTGAACAGGAATAGGTTCTCTTACAGGTTCATTAGCACTAAAATCTCTTTCTGCAAGAGATCCCATATCATAGATTCTACCTTCTACTTCAGTAAATCCTTTTACAACAAATTGAAATAAGAATCCGTTATCAACTACATCTTTGACTTCAAGATAGATCCTATCACCTACTTTTGCTTTACTACTCAGATAGAACTTATGTATTCCTTCTTGACCATCAATTTTTACATCTAGTGTATAAGTCGGTATTTTATCTTTAGTCCGTGTTTCTCTAACTTCTACTACTTCTGCAGTAATACTTTTTGGTTCAGCAAGTAAAACTACTTCAACCATTTTGTCCTTAAACTTACGGACTTCAGATCTAGTGTCTACCACATCTTTTTCCATATCAGTAAACTGGGCACTTATTCCATCAGGTAGTCCAAACTTAATGTATGCATTAAATAATGGAACACCATCTTTGCTCATAAATATATCAGCAGTCTGTTGTCTTAAGAAATCAATATAGTTCTTTTCTACAAACTCACCATTCTCATAATCATCATATGTTTGCCTACTTAATAGATCTTGATTATAATCAAACTTAGCAGGATATGGTGCACCTGATTTTGATGTTTTACCTTTCTCAAAAAGAACTTCAAGAATTTTTGGTATAAATGATGCTGCTGAAGCTGATTCAAGATTTAATGTTTGAGATGGATTATTTTTTATTTTCTGTTGATCTGCTTCTTGACCAGTAAACTTATAGTACTCAAAAGTTAGGACTCCTGTATCTTTATCAAAATATACTTGGTGTCTTCTTGTATCATTTGGAATATCAACTATGTCTTTAGAATAGAATTGTGAGTAGAACTCAAACTTCCGGGCTGGAGTTATTGAATTTGAAGTAAGTACTTCAGCAATTTTAGTAGCCAGATCAAGCTGAATATCAGCTCTATCTAGTTGGAGAATCATATCAATACCGTAACCCAATTTAATTATGGTCATACCACTTTTAAAACCATAAGAAGGAGTTGGAA
>Ga0315900_10004770_pt1 | contig 18948 bp, 21 predicted proteins | sample LakEriMetagenome_FD_203521 | JGI IMG/M metagenome (GOLD analysis project Ga0315900, IMG submission 203521) | Freshwater fungal communities from buoy surface, Lake Erie, Ohio, United States - Buoy 12 MA114 | ecosystem: Environmental > Aquatic > Freshwater > Lake > Lake biofilm | place: USA: Lake...
GTTCTGCGAGCGCAACACCATCCGTTTCCGGGTGATCCCCAGCGCGGAGAGCTTCATCCCTGTGGTGAAGACCACGGACCTGGAGTTCCATGGCGCCGTACCGGTAAGCAAGCTGCGCCGCGAGCCATTGGACCGTTCCAGCAACCGCAGGCTGAAGCGGGCCTTCGACATCGTCTTCTCGCTCGGCGTGATCGTGTTCGTCTTCAGCTGGCTCTTTCCCATCCTGGCCCTGCTGGTGAAGCTGTCGAGCCGCGGACCGGTCTTCTTCAAGCAGATGCGCCTGGGCAAGGACAACAAGGAGTTCGTCTGCTGGAAGTTCCGCAGTATGCGCATGAACAAGGAGGCTGATGTGAAGCAGGCCACCAAGAACGACCCCCGTGTCACTGCGGTGGGGCGCTTCCTGCGCAAGAGCAACCTGGACGAGATGCCGCAGTTCCTCAACGTGCTTTTCGGCCACATGAGCGTGGTGGGCCCGCGTCCGCACCCCCTGCGCCTCAACGAGCAGTACCGCGACATCATCGACAAGTACATGGTGCGCCACTTCGTACGCCCCGGGATCACGGGCTGGGCCCAGGTGAACGGGTTCCGCGGGGAGACCCAGACCCCGGAGCTCATGGAGCGCCGCGTGGAACTGGATGTGTGGTACCTGGAGAACTGGTCGTTCTGGCTGGACCTGAAGATCGTGGTGAAGACCGTGACCAACATGTTCCACAAGGACCCCAACGCCTACTGATCGGCAAGCCCTGACGTCGAGGCCGGGAGCACGCTCCCGGCCTTTTCTTTTGCACCAAGGTTTGTTCAAGCGGAAAGAACCCTATATTTGCCGTCCCTTTCGGGAAAAGGAATACAGATCGACATGGCCAACCACAAGTCCGCCCTGAAGCGGGTCCGCCAGACCGAGACGCGCAACGAGCGCAACCGCTACCAGCACAAGACCACGCGCAATGCGGTGCGCAAGCTGCGGTCCACCAGCGACAAGAAGGAGGCTGAGCAGCTCCTTCCGGAGGTGACCTCCATGCTGGACAAGCTGGCGAAGACCAACGTGATCCACAAGAACAAGGCGGCCAACCTGAAGAGCTCCATCAAGAAGCACGTGAACGGCCTCAAGTAAGCCGGCGCGCAGCCTATCTTGGACAGGTCCTCCGAACGGGGACCTGTTCTTTTTCCACCCATGGAGAACGCCACCCGGAAACCGACCATCGCCGAATGGGCGGAGGATGACCGTCCGCGCGAGAAGCTTCTGCGCAAAGGGGCCGCTGTCCTCAGCGATGCCGAACTGATCGCCATCCTGCTCCGCAGCGGAAGCACCACCCACAATGCCCTCGACCTTGCACGGGCCGTGCTGCAAGGTGTGGACAATGACCTGCATCGCCTCGGCCGACTGGGCGTGGCCGACCTGCGCCGCATGGGCGTGAGCGGGCTGGGCCAGACCAAGGCCATCACCATCGTGGCCGCTCTTGAGCTGGGCCGCCGCCGCAAGGACCTCGATCCGCGCGACCGGCACACCGTGGCCACCAGTGCCTCCGCGCACGAACTGGTGCGCGATGTGCTGCAGGACCTGCCCTACGAGGAGTTCTGGCTGCTGCTGCTGGACCGGGGCAACCGACTCATCGAGCGCTGCAAAGTGAGCCAGGGCGGCATGCACGGCACGGTGGCCGATCCCAAGGTCATTTTCAAGGAGGCGCTGGACCGCCGGGCCAGCAGCGTGGTGCTGTGCCACAACCATCCCAGCGGCCAGCTCCGCCCCAGCGAAGAGGACATCCGGCTGACCCGGAAGCTGGTGGAAGGCGGCCGCCTGCTCGACATCGCCGTGCACGATCACCTCATCGTCACGACCACGGGCTACTACAGTTTCGCCGACAACGGCATGCTCTGACGGATACCGGATGCACCTGCTCACCATCATCGGGGCACGACCCCAGATCATCAAGGCGGCGGCCATGAGCCGAGCCATCGCCGCACTTCCTGGCAACCCCATCCGTGAGACCATACTCCATACCGGTCAGCACTATGACGACAACATGTCGCAGGTGTTCTTCGATGAACTGGGCATACCCCGGCCGGACATCCAGCTGGGTGTGGGCTCGGGCGGGCATGGGGTGCAGACCGCACGCATGCTGGAAGGCATCGAGGCAGCTCTGCTGAAGGAGCGTCCGGATGTGGTGTTGCTTTACGGCGATACCAACAGCACGCTGGCGGGCGCGGTGGCCGCGGCCAAGCTGCGGATACCCGTGGCCCATGTGGAGGCCGGGCTTCGTTCCTTCAACAAGGCCATGCCCGAGGAGGTGAACCGTATTGTGTGCGACCATTGCAGCACCTGGCTGTTCTGCCCCACGTCCACGGCGGTGGAGAACCTGCGGCGCGAAGGCTTCGCGCTGGGCACCGACCACAGGCCCACGGCGGACAGACCCCACGTGGTGTTGAGCGGTGATGTGATGTATGACAACAGCATGCACTTTGCCGGCCTGGCCGCCGAGCGCAGCACGGTCATCGCCGACCTGGGGCTTGAGGCGGGCCACTACGTGCTGGCCACCGTGCACCGCGACAACAACACGGACGATCCCGCGCGGCTCAACGCGCTGCTCGGCGCGCTGCTCGCCGTTCACGCCGAGCATGGCACCGAGGTGGTGCTGCCCCTGCACCCGCGCACCCGGCAGCGCATCAAGGACCTCCCCCCTGGCCCGGTGAGCGAGGCCTTGGAGCAAAGTCGTGGCATCCGCATCATTCCACCGGCCGGCTTCCTGGACATGATCGCCCTGGAGCGTCACGCACGCCTGGTGATGACCGATTCCGGCGGTGTGCAGAAGGAAGCCTACTTCTTCGGAGTGCCCTGCGTGATCCTGCGCCCTGAGACCGAATGGGTGGAACTGGTCGCACATGGACAGGCCATCCTGGCGGATGCCGATCCGTTGCGCATCGCGGAAGCGGCGCGACATTTCCTCAACGGCAACCGTCCGGAGACCCCGCCCTTGTTCGGTAATGGACATGCCGCAGAGCAAATTTGTGCCGAACTGTTGCGCAGCTTCCCGCAGTGATCCGGTCCCTGTTCCAATACGCGACATTCTTCGCCTCCGGCCTGGCCGATCACCGGTTGCGTGCCCTGATGCGTGCACATGCGGCTGGCGTGACACCCGTGCAGGAAGACATCTCCACCATGGTGCCTCAGGCACTGACCGACGTGGCTGGTCACCTGTGCCGCGCCCAGGACAGCGGCGTTGACCGTGGACTGGGCAGCTTCCACCTGGTGCGCGGCTGGGGCGCCTCCTATCCGGAAACAACGGGATATATCATCCCCACGCTGCTGGCCCTTGCCGATCGCCTGGGTCGTGAGGACCTACGGGCCCGAGCACTGGAGGCTGCCGATTGGCTGGTCAGCATCCAGCGGACGGACGGCGGATGGCAGGGCGGGCGTGTGGGTGAGGACCGTCCATCGGTGGTCTTCAATACGGCGCAGGTGGTGCGTGGCCTGATGGCCGCACATGACGCCGTCGGCGGAAGCCGCTACTTGAAGGCTGCCGCAGGGGCGTGCGACTGGATGGTGAGCGTGCAGGAGACGGATGGGTCGTGGGCGGGACACAATTTTCTCGGAACCCGACGCGTCTATGATACCTACGTGAGCGCCCCTCTGCTGCATATGGCCGAACGCTCCGGAGTCGAAGGCTATCGCGAGGCGGCGTTGAAGAACCTATCGTGGGCGCTTACGCGCCAGCGGCCGAACGGCTGGTTCGCGGATGCGGACAACACGGTGAAGCACAATGACAGGCCCATCACGCACACCATCGCCTACACCATCGATGGGCTGCTCGAGTGCTTCGCACACACGGCGGACGAGCGCCTGCTGGATGCCGCACAACGACCGGCGGAGGCCTTGCTCGGCACCTTCGAGCGCAACAGGTCCCTGAACGGCCGCTACGATGCACACTGGCAGGGGAGTGAGACCGCCATCACCACGGGGTGTGCCCAACTGGCCATTGTATGGGCCCGGTTGCATCGCATCACCGGAGATCCCCGGTGGCATGCGGGGTGTGTGCGGATGGTCCGCTGGCTGGTGGCGGTGCAACGCCTTTCCGCTCAGGGTCCTGCACCCATGCATGGCGCGGTCACGGGGTCGTTCCCCCTCTGGGGCCGGTACGAGAAGTTCGCCTGCCCCAACTGGGCCCAGAAGTACCTGGCGGATGCCCTACTTTGCGCCGAGGGCCGCACGCCCCGCTATTGAAGGCACGTGAAGGACACATCGTTCGATCCCATCGACCTGTTCCTGCGCACGGTGCGCGAAATGCCGGACAGACCGGCGGTGCACGTGGATGGCCGATCGTGGACGTATGCGGAGCTTGATCACCTGTCGCAGCGCATCGCCGCCTGGTGTGATGCGGTGTGTGTGGAAGAGCAGCGGGTGGCCGTCCACGGCGCCCGAACGGTGCTGGCCTACGCGGGCATCCTGGGCGTGCTGCGCTCGGGCCGTGCGTATGTTCCCCTGCATCCGGCCCATCCACCCCTGCGCTGGCGCAGCATGCTCATGCGGGCATCGGTACACAACGCCATTGCACCTGAGCAGGTGCATCCGCAACTGCGCGAGGCCGGTGTCGATGTGCTGCTGGACCTTGAGGGGCTTCCTTCGTCAGTGACCCAGGACAACGTGCGCCGCTCAAGCGAGGCCTACGTCATGTTCACTTCAGGGAGCACGGGAGAGCCGAAGGGGGTTCCGGTGGGACGGGCACAGGTGGCCGCATATCTGCGGCATATCTGCACATGCTACGGGTTCAGACCGGAGGACCGCTTCACGCAGTTCTTTGCCTTGTCCTTTGACCTCAGCGTCCACGACCTCTTCGCGTGCTGGAGCGCAGGCGGGTGCCTGTGCGTGCCGCCCGCCGATGGCGCGTTGCAGGCGTTGTCCTTCGCCAACGAGCAGGGCATCACCGTGTGGTTCTCGGTGCCATCACAGGTCGCGATGCTCCAGCGCATGCGGTTGCTGCGGCCCGGTGCATTGCCGAAGGTGCGGCAGGCCTTCTTCTGCGGGGAGCCCTTGCCGCTCGAACTGGCCCGGACGTTCTGCGAAGCCGCACCCAACGCGCAGGTGGTGAATCTCTATGGTCCCACGGAGGCCACCATTGCGATCACTGAACAGGTGGTCGGTCCGGGACTGACGGAGCGTGTCGTCCCGCTGGGACATCCCTTCCCGGGGAATCTGGCGCGTGTGCGCAGCGGTGGTGAACTGGCCACGAGCGGGGAGGGGGAACTGGTGCTCACCGGACCGCAGGTCAATGCGGGTTATCTCGGCCAGCGCTCAGTGTCGTTCTTCGAAGCACAGGGCAGGCACTGGTACGCCACGGGCGATCGGGTACGGATGGATGTGGATGGCGTGATCCACTTCCTTGGGCGTGTGGATGAGCAGGTGAAGCTGGCCGGGCATCGGGTGGAACCAGCGGAGATCGATGCCGTGCTGAAGCCCTTGCTGGGCGATGGAACGGCGGTGACCGTACCTGTGCAGCGCGTCGGGGGGACGGAGCTGGCTACATTTATCGATGTGGAGATGGATCCCGCACCGCTGTTCGCCGCCCTTCGTGAGCGCCTGCCGGCCTACATGCTTCCATCGCGCATCATCGTTGTGGACCGCTTTCCGCACGGGACCCACGGCAAGTTGGACCGTAAGGCCTTGATCGAACGAGCAACGCATGGATAAGCAGGACATCCGCAGGTTGATCATGGGCCGGGTGGGGGAGCGCTCCCTGCGCATGGGCCTGCGTCCGGAGGAGGTCACCGATGAGCTCGACCTGTTGCAGAGCGGGGTGCTCGATTCCCTCGCGTTCGTGGACCTTTTCGTGGCCCTGATGGATGCCACTGGCCGTGACCTAGACCTGGAGTCGGCCCTTTCCCGCAAGGGCGCGACGACGGTGGGTGGCCTGATCGACCTGTTCAGTTGAGCGCCATGGACACGATGACGATACGGTTGGTCGATCACGCACAGGACCCGGTCCTGGCGCAGGTGACAACGCTGTTCGAGGAGATGCACCGCGAAATGGCCGGTCAGGGCATGGGTCTCTCGTTGGCCGAGGGTGGCGCGGCCCTCTGGTGCAATGGCATGGCCCGCGGACTGGAGCGCTTCGGCAGGCTGGTGGTCGCCGAACGGGGAGGGGAGCTGGTGGGCTTTGCCCATGGTGCGTTGAAGCTGGCGCCGGAGCACCTCGGTGGTGTGCGGCTCGGTCACATATCCCATGTGCATGTGGTCCGCGATGCCCGTGGATCGGGCGTGGGCCGCGCCATGGTGGAGCTGCTGCACGCATGGTTCCAGGAGCGCGAGGTGGCCTCCATTGAACTGCAGGTACTCGCTGGAAATGAGGCCGGACAGGCCTTCTGGCGTGCGCTGGGCTACCGTGTGGAACTGCTCCAACTCCGCAAGGGCTGAGCGATGGACATCACCACCTGGCCAGCGCGTTGTGGTGTGCAGCAGGGCATGACCGTGCTGCTGATGGCCGACCTGACGCGCATGGCCTGGCGCGCCCGCAAGGCTCGTGTCGACTTCTCGCCCGGCCTGTTGCTGGATGCCTTCCTGGCCGCCGTCGGTCCCGCCGGGACCATCCTGGTGCCCACCTACAATTTCGACCTGCAGGACGGTGAGACGTACGATCCTGCCTGCACGCCACCCATCACAGGAGCGCTTGGTGTTGCGGCACTCGCACATCCCGCTTTCCATCGCACAGGTCATCCCCTGCACTCCTTTGCCGTGGCGGGCGCGCACGCCGAGGACCACGTGAGGGCCGACGATCCGAGCAGCTTTGGTCCTTCCTCGGTGTTCGCGCTTCTCCGCATGGAGAGTGCGTTGCAGGTGGTGCTCGACCTTCCGTTGAACGATGCGCTTACCTACGTGCATCACGTGGAGGAGCTGGAGGGGGTGCCTTACCGACGTTGGCGCTCTGAGCGCATCCGGGTGCAGGGTGATCATGGGTTGACGCGGACGCATGAGATCCGCCGCTTCGCCAAGAAGCCCGGGCATACCAATGAGCTGCATGCCTTGGAGCCGTTGCTCCTTGCGGCCGGTGCGCTTCAGCACGTCTCCGTGGATGGCAATGCGGCCACGACCGTGGACCTTGCCGCTGCGCATGAGGTGATCGCCACGGATATCCGCACGAACGGAGCACGCCACATCCACCGGTTCAGCTGGGAGCGCTGGATACGGGATATCTTGAGGCCGTTCCTGAAGCGTGGACCATCGCGTTCCGCCAAGGCGATCGAACCCCATGCTGCTCGTCCGGCTCGATGATCCCACGCCCCGTGCGCGCTTCGCAGTGGACCACCTGCTGGGGCGCATGACGGGCTGGCCGGTGCACTTCGCCGCCAGCGCGGAGGAGTTCCGCAGCAGCGAGCTGCCCAAGGTGCGGTATGGCAGTGCCGGACCGGAGGATGCGGACGCGCTCACCGTGCATGCCACCGGCGCTTTGGGTCTGCAGCATGTGCTGCCTGCAGAACCGGAGGTGGGCACCGAGGAGGGGCTGCCGGTGCTCTACCCGAGCTCGGCTGGCGATGATCCCTTCGCAGGTGCCTTCTACCTCCTGGCCCGGTGCGAGGAATGGGCCCCAAGGGTCCGCGATGCACACGGGCGGCTTCCGTCGGCCGAGCACTTCGTGGTCAGGCATGGGCTGGAGCAACTTCCGATGATCGACCATTGGGTGATGCGGCTGGTGAAGGTGTTGCGCAAGCGCCATCCCGGACTACCCTCACCGCAGGCCCGCTATCGACATGTGCTCTCCGTGGATGTGGACAATGGGCTCATGGTCTTGGGACGCCCGTCGTGGAAGCAGGCCGGTGCGTTGATGCGGACGGTGCTGCAAGGGAAGGTCGGAGAAGCGGCGTTGAGGCTACAGGTGTTGCTGGGCCGCAGGAACGACCCCTTTGATCGGTACGCGGACCTGGTGGAACTGGTACGCACGGGCAAGGTGGACCGGCTTATCGCGTTCCTGCTCATGCGCGGCGAGGGCGCTCATGATCATGCTGCGGATCCCCGGCACCCGATGATGAACGAACGGATCAAGCAGATGGACGGGGCCTTCGACATCGGGCTGCATCCCTCATACCGGAGCAGTGAGGATCCACAGGTGTTCAGGGAGGACCATGCGCTGCTGGAGAAGATGACCGGGCATCGGGTCCGCATCGGCAGACAGCACTTCCTGCGTTGGCATGTACCGGACACCCTTCGGTTGTTGCAGGCCGCTGGGTTCACCGAGGACCACACGCTCGGATTCAGCGACCGGCCTGGCTTCCGGTGCGGCACCTGTACGCCCTTCCCGTGGTACGATCTTGAACAGGAGCGCGAGACCGAACTGATGCTCTGGCCCTTCGCCGTGATGGACAGCGCCCTGCACGACCGCATGGGCCTCGGACCCCAAGAGGCCATGCGTATCATGTGCGCTGTGAGCGATTCGGTACGCGCTGTGAACGGCACCTTTGTCAGCGTGTGGCATGATCGGTTCCTGAGCGGGTATGCGAAATGGCAAGGCTGGCCGGAAGCCATGCAACAAGTGGTGGAACACGCCCGGTCATGATCGCGCATCGGCACCATCCCGACATCGACAAGGCGCAGTGGGACCGCATGCTCGCTGCGTGTTCGAACCGCATGTGGTATGCCCGTTCCTGGGTGCTCGACATCGCCAGTCCCGGCTGGAATGCCCTGATCGATGAGGAGCACGGTGCCATCATGCCGCTCACGTGGCGTTCCCGTTGGGGCGTTCATTACCTGCATCAGCCCTTCGGTCTGCAACAATTGGGCGTGTTCGCACCTGTACCGGAGGAGAAGCTGCACGCGGTCTTCCTGCGTGCCGTGCCTGCGCAATACCGTTATTGGGACATCTACCTCAACGAGGCCATGACCTCTGTTCCGCTGGGCCGCACCATGGTCTGCACCGAGCAGGTCGTGGACATCCTTGGTGATCCCGAGGCGCAGCGGGCCGCCTATTCGCAGGGGCATCGCCGCAACCTGCGCAAGGCGGCCGCTCATGCCGATCGCATCACCTGGGAGATCAGCGCAGCCGAGTTCGCGGCGCTGTTCGCATCCACCACCGGTGCGCGCTACAAGGTGCCCAAGCGCGACCTGACGATGATGGAGGGGCTGATCACGATGGCGATGCAGCGCGGCGAGGCACGCATGCTCGGCCTGCGTGACGGGGGGCGTCTGGTGGCGGCGGCCTGTATGGTGGAGGCCGACGGCCGCGCCATCTTCCTGAAATCGGCCGTCAATCTGCGCGGCCAGGAGCTGCATGCCATGTTCCTGCTCGTGGACCATTACCTCACCCAGGCGAAAGCTGGCTGCACCCTGTTCGACCTCGCGGGGTCCAATACGCCCTCGGTCGCCCGCTTCAACGCGGGCTTCGGTGCGCGCTCATCGGTATATTTACGCCTGCTGAGGAACGCGCTTCCTGCGCCCTTCCGATGGCTCAAATGACGGAAAGCCCATGGTGTTGGAACTGGTGAAGCAGCGGAGCGTGGCGGCGCATTTCCTCGCCGAGATGCGCGATATCAACGTGCAACGCGACCCGATGCGTTTCCGGCGCAACCTGGAACGCCTCGGCGAGGTGATCGCCATGGAACTGAGCCGCACGCTCGAGTATCAGGAGCAGGAGGTCACCACGCCGCTGGGTGTCGCCCACGTGCAGCTCCTGACCGAGCAGCCCGTGCTCGCCACCATCCTGCGCGCCGGCCTGCCCATGCACCAGGGCCTGCTCAATTACTTCGACCGTGCGGACAGCGCCTTCATCAGCGCCTACCGCAAGCACCGCAAGGGCGAGGATGCGTTCGACATCCAGGTGGAGTACCTCTCCAGTCCGTCCATCGAGGGCCGCGTGCTGGTGCTCTGTGACCCCATGCTGGCCACGGGCCAGAGCATGGTGATGGTGTACAAGGCCCTGTTGCGCCATGGCAAGCCCCGCGCACTCCACGTGGCCTCGGCCATCGCCAGTGCCGAAGGGCTGGAGTACGCCAAGCTGCACCTGCCGCCGGGCACCCGCTTCTGGATCGGGGCCATCGATGAGGAGATGACGGCCCAGGCCTACATCGTGCCCGGGCTGGGCGATGCCGGCGACCTGGCCTACGGGGCCAAGCTCTGAGGCATGGAGGTCCTTCAGGCGCTCACGGTGCTCTTCACTGCCATGGTGAAGTTCCTGTTCGCGGGAGCCGTGGCCTACAGCCTCGGCTTCACCATGCTGGAGACCATGGCCCTCACGGCCTGTGGTGGGGCGATGGGCACGCTCATCTTCTTCTACGCCGGCACCTGGGTGCTGGAGCGGTTCCGCAGACGCTATGTCCGCAGACGGCAGGAGCGCATCGACAAGGGCCTTCCGCCGAAGCCCATCTTCACGCGTACCAATCGCTGGATCGTACGTGTGAAACAGGGCTATGGCTTCTGGGGCCTTTCGGTGATCTGCCCGCCCATCCTGTCCATCCCCGTTGTGGCGGTGCTCTGCGCGAAGTATTTCCGGCATGACCGCCGCACCCTGCCCACCATGATCTCCGCGGTGGCCGGCTGGTCCGTTGTGCTCAGCCTTGCCTGGAGCTTCCTGCGATGAACCATTACGAGCACATCTATTTCGACCTCGACCACACGCTGTGGGATTTCCGCTCGAACTCGCGTGCCACCCTCGCTGAGCTGCATGCCGAGGAGCGGCTCGCGGAGCTGGGCGTGACCGATGTCGATGCCTTCATCGAGGTCTACGAGGAGGTGAACCACGCGCTATGGGCCCGCTACGAGGCCGGGCATCTGCACAAGGATGTGTTGCGCGTACTCCGCTTTCGCAATACGCTGCTGCAGTTCGGTGTGCGCGGCAGCGGGCTGGCCGAACGCCTCGGCGAGGCCTACCTCGACCGTTGTCCGACCAAGCCCCTGCTGATGCCTGGTGCGCGTGAACTGCTCGATGCACTGCATGGCCGTTACCGCATGCACATCATCACCAACGGGTTCGATTCCGTGCAACAGGTGAAGCTCGTCAGCAGTGGCATCGGCCACTACTTCGATGTGGTACTGAGCAGCGAACGGGCCGGTGCGCGCAAGCCCGATCCACGGATCTTCGAGAAGGCGCTGCGGTCGGCCGGGGCGGAGGTGAGCACGAGCCTGATGGTGGGTGACAACCACGAGGCGGACATGCTGGGCGCCCGTCGTGCCGGCATGGACCACGTGCACTATGCCGCCGAAACGGCCCCTGATGCCGAGGCCACCTACCGCATCACGCACTTCGACGAGCTGCGGGCGCTGCTGTCATGAAGGGATCGAGTCCGGCTGGAAGATGTATTCCATCCGTTCGCGGTGCCCATTGATGTGGCTGTAACGCTCGAAGCTGAGCGAGGATCCACTGGAGACCCTGCCGCGGAAATCGATGTCGCCCTTTTCCGGATGGATCACGAAGAACAGGCTGTCGCCGTTCACCGCCACCGGCACGTTGTGCAGACCGATGCTGGGGTCGCCCTTTGTTTCGCGGATAAGGAACTTATGCAGGTCGGCCTCGAGCTCCCGCGTTCCGTTGATCAGCACCACGCGGCCTTCGGGGAAGTATCGCATCAGGCGGATCACATCGCCGCTTTCGGTGCGGTAGTGCCCATCGAAGCGGATGGGCAGCCCTGAGAGGGGGCCATTGATCACTTCTGCAGGAGCCGTGGCACCGGGTTCAGCTGGTTCCACTGCACTTCCCCCGGGAAGCAGGTGCAGTTGCTTGGCCCCCAGCAAGGCGCCGAGCGCAACGATGAGCACGATGAGGACCGTTCTGATGGTACGGGTCATGGCTGGTCAGGCGTTGAAACGTGCGACCACCGTGCTGCAGCCGGTCACGGCCTCGCCGATGGTGACATCCACTTTCGCGGTGAGGGGCAGGAAGAGGTCCACACGGGAACCGAACTTGATGAAGCCGAACTCCGTGCCCTGCTGCGCGGGCCCACCCTCGTGGCTGTAGGTGCAGATGCGGCGCGCCAACGCACCGGCGATCTGGCGGAAGAGCACCTCGCCATGGACGGGATGCTTCACCACCACCGTGCTGCGCTCGTTCTCCGTGCTGCTCTTGGGGTGCCAGGCCACCAGGTACTTGCCGGGGTGGTAGCGGTAGTAGGAGGTCGTTCCGCCAATGGGGTACCAGTTCACGTGGACGTTCAGCGGGGACATGAATATGCTGACCTGGATACGGCGGTCCTTGAAGTACTCGGGCTCGTGTACCTCCTCGATGGCCACCACTTTGCCATCGGCGGGCGCCACGACGCAGCGGTCATCCCCCTTGAACGGGCGCGCCGGCACACGGAAGAACCAGAAGAGGATGCCCAGCACGATGAGCAGGAGCGCGGAGATCAGGATGATCAGCGCGTTGGGCAGGACCGGCCAGTTCCACAGGGCGAACAGGAGGCCGAACACCACTGCCGTGCCCAACAGCAGGGTGGGGGTGCCTTCACGATGGAGATGCATGGGAACGGTTGCCGGAGCGCATCAAATATAGACGCCTCGTTTCAGCCCTTGCCGATGAGGTGGATGTAGAGCACCATGGCCGGCGCCGCGATGAGCAGTCCATCGAAGCGGTCCAGCAGGCCGCCATGGCCGGGGAGCAGCGAGCCGGAGTCCTTCACCCCGCGCGCCCGCTTGAACGCCGATTCGATGAGGTCGCCGCAGGTGCCTGTGATGCCCACAATGGCACCGGCGCCCATCCACTCCCACGGGGAGAGGTAAGGTAGCCAGTGCGCGGCCAGCCAGCCCACGCCCACAGCCAGGACCACGCCGCCGATGAAGCCCTCGATGGTCTTCTTGGGCGATACCGCGGGCATCAGCTTGTGGCGTCCCAGCGCGCGACCCACCAGGTAGGCGCCGGTGTCGTTGGTCCACAGCATCACCATGAAGGCCACGAAGAGGCTGCTGCCATGGCCGAAGAGGTGCGTGAGCGTTCCGAAGGGCATGCCCACCAGGATGACCTGTGTGAAGTACGTGCCCACCACCTGCTCCGGACGCGGGGTGCCGCGCACCAGCAGCCAGATGCTGGAGATGAGCAGGAGCAGGAACACCAGCCCCAGCACTTCCAGCCAGCCCCAGTGCTCCGCAAAGGCGATCAGCGACATGCCCACATACACGGTTGCGGCCAGCAGCATGCCCCAGATGTCCACCGTCTCATCGTCGGTCTCCAATACCAGGCGGCGCATCTCGCGGGCAGCGATGATGCACACCGGCAGGAAGAGGAGCATGGTGGTGAACGGCCCGGCCCATGCAGCCAGCAGGGTGAGGGCCACATAAACGGCGCCGGTGAGGGCGCGAAGGAGGAGCTCGTTCACGGGTGGGCCGGGGTGGGTAGGCGGCACAAGGTAAAAGGCCCGGCCGTTCAACGGTCCGGGCCTTTCCACCAGGTTGTTCCGATCAGGCCTGGGGTGCGGCCCCTTCCTCGGCGGGCGCAGCTTCCGGCACGATGACCGGGGTGCCGTTCCCGTTGGCCACGGGGGCCTCCGGCTTGTGGAAGGGACGGTCGCCGAAGATCTTCTCCAGGTCTTCCTTGAAGATCACCTCCTTCTCCAGCAGCTGCGTGGCCAGGGCCGAGAGCTTGTCCTTGTTCTCGGAGAGGATCCGTTTGGCGCGCTGGTACTGGCTCTCCACGATCTTGCTCACCTCCTCATCGATCGTCTGCGCGGTCCTTTCGCTGTAGGGCTTGCCAAAGGTGTACTCGCTCTGACCGGTGCTGTCGTAGTAGCTGATGTTGCCCACGCGGTCGTTCAGGCCGTAAATGGTCACCATGGCATAGGCCTGCTTGGTCACCTTCTCCAGGTCGCTGAGCGCACCGGTGCTCACCTTGCCATAGATCACGTCCTCGGCAGCGCGGCCACCCAGGGCCATGCACATCTCATCGAGCATCTGCTCAGCGGTGGTGAGGTGGCGCTCATCAGGCAGGTACCAGGCCGCGCCCAGGGAACGCCCACGTGGCACGATGGTCACCTTCACCAGCGGGGCGGCATGCTCCACCAGCCAGCTTACGGTGGCGTGGCCGGCCTCGTGGAAGGCGATGGCGCGCTTCTCCTCGGTGGTGATGATCTTGTTCTTCTTCTCCAGGCCGCCGATCACGCGGTCCACCGCGTCAAGGAAGTCCTGCTTGTCCACCTGCTTCTTCTTCTTGCGGGCGGCGATCAGAGCGGCCTCGTTGCAGATGTTGGCCAGGTCGGCGCCGCTGAAACCGGGCGTCTGCTTGGCCAGGAACTCCACGTTCACCGTGGTGTCGAGCTTCAGGGGCTTGAGGTGCACCTTCAGGATCTCCTCCCGTTCGTTCAGATCGGGCATGTCCACGAAGATCTGGCGGTCGAAACGACCAGGACGGAGCAGCGCGCGGTCCAGCACGTCGGCGCGGTTGGTGGCGCCGATGAGGATCACCCCGCTGTTGGTGCCGAAGCCGTCCATCTCGGTAAGCAGCTGGTTCAGGGTGTTCTCGCGCTCGTCGTTGGCGCCCATGCTCACGCTGCGCCCGCGGGCACGGCCGATGGCGTCGATCTCGTCGATGAAAATGATGCTGGGGGCCTTTTCCTTGGCCTGCTTGAAGAGGTCGCGCACGCGGCTGGCGCCCACGCCCACGAACATCTCCACGAAGTCCGAGCCGCTCAGGCTGAAGAAGGGTACGTTGGCCTCGCCGGCGATCGCCTTCGCGAGCAGGGTCTTGCCGGTACCCGGAGGACCCACGAGCAGCGCGCCCTTGGGGATCTTGGCCCCGAGGTCGGTGTATTTCTTGGGGGTCTTCAGGAAGTCCACGATCTCCTGTAGTTCCTCCTTGGCCTCGGCCAGGCCGGCCACATCGTTGAAGGTGACGTTGGTGCTCTTGCCGCCCTCGAAGACCTGCGCACGGCTCTTGCCGATGTTGAAGATCTGCCCCCCCGGGCCGCCGCCACCGCCGATGCGGCGCATGACGAACATCCAGATGGCGAGCATGATGCCGAAGAAGAGCACCCAGTTGAGGATCTCACGTCCCCAGTTGTCCTGGGTCTCGTAACGGTAGGCCACGCCGTGCGATTCAGCGCCCTCCACCAACCGGTCCTTCATGAGGTCGGCGGTGCCGATGTTGAACACGTAGTGGGGCCCCACGGTGTTCGGACCGGAGAAGGAATCCTTGATCTTGTCCTTGTGCGGGGCATCGTCCAGGCGGTCCTTCTTGATGTAGACCTTCACCATCTGGTCGTTCACCACCACGATGCGCTCCACATCGCCCGCGTCGAGCATCTTCTGATACTCGGTGGGGTCGATGGGCACCACGCCACCGCCGTAGTTGAACAGGTTGATGGACAGGATCACCAGGATGATGATCCCGTAGATCCAATAGAAGTTGAAGGAGCGCTTGGGGCGTTCCTTGCCGGTGTTCTCGTTGCGTTCGTTGTTCTCCACGTTGCTCGTCCTCGTTCGTTCACGCCACGTTCTCAAAGCTTGTGCGGGCGGCGTCCCCCCACAGGTCCTCCAGCGCGTAGTGCCCGCGCTTGTCGCGGTGGAAGATGTGCACCACCACGTCCACGTAATCCATCAGCACCCATTCCGAATTCCTCACCCCCTCCGTATGCCAGGGCTTTTCACCGACCTGCTCACGGGTGAACCGCTCCACCGAATTGTGGATGGCCTCCACCTGCGTGGCCGAATCACCATGGCAGACAACGAAATGGTCGCACACGGTGTTCGGCACGCCCCGCAGGTCCAGGTGGACGATGTCCTTTCCCTTGACCTCCTGGATGCCCTTCACAATGGCATCCACCAAGCGGGCGGCGGCTGCGCCCTGTGCGTTCTTCATCCGGTCTATCTTGGTCCGTTCAAAGGTACGAAGATCCCAACGCCACTATTGGCAGGCATTGCATGGAGCACGATGGGCGCATTTCGGCATTGGGCGGGCCGTTCATTGAACTGGCCTCGGTGGCCAGCACCAACAAAACCGCGGCCGAACTGCTCCGCCTGTCGAAGTTGCGGCATGGGGCTGTCATTCTGGCCCATGAGCAGACCGCAGGTCGCGGGCAGCGCGGGCGCCAGTGGATCTCCGCACCGGGCCGCGATCTGGCCTTGAGCATTGTGGTGGCGCCACCGGCCCTGCGCGCCGATGGGCAGTTCGTGCTGGCCAAGCTCGCGGCCCTGGCCGTGCATGACACGGTGGCCTCCCTGTTGCCGGGCGAGGTGCGCATCAAGTGGCCCAACGATGTGCTGGTGGAGCGCCGGAAGGTGGCTGGCATCCTCATCGAGAACGAACTGGCCGGGGAACGGGTGGCCTGGTCCATCATCGGCATCGGGCTCAATGTGAACAGCACCGACCTGGCGGAGGAACTGACCGCCACCAGCCTGGCCTTGGAACAGGGCGGTGAAGTGGACCGGATGGCCGTTCTGGAGGTGCTGTTGCAGCGGTTCAAGGAGCTATGGGAGGCTTGGTCGGCAGGGAGCGGGCAGTGGGAGGCAGCCTACACGGAACGCCTCTGGTCGCGCGGGCGCTGGGCCGACCTGGTGCTCGATGGCCAGCCGGTGCAGGGCCGGCCGGTGGACGTGGACGAGCAGGGCCGCCTGCTGGTGGAAATGCCCGGTGGGGGAGTGGGGGCGTTCGCCCTGGACCGCCTTCGGTTCGCCCCCCGCTGAACAAGGTGTTGTTGATTTCGGGGAAAACCCTACTTTTGCCGTCCCTTACGAAAGACCCGAGGCGATGAAACGTACGTACCAGCCCAGCAAGCGCAAGCGCACCAACAAGCACGGTTTCCGCAAGCGGATGAGCACCGCCGCCGGTCGTGGCGTTCTGGCCAGCCGTCGTCGCCAAGGCCGTCACAAGCTCACCACGAGCGACGAGGCCAGCCACAAGTAGGCTGTTGCAACCCGAACTTGAGGAAGGGTCATCCGGAAGGGTGGCCCTTTTTTCGTGGGGTTCGAGGTCGCTTGGTGGCGCGATCGTGCTGAACGGCCGGCCGCGGTCCTGGCGTACGCGCTGCATCCAGCGCACACCGGACTAACCCAGCAAGCCCTTCATCGCCTCGCCCAGCTCGCGGGTGAGCAGCACATGCCCGAAGGGCAGTTCGTGGTGGCTGATCACTTCGGGTGCGTGGCGTTGCAGGGCCGCACCGAACTCCGGTCGGATCACCCGGTCGAAGGTGCCGAAGAAGAGATGCACTGGGATGCCATGCGCCCGGGCATTGGCGGCCACGCCTTCCAGGTCGGGCTCGATGAGGCGGTAGCTCAGCCACACATCGTGCACCAATTGCCGTTTGGCGCGGCTGTCCGTCTGGCCCTTCAGGAAGCGGTGCATCCGGTCGTTCATCAGGCGCAGGGAACGGAGCGCGTCCATCACGAAGTGGATGCGCCCGGGGTGTGTGATGAAGCGTTTGTAGGCCCAGCGGCCCAGCTTGGAGGTGGCCAGTCCACGGTACCAGGGCTTGGTGCGCAGGCCGTCCGGGGCCACCAGGAAGGCACGCGCGATGCGGGCGGGCATCTGCTCCAGCAGGTTCATGGCCATGCGTCCGCCCAGGCTGTAGCCCAGCACGGCCATCCGGTCCGCGCCCAACTGGTCGGCAAAGGCGGTGAAGAAGGTGGCCAGTTCCTGTGGCGTGAACGGCTGATCGGCCCGGTGCGGATAGGCCGGGCTGGCGCCGTGGAAGTGCAGGTCGAAGGCGTGCATGGTGCACAGTCCGCCCAGCGAAGCCTCCAGGATGTGGAAGTCCTCGCCTGTGCGCCCGAAGCCATGGAAGGCCAGCACCTGCAGCGGGCCGTGCCCATAGGTGCGATAGGCCAGGGTGGGGCCGTGGGTGAAGTAGTGCAGGGACGCCGGTCGTGACATCGGGACGCAAGGAACGAAGCGCGCCGGGATGCGCCGCGATCACTGGGGAATGAAGCTGTTTACCGCTGTGTGACAGAAGCTTGCATCACAAAGGTATGCGCGCATACTATCTTTGCCGCATGAACGGAATGACGGAACAGGTGATCGACACCGCGCAGGCCCGTGTGGAACGCACCTCGGAGGCCTTGGTGGAGATCCGCTTCAAACCCGAATGCACCCTGAACGCCGAGGGCATCGGGGCCGTCATTGCCGCCAAGCGTGCGCTCTGCACCGAGGGCGAGCCGGACGTGCTGGCCGTGGTGGCCGGTGAGATGGAGGTGGACCTGCGTGTGGTGAACGTGGACCACCACGCCGCGCACGGGATATGCGGCACTACCCGCAGGCTGGCCTTCGTGGTGCCCGATGAGCTGCACGCCAAGCTCGCGGAGATCCACTTCCGCTACTTCCCGCGCCCCTTCGAGACGCACATCTTCACCGCCGAGGAGGACGCCCGCCGCTGGCTGTCCTCCCAAGCCCCTCAGCCCTCGCTCTCCTGAGGCCGGGCCAGATCTCCACGATCGCCCTTCCTTTTCCACGATCGCCCGGTCGGCACGCTCCGCTGGGGTACCTTCGCATCCCGAGTCCGCCACTGTCCCGGCGATCGGGGAGGTAGCGGGCCGGAACCCCTCCGGAATGCCCAAAGACACCTCCATCAAGTCCGTCCTGCTCATCGGCAGCGGACCCATCGTCATCGGCCAGGCTTGTGAGTTCGATTACTCCGGCTCCCAGGCAGCAAAGTCCCTCCGCAACGAAGGCATCGAGGTCACGCTGATCAACAGCAACCCGGCCACCATCATGACCGACCCGGTCACGGCCGACAACGTGTACCTGAAGCCGCTCACCACGGACAGCATCGAGGAGATCCTCAAGAAGCACAAGATCGACGCCGTACTGCCCACCATGGGCGGACAGACCGCGCTCAACCTCGCCATCGAGTGCGAGAAGCTCGGCATCTGGGAACAGTACGGTGTGCGCATGATCGGGGTGGACACCAAGGCCATCGACATCACCGAGAACCGTGAGCAGTTCCGCCTGCTGATGGAGCGCATCGGCGTGCCCATGGCGCCCAGCAAGACCGTCACCAGCTTCCTCGAGGGCAAGAAGGTGGCGCAGGAGTTCGGCTTCCCGCTGGTGATCCGCGCGAGCT